>WNFF01007323.1_pt1 | contig 16683 bp, 18 predicted proteins | sample 5400441 | NCBI WGS metagenome assembly WNFF01 (sample SAMN13153345, study PRJNA577476) | soil metagenome | isolation source: 120 cm saprolite under Douglas fir tree site 2 hole 3 replicate 1 | place: USA:California | collected 2015-04-18 | reverse complement strand
TCGTTCCTCTCGCGGGTGCGATGGGAGCACCGCAACGGCCGGCTGGTGCTCGAACAGTAGCGACGCGCCTCGTTCCTCACGTCGATTCCGCACTGCAACCGACCGCCGCACGCAGCACGACCGGCCGCGCCGGGATATCCAGTCGACACACGCACGTTTTCGTGATCCTCGGTTCAGCCGTGGTTCATCGCGCGTGCGATAAGCGCGTCGTCGGGGCGTGTGTGACACAACAAGGAACAAGAACATGCGACGTCTTTCAGTGCTCGTCATGGCCGTCGCGTTCGTGCTGGGCAATGCCGCTTTCGGGACCGGCGCCTCGGCAGCCAAATTTGGCGGCGGGGGCGGCGGAGGCGGCGGCCGCGGCGTCGGTGGTGCCCGGATCGGCGGCGGCGGTGCCCGCTTCATCGGCGGCGGCGGCGGTGCCCGCTTCATCGGCGGCGGAGGAGCCCGTTTCGTCGGTCGCGGGGTAGGTTTCGGCGGACTGCGCGGCGGCTTCTTCCGCGGCGGCTTCCGTCGGCGCGCCTTTTTCCGCCGCGGCTTCGGAATCGGCATCTATCCCTATCAGGGCTACGGCTACGGCTACGGCTACTGCTATCGCTGGCGCCGCGTGTGGACGCCGTGGGGATGGACCCTGCGCCGCGTCAACATCTGCCGCTATCCGTACTACTATTACTGACGCCGACGACCGCCGATCTCGGCCAAACTGGTCCTGCCGGGCACGACGTCCGGCAGGGCGGAACTTTTCTGAGCACTTACTGATTGTCGCAGCGCGGTAACGGCGCTGCGCCGCCCCCGCTTTCCCCACCGTCGTGCATGGGCTATGTGCTCACGTGCGATCCCTCGCACCGAGACCTCCCATGTTCCCGATTCCGAAATCAGCGCTGTCGCCCAACACCTATGCGTACGAATCCGAGCCGCTGGTGAAGGCGACCGGCTTTCGCGAATACGACGCGCGCTGGCTGTTCGGCAAGGAAATCAACCTCATGGGCGTGCAGGCGCTCGGCATGGGGCTCGGCACGCTGCTCCATCAGCTCGGCACCAGGCCCGAGATCGTCACCGGGCACGACTTCCGCGGCTATTCGGCCTCGATCAAGTACGCGCTCGTGTCGGGCCTGCTCGCCGCCGGCTGCAAGGTGCACGACATCGGCCTCGCGGTGACGCCGATGGCCTATTTCGCGCAGTTCGACCTCGACGTGCCCTGCGTCGCCATGGTGACGGCGTCGCACAACGACAACGGCTGGACCGGCGTGAAGATGGGCGCCAACCGGCCGCTCACCTTCGGGCCCGACGAGATGACGCGCCTCAAGGAGATCGTGCTCGGCGCGCGTTTCGACCTCAAGGGCGGCGGCAGCTATCGCTTCGTGGAGAACTTTCCCGCGCGCTATATCGCCGACCTCACCAGGCGGCCGAAGCTCAAGCGTCGGCTCAAGGTGGTGTGCGCGTGCGGCAACGGCACCGCGGGCGCCTTCGCGCCACGCGTGCTCGAAGCGGTCGGATGCGAGGTGATCCCGCTCGACTGCGAGCTCGATCACACGTTTCCCCGCTACAATCCGAACACCGAAGACATGAAGATGCTGCACGCCATGCGCGACGAGGTTTTGCGCACAAAGGCGGACGTGGCGCTCGGCTTCGACGGCGACGGCGACCGCTGCGGCGTGGTCGACGACGAGGGCGAGGAAATCTTCGCCGACAAGGTCGGCGTGATGCTGGCGCGCGACATGTCGGCGCTGCACAAGGGCGCGACCTTCGTGGCCGACGTAAAGTCGACCGGCCTGTTCATGACCGACCCGGTGCTCAAACAGCACGGCGCCAAGGCCGACTACTGGAAGACCGGCCACTCCTACATGAAGCGCCGCGTCAACGAGATCGGCGCGCTCGCCGGCTTCGAGAAGTCCGGGCACTTCTTCTTCAACAAGCCGATCGGCCGCGGCTATGACGACGGGCTCATTTTCGCGCTCGCGGTCTGCGACATGCTCGAGCGCAATCCGGGAAAGAAGATGTCGGACCTCAAGAAGGCGCTGCCAAAAACCTGGTCCTCGCCGACCATGTCGCCGCATTGCGACGACGAGGTGAAGTACCGCGTGGTCGACGAGGTGGTGAAGCATTTCGAGGCGGCGAAGAAGACAGGCGAGAAGGTCGCCGGCCAGGCGATCCGCGATCTCGTCACCGTCAACGGCGTGCGTGTCACCGTCGAGGACGGCACGTGGGGGCTGGCGCGCGCCTCCTCCAACAAGCCCGAACTGGTGGTCGTGGTCGAGAGCCCGGTCTCCGAGGCGCGCATGCGCGACATGTTCAAGGCAATCGACAGCGTGCTGCGCACGCACCCGGAAGTGGGCGAGTACAATCAGACGATCTGATCGCGCGCATGTCCCGGCGAAGTGGATACCGGTTCGCCGATAAGGACATGCGCCAACGAATAGATTGCGTCAGCGGCGCGGGGACCGGCGAGTGCCGTTGCGCGTGCTCGCCATCGCGCCGCTCGGTCCGACATAGCCCGGATTCTCGATGCAGCGTGGCCCGCAGGCGGCGCGCGAGGTGTAGTAGCAGGACGTCGCCCCGCTCTCTCCATCAAGCGCGCAATAGGGATATTGGTAGGGACTCTGGGCGTGACCTGGTCCGGCGCTGATCGCGCCGGCGACGACCCCGAGGGACAGCGTTACGGCCGACAGAAGTATTCGCATTTTCCGCCTCCTGACCCAGCCCTCCTGCGTCCACCTAAGCCGGAATTCGGCGCGGACGATATTGGGCCAAGGGGCAAGATGGGCTTCGCCGAGCGAAAAAATCAGGGGCAAATCTGCCGCCTTCACGAAGTCGTGTCAGACCTCCTGGTACACGTCCACCTCGAGGACGCCCGGCAGCATCGCGCGCCAGGCCTGCAGAAAACCCTGCATCCGCGGGTCGCTCGCGATGCGCTGGCGATTGATCTCCACCGCCTCGTCGGTCTCGTACTCGATCACCTGGATGAAGCGGGCGGGGTCGTCCACGTTCTGCAGGAGATGCACGCGCGTGGTTCCGAAGAACTCGTAGAACGGCTTCGCCGACTTGATCATCGCGCTGAGCTGGGCCGGGTCGGCGGCCGGCATGGTGAACTTGAAATGTACGGTCCGAACAACCTTGGACTCGCCCGCAGCCATCGCGTCCTCCTCGCCCCTTCCCGAAGCAGTGTCCCTCGCCTAATTTAGCGCCTTCACGGCTGAAATTTCCACGCAAAGAGGTGATACGTGATCGATCTTTATACCTGGACGACCCCGAACGGCCGCAAAGCGTCCATCATGCTCGAAGAGGTCGCAATCCCTTACGAGGCGCATGCGGTCGACATCGGCAAGGACGAGCAGTTCAAGCCGGAATTCCTGAAGATCAGCCCGAACAACCGCATTCCCGCGATCGTCGATCGCGACAACGATTTCAGCCTGATGGAATCGGGCGCGATCCTGATCTACCTCGCCGAAAAGTCCGGAAAGCTTTTTCCCACCGACAAGCTCAAGCGCTACCGCGTCACCGAATGGCTGATGTGGCAGATGGGCGGCATCGGCCCGATGCTCGGCCAGACCCACCACTTCGTGAAATACAACAAGGGCAAGGCGCCCTACGCGGAGGAGCGCTACCTGAAGGAGACGCACCGGCTCTACGGCGTGCTCGATAAGCGGCTCAAGGACCACGAATACGTGGCGGACGAGTACTCGATCGCCGACATCGCGACCTGGCCGTGGATCTCGCGCTACGAATGGCAGACCGTCGACCTCAACCAGTATCCCAACGTGAAGCGCTGGTACCTCGCGATCGCCAACCGCCCGGCCGTGCAGAAGGGCTACCACGTGCCGAAGAAGGTGCAGGAAATCCCGATGCCGTGAGGTTCTTCACCTCTCCCCGCGTGCGGGGAGTCTGAGCCGCTCAGGGTCGTGGATACGCCCCCTCACCCCGACCCTCTCCCCGCACGCGGGGAGAGGGGGCGCGCAGAGTTCGTGACACCGCCTCCCCTCACTTCCTCTCCGGCAAGAACTCCAGAATGAAATTGCGCAGCGGCATGTCGCCGACGTTCTTCACCGTGTGGATGATCGGCTCGCGCCAGTTCACGATGCCGGGTTCGCTCTCGGTGACCTTGCCGTCCTGCTCGACCCATTGATGCAGGCGCGGGCCGTTGTTGAGACGGATCTCGACGCGCTGGCTGTGGCTGTGGCGCGGCCGCGTGTCGCCGACCGCGAGCTTCTCCTCGTAGATGAAGAACTTCGCGCCCTCGAACACCATCATGTTCTTGGGCGGCGGGATGAGCTCGGGCGGCGATTTCACCGGCGGATGGCCGGGCTTCACCGCCACCTCGAAATAGGCGCCGCCGGCCGGCGCCTCGTATGAGTCGCCCGCCTTGAACACCGCGATCTGCCCGTAGGTCATCTGGCGGCTCGCGCCGTCAGATCGCAGCGTGACGTCGCCCATGGCGAGGATCACGCGATCCTCGCACCGGCCGGCCGCCGCGGTCGCGCACGGCGCGGCATCCTTGCTCACGCGCACGTAATCGTTCTCGAGGGCGGGTTTCGCGGCCGTTTGAGCAAGCGCCGGCGACGCCGCGAGCGCAGCCGTCACGCCGAGCCAGAGCAGATTGCAAATCATCGTCGCCTCCCGTGCGCCGTCAACGCAGATGCGGCATCACCTCGGACGCGAACATCTCCATGTTGCGCCGGGTGAGGTCGTCCGGCAGCACGCCGAACTGGAGCATGGTGACAAGATTGTTGGCGCCGGTCGTGTCGCGCAGGCGCGCGAGCTGATCGCGCACGGTCTGCGGGCTGCCGACCACCACGGTGCCGCTCTCCATCAGCTCTTCCAGGCTGTGGCGGGTGCGCGCGCCCAGCGCCTTGCGCATCTTGATGGTGTTCTTCATCGAGGACAGCGACATGTAGCCGGGCGGCAACAGCATCTCCCAAGGTACGGCGAGGAAATCGTTGAACAACGTCTCCATGCCGGCACGCGCTTCCTGCTTGGCGCGCTCGTCGGTGTCGGCGACGTAGACCGGCGACGCCCAGCCGAGCTGATCGCCCGTTGCCTCGTAGCCGTATTGTTTCGCCTGCTCGCGGTACATGTTGAGATAGCGCGCCACGAGCTCGCGGCCGCTGAAGGTGACGAGGAACGGATATTTGCGCTCCGGCGCCGCCGCCCATTTGATCGTCTCGGAGGAGCCCATCGACGGAATCCAGATCGGCGGATGCGGCTGCTGATAGGGCCGCGGCCACAGGTTGACGTAACGCAGATTGTAGTGCTCGCCCTCGAACGAGAACGGGCCTGGCTTGGTCCACGCCGCCACGATCAGGTCGTGCGCCTCCTGGTAGCGCTCGTGCGAGAAGAACGGGTTCAGTCCGCTCGCGTGATATTCGTTGCCGATGCCGCGCACGAAGCCGGTGATGATGCGGCCTTTCGACAGATTATCGAGCATCGCGAACTCTTCCGCGATGTAGACCGGATTGCTCACCAGCGGCAGCGCACGGCCCAGGATCGCGATCTTGGCCTTCTTGGTGCGCTGGATGAGCGCGCTCGCGATCAGGTTGGGCGCCGGCATCAGGCCGTAGGCGGTCTGATGGTGCTCGTTGACCGCGATGACGTCGAAGCCGAGGTCTTCGGCGTAGGCGAGCTGATCGATGTAGGAGGCATATTCCTCGGCGCCCTTCTTCGGATCGTATAGCGTGTTTGGCAGCACCACCCAGGCGGCGCGATGCTTGTGCCGCTCCGCCATGTCGAGCGGCCGGTACGGCATGAGATGGAAGAAGGTGAACTTCATTTTCGGCCCCCGACGAACGCGAGGATCTTTTGCGCGGCGACGTCGGCCTTCTCGACGTGAGGGCGATGCCCGCACTCGGGAATGATCTCGACGCGGACATCGGGCATGCGTTCGGCCCATGCCTTTGCGTAGGTGCTCGGAAAGAGCTTGTCGTCGCGGCCCCAGAGCAGCAACGTCGGAACGCGAATCCGATGCAGCCACCGTTCGAGCGAGGGATTGAACCAGCGCGGCTCCCAACCGAACTTGGTCGCCATGTATCTGTTGGTCAGCTCGATGTCGGCCTCTTCGGGCGAAGGAACGTGCGCCAGCTCCCGTTCGGCGAAAGACTGGTCGTAGAACAGGTTCTTTGCGTTCTCCTCGCGCGACCAGATGAAATTGTCGCCCGACGGGCTTCCCTTCACGCGGACGCCCGCCGGCGCGATCAGCGTCAAGCTCCCGAGACGGACCGTGTTGCGCGCCGCAACCTCCGCCGCCACCCAGCCGCCCAAAGAGTGCCCCACCAGATGGACCGGATCGCCGCCGAGGCCGTCGAGGAAATCCAGATAGTACATGGCGAGGTCGCCGACATTCCTCAGCCACGCCGGATTGTCGGAGAGGCCGAAGCCCGGATGCTCCGGCGCGCGCACGTCGCAGCGGCCCGCCAGCTTCTCGAAGAACGGCCCCCATGTCGGCCAGCCGCCGGCGCCATGCAGAAACACAAGCGGCTCGCCCTTTCCGTCGTGGCGGAGCCGGACGCTGACGTCACGCGTTTTATGTTGGATTTCCTGCACCGCCATCGGGACGCTCCCTGCTCGGGAGCATCATATAGCAAAACAAAAACGCGCTGCTCTACTCGCCCTTGATGCCCGCCGTCTCGATCACGCGGCTCCAGCGCGCGATCTCGCTCTCGACCCTCTGGCGCATCTCCTCGGGCGTCGACGGCGAGGCCACGTTGCCGCCTTCGAGCAGCCGCTGCTGCACGTCGGGCAACTCCAGCGCGGCGCGCGTCTCCTTGTTGATGCGGTCGACGATCGCGCGCGGCGTGTCGGGCGGCATCGCGAGGCCGAGCCACGACATGAACTCGACGCCGGGCACCGTCTCGGCGACGGTCGGCGCCTCGCGCATGAGCGGATAGCGGCCGGGTGAAGAGATGGCGAGCACGCGCAGCTGGCCGGCCTGGATGCGCGGAAAAGCCGACGTCGCGGCGTCGACCATGAGGTCGACGCGTCCGGCCAGCACGTCGGAGAGCGCCTGCGCGGTGCCGCGATAGGACACCGGCGTCATCAACGCGCCGGACTCGATCTCGATCCACTTCGTGAGCACGTGATAGATCGAGCCGAGCGCCGTGATCGAGTAGGTGATGCGGCCCGGGCTGGCCTTCGCCTGCGCCAGCAGCTCGCCGAACGACTTGATCGGCGAGGCGGGCGCGACCGCATAGACCATCGGGTAGCCGCACAGCAGCGTGACGAACGAGAAGCCGCTGACCGGATCGTAGGGAAGGTTCTTGCGCAGCGCCGCCTGGGGCGGGAAGCCCGCGGTCAGCACCATGATGGTGTAGCCGTCGGGCGGCGCCTTCGACACGATCTGATAGGCGACCGCGCCGGCGCCCTGCGTGATGTTCTCGATAAAGACCGATTGCCCGAGGCGGTCGGCGAGCTTTTCGCCGAGCACGCGCCCGATGATGTCCGGACTGCCGCCCGGCGAGGTGCCGACGATGAGCCGGATCGGCCGCGCCGGCCATTCCTGCGCGGCGGCGGGCCGCGGCATGGCGGCCGCGCCGGCCAGCGACAGGAGCGTTCGTCGGGTCAGGTGCAACGGTCAAGCTCCCCCGTCATTGCGGGCCCTCGCAATGAGACTAGATCGACCGCGCCCCGTTTGGCCACGCGTCAAATTGTGTGAGCACGCACGGTCCGATGGCGCGGTGGGCAGATCGGAGGTATGGCATCACTCCGTGGCCCGGCAGGCGCACCGTCACGCTGCCGGTCCCTATGCGGAAACGGAACCGGTGCGACGCCGGCGCGAGGCAGGTTCGTTTGGAAATCTTTACCGCCGATGCCATAATCCGTTCGCCTTCACGGGGGTGATATGGCGTCGGTTTTCGCCCGCATTCTCGCGGCCATTCGCGGTGCCGCCATTCCATCGCTCTCGGGACAGCCGCCCGCCCAACCGGGGACGCAGGTGCGCCGAGCGAACGCGCGCGGGCGTCCGTCCGCCCAAACCACCCCCGATCAACCGGCCGATCGCGCGGTCCGCATCGCCGACTTCCGCATCAAGCGCCTGCGCCAGATCGCCGCTTTCTATGCGGACGGCGGGCACCACGCCGTCCTGATGGTCGGCGACTGCACCTTCCTTCCCGACCAGGAGTTCCACGCCGCCGCCGAGGCGATCGCGAAAGCCACCAACGAGCCGGGCTCAGCGCTGATGGGGACCGAGAATGCGGTGCGCAAATGCACCTTGCGCCGCCGCTTGAGCGACCTCACCGATCGCGAGCGGGCGATCCTGCGCACGATCGACATGCTGTGCGAGGTGGGCGAGTTCGACCGCGCCACAGGCCTGCGCGCGCGCCTGCCGATCATCTGGAACGAGGGCCGCTGCCAGACCGCGGCGCCCGGCTTCGAGACCGTGACGCGCCGCAACATCCTCAAGAGCGGTCTCGAGATCCTGTTCGGGGCGGACGCGCAGGCGCCGCCGGAATTCTTCGAGGACCTGCGGCGCGCCTGGCGCAACGCGCTCTCGCTCGACTCCGGGCTCACCGAGCAGGAGCATCAGGTGCTCGAATCCTACCAATATGTCGAGCAATCCTGGCTCGCGCCGAAGGAGCTCGGTTTCGAGCAGCCCTCGCCGGCCGCGCTCTCGCTCGGCGTGTTTGCCGGAGGCGATCGCGATCTCATCTACGACCTCCCCCACCATCTCGTCACGTTCGCGCCGGCCGGCTCCGACAAGCGCCATGCCCAGATCGCGCGCAGCCTCGGACGCCTCACGGCCGGCGCGGTCGCGCTCGACATCGACGGCAAGGCGTTTCACGCCACCGCGCGCTGGCGGCAGAAGCAGGTCGGAAAAATATTCGCGTTCGCGCCCGGATTGCCGGCGCAGTCGATGCACTACAATCCGCTCGACGCCATCGGCACAGACCCCACCACGGCGTGGAACGAGGCGCGCCTCCTCGCCGACCTTCTGACCGGCGTTCGCGGCGAGGACGCCGAGGCGCGCGACTTCATCGCGTGGATCGCGGCGCTCGCGCGCTCGCCGCGCCCGCCGCTGGTGCGTCACGCCGCGGCGCTCAACACGCTACCCATCGCCAAACGCGAGGCGCTGGCGCGCCGCATCGAAGCCGGCCTCGCGGTCTGGCAGTCGCCGCCCATCGCCGACCTGACCGATCGCTCCGATTGGACGCCGGGCCACCTGCGCCGCCGCGGCACGCTTTATCTCTGCGTCAACCGCGGCGACCTCGACCGCTACGCGCCTGTCTTGCGGACGATCGTCGGACAGACCATCGCGATGCTCACCCGCGAGAAGGCGATGTCGCCCGGCTCGACCGTCACGTTCTTTCTCGACGAGCTCGCCCGTCTCGGGCCGATGGAGGCGATCGAGCGCGCGGTCGACACCGGCGCCGACGCCGGCACCCGCCTGTGGATGTTCTTCGCCAACAGCGCCGCGATGAGCGCCGTCTATCCGAACGCGGAGAGCATGATCATCAGCTGCGCGGCGCATTGCTACGTCGAGCCGGACGACAGCACCGCGCAGGAACTGGCGTTGCGGATCGGCACGGCAAAAAGCCTGTTCGGCACGGAGGAGCGGCTCATGCTCGACCCCGCGGTGCTGGCCGGGCCGGATTTCGCCGACAAGGTGATCGTGCTGATGCGCGGCCAGTCGCCGGCCAATCTGACCCTGCCGCCCGAAGGGCCCGTGGCACCGCGACCCATGCGGTGACGGGCGACTGGCGGTCTTGCGGCGCGCTGTCCATAATCGCAGGCGACGCCACTCATCGGAGGATCGCGTGCGGGTCTGTCGGCGGCTCAGCTTCGTTGCACTGATGGCTTTCGCGGCCGCGTGGGCGGCGGCCGCATCGGCGCAGGATTATCCCTCGCGTCCGATCCGGCTGGTGGTCGGGTTCGCGGCCGGCGGCACCACCGATTTCATGGCGCGGCTCCTCGCCGACAAGCTGCGCGGACCGCTCGGCCAGTCGGTCATCGTTGAAAACAAGACCGGCGCCAACGGAGCGCTCGGCGCCGAGGCGGTCGCGAAATCCGAGCCGGACGGGTACACGCTCTACTTCACGACCGCCGGCGTCGCGACGGTCTATCCGCATCTGCGCCCGGCGCCCTACGATCCGATCAAGGATTTCGCGCCGGTCGCCCTCGTCGCCTTCAATTCGACCATGCTGGTGGTGAACGCGTCGATGCCGGTCAACTCGGCGCGCGATTTCGCCGAGTTGGCACGCAGGGAGCCCGGCAAGTACACGATCGCGATCACCGGGATCGGCTCGGTGTGGCGATGACCGAGCTGTTGGGCGGACAGCTCGACGCGCTGTTCGGCGACGGCCCGACGGTGATCTCGTACATCTCGGCCGGCAAGGTCAAAGCCCTCGCCGCGACCTCGCAACGCCGCTCGGAAATTTTTCCGGATGTGCCGACATTCTTGGAGCAGGGATTTGCCGACACCGTGCAGGATCAATGGGCGGGCGTGCTCGCGCCGGCCAGGACGCCGCCCGAGATCATCGCCCGGCTCAACGGCGCCATGGTCGCGGTGATGAACGATCCCGAGGTGCGGGCGAAGCTCGCGCAGACCGGCGTCGTGCCGGCGCCCGGCTCGCCGGACGAATTCGGCCGCTACCTGCGCGGCGAGTACGAGCGCTGGGGCCGCATCATCCGTGAGAAGGGCATCAAGGTGGAGTAGAACGGCGGCCGGACTTTCGCCAGGATGCCACCCTTAGGCGGAGGCTGTGATTTTCCATGTCGGATTGGCTGCTGGATCAGCAAGGCCTCGCCATCGTGCGCCGCGCCTACGCGCGCCAGATGCTTGCCGTCGCAGGCGTTCGGAACGATCGCCTGGAGCGTGTGTTCGCGACCATCCGGCGCGAGGATTTCCTCGGAGCAGAGCCGTGGCGAATCGTGCCGTGGCCGCCGGGGCCAGCGTTGCCAGTCAATGACCCGGTCTGCATCTACCAGGATGTCGTGCTAGCCCTTGTGCCCGAGCGTGGCGTGAACAATGGCAGCCCCTCGCTGCACGCCAAGATGCTCAATGACCTCGCCGTCGAGCCGAACCAACACATTGCACATATCGGCGCCGGGGTGGGCTACTACACGGCGATGCTGGCGGAGCTGACGGGGCATACCGGACGGGTGACGGCGATTGAGTTTGATGCAAGCTTGGCCGAACGCGCGCGCGTCAATCTTGCGGCCTAGCGGAACGTGAAGGTGATTTCCGGGGACGGCGGCAGCGCGTTGTCCGAGAGCGTCGATCGCATCTACGTGAACTTCGGGGCCACGGCGCCAGCGGCGAATTGGATCGAGCATCTCAAACCCGGCGGAAAGCTCTTGTTCGCCCTCGGCGTGCCTCATCCATACGTGCGCGCAAAATTTCCACGGCATGCGGCGCATGGAGCCGCGTTCTTGATAGAGCGGACGGCGAACGGGCTCGCGGCGCGCTGGCTCTATCCGGCCTACTACGTCTGCGCCGAGGGCGCGTTGGCCGGCGATGCCGACGCCGAGCTTGCGCTCTATCAAGCATTCGAGCGCGGCGGATTCGAGTTTGTACGATCTCTGCGATGGAACGAGGCCACCGACCCCGCGCGCTGCTGGTACTGGACGCCACGGTGGGCCGGCGACGGCGCGTTCACCTTGGGAAACTTGTCGCGCCAGTGCCACGGCCGGCACGCATTGATGATGGCGCGGCTGTTGGTGAAGTCGCCCTTCGCCTTGCGCTCGGGCTCGATGCGCGGATCGAGCGGCGTGCTCCAGGCATTGTGGATGATGTCGATCGAGGTCGCGGGATCGGAGCGCGTGAGCATCGCCCAGATCAGCTCCTCGAGATTCGACACGTCGATGTCGTCGTCGACCACGATGACGTAGCGCCCCGCGTACGCCCCCGAGTGGCACATGGCCGCGACCTGCCCGGCCTGCGTGGCGTGGCCGGGATAGCGCTGGCGAACCGCGATGCCGAGCAGCAGCCGCGCGGTGCCGATTTCGTGCGCCCAGGCGGCGGTGATGCCGGGCACGCCCGCCTTGGTGATGTTCTCGCGCACGATCGCCGAACGGGTGAGCGCGCGGTAACGCGCGATCTCGTCGGGCGGACGCTGCGGCGCGCAGCCGAGCAGGATCGGATTGTTGCGGTGATAGATCGCCTTGATGTCCATCACCGGCTCGTCCCGCACATCGCTGCCGTAATAGCCCATCCATTCGCCGAACGGCCCTTCCGGCTTGACGTTGCCGGGCTGCACGAAACCCTCGATGACGATCTCGGCCTTTGCCGGCACCGGCAGGCCGGTGATCGGCGCCTTCACGACGTCGACCGGCGCGCCGCGGATGCCGCCGATGACGTCGTACTCGCACACGCCGTACGGCACCTCGCTCGACGCCATCAGGAACGAGAGCGGATCGCAGCCGACCACGATCGCGACCGGCATCGGCTCCTTGCGCGCCTCGTACTTGTCGCGCTGGATGCGGCCGTGCTTGCCGGGCGAGATGTAGAAGCCGACGGTCTTCTGGTCGTGGATCATCACCCGATAGGTGCCGCAGTTGATCCAGCCCTCCTCCGGATCGCGCGTCACGTTGAAGCTGCCGGTGCCGATGTAGCGGCCGCCGTCGTCCTCGTGCCACTTCGGCGTCGGGAAGATCGTCACGTCGACCGCGTCGCCGGTGATCGCGTTCTCGAACACCGGCCCGTCGTTCACGTAGCGCGGCGGGATGCGCTTGAGCTCGGCCATGTAGTGCGTGCGGAACGCTTCGCTCAGCTCGAGCTTGGAGAAGTGCGACGGAAAGCCGAGCGTCATCTTCTGCCGCTGGCCGCCGAAAAAGTTCACCAGCACCTTGCTGCCGGGCAGCGCGCCGGGCACCTCTTCGAAGATCACGCAGGGCGCGCTCTCCTCGTGCAGGATGACCTCGGACGCCATGCCGATGTCCTTCTCCCACGACAGGCCCTTGACCTCGCGGATCTCGCCGAGCTTGCGCGCCTCGTCGATCCATTCGCGCAGATCCGTATAGGCGATCTGCGGCTTGCCGTCGGCGCCGGCCTTGCCGCCGCCTGCTTGGCCGATGACGTTGCCCATGTCGTCGGACGTGTTCGGTGCCATCCCGCCTCTCCCAGGCCGTCTCCGCCCCCGGTGCTACCGGGCACCTCCAGAATGCCCGCAAACGGTATCCGATGCCAGCAACCGCAAATGGCTCACGAGAGCGCAAGACGGAACCTTTCGAGGCGCAACGCCGTTTCAGGGTGTTGGAATGGGCGGAAGAGCGAATGGGAGATCCTCATGAAGTTCGCATTGACTCTGCTGCTGTCGTTGTTCGTCGCGGCGCCCGCGATGGCCGATACCTGCAAAGACCGGGCGGCCGAGAAGAAGCTCGCGGGGGCTGCGCTGAACAGCTTCATGACGAAATGCCAGAAGGACGCGCAGGCGTCCTGCGATGCTGGCGCCGGCGAGAAGAAGCTCGCCGGTGCCGCGAAGACGAGCTTCACCAAGAAGTGCGTGACTGACGCCGTCGGAAGGTGACGGCACACGTCGATCCACATCGCCGTACCTGCGTGGATCGGCGATCGATCCACCCGCGTGGTCCACAATCGCTCAGGAGTTGGAACATGAGAATACCATCAGTGGCGCTTGCATGCGCGGCGCTGGCGTTGGGTCTCTCCTCCCCGGCGTTGAGCCAGCAGAAGACCGTGAAGGCGTGCGTCGAGGAATGGCGCGCCAACAAGGAAGCCAATCAGGCGAAGGGCATCACCGAAAAAGCCTACGTCGCCCAGTGTCGCGGCGGGAGCACGGCCGCCCAACCGGCGCCGGCACCGGCTCCTGCGGCGCAGACCGCACCGCCGGCCACGACGCCCACCGCCGCGCCGGCGCGCCCCGCTCCCGCTCCGCGAGCGACCACAGCCGTGGCGCCGAGCGGCAGCAACCAGTTCGCCACGGAAGCGCAGGCGAAGAGCCATTGCCCCGGCGACGTCGTCGTGTGGGCCAACCTCGAGTCGAAGATCTACCACTTCGCCGGCCACAAGGATTACGGCAAGACGAAGCGAGGCGCCTACATGTGCGAGCGGGACACCGCCGCGCAAGGCATGCGCGCCGCCAAGAACGAGAAGCGCCCCGGTTGACGAGAGAAGCGGCGCCGGTGCGACCCCGCGCCGGCGCCGCGGTTGCATCATTTGCGGCTGCCGGTCAAACCGCGAGCCTCGGGCTTCGCTAACGGCGTCGGTGGATCGGTCGACGTGCGTCACCGAATCCGGGTGAAACGCCCACCGTGTCGCAGTATCCACTCCCCCAGGTCATGCGCTAGAATCGCGCCAACGACGACCCTGGGGAGACAGACGCCATGAAAATCCGTCCGATCGTGCTCGGCTTGGCCGGCGCGCTCGCCTTTGTTGCGCCGGCCGCGGCGCAGCAGCCGCAACCCGCGCCCAATCCGGGCCGCGAGGCGGTGATGAGCAAATGCTTCCAGTGCCACACCGACGCGATGTTCCGCGACCATCGCCAGGAGCGCCGCGGCTGGGAGGCCACGATCTACCGCATGATCGGCCGCGGCGGGCTCTACACCGCGGAAGAGATCAAGCTGATGGCGGACTATCTCGGGACCGATTTCGGGCCGAACGCCAAGCCGACGCCGACACGATAAGGATTTGGAGGACTCCATGCGCGAGCTCGTTGCGAAATATTTGAACCACTCGCTCTCCCGCCGCGGCTTCGTGCGCGGCCTCACCAAGGCCGGCCTCACCGCGACCGCCGCGCAATCGGTGCTCGGCTCGGTCTCGTCGGTGAGCCTCGCCCAGACCGCCGCGCCGTCGGCGGCGCCGTCCGCGGCGGCCACCGTCGCCAGCACATCGGTCTCGACCGCGGCCGGCGGCGCGGTAAAATCCTTTCAGGGCACGGGCGGCGCCGCCTTCGCGGAACAGCTCATCGCGAGCGGCGTCAAATACGTCTTCGGCAACTCGGCGAGCGAGGACGCGCAGTTCTACGAGGCGCTGGTCGACCGCCCGCAGCTCAAATACATCCTCACGCCGCACGAAGGACCCGGCGCCGCCATGGCGGCGGGCTACGTGAAGGCCTCCGGCGAGCCCACCATCGTGATGCAGGCCGCCGTGGTCGGCATGGCGAACGCCATCGGGCAGATGTTCAACGCCTTCAAGGAGCAGACGCCGCTCGTCGTTTATTCCTACCGCACCGACCAGTCGCGGCGCGCCGGGCGCGACGGCTTCGAGGAGGTCGCCAACCAGGAACAGATCGTCCAGCCGATCACCAAGTTCACCTGGCTGTCGCGCCGGCCCGACATGATCCCGGAGACGGTGCGGCGCGCCTTCAAGGCGGCGTGGACGCCACCGCACGGCCCGTCCTACATCTCCTGGCACTCCGACTACAACGACGAGCGCGTGCGCACCGAGATCATCGCGCAGGACCAGTTCGACCCGCGTATGCGCGTGCGGCCCAATCCGCAGGAGATCGAGCGCGCCGCCAAGCTCCTGGTCGAAGCCAAGATGCCGCTGCTGATCGTCGGCGACGAGATCTATTACGCCAAGGCGGTCGCCAAGGCGGTGAAGCTCGCCGAGATGCTCGGCATGCCGGTCACGCAGGTGCGCCAGCTCTACGCCAACTTCCCGGAGACGCATCCGCTCTGGGTCGGCAACGTGCCGGCCGGCACGCTGCGCTCGCAGACCTGGCCGACGAACGCCGACGTGATCATCAATGTCGGCAACAAGTTCCAGCACAACAGCCCGGCGCCGATCGTGCCGCGCGGGCCGAAGTTCATCGACATGCGCATCGACTTCGGCAGCATGGGCAACGTCATGCTCACCGAGGTGCCGCTCGTCGCCGACGTCGGTCTCGGGCTCGATGACCTGATCGCCGCGGTCAGCCAGCTCATGACGCCCGCGCTCAAGCAGAAGGCGGCGGAGCGCGCCGAGGAGGTCCGCCGCTTCAGCGAGAACGCCAAGAAGCTGCGCGCCCAGGTCATCAACAATCCGGACTGGGACCAGAGCCCGATCATCGCCGACCGTCTCACCTACGAGGTGGCGAAGTTCGCCGATCCGGACGCCATCATCGTGCACGAGGCCGGGTCGGTCGCGCTGCACTCGTTCGACTTCAACCCGCTGGGCGGGCGCGAGCTCTTCTTCTATTACGGCGCCCATCTCGGCTCCGGCGTCGGCACCGCGGCGGGCGTAAAACTCGCGCGGCCGAACCAGCAGGTCATCTGCCTGGTCGGCGACGGCTCCTTCATCTTCGGCCCGACCGCGCTGTGGAACATGGCGCGGCTCGAGCTGCCGGTGATCACCGTGGTCTACAACAACCACGCCTATTCGGGCCCGCATAGCCGCGTCGTCTCGAACGTGCCGGGCGGCCGCATGGTGCAGACCGGCCAGTTCGTGCACGACTATCTCGGCAACCCCGACATGAACATGGCCGACATCGCGCGCGGCTTCGGCGTGGCGGGCGAGGTCGTGGAGACGCCGGCGCAGCTTCGCGAGGCGTTCGTGCGCGCACGCCGGCACACGGTCGAAGGCAAGCCGTACCTTCTCGACGTGCAGGTCGCGCGCAAGGGTGTCGGCTGGGCCGACAAGCCGTGGACGCCGCCGATCCGCATCGCCGGGCTGCGGCAGAAGAAGGTGTGATGCGGCTGCCGTCATCGGTCATTGCGAGTACCCGGATCGGCGCTTCGCGCCGTCCGGGCACAGGCTCCGCGAAGCAATCTCCCGCCACAGCGCGTCTGGCTGAGATTGCTTCGTCGCGCTGCGCGCTCCTC
>WNFF01002441.1_pt1 | contig 16688 bp, 14 predicted proteins | sample 5400441 | NCBI WGS metagenome assembly WNFF01 (sample SAMN13153345, study PRJNA577476) | soil metagenome | isolation source: 120 cm saprolite under Douglas fir tree site 2 hole 3 replicate 1 | place: USA:California | collected 2015-04-18 | reverse complement strand
TTTGCAACTCCATTCCCAGCTTGCGGGCGAGATAGGTTTTGCCAATGCCTCCCATGCCCTGCAGCGCGGCATTGGTCGCTTTGCCCGTGATAGCCGCGTCCTGTCCCGCGAAGAGGTGGGCGATCAAGGTGTCCAGGTCAGCTTGTCTACCCACAAAGGCCTTATCGAACGGAGGTGGTTTCGGAGCATGCCACCGATTGCCTGTGCCGGGAGGGTGAGAAGGCTGCTGGCGCGTCTCGCGAAAGTGCGAGATGAGCAAATGCATGACATCCTTCTGTATTTGCTCCCCAAGTTCTTCCGGCGTCTCAAAACGACAGACCGTCAGGCCGTCAGGGTTCTTGACCCGTTGGATCTCTTCCAGGAATGCCTGCAATAGGGGATCGCGTTTATCTGTATCGATATACTTTTCATAGATGAGGCAATCTTTTTTATGCCTGCGGGCGTGCTCATATTCTTCAATAGTATAGGGTCCGTAGCCAGGCCAGAAGAGGCCAATGTAGAGGTCACAGGCGGCCACCTCTTTCAGGTAGGTGCTGCGCACAGGTTCAGGGCGTGCGCCCGCGTGTTTTTCCCACAGCCAGCCGTGCATATCATATTCAGACAATGCGCTATGCACAGCGCGCCGCTCGTCAACCAGTTCGGCCATTTTGCTGCTGATGAAGAGGGAAAGCGGCCTGTTGGTGGTCATGGTGGGTGCCTACCCCCTACTTGTATCTATAATCGCACGTAGTTTTGTAGAAATTATAACACATCTTGAGTGAAAACATGATTCATCCTGAGCCTTCCCATTACCCACATTTTTTGACAAGAAGGAAGAAGGGGGATAGACTGGCAATGCTAGATCGCTAGATCGCTCAGGCGATAGCCAAGATGTGGTTCCGTAATGATATACCGTGGATGAGCTGGATCAGGCTCCAGTTTGACGCGCAAACGACGTACCACACCCTTCACGTAATCGGTCGCATCGCTGTACTGAGACCCCCATACACGCTCTAGCAGCAAATGCGTGGTCAACACTCGTCCAACGTTAGCTGCCAGCTCGGACAGTAGCGCGTACTCGATTGGTGTAAGGACAATGGGACGACCGGCCACCAGGACTCTGTGCTTCTCAGTGTCGATCTCTAGATCGCCACAGACCACCCTGGTTGCTAAAATATTGCTTCCACGACGCAGTACTGCCCGCACACGGGCAAGTAACTCGGCCAGACGGAAAGGCTTGACCAAATAATCGTCAGCACCCAGATCAAGTACAGACACAATGTCAGCCTCACTGCCTTTGACACTCAGGATAATAATTGGAGTTGAGGAATATTCACGGATACGCCTGCAGACTTCCAGGCCGTTACATACAGGCATCACTAAGTCCAACAGAATCAGTTCTGGTGGCTCGCGCTCGAAAGAGTCTAAAGCCGCTATGCCATCGGTGGCGGTCGTCATCTGATATCCGTGAGCGCATCGTCCACGAGTAATATACGCTGTCTAGCGTGGCCCATAGCATCACTTCTCATTTGTACTCACACAACCAATTCATGCTCTTCCAATATATCAAGTTCAAGAGGTTCTGTCGTCACCAGGGGCAACGTAAAGAAAAAGATGCTACCACCTCCGGGTCGATCCTCTACCCAGATTCGTCCACCATGAGCTTCCACAATACCCTGGCAGATAGCCAGGCCTAAACCGCTTCCTTGCGTATGCGTCCTATTGTCTCTGTTCAAGCGATAGAAGTTCTTGAAAATTTTCTCGCGCTCTTCAACAGGTATTCCCGGTCCGCGATCGGCCAATCCGATCAGCACCTCGCCCCCTGTCCACCGCGCTTCGACCCGAATCGACGAGCACGGCTTAGCATATTTGCTGGCATTCTCTAAGAGATTCCACAATACCTGGATAAGACGATCGGGATCAACGTAGTGGAGGGGTAAATCCTCCGCCAGATCACACTCCACCTGGCACCCGCTGTGCAGTCCTTCAAACTTCGCCAGGGTATCGTTAATCAGTGCAGGAAGTTCAGTCCAGTCGCGGTCTAATGCCAGTGCTCCAGCCTCTATACGTGAAAGATCAAGCAACTGGTCAACCAGCCGCCCTAATCTGCTTGCCTGCCCCGCAATATTGTGAAATAAATGTTCTTGCATGCTGGCCGACTGGACGCCTCCTCGATCAAGCAAACCCTCAACGGATGCGCGAATGGCAGTCAGCGGTGAGCGCAGGTCATGTGAAATAGCCGCGATAAATCCACTCTTGAGCCGATCAGCTTCACGCAAGGCCTCCATTTCGCTCGCTGCGCGCAGCAACTGAGCATTCTTCAAAGTCAGGCCTAGCTGTTGTCCGATGGTCGTAAACAATGCCAGGTCTTCCTCCATTAGCCCCTGATGGTTATGGCTCCCAACGAGCAGAACACCGAGGATAGTATTGCTGGCTGCTAGCGGGACCGCCATCAAATCGCAAAAGCCTGCGGCACACAGAGGCTCATACACGATACTTTTGTTGCTCTCCAGGCCACAGGCCCGCAGCGATTCTCCCATAGCCAGGACCAGGCAAGCTAACTCGTAAAGGGGCCTCAAGGGCAGTTCACTCAGGTTGAGAGGAACTGTTTCAGCCAACCCACAATGAGCCACGAGCGTTAGCTCACGCGTACTCTGGTCACTAAGCAAGATCATACCAGCATCCAGGTCCATAAACTCCGCAATACTTTTCAGAACCAGGTCAAGATGCTGGTTGGGATCAGGCAATGTACTCAGAAGCTGAGCGATAGCATTGAACACTTCCGTGCGCCGGTTGTGCTGTTGGAGTGTGGCAAAAAGTCTGGCATTCTCGATAGCCGTTGCTGACTGAGCAGCGAAAGCCAGGCCTAAGCGCACATCTTCAGCCATCCAGTGGTAGAAGGCGGAGTTAGAGAGAGCAATGAAGCCAATCACTCCACGAGCCGCCATCAGAGGAAATATCGCTATCGAACGGATACCTATCTGCTCGACAAGGTCTATGGGAAACAGGGTGGAAGTGAGAAGATCGTCAATAACCACCAATTCACCGCGTTCTCGGATAAGCGAGACCACCCCCGTCTGCACGAGTAATGCTTTTAGCGTGGGAAGGTGCATCGACCGCTTTGGTTTCTGTTTGCGCCAGATGTGCAGCGATAATGCATCCTCATCTAACTCATGAAACAGGCAGACAACAGCACATTCGAGCTGGAGCAAGTAAGCGGCATGCTCAGCGACCTTTTCAAGCGTCACATCGATATCCAGGCTAGCACTGATCGCCCCTGCTGCTTCAGCCAGGCGCTCCGCTTCATGCGCTCTCCGTTCCTGTTGATTAAGCTGGTAGCGCATGTCGTCTATTGTTAGGGTATCAGATACATGCTTGTCAGCATGCTGGCCTGGTATAGTGTTGTGCATAAAGGTACTTGTGCCATCAGAAAAACTGGCTGTGAATGCAGCCAGATCCGTTTGGCGCACATTCCCATGCGTAGTAGTGAGGAGTACACACAATTGCTGTGAGACCTCCAGGGCCGCAGCCGCTAACGTGTTCGTGAGAAATGGGCGGATAAGTCGATAGTTGCCCGTTACATCCAGGATACCGATAATCTTACCCGTCAATGGATGGCGGATAGGAGCAGCAGTACAGGTAAGGTCCTGCCATCCATCGCAATAGTGTTCCGCTGCCATGAGTTGCACAACATGACCATCGGCCAGAGCAGTGCCGATAGCATTCGTACCAGCCGCCGCTTCGCTCCAGTTACCACCAGGAACGAAGTCGATGCGTGCAAGCCGGCGACGTATTGCTGCATCGCCAAGTACGTCTAGCAGGCAGCCATTGGCGTCACTCAGCACAATCACATATCCTGAGTCGGCGAGAAAGTCTGTTAGATGGCTCATCACAGAGCGAGTGGCACGTATGAGTAACTCGTTGGCTTCACGCAGGTTATATAATTGGGCCTCACGGGCAATAGCAAGTGGCGCGAAACGCTGTCCAGGATTGACGTGTAGAGTATTACAGCGTTGCCAGGAATTCAGAATTATTGGACGAGGGATAGTAGGTATAGCAGCAAGGTTTCCTGTCGTCAGGAACTTCTCGCGTATCGTCCTCAATTGTTGAGCAGTACGCTCAATCTCTGATGGTGAAGCGATGGATAGATTCATGTGATGCCGTTGGTTAGTCATACCTCTACCCCAATCAGTGTAGGTGGGCGTGGCACTGGCTACTCTGCCGTTGCCTGTCTGCCCTCAAATGTATGAACAGTTTGAGAACGGTATGGACTCAGTACAAATATGTGGATAGCTTAATCACAACAATATACACAGCAATATATAGGACTTTATAGCATATTGTTAGCTCTCCTGTCCATAAAAATGGGGGGAGGTTACATATTTTCACCACTTTTTCACCGCAAAACTATCTCCTCTCACTTTTACATCACCGGCTCTATGGTAATATTCTCTTATACTTGGTTGTCACCTACCTATTTCTTGTAACCACTTTCTTCGTATCTACAACCATTTAGCTGAGCCGATTGCTCTCATGAAAGGGAGCAAAGCACTTCTTATCGACTTATCTGTTCAATGCAGTCATAGTACCATTGGTACTTCTGAGTGCGGCTATCTGCACACGCGAGGTATTTTTTATGCCTTGACAGGCTTCCCTCGATATGGAAAGTCTCGGACACTGTATTGTCGGTTATGATAAGTTGGGTAAGTCGCAGACAGTCTGGTAACAGGCTGGTCAGACAAGGAGAAACAATATGGCTCGTAACAGCCTTACCAAAGCGTATCAAAAGATCCAGGAGCTTTCCTGGGAGCCAACATTTGCTACGCCCGTCCAGAAGTACCCAACCGACTATAAGTTTACCAAGGCCCCTAAGAAGGAGCCGCTGAAGCAGGTCTTGCAGTCCTACTTCCCCATGCAGGAGGAGAAAGACAATCGTGCCATGGGGGCTATGGACGGAGCACTCCGCGGGAATATGTTCCGCTCGACACAGCCGCGCTGGATGGAGTGGATGAAGCTCTTTTTGGGCATCAGTCCGTTCCCAGAGATTGCCGCCGCCCGCGCCATGCCCTTGCTTACCTCAGTGGTGCCCAACCCAGAACTCCATAACGGTCTAGTGCTTCAGATGATTGACGAGGTACGTCACTCGACAATCCAGATGCACCTGAAGCGCTACTACATGAAGAACTACATCGATCCTGCCGGGTTCGATACCACCGAGAAGTCCTTCGACAGGTGCTATGCGGGGACCATCGGGCGGCAGTTCGCTGAGGGCTTCATCACTGGCGACGCGATCACGGCAGGCAACATCTACCTCCAGGTCGTTGCCGAGACCGCCTTCACGAACACGCTGTTTGTGGCAATGCCGTCGGAGGCCGCCGCCAACGGCGACTACCTGCTGCCCACCGTTTTCCTGTCGGTCCAGGCCGACGAATCCCGACACATCAGCAACGGGTACGCCACACTGTTGATGGCTCTGGCCGACCCCGATAACCAACTGCTGCTGGAGCGCGACCTTCAGTATGCCTTCTGGAACAACCACGCTCTCGTCGACGCGGCGATCGGCACCTTCGTCGAGTACGGGACGAAGGACCGTCGCAAGGAGCGGGACAGCTATGCGCAGATGTGGCGGCGCTGGATCTACGATGACTACTATCGCAGTTATCTGATGCCGCTGGAGAAGTATGGTCTGAAGATCCACCACGAGGACATTGAGGAGGCCTGGAACCGCATCGCGAACAAGGGCTATGTGCATAAGACTGCTCAGTTCTTCGCCACTGGCTGGTTCGCCAACTTCTGGCGCATCGACCCCATGACCGAGGTAGACTACGAGTGGTTTGAGTTTAAGTACCCCGGCTGGTACAACGAGTACGGCAAGTGGTGGGAGCACTATGCAAAGCTCTCCAAGCCCAATGGGCACAAGCCTATTGCCTTTGAGGACGTTGGGTACGTGTATCCACATCGCTGCTGGACGTGTCTGGTCCCGTGCATGATCCGTGAAGATACGATCATGGATACTGTAGATGGTCAGGTGAGAACGTACTGCTCCAAGACATGTCACTGGACCGATAAAGAGGTATTCCGGCCTACCTACCAGGGCCGCCCAACGCCTGCGATGGGTAAGCTAGTTGGTAAGCGGGAGTGGGAGACCTGCTACCACGGGTGGGAGCTGACCGACGTCATGAAGGATCAAGGCTTCGTCCGCCCTGATGGTAAGACGCTCATTCCGCAGCCCCACGTCATCTTTGATGACAAGCACATGTGGACATTGGATCACCTCAAGGGTATTGAGTTCCAGAGTCCGAACGTGCTGCTCAACCAGATGACGCCCGAGCAGCGGGAAGCTTGGCTGGTCGATTACAAAAAGGGCTTCACAATTAATTAAGTAGTTTCGCATACAGGATGTCGTCGCTTCTGAAACTCAGCAGTTGGGAAGCACGACGTCCGAGACCCAACCCCCATATGAATGTGAGAGCAGGCAGGAACAAGATGTTTTTGCTCTTGTCTCCTGCGGTTGAGTATGGCAACCGCAGGAGGTGTCCCTACATAAAGAAAGAGTTGGGTATGCCTACACACAAAGTTCGATTTCAACCGGTCAACATTGAGATCGAAGTGAACGAAGACGAAACCGTGCTCAATGCGGCGTTTCGTCAGGGTGTGTCATTGACGCATGGATGCAGGGAGGGGCAATGTTCAGCCTGCAAATCGTTTCTCCTGGACGGCGATATAGAGATGGAGAAATACTCCACCTTTGCGCTGCTAGAGTCCGAGAGCGAAGAGGGATATGTTCTGCTGTGCCGTTGCCACGCGTACAGCGATTTGGAAGTTGAGCTCATCAACTATGATGAAGACATCATACGGCTGGGCATTCCTATCGAGACGTTCCATACAACGATTGAGACAATCGAACCACTCACTCACGACATCAAACGTCTCGTACTCAAGCTCGTCGAGTCTGACAGAAGGTTGAAGTTCAGTGCAGGTCAGTACGTCTCTATCCGTATTCCTGACAGTGAAGAGTATCGTGCCTTCTCTATGGCTAACACCCCTCGTACCACCGACCGTCTGGAATTTATGATCAAAGTTTTTCCAGGTGGTATGTTTTCTGGCCTATTGGATGGCGCTTTCACAATCGGTCAGGAATTGGAGGTTATGGGGCCGTATGGCGTCTTCATGCTTCGAGAAAAGTATGAGGATGAAATCATCTGCATCGGTGGGGGTTCTGGGATGGCTCCTCTCTGGTCATTGCTGAACGACATGGCAGAACGCGGTGTCAAGCGTAAAGCGACCTATTTCTACGGAGCGAGAACACGCAAGGACCTGTTCTACCTGGATCACCTCCGGCAGTTGGAGGAGCGGTTACCCGGTTTCCGTTTCATACCAGCGTTGTCTATGGCAACAGAGGAGGACGAGTGGAATGGCGAGACAGGACTGATCACAGAAGTGCTTGATCGTAACCTGGCTCCTGGTCAAGCACACACTCAGGCCTATCTCTGTGGCCCACCGCCCATGATCGATGCCGCAATTCCAGTGCTTGTCCGCAAGGGCATTAGCGAAGACCGCATTTTCTTTGATAAATTTACTCCCACAGGCAAAGTAGAGTAGCTCATTGTAGGGGTGCCCCTTGTGGGTACCCAGCTCATTGTAGGGGTGCCCCTTGTGGGTACCCAGCTCATTGTAGGGGTGCCCCTTGTGGGTACCCAGCTCGAAATGGAGGAAAGTATCTATGGCAGACCCAACCACTGTAGCAGACCTAAACACAGGGCCAGCGATCCACATAACGAACGCGGACGCGGGCGCGTCCAAGTTCTCGGGATCGGATAGCCGCTCTTTTAACTATTTCACGCCCAAGGGACGCCAAAACAGCGTCTACGAAGACGTGACGGTCGACGTTCAGCCTGATCCCAAGCGGTATCTCTTGCAAGGATGGCTTTATGCCTTTGCCGATGGGGTTGCAGGGTTTAGCGAGACGTGGACGAAGGTGAAGTCGTCTGACTGGCATGTCTTCCGTGACCCCAATGAGCAATGGCACCGCACCATCTACATTCGCCAGGCGAACACGGTTCGCCAGATCCAACAGACGCTTGCTATGGCAAAGAGCCAGAATGTATTTGCAACCTGGGACGCGAGTTGGGTCAAGTGTATCGAGACGCAAGTGAGCGCCTCAATGCACCCCGAATTTGGGCTTGGGATGCATGTCTTCGTCCCAGCGCAGCGGGATGCCATGTCGAACATGGCCAACAATGCCATTTGTGTGAATGGCATGGACAAACTCCGCTTTGCTCAGGACCTCGCACTCTACAACTTAGCGCTGAGCGAGCAAATCCCCAACTTTAATGGAACTGTGCATAAGCAGACCTGGCTCAAAGACCCAGCTTGGCAAGGCGTGCGGGAGAATGTGGAGCGTCTAACTGCCACCCCGGACTGGGCCGAGCAACTCTTCGCAACCAATGTCGTCTACGAACCACTTGTTGGGGAGCTGTTCCGTAGCCAGTTCGTGATGCAGTTCGCTGCTCCCCACGGTGATTTCGTTACTCCAGTTCTGTTCGGAATAGCTGAATATGACTATGAGCACAACCTGGCGTATACGATAGAGCAATTGAGGCTACTCGTTGAAGACGCCCAGTATGGGGAAGAGAATAAGCGCGTCATGGGGGAGTGGCTTGCCAACTGGACCCCATACAGCGTCACAGCAGCTCGTCAACTTCAGCCCATCTGGTCGCAACCGAAGTTAAAAGTATTGCGCTTCGAAGATGCGTATGAGAGGGCCAGGCATCGGTTTGCGTCCATCCTGTCGAAACTTGGATTAGAGTTGCCAAAGGAGGTACAACTTTGAGTACGGGTACAAAATCCGCATACGAACTCACGTTCTCACGCGAGCAATCAAACCGTTGTGGAGTGACCATGAGCGCAAGCGTCGAAGGGAATATCATCGCGGATGTCATGAGCAAGAAGCCGAACGTGAAGATCACAAGATTCCCTGCGATCATCCGCATCGATGGGGAGCGTATGCTCGAATTCGACATGGAGGAGATCGGTGCCGCCTTGGGCCTGGAACCGGGTGAGTACGATGTGTATGATTTCGAGGTAGAGACATCGACCCACTATGGGCGGCAGGTGCGGCTCGACGATAAGGTGCTCCTCTTCGCAAATCCTGAAGACGCCGCCGAATACCTTGGCTTCGACCAAGCTGTAGCAGCTCACTAAGGTAATACTCATTCTATTGGGAGGAGAGGCCTCACTGGAGGTCTATCCTCCCTCGTCGCCAACCTGTCAAGGGTATTGACATGCAGCAATTTTTCATGCATGATTATGGCAGAGTTGAGTAGTCCCATCATATGTATTGTCAGAGGGCATGTTTCTCGCTTGAGTGTCAGGATAATTCACAGACCTTGACCATTACGACACATTGTATTTCACGTAGGTTCGTATTTGTCGGTGCTCACCGGCGCCGACGTTCCCCCGTTCTACTGGAGGCAAAGCACACTCTATCCTTTACTCTGTTTTGCCTCCATCCAACCAAGTGAAAGGATCGATCAATGAAGAATGGATCTTTTGTACTCGATGCGCACACTGGCTTCTGGGACGCCAGCAAGGAGAATTGCAAGAACCGCTTTGGCGATGCCTTCATCGAGACCTTCTACGCCTTCCACAACGGCTTCAACCCACCGCATAAGCAATGGACGATGGACTACGAGAGCCAGTTCCGCAAAGTTGATCCCGACTGGTATCTCGAAGAGATGTTCATCAAGGGTGACGCTGACATGACCATCCTCTCCACGCAGGTGTTGATGGACTTTTACCACACTGGTTTCTGCAATGCCGAGCGCAATGCCCAAATGCGTTCCCGTGCGCCAGAACGCATCATTTCTTTGGGAGGAGTTGACCCGCGCATGCCCAATGCGGTCGGGGAGGTCGAACGCCAGATCAAGGACTTTGGCGTCAAGGGCTTCAAATGGTATACCGCCGAGTGGCGCGGCCAGTCTCGCGGCTGGAGTGCCAACGATCCCGCGGTTTTCCCGCTCTATGAGAAGTGTCTTGAACTCGGCATAAAGAATATGCACTTCCATAAAGGCCCGGCTGTCGAGCCGCTCTCCCTTTCTAAATTTGATGTGCGCGACATCGATGAACCCGCCTGGCTCTATCCTGAATTGAACTTCATCATTGACCACGTTGGCTTGCCACGTATTGATGACTTCTGCTGGATTGCGGCTCGCTGTCCCAACGTATACGGCTCTCTGGCGGTCGCCCTCGCCTTTGTCCACAATCGTCCACGTTTCTTTGCCGAAGTCATGGCAAACTTGCTCTTCTGGCTCGGCCCTGACCGCATCATCTATGGTACAGACTTCCCCATCTGGTATCCACACTGGCAGCTTGACGATTTCATGGCCTTCCAACTACCCGATGACATCAAAGCTGAGTATGGCGTTGATCTCACCGATGAAATCAAGCAAAAGATCATTGGCGGCAACATCGCCCGACTCTACGGCATTGATAGCGAGAGCAAGCTGAAGTCTTTGGAAAACGACGAGATCGCCCAGCGTAAACGCGCTTATGCTGCTACCCATGCGACAGATACAGGAATAGCGGGGACGGTGTCCTGATGATGATTGATGTTGATGCTGTCCAGGCGGCGGCGGGGTCAACACGGGACCCCGAGATCCGCCGTTCTCTCAGTGAGCTTGGTCTATTGGACGAAGTACAGATTGAAGGCAGTCAGGTGACCGTACACTTTCACCTGACTAGCCCTCTTTGTCCGACCAAGTTTGCCACCAGCATTGGGCAGGAAATTAGAAAGCGCGTTGAGGCTATCCCTGGCGTGACGTCATGTGAGGTAGTGCTGCGCGACCATTTCCTGCGTGCGAAAATTCAAGAGATGATTAATGCCAGAGGACGCCAATGAATGCGACACAGATTCTGGCTGGCAGACGGGAAGGCGAACTCCTCGCCTTCCCCTCCGTCCGTCGTATGGCAGATATCCTATCTCAACGCTGTCGCGAACCATCGTGGGTGCGTACCTCTGTCGCCAGCCTGGAACGTTTCCGCACCATGACAGGACATACCGACCTTGAACAGCTCCTAAAAGAAGCGGTCGCCGACTCAACTATAAATGTGAACATGGCGGAGGCATCTTCCGACACTACTATACACGTGACGCCCCCTGTGGGTGTCAGGGGCGGGGTGGCTGAACAGGCTCTCACTGCTTTTGCGTCGGCGCTGTCTGGTTACACGGAAAGCCAAATCTCAGCACTTGCTATGGGGGCAAAGATTTGGTTTCGCTTGAATGGGGTAGCCCTGCCATGGCGACCACTGCCCGGTATCCCTTCATCTCCCGTGTTGTCTACAGGGGGAGCACAGGAGACAGAGCGGCTCGTTCTGTTAGCTCTTATCGGCAGCGGCCTGCGGCTTGCTGAGTTGCTTCGGCTCCGTAGAGGTGATGTTGGCTCCCTGGACGCTGAGGGTCGTCTCATTCCGGACATTGAGGCAGACCCGCTGGCAGTACAGTATACTCCCCGCCGTGGCAAACAGATTGAACGCATTACCTTCCTGACCTACTCAACCCGGCAAGCACTACTCGCTTCCCTGGAACAGATCCCTACACAATGTATCAATCTAGACGCTCCCCTTATTGCTCAAAGCGACGGCTCTAAAGCTACCGTTGTCAGCGTAGCCAGAGCCAGGCGCAGAAGCAAAGCACTGATTCGAGCTGGAAGTGATGTCAACGTTGCCTTATGCCGTGCCACAGGTGATTTCTTCCGCGATTGGGGCTTACCCGGCTCGCGTTTTGTCGGGCCAGAAGATTTAAATATCGAGGAGTACATATAAATAAAGCATCCCTCCAGCGCCGCTATCGCGTCTAGCTTCGCTCAGGAGGGATGAGAGGAGGTACATATGAAAGCAGTACGTTTACACCATTACAAAGAACATCCAAAGGTTGAAGAGGTTGCCGAGCCGAAGATAACCGGCCCGCATGATGTCATTGTAAAGATTGGTGGTGCAGGTCTGTGCCGCACCGACCTGCATATTATCGAAGGACAATGGGCGGATAGGTCTGGCGTAAGCCTGCCCTATACCCTCGGTCATGAAAATGCTGGCTGGGTACAGGAGATTGGCTCAGCAGTCAGCAACGTAGCAGTTGGCGATACCGTCATCGTCCATCCTCTGATCACCTGCGGGCTGTGCCGCTCCTGCCGTGCAGGCAATGACATGCATTGCTCCAACTCCGCCTTTCCCGGTATCTCCATTGATGGCGGTATGGCGAACTTCCTCAAGACCAGTGCTCGCGCTGTCGTTAAGCTGGACCCAGGCCTGGAGCCCAAGGATATCGCCGCTCTCGCCGACGCGGGACTGACCGCCTATCATGCCGTCAAAAAGGCCGCCCCCACGCTCTATCCTGGAACAAAAGTGGTCGTCATTGGCGCAGGTGGCCTCGGCCATATTGGTATCCAGTGCCTCAAAGCCCTGACCCCTGCTGAGATCATCGTCGTAGATCGTTCGCGTGCCGCCCTTGATTTGACGAAGCAGTGGGGCGCGGACCATACCGTACTGGCTGATGGCACCCATGTCGCCAAAGTCAAAGATCTCACAGATGGGCAAGGTGCCGAAGCCGTCATTGACTTTGTCGGCGAGGCTGGTGCTGAACAGGATGCTGTGAGCATGTTACGTCGCGCAGGTTCGCACTACATCATCGGCTACGGTGGCAAGCTCAATGTTCCCACTATCGATATTATCTCTACCGAGATCAACTTTATCGGCAACCTTGTCGGAACGTACAATGACCTGGCTGAACTGATGACACTCACCGCTCAGGGCAAAGTAAGCCTGCATACCGCAATCTATCCGCTCGATGCCGCCCTTGACGCCATCCATGATTTAGATAGCGGCAAGTTGCGTGGTCGCGGTATTCTCGTTCCCTGACATATAGAAGCGAAAAAAGATGTAGAGGCGCCCCGCCCCTGACACCCACAAGGGGTGTCACTACATTTCCGTCAACGGGGGCCATGACATGTAGTGACACCCCTTGTGGGTGTCAGGGGCAAGGCTAGCTTTTATGCATAAAGGGAGAAAAGCACCAGGATGGTAAAACGCATCGTATTTCATAATCAGGCACGTCGTTCGCTCAAGAACGGCATTGACGTTCTGGCCGGGGCTGTCAAATACTCTCTTGGCCCCCGAGGACGCAATATTGCGATTGACAATAGGTTTGGAATCCCCACCGTGACGCATGATGGCGTGACCATCTCTAAAGAGATTGAGCTTGATGATCCACTGGAGAATATGGGCGCTTACATGGTAAAGGAGGCGGCTAGCAAGACGAACAATGCTGCTGGCGATGGCACAACTACTGCTACTGTACTAGCACAAGCTATCGTTACTGAAGGTCTAAAGAATATCGCTGCTGGCGCCAACCCCATGCAGATCAAACATGGTCTCGACAAAGGCGCTGAAGCTGTTGTCGAATACATCCGCGCTATGGCAATTCCCGTTGAGAGCAAAACAGCGATTGCTCAAATTGCTACCATCTCCGCTGCAGACGAGACCATCGGTCAGCTCATAGCTGAAGTAATGGACAAGGTAGGCAGAGAAGGTGTTGTCACTGTTGAAGAGTCCCAGAGCATGGATTTCGAGGTCGAGTACGTTGAAGGGATGCATATCGACAGAGGGTATGTCTCTCCCTATTTCGTGACCAATATGGAGAAAATGGAAGCCTCTCTCGACAATCCGTATATTTTGATCACCGATAAGAAGATCAGTGCTGTGCAGGATATCCTACCCATCTTGGAGAAGATAATTCAGCAGGGCCGTCGCGAGATCTTGATCATCGCCGAGGATGTCGATGGCGAGGCACTGACAACATTAGTCGCCAATAAAATGCGCGGTAATCTCAATGTGCTTGCAGTAAGGGCTCCTAGCTTCGGTGATCGTCGCAAAGAGATGCTACGCGACATCGCTACATTAACCGGTGGACAGGTGATCAGCGAAGAGATGGGTCGCCGCCTCGATAGAGCATCATTAGCTGATCTTGGCTCCGCCCGTCTTGTCATAGCTCACAAAGATGACATGACTATCATTGAAGGTAGAGGCAAACCAGAAGAAATTCAGGCCCGCATGCGCCAGATCAGGGCACTTCTCGAGAATACCACCAGCGACTTCGATCGTGAGAAGCTTCATGAACGGTTAGCGAGGTTATCTGGTGGTATAGCCGTCATCAAAGTTGGTGCTGGTACAGAGCTTGAACTCAAATACCGTAAGACTCGCGTTGAAGATGCACTTTCAGCTACACGCTCTGGTATAGAAGAAGGTATGGTTCCCGGTGGGGGTGTTGCTCTGCTAAATGCCAGTGAAGCACTGGACAATGTGCATCTTACTGGCGATGCGGCGATTGGTTTGAGCATCCTGCGCCGCGCACTTGAAGAGCCACTGCGCCAGATTGCTATCAATGGTGGGCGAAATGGTTCGGTGGTTGTCGATGGCGTCCGCCGAGCGCAACAAGAGCATAACAGCAAGCGATATGGCTACAATGTGCTCACTAATCGGTATGAGGATATGGTTGAGTCAGGTATTATCGACCCTGCCAAGGTAACACGTGCCGCTTTACAGCATGCCAGTAGCGTCGCCGCTATGATCCTTACTACCGAAGTCTTAATTGCTGATGTTCCTGAAAAGATTGATCCTACACCGCTAACAGGGCAGTTTTAGTGCTCACTTAATAAGTAAAGGGACGAGTGTGCTATGTCAACATCGATGCCAGAAACAGGAAGCAATATACAGAAAGACACAACCACTGCTGTAGCAACCAAACCGAGTCGGGGTGGGCTCGAGGGGATGGCCGTGGGCACGACAAAACTGAGCAAGGTCGAGGAAAAGGCCGGGCAACTCCTATACCGAGGCCACAACGTCCACGACCTGGCCGGCACAACGACGTTCGAGGAGATCGCGCATTTGCTCTGGTTTGGGCACCTGCCAAGCCAGACGGAACTCTCCCGTCTGAAAACGCAGTTGGTGGCAGAGCGCACCATGCCCGCACCTGTCATGCAACTCCTGCGCGACTTGCCATCGACAATCGAACCGATGGATGCCCTGCGAACAGCCGTCTCGCTCTGGGGTGCCATCACTATCAAAGGGAAGCCGACCCTTGAGCAAGCCATTGGGGTCACGGCTCGTTTCCCGCTCTTGCTGGCCGCTTTCCACCGACTGCGCCATGAGCTCGAGCCACTCGAGCCACGGTCTGAGTTAGGACATGCCGCCAACTACCTCTATCTGCTTACCGGACAAGTACCCACGGACGAACATGTGAAGGAACTGGATGCCTACCTGGTGCTTCTCGCCGAGCATGGCATAACCGCCTCGACCTTCACCGCACGCGTCGTAGCCAGTACCGAGTCCGACCTCGTGTCGGCGGTTGTCGCTGCGCTGGGAGCACTCAAGGGTCCGCTGGATGGGGGAGCACCCTCCAAGGTCCAGGATATGCTCGAGAACATCGGGACGGTAGAGCACGCCGAGGATTGGATACGTAACACCTTGGCGAAGGGCGAGCGTGTGATGGGCTTCGGCCATCGCGTCTACGAGACGGAAGATCCGCGTGCCGAAGCGTTGCGCGAGATGACCCGCATTGCCAACCCGCAGGAGTTTGCGCTGGCCAGTGGAGTCGAAGAAGTGGCACTCCCCTTGCTCGAACAGCAGAAGCCTGGTCGACACCTGCGCACCAACGTCGCTTTTTACTCCGCTATCCTCTTAGCCGCGATCGGGTTGCCTGCTAACCTCTTTACCCCCACCTTCGCCGTCGGTCGAGTAGTGGGCTGGACCGCCCATATTTTAGAGCAGGTGGGCAACAATCGCGTGCTCCAGATCACGCGGGTGACACAGTTCGACCCAGTTCAAAGGCATTTGCGGGCAGGCTGGCACGAATCGCTCGAGCCATCCCAAGGCTGACGACATTGAGTGTGCACTTCGTGCTGCTGGAACAGCGCGAGGGAAATATCAGGCTTCTGCGATGCGAATGGCACGCAGATTCCAGACCCAGCGCGTTGGGAACGGCAGTGCATTTGGGGAGGGAGAAGGCTGCACTCTTTTGTGGTGCAGTGCCTCCCCTCTTGCGAAAAAGGAACAATTTCATGAGGATTGGCATCAATGGATGTGGACGTGTTGGTCGCTTAGTTCTCCGCTCGACACTGGCTCGTGGCGTCAACTTGGACGTCGTGGCAATCAATGATCGGGGCGATGCTGCGATCAACGCCTATCTCTTCCAGTTCGACTCCACCTATGGACCCTTCCGAGGTCGCGTGGAGGCAGACGGTGATCGGATCATCATTGACGATCTCCTTGGTACAATATCAGACTTACCTAGACAACCTGGTCGGCACCTATAATGACCTGGCCGATCTGATGACCTTGACTTTTCAGGGCAAGGTGACACTGCATACGGCGGTCTATCCCCTGGATGCTGCTCTCGATGCGATTCATGATCTGGATAGTGGCAAGCTGCGCGGGCGTGGCATTCTCGTTCCCTGACACATATAGTGAGCCAGTCATCTCGCTGTACCTGTTAAGAATAGTTTGGCATCAAATTTGATCCTGTTGGTGACAGGATCAAATTTTCTGACACATCTTATGGTATACTCGGCATAGAGTCCCTATGTCTGAGGCCAGGGAACTCCATGTTGCAGCAAATTGTTGAAAGAGGGAAACATTCACCATGGCAAAACAAATTG
>WNFF01001979.1_pt1 | contig 16688 bp, 15 predicted proteins | sample 5400441 | NCBI WGS metagenome assembly WNFF01 (sample SAMN13153345, study PRJNA577476) | soil metagenome | isolation source: 120 cm saprolite under Douglas fir tree site 2 hole 3 replicate 1 | place: USA:California | collected 2015-04-18 | reverse complement strand
TCCTTCATGATGTCGATGTCGGCATCGACCTTGATGCGGTTGTGCATGACGATGACGGGCGATCCGCGCGCCGCCAAGAGCGGGGCCATATCGGGATCGTACTGGAGGCCCCAGACATCGTTGGCGATCGCGGCGCCGGCGTCCAGCGCCCAGGCCACGACCACCGATTTCATGCTGTCGATGGAGACGGGAACGCCGAGCGAAACCACCTCGCTCAATATTGGCCGCAGACGTCGCAGTTCTTCGTCGGCCGGGACCGGTTTCGAACCGTAGGGCCGGGTCGATTCCGCGCCGATGTCGATGATGTCGGCGCCCTCGGCGATCATCTGCCGGGCCTGCGCCAGCGCCTGTTCCGGCGCGATGAACTGCCCGCCATCGGAAAATGAATCCGGCGTAACATTCAGGACGCCCATGACCGCCGGATACGGCCGGGACAGGAGTGCGGGCAACACCGGATGATCTGCCGGGCTGGCCGCGGGGAGGGGTCTGGGCGTGGTCGCGATCATGCGGTCGCTTTGCGCGGTCCGCGCATGGGAGTCAAGATGCCGAACGCGCCCACAGGCGCGCCAGCCAAACGCCGTTAGCCGGTCTAATAGCTGATGTTGTTCAGTAACTGATCTTGTTCAGTAACTAATTTTGGGCTGAAGTTTGCGCGCCTGCGCGATCAGTTGCTCGACCGACTTTTCCGAAGGCAATATGCGGACGAGTTTGCGCCTGGTATTCACCTCTTTCATGTTCTGCGCCAGGCGTGCCGGATTGCGAAGCGCGAGCTCGCGAACCGTGGTGACACCGGCGGCGCGCACCAGTCCGACCTTTGCCTTGCCCATGCCGGGAATCCGCATGTAGTCGGAGAAATTGGCCCATTCGAGCAGTTGCTGCTCGCTGATGCCGGTTCTCGCTGCGATCGCTTTGCGTCCCTTTACGGTTCGAGCGGCCTCGAGCAACCCCTCCGTCGTGCGAATGCCAAGCGATTTCAGTTTCGAAGCAGCGAGGGCGGTCAAGCCATCAATCTCGGAGATTGGATATGTCATGATACTCGATTTGAAAAAGGTGCTTCAGGTGAACTGAAAGGTGCTTCAGGCGAACTGACTGAGGCCTGGCGTCCCTGCGATGATCTCGCCCATCTGATCAGCTCCAATTTTGTCGCGACCGAAGCGGAAAAGTTCACGTGCGATACTTTGAATTTCGCCCATGCCTAAACCAAGTCCCATCAGCTTGGTACCGAGCGCCATCAAGCCTCCGCCCATCAACCTGCCAAGACCGCTGCTATTGTTAGAGGCTGCGATTGCAGTTTCTGCGCCCGGAATCTTGTCGATCAATGCCTGAACTTCATCGGAGGGACCCTCGTTGCGAAGGAAACCAAGAATGATACCGATCGTTTTTTCAGCCACAGCATTATCAATGCCGGCCTTTGCGGCCAGCCGTGCAATTAATTCGTCCATATTGCCCTCAACCGGTAATTTACCGGGTCCTTGCCCAGGAATATCTTGACCTTCCGCGATACCAAATACAAGCGATGACCGCGTTCGCGAGTACGATCGCGTGGCGAGTGTTGCAGCAATGCAAGAGTGGGTGAGAAATTCTTAAGAAAGATTGTCGCGGCGAGCCCATTCGTTACGACTTTCGTCGGCTCAACGAACGAAGTCGGTCGATCTTTGTCGACGAACCGAACTTCCTGTCCTCTCAATGGCGTTGACCGATTTCAATCGGCTTGCAACATGCGGTATGATTATGGCGCGGCTGAACCCCCGATGCGCGCAAAGAGGCGATGCAATGGCTACGTCCGATAACAAGATGGCCGATACCGACCAGAAGATTTTCATCGGCAAGGGTGAACAGCCCGCCTGGCTGACGCTCGGGCTTGCAAACCGCCATGGTTTGGTCACCGGCGCTACCGGAACCGGAAAAACCGTCTCACTGCAGGTGATGGCTGAAGGATTTGCGCGCGCAGGTGTGCCGGTGTTCGCGGCCGATATCAAAGGCGACCTCTCCGGCATCTCCGAGGTGGGCGAGGCCAAGGACTTTATCGTCAAGCGCGCCAGCGAAATGGAACTCAGCTTCCAGCCCGACCAGTTTTCGACGGTTTTTTGGGACGTGTTCGGCGAGCAGGGTCATCCGGTGCGCGCCACGGTTTCGGAAATGGGTCCGCTGCTGCTCTCCCGCATGATGGATCTCAACGACGTCCAGGAAGGCGTGATGAACATCGCCTTCAGGGTCGCCGACGAGCAGGGGTTGCTGCTGCTGGATATGAAGGATCTGCGTGCGATCCTGTCGTTCATTGCGGAACACGCCGCCGAGCTGACCACGCAGTACGGCAACGTCTCGAAGCAGACCGTGGGAACGATCCAGCGTCAGCTTCTGGTGCTGGAAAATCAGGGCGGCGCCAGTTTTTTCGGCGAACCGGCGCTGGCGCTGAAGGATTTCATGCGCACCGATAGCGATGGCCGCGGCATGATCAACATCCTGGTGGCGGACAAGCTGACGCAGAGTCCCCGGCTTTACGCGACCTTCCTGCTATGGATGCTCTCGGAGTTGTTCGAAGAGTTGCCGGAGGCCGGCGATCCGCCGAAACCCAAGCTGGTGTTCTTCTTTGACGAAGCGCATCTGCTGTTCGACGATGCGCCGAAGGCGCTGATGGACAAGGTTCAGCAGGTCGTGCGGCTGATCCGCTCGAAGGGCGTCGGGGTTTATTTCGTGACGCAAAACCCGATCGATGTACCGGACAAGGTGCTCGCCCAATTGGGGAACCGCGTGCAGCACGCGTTGCGGGCTTTCACCCCGCGTGATCAGAAGGCGGTCGCGGCGGCGGCGGAGACGTTCCGGGCCAATCCGAAGCTCGACACCGCGCAGGTCATCACCCAACTGGGCAAGGGCGAGGCGCTGGTGTCTTTTCTCGAGGGCAACGGCACGCCCGCGATGGTCGAACGTGTCATGATCCGGCCACCCACGGCTCGGATCGGACCGATCACGCCTGAGGAACGCAAAGCGATCATGAACAACAGCCCGCTAAAGGGCAAATACGACACCACGATCGATTCCGAATCCGCCTATGAGGTGCTGCAGAAGCGCGTGGCCGGAACTGCCGCGTCCGCGGACGGATCCGCCGGCGGCGGAGGCGGGGGAATTCTCGGGCAGATCGGCGCGATCGTCGGAACGATTTTCGGTACCAACGTATCGCGCGGCAGGATGTCGACCGGTCAGGTTATCGCGCGAAGCGTCACACGCTCGGTTACCAACAAGGTGGTCGGCGGGTTGGCTGCCGATCTCGGCAAATCGATGGGCGGTTCGATTGGCGGTTCGGTCGGCCGCGCGCTGGTACGCGGCGCGCTCGGCGGGTTGTTGCGACGGTAGAGTCATTGGAGTTTTGCGCCTGTTTACTGCGACGGGATCTCCCCCTGATTTTTCGGAAAGTTGCGTGTGCTGAGATATCCGTCGTTGCGAGCGCCGCTCGATATTCTTTTTCTGGTCTGCTGTATCGCGCTGACCGCCGACGTTCTCGTTCCGGAAATTTGGGGGAACGGAAAGACAAAGGACTATCCGCTCTGGTTCTGGGCCGGGCAGCAGGTCCTGCAGGGCAGGGATCTCTATCCCAGCGATCCCAATGCCTATTTCGAATTCATCTATCCGCCGCTGCCCGCGGTCCTGCTCGCGATACCCAGCTATTTCGGCAAGATACCTCTCTATCTATGCCTGTCGGCTCTCAACGCGGCGGCGTGGTGGATGACGGCTCAATTCTCGAACGCGATGACGGGCTCGGGGCGAATACCCGGCCCCTGGCTGGCGGCGCTGCCGGGCTTCGTCACGGTAACCTTTGTTTTCGATATGTTCGATCTCGGGCAGCCCAATCTCATTCTGCTGGCGATGATGTTGCTTGGGTTCTGGCTGCTGCAGCACGGGCGCCCATGGATGTCGGGAAGCATGTTTGCGCTGGCTGCCGCGATCAAGGTTTTTCCGGTGGCCGTGTTGCCTTATCTGCTTTGGCGCAGGCAATGGGCGTCGGCCGCAGGCATGATTGTCTTCCTCGGAATCTTTCTGTTCGTGGTTCCGGCTCCGGTGCGTGGTTTTCAGCACAACGTTTCCGAACTGAAGACATGGTTTCAGGGAATGGTTGGATCCGGCTCGGAGCAAGGCTTCGGGCAGCGCGCCGAGCAGAACTGGTCCTGGGTCAACCAGTCCATTATCGCGGTGACGCACCGGCTGACGCGCCCGGTCAATTACAACCAGGATAACCCGGCCAAGCCGCCGCAATACATGAATCTGGTCGATCTCGATTTCAAGACGGCGAATTGGATCGTGCTCGCGGTATCGTTGGCGATCGGGCTTGGATACGTCGCGGTGATGCCGGCCCGTTCGCGGACAACACCACGCTCGAATGCCGAAGAACTGGGTATCCTGTTCTGCCTGATGACGGTGGCGTCGCCGTTAGCCCGGCAGTATTATTTCCTGTGGCTGTTCTTCCCGATGACCATCCTGATACACCGGGCAGCCTACGATCCACGTCATGCCGTGCGGGCGGGTACCTGGGCCGTGCTGGCGGTCGCGGGAAGTCTGATGTGCCTGTCGTTTCCGATTTTTCCAAAGGATCTGCAGGCCTACGGCAACAACCTCGCTGCCGCCGCCGTGATTGCGGGAGGATTGGTCTGGCACATCCTGCATCCGACTTCGGAGGGCACTGCTTGCGCCTTGTCTCCGGCGGCTGGCGAGTTACAACCTGACATGCAGGCAACCCCGCTAGCCAAGGGAAGATGAGAATGTCCAACGCGCCGCAACTTCAGCCGGTCCTCGACCGCATCGATGCCGATTTCGACAACAGCCTCGAGCGGCTGTTTGCCCTGCTGCGGATCAAATCGATCTCGGCGGACCCGGCCTTCGCCGGGGATTGCAAGGCGGCGGCCGATCATCTTGCCAAGGATATCGCGTCGCTCGGCTTCGCGACGGAGGTGCGGCCGACGGCCGGTCATTCCGCCATCGTCGCCAAACCTAATGGCGGCGCGAAGGGGAACGGGCGGCCGCACGTATTGTTCTATGGTCATTACGATGTGCAGCCGGTCGATCCGCTCAATCTTTGGCATCGTCCGCCATTCGAACCGGCTGTTACGGACCATGCCGACGGGCGAAAAATCATCGTCGCGCGCGGTGCGGAGGACGACAAGGGGCAGCTGATGACTTTCGTCGAGGCCTGCCGGGCCTGGAAGTCTGTCACGGGTTCGCTGCCGGTCGACGTGACCATCGTGATCGAAGGCGAAGAAGAAATCGGATCGAAAAATTTCGTTCCGTTTCTCGAAAAGAACAAGGAAGACCTCAAGGCCGACTTCGCATTGGTCTGCGACACCAGCATGTGGGACCCGAATACGCCGGCGATCACCACGTCGCTGCGCGGACTTGTCTACGAGGAAGTCAAGATCAAGGCCGCCAATCGCGATCTGCATTCCGGCATCTTCGGAGGTGGCGCGCAAAATCCGATCCGGGTGCTGACCCGTATCCTCGGCGGCCTTTTCGACGAGGACGGCCACATCACCATCCCAGGCTTCTATGACGGGGTGAAGGATCTGCCGCCCGATATTCTTGCCCAGTGGTCGAAGCTTGACCTGACGCCGGAATCCTTTCTCAAACCGATCGGGCTTTCGGTGCCTGCCGGCGAAAAGGGCCGCCTGTTGATCGAGCAAATCTCCTCGCGCCCGACCTGCGACGTCAACGGCATCATCGGCGGTTATACCGGCGAGGGTTCCAAGACTGTGATTCCGGCGGAAGCCTCGGCCAAGATCTCGTTCCGGCTGGTGGTGGGGCAAGAACCCGGCAAGATCCGAAAGGCGTTTCGCGATTACGTCTCCGCGCGGCTGCCGAAAGACTGCACAGCCGAGTTTGGCGACCATTCCAGCGCGCCGGCCATTGCGCTTGACTGGAACATGAAGCCGCTCGCGGCGGCCAAGCGCGCATTGACCGAGGAGTGGGGCAAGGAAACGGTCCTGATGGGTTCCGGCGCCTCGATCCCGATCGTGGCGGATTTCAAGCGCACGCTCGGTCTCGACACGGTGCTGGTGGGCTTCGGTCTGGACGACGACAACATCCATTCTCCGAACGAAAAATACGACCTGCAAAGCTTCCACAAGGGCATTCGTTCGTGGGCGAGAATTCTGGGAGCGCTGGCTGACGCGCCGAAAGCATAAGCGTCATGGTCGGCCGGACGCGGTCTGCCCTCACTGTATTTGAGACGCAGTTCTTCAATTCGGGAAAGGCCAATGGCACGCGATCTATTGCCCCGTCGATTCCAGGCAGACGTTGACCGCTTCTACCGTCGCGTCGTCGTGCCAGCCCTGCATGAACTCAGGTCAGACCACGATGGCAAAGGACGGACCTTCGATTCTTGGGAGGCGTTCTTGGATGGTGCGGAAAAGCTCACGACACGTATGCTTGCCTTCGAGGCTCGGCGCTGCTTCGCATTATCGCTCCATGGCTTGTTTGAGCGGCAGCTCCGGGTCTGGGCGCGTGCCGGGGCGGAAAAGGGCGAATGGCTCATGTTGGCAAAGATAGAGTTCGAAAAGCTTCTCTGCGATACTGCGGCCAGCCGAGATATCGACCTTGTCGCCCGGGATTTGGGTCGAGTCCTGGTTGAACTGCATCTACTGGCAAATGTGGTTCGCCACGGCGATGGTGTTTCAGTGAACAGATTGAAGGCTATCGCGCCACATTTCTGGGGGGAATTAGAAGATGCGGACGCTCAAGAATTTGAAGATCGGTTTCTCCTGAGCGAGAATGTCTGGCCATCCGATCAGATCATCAGGGGCTATGCGAGAGCCATTGTACGCTTTTGGGGGCTTGCCGACCGAGAATTCGGCAGCGTTGTCGATGCTCCGTATTGATGTTTACACATGACGACCGAGAAATCACAAGAGGCTAAACAGCTCGACTTAAGACGAATCATGCGGGCAATAGATGCCTGCCTCGAAAATGCGGATCGGTTGCTGAAGGAGGGGTATGATCTCGAGTTCCGGGATCCTCCAGCCTCGCGCTACTATCTTACGATGATCGCGCAAGAGGAGATTGCCAAAGCATTCCTCCTCTATCTCGTCCACGGGCAGGTCATCCCGCTCAGCCCAGCCGTCGGCCGCGCGATGAACGATCATGCCTGCAAGCAACTTGTCGGCATAATCATGGATTACATGATAATGCACTGGGAGGAACTGGAAGAGTTGAACGCACTTATTGAAGGGGACATCGAACTCGGTGACAGTTTCCCCGGAGATATCGGGAGCGCGATCGAGATTCTCCGTTTTGAGAAAATTGGGAGATGGGAGAAAAACAATTGGGTTTGGACTGAAGACCCTGCCTACGATAAAGGAATTCTGAAAATCGCAGAGGGCGATAAGGACCGGCGCAAGCAGGACGCCGTGTATGTTCGAATCGGCCGCGATGGTAGCGTTAATTCAACCCCTTGGAAGATCACCGAGCAAGAAATGAAATCAGAGCTAGAACGTGCCGGTAGGTACATGTTCTTCGTACAATCGCTCTTGGAGAAACAAACGCGCTCTTATCGGGTCGAGAAAACGATCGATGCGCTGAAGACGTTGTTCTCAAGCCCTGCCAGACGCTAATTTCGACGCCACGGTCAGAAATGAAAACGCCGCCCGGAATTGGGCGGCGTTTTGAGGAGAAGTGCAGAGGTCGTTGACAGCAATTCTACACCGAAACCTTCAGCTTTTCAATTCTTGTAGCTGGGGTCGAGCCGGTCGACCTTGCGCAGCAGCGCCGGCCATACCAGCGTGGTCGAGCGCAGTTCCTGCCGGTTGGGGTCCGTGAACAGGCTGGCGTTCTTGTCCACCACGGCCTGCTCGACCGGATAAGCCGTCGGCCCCAGCATGCGGGTGCGTACCTGCATGGTGCAGGCGCGCTCCAGGTGGAACATGCGCTCGAAGGCGGAAGCCACCGAGCGGCCGACCGTCAGCGTGCCGTGATTGCGCAGCAGCATGTGGTTCTTGTTGCCGAGGTCCTTTTGCAGGCGCGGGCGTTCGTCGTGGTCGAGCGCGATGCCTTCATAGTCGTGGTAGGCCAGATCGTGGGTGACAAGCTGCGCAGTCTGGTTCAGCGGCAGCAGGCCTTCCATGCAACTCGCCACCGCGGTGCCGTCGGGCGTGTGCAGATGAAGCACGCAGCCGGCATCCTCGCGGACTTCGTGAATCGCGGAATGGATGGTGAAACCCGCAGGGTTGATGCTGTAATCGCTCTTGCTGAGCTGGTTGCCGTCGAGGTCGACCTTGACCAGGCTCGACGCGGTGATCTCGTCGAACATCAAGCCATAGGGGTTGATCAGGAAATGATGATCCGGTCCCGGCACCCGCGCGGAGATATGGGTATCGACCAGATCGTCCCAGCCATAATGCGCGATAAGACGATAGCAGGCGGCGAGATTGACTCGCTGGTTCCATTCGGCCTCCGTCATGTCCGACGGCACTTCCTTCAGGCGAGCTTCCGCTGGTGACATGATCGGTTCTCCCGTATCGACCGTTGATTTGCTGAGCAAGACTAACCCCGCGCTTGTTTCGCAGCAAGGCGCGTGGTTCGCGTGGCAGTTATGCCATTCCAACGAGGTTTTGCGTGCCTAGAGCGGGATGACTTTTCTTCGAATCGTCATCCCGCTCTATCTTTTTGTTTGAGCATGATCTCCGCGCAAACGCTTCGCGTTTGTCGCGAGGGAAAACCGGTACCCACTTTTCCGGATCATGCTCTACGGCGCCGGAATTGCCAGCAGGCTGGAAATGCTGCGCCCGCGGATATCGTAGACGCGCGCGAACACCACGTCATCGCGCTTGATTTCCACCATCACCGGCGCGGTCAGACCCTTGCAGTAGAACTCGCCGAGCGTCATTGCAAAGTCGGCCGCATGGCTATCCCAGCCGATCGTGAAGTCGGGGCCGAGCGCGACTTGCGCTGGACGCTGCGGACCGCACACCGCGACCTTCCATTTGCGTCCCCGTGGCGGGGCTTCCTGCCGCTCGATCAGTTCCTCGCGCAGGCCATCGGATGCCTGCTTCAGCGCGAGGCCCCAGTAATCCAGCATGAACATACTGTCGGCTGATCGAACCGTGCCGGCGATATGATTGAAGTGCGTATATTGGTAGGGGTGCAACCGGATCATTTCGCCGAGCGGCAACAACAGGCCGAACGAGAAAACGGCTAAGGCTGCGGGCTGCCAACTGCGTCGATTTTCCTTCAGCCAGTTCATTCCTTGCGCGAACGCCGTGCCTGCGAGCACCGTCATCGGTGGAATAACAAAAATGAAATGGCGAATGCCGTTGTAGAGCGCCGGGCGTTTCACCATCGCGACCACGAGCGGCAGCGTGGCCGCCAGCGTCAGCATCAGCAGGATGGTCTTGCGGCGGGCCGATACATCGGTGCGCGACAGCGACATGAACGTGCCCACGACACCGGCGATCGCCAGACCAAGCAGAACTTCGGGAAGCTGCAGCGCGAACAGGGTTGGCAGATACGACCAGGGCATGTCAGGCACTGAGACCAGCGCGCCATCGAACATTTCCTTCCATGGCTTCTCGAAGAAGTGCGAGAAGTACGTCAGCGCGTGGAACGGATTGGCCGGCTCCATGATCGACCACGGCCAGATCAGCCCCATCACGAGGTAACCGAGGACCAGGCCGGGCAGCAGCACGTAGACAACATGTGCGAAGCGCTGAGCAGCCTCGCGCGCGCTGTGCGTGTGAATTTCCTCCAGGAACAGCGGCATAAAGCCGACAACGGCATAGACGAGCGCGAGCCCGCCGAGGATGCGCGAACCGATCGACAGGCCGGCGCCAAGACCGACGATCAGGATGGTCCGCGGCGAGGGCGAAGGATATTCCTCGGCCAGACGGACGAGGCCCAGCATCAGGATCATCATCGCGACGGCGAATGGCGCATCCTTCGGATTCATAAACATATGCCCGTAGAAGGTCGGGCACAGCGCCAGCATCAGCAGCGCTGCGAGCCCCGCGAGCGGGCCGCCGACACGTCGGCCGAGCCGCCATGTCACCGCAAGGCCGATCACGCCGACGAACGCGCCGAGCAGGCGGCGAGTTTCAAACAGTTCGAGCGGGATGACCTTGTGCAGCAGCGCGGCCGTCATGTCGAAGCCGCCGCCATACATGTAGAGATTGGCGAACGACAGCGCCCCGGTATCCTTGAAACCGGAGCCATACATGCGCAACAGCAGATCGGCATATTCGGCGTGGGTGTAGTCGTCCCAGCCTAATCCATAATCGCGAAAGGTGAGGCTTGCGATCAATGCGACCGCCGCCAGCACGATGATGGCGAGGTCGTCGCACGTCCGCTCGACCGAGCGCCGCGAGGGCGTGTCGATGGCCGAAGTCGTAATGGATGACATGGCTATTGGTAACCCGGAGTCCCTTATGGCCCAGCGTAAGCGCTTTGAGCCTCATTCCCCGGCATCCATATAGCGCAGTTCCCTTACCAAGTAATTGGGAATTGTGGCTTAATTTTCCTGACGCAGTGCAACAATCGCCGCAAAGCAAAAAAAATTGACGTGCCCAATTGGTGCTTCGGATCGGATTTAAGGTCGGTCAATGGAGTCTTTTGCGGGAACTGCGCCCACATTTGTCCGTTGGCGGTGTGCACAATATGACGGTATCGTTGCCTTGGCGGCTTGCGAGCATTTCGGGCGCAGCCGGGGGTGAATTTGATGATGGTTGTGTTGTTGATCGGTGGGATTGGCGTGCTATTGGCCGGTCTCCTCACGGTCGGTCTTGGCATCCAGATGGACCTGAGTTTCGGCAATACCCTGATTCTGTCGGGTACGGTCGCGGCTTGCGCCGGGGCGATCATGCTCAGCCTCTGGGCAGTCGTTCGGGAACTGAAGAAAATAGCATTGCGGCTCGGCCTTAGTGTTCCGGGAACCAAGGCAGCTCCAAGCGCCCCGCGCGATCAGGCCCCGGAAAAAGGCGGTTTCTCATTCAGCCGCGACCTGCCGTCCGTGGAAGAAGTAGACCATGCAGAGTTGCCGGCGCCGTCCACCGCACCATGGCAGGAGGCCGCGGCGCGTGATCGCGGGCCGTCCGCGCCGGAGCCGGTGGAGGCCGCGCCAGCCGCCAAGCCGCGGCGTAATCTGCTGTTTTCCTCATCATCGCGGAAAGAGCGCGAGCGTGCTCAGGGGCGAATGGGCGATCCTTCCGGGCCTGATCTTGGTCCAGAGCCGCCTGCCGAATCAAGCGAGCTTCCGCCGCCATCGTTCGACGATGCCTGGCCAAAACCGGAACGTTTGAGGGGCGATGCCCCAGCGCCGCGCCGTCGCGGTCGGACGCCACCGGCGTTTACCGAGGCAAACGCCGGGGCGGCTGCGGCAGATCGTAACCCGCCGGCGCCGCAAGACCAGCCGCCGGTGACGATTCTCAAATCAGGTGTCGTCGATGGAATGGCCTATTCGTTGTATTCCGACGGCTCGATCGAGGCGCAATTGCCCGAAGGCTTGATGCGATTCGCGTCCATCGATGAACTGCGCGCGCATCTCGACCAGCGTTCATGACGAGGTGTACTTCCGGCGAATCTGCCTCGAAAAATAGAGTGCCGTTGTTCTTGTCACGTCAGCAGCAATATTCGACAGTAGTGGAAGGTTCCGAAAGCGTATTGGTTCGCGCCGGATACTTTCCGATCCACAAGTTCCGCGCGTGATTACGATCTATGGAAGGTTCAGGCCATGACCGACGCTGCCGGCAAGAATTTCATCGACCTGACTGCGAGCATCGTGTCGGCCTATCTCAGCAATAATCCGACGCCGGCTTCCGAAATCCCGGCCCTGATCAGCCAAATTCACGCGACCCTGCTGCGGGTCTCGACAGGCCGGGTCGAAGCGCCTCTCGAGCCCGCCAAACCCGCGGTTTCCGTGAAGAAATCGATGACTCCGGACTATCTGGTTTGTCTTGAGGACGGCAAGCGCTTCAAATCCCTGAAGCGCCATCTGCGCACGCAATACAGCATGACGCCGGAACAATACCGGGACAAATGGGGCCTGCCGGCGGATTATCCGATGGTCGCGCCGAATTATGCGGTGGCGCGTTCCCAACTCGCCAAAAAAATGGGGCTTGGCCAACAACGGCGGCGGCGGAAATAGCTTTGGCCGCGCAAGGCGTATGGCCGGCCCGGCGGCGCGAATTCTCTCAACGGTAAGAGTGAACTTTCAGGAGGCCGCGGCAACCGCTTCGCGCGCGTCGGAGCGAATGCGCTCGACCATGGCGCGCAGGCCGTTGGAGCGTTGCGGCGTCAGGTGCTCGCGAAATCCGAATTCGTCGAATAGCGCGATGGCGTCGGTGGCAAGAATCTCTTGCGGCCTATGGCCGGAATAAAGTGTCAGCAGGATTGCGATCAGTCCGCGCACGATATGCGCGTCGCTGTCGCCGAGATAATTCAGCACTGGTTCGTCGCCGTTGCCGCGGTCGATCTGCTTGGAGAGCCAAACCTGGCTGGCGCAGCCTTGCACCTTGTTGGTCGGGGAATGCTCGGCTTCGGACATCGGAGCCAGGGTGCGGCCGAGTTCGATGACATACCGATAGCGGTCATCCCAATCGTCCAACAGCTCAAAATTATCCCTGATTTCGTCGATCTTCATCATGTCCCGCGCTCAATCCCACAGCCATATATAGGATCTCGGGAGACCGAAAGCGATATCGCCGGATCACAATCGACATGGTTCCGGGGCCTGATTTGCCGTTAGGGCACGCCGCGCCAATCCGCCTGCAGATCATCCGGCGTCAACGTGTCGCGCGACGCTGTTTCTGCGAGCGAAGCATTCGCATTCTCGCTCCCGCCAATCGAGCTGGTGTGATCAGACGCGCGCTTGTCGGTGATGATTTGATATAGTTTGCGCGCGCCTGCCTGGGCGCGCTGCCCGATCGCGGTCGCGGCCTGGCCGCCAACTTCGCACGCCGCCGGCTGCCGCTTGCAGAATTGACTCATGTCCGACACCGCCGCGGTCGCCGCGGACACGGCTTCCGACGCCCCCACCTGCGGTGACTTTTCCGATTCAGGTGTCTTCTCAAGGGGCACCAGCACGAGCACCAGCCCGAGCCAAAATGCCATGCGAAGCAGAAAAAACATCTCGCGACCCCGGTCATCCATTTCGATCGTGCTGCGGTTGATTCCGCAGTTAGTCTTTGACTAGCAGCCGTCGATAAATCGTAAGTGTTCGCATTGAGGCCAAACCGGCGAAAACTTGCAGAAAATCCGATTCATTCGATTCGGTGTAAATTTTCGATTGATGACGGCTTCCCGTAATGGAACCGATAGGTCCGCCGCATCCACCATTTCGAAACCATACCCGACGCGTTCTGGAAACCGGACGTTCACCATCTGCACCGAATGAACCGTCTCCCGGCGGGCGAAACCCCGCTAAGACACGGTCTTTGACGGCGGAATTGCGGGCCTTAGCGTTCGCTTAATTTCACTCTGACACGGTGCGGTAACGATAAGGGGGCGTTCCGGCGCGTCATTTTTGACGAACAAGCCGCAGCGCGAGAGCTGTGACAATTTTGAGTAACATTCGCGATTGCCTCGATACGCTGCTGCATTCGTCGGCGCAGTATGATGCGTTGACGCGCGCGCGCCATCGCGCCTTCATGGCGCCGCGACTGCTCGGAAGCCTGGCTGCTTTCGCGGCGTTTCCGGCCTATCTTGCGATGCGCGGCGCGCCCACCGCCCTTGAGGCCGCGGCATTCGCCTGGCTGATCGCCCCCATTCTGCTGTCGTGGTTCTTGTCGCGCACCGGCCGCTACGAAGGCGCGCACGTGCTGTCGTCGCTGGCGCTGGCGGGTCTGGTCATGACGGTGGCAATGAGCACCGGCGGCATCGAATCATTTGCCGCGATCTGGCTTGTCGTTGTTCCGCTCGAAGCCGCGCTCTCGGCATCGCGCCGCGTGGTCGCGTTGGCATCCGCGCTGGCGCTGACATGCGCTGCCATGCTGATCGCGCTCGGATATTTCGGCATGTTGCCGACACCGGAGGTGAACACGGTGTCGCGCAGTATATTCATGGCATTCGGTGTCGCATCGGCGACGCTTTATGCAGCCGGGCTTGCCTTTGGCGCCGAGTCGCTGGCGCGCACCAGCGTTGCGCTGCTCTACGTCGAGGAGGACCGCTACCGCCTGCTGGCGCGAAACATGAGCGATGTGATTTCGCGTCATCGCCGCAACGGCGCGGTGCAATTCATTTCGCCCGCGGCGGAGACGATGCTGGGAGCGCCCGTATCGCGGCTGCTGGGGCACGGTCTGTTCGACCGCGTCCACGTCGTCGATCGTCCGGCCTATCTCACCGCGCTTTCGGACGCCGCCCGCGGCGGCGAGGCGCGCAGCGTCGAATTTCGGCTCAAGCGCGATGCGCCACGTGGCAGCGAGCGCGGTAGCCTGGTCGATTTTATCTGGATCGAAATGCGTTGCCGGCCGCTCGAACAGGCATCGGACACAACGGCCATGCTCGATGCCGAGGTCGTCGCCGTGATGCGCGATGTCACCGACCGGAAAATCCAGGAACAGGCGCTGGATCTGGCGCGCACTGCCGCCGAGCAGGCGGACGCATCCAAGACCCGCTTCCTCGCCACCATGAGCCACGAACTGCGTACGCCGCTCAATGCCGTCATCGGGTTTTCTGAAATGATCGTTCAGGAAGACGTGTTGATGGTGGGTGCTGCGCGCCGCAAGGAATATGCCCAGCTCATCAATGATTCAGGTCAGCATCTGCTGTCGGTGGTCAATGGCATTCTCGACATGTCGAAGATGGAGTCCGGCAATTTCGAGATTTCGCCGGAGCCGTTCGCGCCGCGGGCCGCGCTGCTCAATTGCTGTAACCTGCTGGCGTTGAAGGCGCGGGACAATGCGATCGATCTGGTGAGCCGCGCGCCGGAGGATTTGCCTGATATGACCGGCGATCCGCGCGCGTTCAAGCAGATCGTGCTGAACCTCGTCTCCAACGCCATCAAGTTCACCGAGCGCGGCGGCAGGGTGACGGTTTCCGCCAGTGTCGAGGGATCGCGGCTGATGCTTCGCGTCATCGATAACGGCGTCGGCATCGCGGCCGACGATCTCAAGCGGATCGGCGATCCCTTCTTCCAGGCGGGCAAGACCTATCAGCGGCGGCACGAAGGAACCGGCCTCGGGCTTTCGATCGTAAAAAGTCTTGTCGAGCTGCATGCCGGCGAGATAATTGTACAGAGCAAGATCGATGAAGGAACCACTGTAAGCGTCGCGTTGCCGCTGACGTTCACGCCGCGGGCGCCGCAGCCGCCCAGCAACGTGGCCAAGCTCACTCCGCGATCCGTAACCCCGGACAAAGCTCACCAGGTGAAGAAAAGTGCCTAGACAAAATGCGAAGAACGACATGCCGCGCCGCCGTCGCGGCGCGGGTGCAAAAGCGGTTGCGGTCGACGCTGACGCGGAGCGCGGCCTCGCGATGCGCATTTTTCTTCATAGCCCGAAAGACATGATTGCCGGCGTGCTGGCATTTGCGGCGATCAGTGCGATCATCACCAACGCGCTCTTTCTGCAAGCGGGACGTCATCCGTCGCCGATGTTCGGCTCGGTGGCTGCTTTGTCGGCGACAGGATCGGTATCGGCCAACCCATTGCCGCGTCCGCGCCCGGTTGACGCGAGATCCGCCGAACCATCGCCGGCCGACCCAAAGCCCGCTGAACCGAAAGCCGCGGATCCACTCGCCAATCTCGTCAAATCGACCAACGCGCCATCTGTGGCGCCTTCCAATACCGCGCGACCGCCCGCGTCGATCCCGGCTTCTTCCCACAACGAGATGGCCGTCAGTCCAGCCGCAGGGGCCCCGCGCCGCGTGGCGGCGGTGCAGCGGGCGCTCACCAAATACGGCTACGGCCAGCTGAAACCGACCGGCACGGTCGGTTCCGACACCCAGGCCGCGATCCAGAAATTCGAGCGCGAGCGCAAGCTCCCGGTGACCGGGCAGGTCTCCGATCGTCTGGTGCGTGAACTCGCGGCGGTGATCGGCCGGCCGGTCGAGTAGGGCGGCGTTACAGCGCAGCAATTGCGTGAGGGCACCCGAAACGAACACATCACCTTGGTTCACCATGAACCAGGCGAGCCACGGCGCCGGCCACTTCGGCGGCATGGGTCGCGATCATGAAGTGCGCGGCGCCTGCAATCGTCAGGAGGCAGGCTCCCTTGATGTGGGTGCCGAGCAACTCATTGGCGCGCTGCATCGCCGGGTGACTTGCCCCGCCTCGGAGCACCAGGGTCGGGACTTTAACGGCGGCGAGGACCGTCTCCGATAGCGCGAAGTCATAGGCGCTGGCCCAATCCAGAATGTTAACGGGTGTCGTCTCTACCGCGTAGGCTCTCACGCGGGGAGGCCACGAGGCAAAGGTGCCGGCGCCGCCGTAAAAGTCGATCATCGACGCGATGGCTTCCTGGTTGCCGTTTTCAAAATCGGCGAAGTAGGCCTCCGACATCTGACGGAACGCGCGATAGTGTTGATGCTCGTCGCTTTCCCGCAGCAGCTCCACCGCCGGGGCCTCGACGATCGCCAGGCTCGCGAGGGGAACTCGGTTGCGCAATGCGACGGCAAGCGCCACCACCCCGCCGAACGAGTGCCCGACGAGATGGACCGGACCACCGGTCCTGCGAATGACCGCCTCCAGGATCTCGGCCTCGTGGGAAATGCAGGGATCCTCGGCG
>WNFF01003238.1_pt1 | contig 16689 bp, 20 predicted proteins | sample 5400441 | NCBI WGS metagenome assembly WNFF01 (sample SAMN13153345, study PRJNA577476) | soil metagenome | isolation source: 120 cm saprolite under Douglas fir tree site 2 hole 3 replicate 1 | place: USA:California | collected 2015-04-18 | reverse complement strand
GCCTGCCGAGCTTTCGGGCGCCGGCAGCAATTTTCCTCCGGCGCTGGGGCGCATCGTACATCGCTGTCTGGACAAGGACCCGGCAGAACGGTTTCAATCAGCGCAGGATCTGGCCTTCAATCTGGAGTTGCTCAGCCGTGATGAAAGTGGAAGTGGCGCGGCTACACTGCGTCCGATAGACAAGAATCGACGGCGGCTGATATCAGCCTTGGTCGTGTCCGCAGTGCTAGCGGCCGCCGCACTTGGATTCTTAACTGCGCGAGGATTCAAGCCGCAGGCCAACAATTCTTCCCAAGTAGAACTGATGCGGCTTACCGACTTTGTCGGTATGGAAGAATTTCCGGCGTTGTCCCCCGATGGCAAGTCGGTGGCCTTCACCGCCGACGTCGGGGGACGCAGGCAAGTTTGGGTGCGCTTGCTGTCGGGAGGCACTCCGCTGCAAGTAACCCATGACGATGCCGACCATCAATACCCGCGCTGGTCGCCCGATTCCTCATCTCTGATCTATTTCTCTCCGTCCCAGGAGCCGGACGGGGAAGGGAAGATTTGGCAAATCCCTGCGCTCGGAGGAACGGCTCAACCGCTGGTAAGCAGCCTGGGCGGTGCTGACCTCAGCCATGACGGCAAACACATTGCCTATTTCCACTCCAATCAAGGTGAACTCGAACTCGCAGTGGCCGATCCGGACGGCTCGAATTCGCGCAAGCTCACGGCTCTTCCGACCCAGTACACCTATTCCGACTTGCGTTGGTCTCCCGACGACCAGAAATTAGGATTCCAGCGCGGCCGAACCTTTGATTACGACGTGTTTTACGTTCCCGCCGAAGGCGGCAGCGCACAAGCGATCACGCAGGATGGGAACCCCCTGGCGGGCTTTGCCTGGCTTCCCGACGGCTCCGGAGTGATCTACAGCTCCTCCAGAGGGAACACCGTTCTCTACCTGCGAACCATGAATCTGTGGTCGGTTCAAACCGGAGGAAGGAATTTGCGTCAACTCACCTTCGGGGAGACGTCCTACATCTCGCCGGACCTGGATCAGCATGGCAATATCGTCGCGACGCGTAGGCAGATCCAGTTCGATATTTGGCGCTACCCGGTCGACGGCACAGCGCAAGAAAACGTTCGCCGCGGCGTCCAAATTACGCACCAAACCGGCGCGGTGCAAACACCGTCCGCCGCTCCGGGAGATCATGAACTCGTATACCTGAGCGACAGCGGGGGACATGGCAATCTCTGGGTATTGAATCTCGAAACCCGGCAGAGTCGCCAAGTCACCTTCGAACGCGATCCGCAAGTCACGATTGGCGTGCCCGTGTGGTCCCCGGACGGGAAGCACATTGCTTATGTGAAGCGCGGACTCAGCGCATGGAATGTTGATCTGTGGTTGATGAACCCCGACGGCAGCGACGCTCACAAAGTATCGGAGGGAGGTGGTTGGGCGTGCTGGTCTCCAGACAGCCGCTGGCTGTATTTTTCACCCCCTAGCCAGAATGGATTTCGCATAGAGAAAGCCTCTCCTGCGGGCGGGCCCAATCTGTTGGTGCGCGAGGAGGGACAGAAACCGGCGGTTGACGCGGGAGGACGGCTTTTCTTCGTGCTGAGTTTGCCAGCGCTGAACGGCTTATCGGACATGGAGATACTGGTAGCCAATCCAGAGAGCGGCGCACCGCAGAAGTTGACTCGCATTTCGGGATCGCGCCTGTCTAGCTGGCTCTTGATGCAGCCGGTGCTCTCTCCAGACGGCAAGTGGCTGGCAGCGCTGCTGACCGATGGACAGACCACGGACATCTGGGCGCAGCCGACAGTTGGAGGACCGATGCGCCGCATCACCGACTTTGGCCGTCAAGCCACGTTCATTACCCGGAGAGTTTCCTGGTCCTCGGATGGACACTCTATCTACGCCGCAGTGGGAAAGGGCGAGGCCGACATTGTGCTGTTTAGCAATCTGAAGCCGTAGCCCACAGTTACAGGTCCATGGATTGCGGACATATCGTCCCCACTCCTTACCCTACCGCCCGAACTGCAGCAGCGCAAAGATATAAACCCAAAGCGCTCCCATGAAGTGCCAATACCACGACGCCACTTCCACCACAATCCGCCGCTGCTCGACCGCCCGATGCAACAGAAAAATTACGCCCGCATACAGCAAAACTAGAATCCCTCCCGCCAGGTGTATCGCATGGGCCGCAGTCAGCAGATAAACAAAGGGACTCGACCCGCCGCTGTCAATGTGAAATCCATGGGCGCGCAGAACTTCCCACGCCAGCCACTGCCCTCCGAGAAACATCAGCCCCAGCGCCACCGTGATCGCAATCCACTGAGTTCCACCTCCAGCATCAAAAGCAATTCCTGGGATGGAGCGCAGCGGCGCCAGTGCCATTTCCCGCCTCACCGACCGCCGCGCCATTTCAATGCTGAGGCTGCTCACCAGCAACACGAATGTGTTCACCAGCAGCAATCGAACGGGAAGCGTCACCCGCACCCACTCGCGGACATACACTCCAGTATGTCGATCCAAAACTACGCTGCCATGCCGCAGAACAAAGATCACCGTGAAGGTCACAAACAAAACGCTGATGGAAGTGAGCGCCAGAACCAGGGTCAACCGGGCGCGATTGAGGCGTCGGCCGTAATCGTTCGAGCCATCGCCCGGCCCGTTGTCCCCGCCGCCCCCGTATGCGGGAGGAAGCATACCCCGGCCGCCCTGCCCGGTCCGGGGCCTGTCACTCTTCACGGCAATCGGCGGAGAAATTACCGGCATACTTCATCCTTACAACTCGCGCGACACTACTGTTTCTTTGCCGACTTGGCTGGTTTCCCAAACTCGCGCACGTATTGGATGACCTGATCAATCTCGTCGTCAGTCAATTGCTCGCCGAAGGGAGGCATGTTGGCCTGCCCGTCATGAACGATCTTGTGCAACTCTGCATCGCTCAGCTTCTGCACTTCCTTCGAGTGAAGATTCGCCGCCTGCAGTTGTTTGCCCAGCGGAGTGTTTCCCGCCCCGTCAGCCCCGTGGCAAAGCACGCACTTGGATTTAAAAATGGCGCCTCCGGGCGACGTCTTTCCATTCTCCTGCGCCGTCGCGCTGCCGCAGACCCCAACCAAAAGCAGCAACACCACGCCCGCTATCCACTGACTCCTGTCCACTGATCTTTCGTTCACGTTCCTCTCCCTGAAAATATAGCGATGTCATTCCGAAGGGCCGCAGGCCCAGAGGAACCTGCTTTCTTGTCACCACCAGTGCTCCCTTCCAGCACCACCCCCCAAGTTAGTTCCTTCGATGATAATCAAACCCGCCGCGATTCTTAGATGCGCATCCGTCCAGTACAATGCAACCTTCATGCCAACAAATATGCCTAAACCCTCGTCCGCCAAAGGACATGCCACGAAATCCTTCCCTATCAAAAAGAACTTCTGCTTCGCCTGTGGACACGACAATCCCCAAGGCATGCGCCTGAAGTTTACTCAGGAAGGGAACCGCTTCGTGTGCCGATTCCGTCTGGGCAAACGTTACACCGGCCCCCCCGGATACTGCCACGGCGGCATCATCGCCACCATCCTCGACGACGCCATGAGCAAGCTCTGCAGGCTCCGCAAAGTCGTGGCCGTCACTTCCAAAATGACTATCGAATATATCAAGCCCGTGCCTCTCTACCAACCCCTGCGCGTCGAGTCCCACGAGTTAAGCAAACGTGGTCGCCGGTTGATACATGCCGCCGAAATTCTCGACCAGAAGCGCACCGTCCTGGCCCGCGGCCGCGGTACCTTCGTGATCATTGACCCGAAACGCGTGTTTCGGCGGAAATGATAAGGGGCGGATTTTAAGCTCCGAACTGCGCTTGCAATTGAACGTGTTCCGGCGCAGAATGCCACGAGAATTTTTATGGCTCAGGTGCCGGATCACTCCAGAACCTTGCGCGCGTTCATTCCAGCCCTCGCCCTCCTCGCCATTTCCTTTCTCATCAACTACGTTGACCGCGGCAACATCTCGATTGCTGCCCCCCTGGTAAAGACCGAGTTCCATATCTCCGATTCGGAGCTTGGCATCCTTTTTTCGACATTCTTCGTTACCTACACCGCGATGCAATTCATCATCGGCTGGCTGGTGGACCGCTTCGACGCCAATCGCATCCTTGCCTTTGGTTTCCTGCTCTGGTCCCTCGCCACTGCCACGACTGGGATCGTGCGTGGATTTGCTTTGCTGCTGGTGATGCGCTTTATCCTCGGTATTGGCGAGTCCGTGGCATTGCCTGCGGGTTCGAAAATCCTGGCGCAGCACCTGACGGAGCACCACCGAGGTTTCGCCAGTGGCGTCGTTATGTGTGCGCTAAAGTGCGGAAACGCAGTCGGAACGCTGGGCGCCGGGCTCCTGATGGCGAAATTCGGCTGGCGGCCAGTGTTTATTTGGATCGGACTGTCTAGCCTGCTGTGGCTGCCGGCGTGGATGAAATGGCAGCCGCGCGACGGCCAGCCCTTGCTTCACTCCGTGACTGCGGACGACCCAAAGGTGGGCATCCTTCTGCAGCGGTCCTTTTGGGGAACTTCCGCGGGCCACTTTTGCAGTAATTACCTTTTTTATTTCATGATCACCTGGCTTCCTTCCTACCTGGTGCGTGAGCGTCACCTGTCTCTGACCGCCATGACCGGGATTGCCGGTCTCTTCTACTCAGTGGACGCCGGATCGGCATTTCTCTCCGGATGGCTGCAGGATGTCTTCATCCGCATGGGACACACGCCTACTCTGGTCCGGAAATCAGCGATGGCTATCGCCTTTTCGCTCGGTGCCGTCGGTGTCGTGGGCTGTGCTATTGCAAGTGCCAATTCCTATGTGCCATGGCTCCTCGGCGCCGCTGTGGGCTGCGGAATGTCCGCAACCGGCCTCTACACCTTTCCCCAAACCCTGGCCGGAGCGCGAGCCGTCGGCAAATGGTATGGCTGGCAAAACGGCTTTGCCAACTTCGCCGGCGTAATTGGTCCAGCCCTCACCGGATTCGTCCTGCAACACACCGGAAGTTTCCTCGCCCCATTCGCGATTACAGCGGCAATATGCCTATTCGGCATTCTCGCCTGGGTGTTCATAGTCGGACGGGTCGAACCCGTTGATTGGAGTGCAGCCACCCGGCGTGCAACCGCAGCCGCCAGCATCAACGCCTGAAGCTCGCTGTCATCCCGAGTCGTTCACCGAGTGGCCTACCCTTTGAGTCACCCAAAACTGAGGCTGATCCACCCGCAACGCGCACCAGCGCAAACCCACCCGAAGTTGTAAAATTACTTGAGCAGCCTTACGCACAACGGCCTCGCACCGATTCTCGCGATTCGAAAAACGAAAAGAGTTCTCACCATGTCAAATAACAACGGTTCCCCCACCAGCCTTCGCCTCAAAACCGGCCTCGCCGAAATGCTCAAAGGCGGCGTAATTATGGACGTTACGACTGCCGAACAAGCCGTCATCGCCGAGCAGTCCGGCGCCGTCGCTGTTATGGCGCTCGAGCGGGTGCCCTCGCAGATCCGCGCCGAAGGCGGAGTCGCCCGCATGGCCTCTCCGAAAAAAATCCGCGAGATCATGGCCGCGGTTTCGATTCCGGTCATGGCGAAATGCCGTATCGGACATTTCGCCGAAGCGCAAATTCTCGAAGAGCTTGGCGTCGATTACATCGATGAAAGTGAAGTGCTGACTCCTGCCGACGAAGCCCATCACGTTGATAAGCACGCTTTCAAAGTTCCATTCGTCTGTGGCGCGCGCAATCTCGGAGAAGCTCTGCGCCGCATTGCCGAAGGTGCAGCCATGATTCGCACTAAAGGGGAAGCGGGGACCGGAGACGTGGTCCACGCCGTCAAGCACATCCGGCAGATTGTTCAGGACATGAAAATTCTTACCGTGCTGAGCGAAGGGGAGCTCTTCAGCAAGGCGAAAGAACTGCAAGCTCCGTATGAGTTGGTCACGTCCGTAGCCAAAGCAGGGAAGCTCCCCGTCCCGAACTTCTGCGCCGGAGGCATCGCCACCCCTGCCGACGCCTCTCTCGTGATGCAGCTCGGCGCCGAAGCCGTCTTCGTTGGCTCCGGAATCTTCATGAACGATTCCACCACCTTCGCCCCTCCTGAAGAAGCCGAGCGCCGGGCCAAAGCCATTGTCCGCGCCACCACCCACTTCAACGACCCTAAAGTTTTACTTGAAGTCAGCGAGGATGCCGGCAGCGCGATGAAAGGCCTCGCCGTTTCCGGGATTGATGAGGCGCAGATGCTCCAGACTCGAGGTTGGTAGGCGTCGAATACAGGAAATCAGCACACCCGACTCGCGTTTCTTGGAGTACACTCTGTCCGTTCGATTAGAGGAGGCTTTCTATGGCGCAGCAAACTCCGTCCGATATCGTGCGACACGCCTCGACATGGTCAATCCTGTTCGGCGTTTCGCTCATCATCCTTGGCATGCTAGCGGTGGGATCGCCCGCCATTGCGGCGGTGGCGGTAAACGCGATCATTGCGTGGCTCATAGTTTTAGCAGGTGTGGTCCACTTGGCCCTCGCCTTTCACACGCGTGCCGCCGGCAGTGTGGTCTGGAAACTTCTAGTCGGGATCGCATATGTCTTCTTCGGTATTTATCTGATCGCGCATCCCGCGCTGGGCGTGGTGTCGCTGACTCTGGTGCTGGCATCGCTCTTTCTGGTTGAGGGCATCTTTGAGATCGCCCTGTTTTTCCAAATGCGCTCGGTTGGAGGATCCACCTGGATTCTGACCGACGGGATCATCACGCTGCTGTTGGGGCTGATGATCTACCTGCAATGGCCGTCGAGTTCTGCCTGGGCAATCGGCACCCTGGTCGGCGTGAGTCTGATCATCAGTGGCGTTACCCGGCTGCTGCTGTCGTTCGCGGTGCGCAAGGCCACGGCTGCGTTGGCTTCCGTGTCACCGTTCAAGGCAGCGTGATTCGTGAGCTGGGCGGTCTGCAATACGTTTAGTCCGCCATGAGGAAACATGGGAGGTTTGATCCCGTTAAGCGATGCGTCGCGGCGTCCCGCCCGCATCCCCGTCGTCACCGTCTTCATCATCCTCGTGAATGCCTTTGTTTTTGTGCTCGAGTTGATGAACGGCGAAAGTTTCGTGACCCAGTGGTCGGCGATCCCCGCGCAAATTGTTTCCGGCCATCACTGGATCACGATTCTGACGGCGATGTTCATGCACGGCAGTTGGTCGCACATCATCGGCAATATGATCTTCCTCTGGGCCTTTGCTCCCGAGATCGAAGATGCCATGGGTCGCGGGCGGTATCTGGTTTTCTACTTGCTTGGGGGGTTGGTGGCGATGCTGGCGCAGGTCGCAGCTGACCCCCATTCCACCGTCCCGAACCTGGGCGCCAGCGGAGCCATTGCAGCGGTGATGGGCGCGTTTATCGTCACCTATCCTCGGGATCGAATCAAGTCGGTTTTGTTTATCTTCGTGTTTGTGCGGATCACATTCATCCCGGCCGCACTATTGATCGGCTTTTGGTTCCTCACTCAACTTTCCCACGCCGGCGCGGTGGCGCACACGCAAACCGGCGGGGTGGCTTACCTGGCGCACGTCGGCGGCTTTATCTTCGGAGCTGCCACCGCGCGCTTGTTCGAACGACCGCGTCAAGTTGCATAACTGATCTGAGGAGGTAGGGCTACCTCTGTGCGGCTTTTTAAGGATGGGTCAGCCTGCCGTGAGCCGGATTGACGAAGCGCAGATGCTGCAGACTAGGGGATGGTGAAGCGCTGCGTCCCGATGAACCTGGGCCGCCGCACGGACGAGGGCGTCCGCCCCTACGTGGTTGTTGCACCCAGGCGTAAAATAGTCACATGAGCCCCGAAGTTTCAGAGCTTCTAAAGAAGGCTTTAGCTCTTCCGCCGAACGCACGCGCTGCATTGGCCGAATCGCTGCTTGAAAGTCTTGACGACCAACCTGCTGAGGAAGGTGTCGAAGCAGCCTGGTCGGAGGAGATCAAGCGCCGCATCGAGGAGATCGACTCGGGGAAAGTTCAGATGATTCCGTACGAAGAAGTGCGCCGCCGCTTGCTGGCCCGGCTCTCGGATGCCGGCCGCTAAGCCATACCGTTTCCATCCCCAAGCATGGCAGGACATCGAAAGCGCTGACGTGAGATTTCTTTCTGCAGTTCTTGACGGACTAGAAGAGATCGCGCGTGCGCCGCGACGCTGGCCCACATACCTGCACGGCACACAGCGATTCATCCTTTACCGCTTTCCGTTTTCCATTATCTATCGCGAAGAATTGTCAGCGATAAGCATCATCGCCATCGCTCACCACAAACGAATGCCTGGCTACTGGAAGGGTCGGCTTTGACGAGCATCTGCCCGATACACCTGGGCCGCCGGGCAGGTGAGGGCATCCTTCGACTTCGCTCAGGACAGGCTCCGCCCCTACACGAGCATTGCTGATGCCAATTGTCGGACAGGAATGTCCGACCCACACAGACATCAACCCCACACGGGCCAGTCACATTTCGTCTTTCAGCAGGCCCCAGGCTTCGCGGTAGCACTCATAGCGTCCGCCAGGACGCTTAAGCTTTCTTCCTGTTGGATATAGCCGAATATTCTTCAAGTTTCCAAGTGATTCTATAGGAATCAGGTACCAGGCATCGTAGCGGGCGATGAAGGCAGCGATAAAATCAACGTCCTCATATGGAGTAGCCAACCATCCCTCCTCGCCAGTGGCTGGCGACGATGATCGGAAATCCGGTGTAGCGGCGTTTTTCCAGACTGAAACAGGATTTGACCTGAATGCGAGACAGCTTCCGGCCATGCTGCACGAGAACGTCGTAGGGATAGCTGTCTCCGTATGGCCGCGCGACGCCAATGCCTTCGCTGGCCGCGCGATACATGAATGCGAGTTCGGCAAGATCTCCCATGCGCCGGGTGCCGAGGTGTCCGGCAGGCATGTAAGCTTTGCGTGTTTCCAAGGGGGCCCCGTTGTGCGTTGATTTGTGTAGTCCCGGATGCTGCGGCTTCGCTCAGGCTTCGGCGCAGTCAGAGCCTGCCCTGAGAAACATCGCCAAGCGATGTGCCGAATGGGTCCGGGTCGAGCGTCAGCTCGATATTTTGGTGTGGGAGAGATCCTTCGCTGGGTTCAGGATTGCGGCAGCGGGCTCAGACGCCCGCTAAACGCCGCAAAAAGAAAAAGGCGCGGAAGGAATCCGCACCTTCTCTCAAGCTCTACTTCTAGAATAGCAAACCGGAAGGGAAATTGTGCCACGTTTTACAAGTTTATTGCGCCCATCGATTCAAACACTTAACTGAAAATGGAGGCGTTTGGCGGCTTGACAAGAATTTTGCACTTGCACTGGGAGTGATGCAATGGCAGCCGCTACCCACTTTACCGACCCTAAAGTATTATGTGTGCTCAACGGATGAGTGTTCCTCCTTCAATTCGAAGCGTGCTTGCAGGCGAGCGGCAACCTTGGCAGGAGAAGACGGGTCATCTTCGTCTGTGTCGTCGAGTCTGATTCGCTCAGCGATTTGGTAGCGGATTGAGACGGACGCAACAGCCATGGTGAACGGGAGACTAGCGGTACGCATCAGTGAGTCGAGGTTTTGCTCGAAAGAGCTGGTGATTTCAAGAAACCCGGCATCTCCGCCAGCAGCATTAATGGCGTTCAGCACCTCAAGGAAGTTGTCCTTTGGGCTAATATAAAAATATTTCAGGGCAACATGATCGCGCAGAGCCATTGGTGGGAGACTTTCGTCAAGCAGGATACCGCAAAGTCCATCCGGGCGGCGGTTCCAGTTCTTTCGGCGGGCTGGGCAGGTTGGCCCACCCTTTTATCACCCCAACCGAGCTGCCCACCCTTCACGGTTTTTCGAAGGGTGGGCCTCCCAGCCCGTTTGTCTCAATCTCGTCAGATTCGATGACAATTCTTTACTCACTCCCCACCAACTTCGACGGATGTACGGTGTTTGTACAAATAGGTCGGAGGTGTATTGAACATGAAATTAAGAAACCTAGTTTTGGGGTGGGGACTAGCGGCTTTGTCCTTGTCTGTGGGCGCTATGGCTTCTGAACAGCAAATTTCTGAGCAGGGGATTGCCAGAGTTCAGAAGCAGGTCCGGCACGAACTGAACATGCTGCCGTACGTGAACGTCTTCGATTACATGACGTTTACCGTGGATGAGAATGGCAACGTCACGCTGAACGGCGAAGTCACGAACCCGGTCGTGAAGAGCGATGCGGCGAACGTGGTGAAGAGAGTGGAAGGCGTCGAGCACGTGGACAACAAGATCCAGGTGCTACCGGTGTCCTTTTTCGATGACGGCCTGCGGGCGCGGCTGTATCGCACGATCTATGGTTACGGCCCGCTGCAGCGGTATGCGCTGGGAGTAAACAAGCCGATCCGCATCATCGTCGAGAAGGGTCACGTGACGCTGATGGGCGTAGTTGACAGCGAAATGGACAAGAACCTTGCCGGCATACGCGCCAACACCGTGCCGGGAATTTTCTCGGTGGATAACAAGTTGAAAGTTGTGAAGGGCTGAATGTTTGCGCGAGGCCGCAAGGCCTCGCGCAGATTTGTTCTGAAGTTCAGCTCCCGGTGAGTAAGCTCGACCCAAAGTTTCAAAAAGGCGCGTTAAGCCGCTTCCAGCACTGACAAAATGTTCCCCGCGGGATCCTTGAACCACGCGATGGTGGGGCCATTGCCGCGAGAAATCCCGCGTGCATCAGTTTTCAAATTTGGTTCGTTATAGACTTCGAATCGCACGCCACGTTGGTTGAGTTCGTCCACAGCCTTTTCAACGCTCGGCACGGGAAAGTTCAGAACGGTGAAAGTAGCGGGCTGGTGGTTGGGCTTCGGATACATCAGAGTCTTGGTTCCGCCGGCGAGGTCTAGAACCAGCGTGCCTTCGGGGCCGGTGGAAACTTCAAGGCCGAGCGTCTTGCCATAAAATTCTTTGGCCTTCTGAATGTTGTCCACGGAGAAACTGCTGAGGGCCTTACTCTTGTTTAGCATGGCTGCACTCCTAAATGGTTTTGGTGTTCTAACTTCGATGCAGAATCGGCCTTCGGGTGTCCGGAATGTGATATTTTGTCGCACATAGCCTAAGGCTATTCGAGGGGGAAGGAGATGCTGTTATGGAGAAATCAACAGGTGCCGTCCCCGCCAAGGCCACTTACGTCCCAGTAAACCCGTCAGATCCTGACGCGCCTCTGGTTCTGTCGTATCTCGGGCTTCGCAAAGCTGTGGGGATCATCGGACTCACGCTGCCATTCGTGCTCGCCTTCGGAAGGATTCTGCTTCAGGGTTTTGGGCTCGAAGGTTCCATCAGTTGTTATTACTACACCGATATGGGGAATGTGTTCGTTGGGAGCTTGTGCGCGATCGGGGTTTTTCTTCTCTCCTGCAGGGGCTATGACCAGAAGGACGCGATCGCGGGACGTCTGGCGTGCCTTTTCGCCGTCGGCGTGGCTCTGTTCCCGACCGCTTCGTGCAGCGCTTCGGGATCGCAGTCAGTGGCCATCTCCAGAGTTCATTGGTCCTGCGCGGCATTGCTGTTTCTCACTCTTGCTTATTTCTGCCTGGCGCTATTTACCCAAACTGCTGGAAACGCCACCCGCCAGAAGCTGCAAAGAAACATTGTCTTTCGCATCTGCGGCTATGCGATCCTCGCCTGCATCCTTTTGATCGCAGTCGTCAATTTTCTGTTGAAGTACGACTCCCCGATTCAGGTGCTTCATCCGGTTTTCTGGCTTGAGTCCATCGCGGTAATCGCATTCGGCGTGGCCTGGCTTACTAAGGGAGAAATGATCCTCAAGGACCAGGGAACTTAGATACCGTTGGGCGTATTGGGTCGATCTCCGCTCTTTTTCGAAGGGCGGGACTCCTCGAGCTACGAAGCGCAGGTTGTCCCTTGTGCCACACGATCTCCGCTCCTATAATCTTGGCGCCCGGGGTAGGGAAAAACGTCACAAACGAAAGGCGTCTCACATGGCTGACTTAAATAAGATGTTGTGGACGGCTACAACTTTCTTCCTGATCACCTGCTCGGTCCAGTTGGCAAGCGCGGCCGAACCTTCTAATGTCAACCCACCGGCTGACCTGTGTTCGCTGCTGCCGGCGGCTGTACTGAGCAAGACGTTGGGCTCAACCTACGGCGCCCCGAAAGAGAGCGTCGCTCCGCGGCCATTCGCAAACACGGCTCAGGGGACGGATTGTTCCTACGAATCGCCGCATGAAAGGTTTTTGCTGAGAGCCTACGTTGATCCCTCACCGGCGGCGGCAGCGGATCTATTCGCGAGATTGAAAAGCTTTTTCGGGAACGGATCGACGGCGGTGGCCGGGGTCGGAGACGAGGCTTATTTAGACAAGGATCGTGGGCTCCATGTGCGCAAGGGCAAAGTGCGGTTCTTTATCGGCGGGGCGGGAACTGATAAGCAGTTGACGGATCTTGCCAACGGGGTTGTAGGACAGCTCTGATACACACGTCTTTCCCGCATTCCGTTACTTAGCAGGAGGGCACAATGCGTCGAGAACGCGCGCTAAAAGTTGCATTGGTGTTGGTGGGATTGCTTTTTTCGGCTGGCATTTATCCCTTGATAATGTTTCTGCGGCGAGAGCCTGCGTTAGCGATGATGCTTAGCCTCTACGTCACGCTCGGAATTTTCTTGCTGCTGGCGGCGCGTAACCCGTCGGCAAATCGTAGCCTGATCGCCTTCACTGCATGGTCGAGTTTTGCTCACGCCTCCGTTATGGCGATGCAGGCATATCAGAATGTGATCGGACACGGAGAACTGATGGGAGTGGCAATGTTCGCTATCGTCGGCATAGTCCTGATCGCGCTGGCTCCGGCAAAGCAATCAAAAGAGTTGGTATCCGCAGCCGATGCGTAGGCCGCGGGGCCGGCCTACCGTTTGAAATTTCCCATGCAGCTATGCAGCCGACCCTGCGGCGGCTCTGCACTTGGCGACGATCAGGGTGATGTCATCGTACTGTTCGTGAGAACTAAATTGCCGGACTTCGTCGGAAATGGCCGTCAGCAACGCCTGGCAGGGCAGCTGTCGATGTTGGCGCAGTCGTTCCGTGAGATACCGCTCTCCAAATTCTTCTCCGGCATCGTTACAGGCTTCGGTTACGCCATCGGTATAGAGCGCCAGGATGTCCCCCGGGAGTAGGTTGCATTCCCCGATCGGGCAATCCCACTCCTTGAATAGGCCCAGAGGTGTGCTGGTTGAGCCAAGCCGTTCCTGGCTGTCATCGCCTCGCAGCAGAAGACCAGACAGATGTCCGCAATTCGCATAGCGCAGGCGCTGTGTTTGGTCGTCGTATTCTGCAAAGAAGAGCGAGGCGTAGGCGCTGTCCACCGTGTTTTCGTAAAACAGATCATTCACCGAGTGCAGCAACCGTTCAGGATNNNNTTGGCTGCGCAAATTCGCTTGCAAGTTGGCCATGAGCAGCGCAGCGGCAATTCCTTTGCCGGATACATCGCCGATCACCAGGCCGAGGCGCTGCTTGCCGAGATCAAGGAAGTCGAAGTAGTCCCCTCCAACCTGCCGGGCCTGAATGCAAAGACCTGCGTATTCGAGAGTCTTCGCCTCAGGACGGACTTGCGGAAACAGCCGGGCCTGCACTTGGGTTGCGATTTCCAGCTCCTGCGCGGAGCGGCGTTCAGATTCCATCTTTTGGGCGAGCGCGCGGCGTTGCTCTTCGACACTGCGCGTCAACTCATCGAAGCCCGCAAGCCCAAACGAATTGCCGTCCACATCTTCAAACCGTGTGAATACTCCGCCCCAGGCCGGCACCTGAGGTGGAAAGTGAAAGCGAACTCCGCGGCTGCTCCATTCCTTGTATTTGCCTGTGACGTCCTCGGTGATGAAGTAAATCTGGCTGTCGCGTCCGATAAGTTTGTACACGTCGGAATCGGGTGTCGCCTGAGCAAGAGCGATATTGGCGCTGCCGTCCGGCGGCCCTACCTCAATCCACCGGCCACCATTTTCAAAGGTCTGGTCCACCAGCAGCCGGAAGCCAAGTTGGTCCAGGTAGAAACGCAGACTCCGCTCCTGATCACGTACGAAGATCATGACGAAATGCAGCGAGAGATAGGGGTCTTGCCCGTCCAAGCGGGGAAGGGACCGATCGATCCCAAAAGGTGCAGGGGCGTTACCCATTCGCGTGATTATATAAGCACCAGGGCTGGGGCCCACCCGACTAACGGAGCGGACGCCGTTGACGGGAGCGGTCGCCCAGCCTGCTGTACCCGTTGACTTCTCCTTCCTTCCATCCCTAGGATTTCCGACGTTCACGTCTTTCCCGCATCCCGTTATTTTTCAGGAGAGCACAATGATTCGAGAACGAGCGCTCCAGGTTGTGTTGGCGTTAGTGGAACTGCTGTTTACAGCTGGGATTTATCCGGTGACGATGATTTTATGGGGACAGGATCAGTCCGGGTACACCGATGCCATGATGCTTAGTCGCTATTTCACGCTCGGGATTCTGCTGTTGATGGCGGTACGGAACCCGGCGTCGAATCGGAGCCTGGTCGCCTTCGCTGCATGGTCCAGCCTGGCTCACGCCGCGGTTACGGCGATCATGGCATTCCGGGGTGCGAGCGAACGCGGACATCTTGTGGGCGTGGCGATCCTAGTTGTCATCGCCATACCGCTGATCGTGCTGGCTCCGCCGAAGCAATCAGGAGAGCGGGCATCCGCAGCCAGTGCGTAGGGTCGCAGAACTTAGGCGGGAGTATCTTCATGCTTACATCCGCCGCCCGACTCATCTGCGATATACTCCCGCGCTGTAGACCGGTGCCACCTGGGTACGACGATCACCAAATTTCGAACGGAGGAAAGTCATGAATTTTAAGCGTCTCGCGAGGGCGACGCTGAGCATCGTCTTCGCCCTCATTATTAGCAATCCAAAATCGGCCTTTGCCTCTGAGAAGACCGACGTAGTGGCAGCGGTGCATCAGTTTTTCGACAACCTGGATCCGAAAACCCTGCAGACAGCGTTGGCAGCGTGTGACTCGCCGGTCTCGATTCTCGACGAATTTCCGCCGCACGTGTGGTATGGCCCAACGGCGTGCGCCGATTGGTGGAAGGCGTTGAATGCCTACGATGAGAAGAGCGGGATTACAGACGGGGTCGCTACGCTGGGAACGCCGTGGACAGTTGATGTAACCGGTGATCGCGCCTATTTCGTGGCTCCGACGATTTACACCTTCAAGCAACATGGGAAACCAGTTAGAGAGGCCCGTGCGGTTTTCACCGTAGCGCTGCGCCGGACCGATGCGGGCTGGCGGATCACGGGCTGGACTTGGTCAAAGCATTAGAGGTGCGTATGACAAGCGCAGCTTTTCCATGAACGACCGCACTACGTGTTGCATTGCCGGAGGCGGGCCGGCCGGCGTCATGCTGGGGTTTCTCCTGGCCCGCGCCGGGGTGGACGTCCTTGTTCTGGAAAAGCATAAGGATTTCTTTCGCGATTTTCGTGGCGATACCATTCATCCTTCGACGCTGGAGGTCATGCACGAGCTCGGCCTGCTGGAAGACCTCCTTCGCCAGCCTCACCAGGAAGTGCGCGAAATTAAAGCCTATTTTGGCGATCAGGTACGTCATATTGCGGATTTCTCGCAACTTCCCACGCACTGTAAGTTCATCGCTCTCATGCCGCAATGGGATTTCCTGAATTTTCTTTCCAGCCATGCGCAACGCTTTCCCACGTTCCGGCTCCGCATGCAAGCAGAGGTGACCGATCTGCTGCTCACCGATCTGCTGCCTGAAGATCTGCCGCCTGAAGACCCGCCGCGCGAAAACGCCCGAGTCGTGGGGGTAAAGGCGAGCACGCCGGAGGGTCCGCTCGAAGTCCGCGCAGAATTGGTGGTGGCGGCAGACGGGCGGAGTTCCACAGTGCGCCAGTGCGCCGGGCTTGAGGTGGTTGACCTGGGCGCGCCGATTGATGTTCTGTGGTTTCGTCTCTCCAGGAAGGCCAGCGATCCGCCGCAGGCTTTCGGTTTCGTCAGCGCCGGTCAATTCATGGTGCTGATTGACCGTGCGGATTATTGGCAGTGCGCCTACGTCATTCGCAAAGATTCGTTCGAGGCAAAACGCCAGCGTGGTCTTCAGGCATTCCGCGAAGAGATCGGACGATGTGCTCCGTTCCTGGCCGAACGCGTGGGCGAACTCGCGCAGTGGGATGATGTGAAGCTGTTAAGCGTGAAGGTGGATCATCTGCGGGCATCAATCTTGCGATTCAAGACGCGGTCGCGACCGCCAACCTGCTCGCCCCCAAGCTACTAAAACGTGCATTGCACTTAAGCGATCTAAGGGCGGTACAAGATCGGCGGGCGCGGCCAGCCCATTTGACGCAACGTGTACAGGTCTTTCTGCACAAGCATCTGCTGGAACCGATTTTCAATTCCTCACAGGCTATTTCGCCCCCGCTTCTGCTGAACCTTACTGAAAAATTTCCCAAGCTGCGGCAAATCCCTGCGCGAATGGTTGGCATTGGCTTTCGTCCAGAGCATATCCACAACATATAAAGATCCAGAGCATATTAAGGATAAAGATCAAGGATAAAGATAGAGAGGCAGTGTGAGTCTCCGCCACGCACCCGCAAATCCATTAAAATCAAATCAGACGAGAACCAGCACTCCGGTTCCAGCCAACGACGAAAGACAAACGACCAACGACTGCTCCAAAGACCAAAGACTGTTCCTATGAAAATCG
>WNFF01008596.1_pt1 | contig 16695 bp, 16 predicted proteins | sample 5400441 | NCBI WGS metagenome assembly WNFF01 (sample SAMN13153345, study PRJNA577476) | soil metagenome | isolation source: 120 cm saprolite under Douglas fir tree site 2 hole 3 replicate 1 | place: USA:California | collected 2015-04-18 | reverse complement strand
AAGATCATCGGCCTCGCCAATGCCGGCGGCGACACCATCAACTCGATCAAGCAGGCGGCCGAGTTCGGCATCGTCGAGGGCGGGCAGAAGCTCGCTGGCCTCCTGGTCTTCATCTCCGACGTGCACTCGCTCGGCCTCAAGACGGCGCAGGGGCTGCAGTTCACCGAGGCGTTCTACTGGGATCAGAACGATCAGACGCGCGCCTTCGCCAAGCGCTTCTTCGAGAAGCAGAAGCGCATGCCGACCATGACTATGTGCAGGCGGTGCAGGCGCTCAACAGCAAGGACCCGGACAAGGTCATGGCGAAGATGCGCGCCACGCCGATCAACGACTTCATGACCAAGAACGGCACCTTGCGCATCGACGGCCGCGTCCTGCGCGACATGTACCTGTTCGAGGTCAAGAAGCCGTCGGAATCGAAGGCCGAGTGGGACTACTACAAGCAGCTCCAGGTCATTCCGGCGGACCAGGCGTTCCGCCCGCTCGACCAGGGCGGCTGCCCGCTCGTCAAGAAGAGCTAGCGCCCGAGACGGAAGAAGGGGAGGTCGCAAATGATCACCAGGACCCTGCTGGCCGCGGCGACCGCCGTCGCCCTCGGCGCCGTCGGCGCGGCGGCGCAGAGCGGAGGGCCGGTCAAGATCGGCGTGCTCAACGACATGTCCTCGCTCTATGCCGATATCGGCGGCAAGGGCTCGGTCGAGGCGGCGAAGATGGCGGCCGAAGATGCCGGCAACGTGCTGGGCCAGCCGGTGCAGGTGATCTTCGCCGATCACCAGAACAAGCCCGATGTCGGCACCGCCATCGCGCGGCAATGGTACGACACCGAAGGCGTCGACGTGATCACGGACGTGCCCAATTCCGGCGTCGCGCTCGGCGTCAACGAGGTGTCGCGCGAGAAGAAGAAGCTTGGGCTCTTCGTCGGGCCGGCGACGTCCGATCTCACCGGGCCGAAATGCTCGCCCTATGCGGCGGCCTGGGTCTACGACACCTACGCGCTCGCCCATGTCACCGGCAGCGCGGTGGTGAAGAGCGGCGGCGACACCTGGTTCTTCGTCACCGCCGATTACGCCTTCGGCCACGCGCTCGAGCGCGACACCGCCGCCGTCGTCGAGGCATCGGGAGGCAAGGTGCTGGGGACCGTCAACGTGCCGCTCAACACCGCCGACTTTTCTTCCTTTCTGCTGCAGGCGCAGTCCTCCAAGGCCAAGATCATCGGCCTCGCCAATGCCGGCGGCGACACCATCAACTCGATCAAGCAGGGCGCCGAGTTCGGCATCGTCGAAGGCGGCCAGAAATTCGCCGGGCTCCTCATCTTCATCACCGACGTTCACAGCCTCGGCCTCAAGACGGCGCAGGGCTTGCAGCTGAGCGGCCCCTTCTATCACGACATGAACGACGAGACGCGCGCCTTCTCCAAGCGCTTCGAGCAGCGCATGGGACACCCGCCTTCCTTCACCCAGGCCGGCGTCTACAGCGCCATGCACCATTATCTCAACGCGGTGAAGGCGCTCAACAGCAAGGACCCGGACAAGGTCATGGCGAAGATGCGGGAGACGCCGATCAACGACTTCATGACCAAGAACGGCAAGCTGCGCGAGGACGGCCGTGTCATCCGCGACTTCTATCTCTTCGAGGTGAAGAAGCCGTCGGAGTCGAAGGGCGAATGGGATCTGTTCAAGCTGATACAGACCGTCCCCGGCGACCAGGCCTTCCGCCCCATCGACAAGGGCGACTGCCCGCTGGTGAAGAAGGGGTAGGTCGCGCATGCTTCCGGCGGAGTGCCGCTGCCCGGCTCACCCTTCGAGACGGCCGCTTGCGCGACCTCCTCAGGATGAGGATAAAAAAAGACCTCATGCTGAGGAGCGGTCCGCCAGGACCGCGTCTCGAAGCACGGGTAAGGTAGCGGCACCGCGGGTCGAAGCGAAAGGATAGCGCCATGCTCTCCTTCCTGCCGCATCTCCCGCCGACGCCCGCGCTTTTCGCGCAGCTCTTGATCGGGCTCATCAATGGCTCGTTCTACGCCATGCTGAGCCTCGGCCTCGCGGTGATCTTCGGCCTCCTCAACATCATCAACTTCACGCATGGCGCGCAGTACATGCTGGGCGCGTTCTGCGCCTGGCTGATGCTGCAATATGTCGGCATCGGCTATTGGCCGGCGCTCGTCCTCGCGCCGCTGGTGGTGGGCGCCTTCGGCATCGTGCTGGAGCGGCTCTTCCTGCGCCACATCTACCGGCTCGATCATCTCTATGGGCTGCTGCTGACCTTCGGCCTCGCCCTCATCATCGAGGGCGTGTTCCGCCAGTATTACGGCTCCTCGGGCCAGCCCTACACCATCCCGGCCGAGCTCACCGGCGCGCACAATCTCGGTTTCATGTTCCTGCCCAACTACCGCGCCTGGGTCATCGCCGCCTCGGTCATCGTGTGCTTCGGCACCTGGTTCCTGATCGAGCGCACGCGGCTCGGCGCTTACCTGCGCGCGGCCACCGAGAACCCGGCCTTGGTGCAGGCCTTCGGCATCAACGTGCCGCGCATGGTGACGCTGACCTACGGCTTCGGCGCGGCGCTCGCCGCGCTCGCCGGCGTCATGGCGGCGCCGATCTACCAGGTGAGCCCGCTGATGGGCTCGAACCTCATCGTCGTCGTCTTCGCCGTCGTCGTCATCGGCGGCATGGGCTCGATCATGGGCGCGATCTTGAGCGGCTTCGCGCTGGGGGTGATCGAGGGTCTCACCAAGGTGTTCTGGCCGGAGGCGTCCACCACGGTGATCTTCATGGTCATGGCGATCGTGCTGCTGGTGAAGCCGGCCGGCCTCTTCGGCAGGACGGCCTGAGATGGAACGCGGCGCCGCCGGCATCCACGCGCGCGAATTGGCGCTGTCGCGGCGCGCCAACCTCGCGCTGACGGTCGTGCTGCTGGCGCTCGCGGTCGCGGCGCCCTTCGTCCTCTACCCGGTGTTCCTGATGAAGGCGCTGTGCTTCGCGCTCTTCGCCTGCGCCTTCAACCTGCTCATCGGCTATGTCGGGCTCTTATCCTTCGGCCACGCCGCCTATTTCGGCACCGCCGCCTACATCACCGCGCATGTGGTGAAGGTGTGGGGGCTCGAGCCGCTGAGCGGCATCCTCTTGGGCACGGCGGTGGCGGCGGCGCTCGGCAGCGCGTTCGGCTGGCTCGCCATCCGCCGCCAGGGCATCTATTTCGCCATGGTGACGCTGGCGCTGGCGCAGATGGTGTTCTTCGTCGCGCTGCAGGCCAAGTTCACCGGCGGCGAGGACGGCATCCAGGCGGTGCCGCGCGGACATCTCCTCGGATTGATCGATCTCGGCCAGCCGCTGACCATGTATTATTTCGTGCTGGCGGTGTTCCTCGCCGGCTTCGCCATCATCTACCGCACCATCCATTCGCCGTTCGGCCAGGTGCTCAAGGCGATCCGCGAGAACGAGCCGCGCACGATCTCGCTGGGCTACAAGACCGATCGCTACAAGCTGCTCGCCTTCATCCTCTCGGCGACCCTGGCCGGCCTCGCCGGCTCGACCAAGTCGCTGGTGTTCCAGCTCGCCTCTCTCACCGACGTGCAGTGGCAGATGTCGGGCGAGGTGGTGCTGATGACGCTCCTGGGCGGGCTCGGCACGGTGCTGGGGCCGGTGGTGGGCGCCTTCATCTCCATCACCATGGAGAACTACCTGGCGCAGTTCGGCTCCTGGGTCACGGTCATCCAGGGCCTCATCTTCGTCGTCTGCGTCTTGACCTTCCGCCGCGGCGTCGTCGGCGAGATCATCGAGCTGGCGCGTCGCCGCCGCGTCGGCGCCGCCAAGCCGCCCTCGGGCGAGCCCGTCGCCCGCGCCGCCGCGGGCGAGTAGCGCGCTCCTCGTTCAGCAAGGCTGCAGAAATCACCCGCCCGGCCGGACCGGGCCGCTGCCGGCGCCGGTGCGGCGGATGGCGTCGGCGATCTCGTCGAGGTCGGTGTCGGTCAGCGTCAGGCTCGCCGCGGCGAGCCAGCCATCGACCTGCGCCGGGTTGCGCGCGCCGACGATGGCGCCGGTGACGCCGGGCCAAGCCAGCGTCCACGCCACCGCGACCGCGGCGACGCTGCTGCCGTGGCGTTGCGCCACCGGCTTCAGCGCCTCGGCGAGCGCCAGGTTGCGGCGCAGGCCCTCGCCGGTGAAATCGGGCGAGCGCGAGCGCCAGTCGTCCGGCGGCAGCGCCGCGGCGCGCGCGGCGGTGAATTTGCCGGTGAGCAGCCCCGACTGCATCGGGCTGTAGACAATGACGCCGGTCTTGTGCTGCGCGCACCAGGGGATTTCCGCTACCGCCGCGTCGCGGTGGATCAGCGAGAAGGGCGGCTGCAGGCTGTCGACATGGCCGATGCGCTCGGCCTGGTCGAGCTGTTCGACATTGTGGTTCGAGAGCCCGACCGCGCGCACCTTGCCCGCGGCCTTGAGCTCGAGCATCGTCGCCCAGTATTCCTCGATCGGCGTCCCGTCCGCGGGCGGCCAGTGCATCTGATAGAGGTCGATGCGGTCGACATCGAGGCGGCGCAGCGAGGCCTCGATCTCGCGGCGGATGCTCTGAGGCTTGCCGACGCGGCGCGGCGGCAGGCTGTGGTCGCGCTCGTCCCAGACGAGGCCGCCTTTGGTGAAGATGTAGGGGCGCCGGTGCAGCGGCACGTCGCCGAGCGCGCGCGCCACGACTTCTTCCGAATGGCCGAGGCCGTAGACGGCGGCGGTGTCGATCCAGTTGACGCCGCGCTGGACGGCCTGGCGGATCGCGGCGATCGACTCGCGATCGTCCTGGCTGCCCCAGCCGAAGGTCCAGCCCGCGCCGCCGATCGCCCACGCGCCGAAGCCGATTCGGGTGATGCTGATGTCGGCGCTGCCGAGCGGGCGCGTCGGCAGGGTTCGCGTCGAGGTTGCGGGTTCCGTGATGCTGCTCATGGGATCTCCGATAGCGCTGATGAGATGGCCGACCGGGCGCGGAGCGGCCCGCCCGCCTGCACCGGTTCCTGCACGCGAGGTAGGCTCGACCGCGGAAATTGCAACCGCGCCCAGCCGCCAAATTCGAGCGAAACGATCCCGGCGCGACCTTCTGCCGCGCCGGCGGCGACCGACCGGAAAAAGAACGGGCGAGGAGCGCCGCCCGCTCCTCGCCCGTGCGTGGCCGAGCGCCTGCGCTCAGTCGAAATCGGGCAGCAGCGGCGTCCCTTCCTGGCGCACGCCGTCGAGCTCGTTGGGGTCGAGGCCGAGCACCTTGAGGATGGTCGGCGCGACCTGCGTCGAGGCGACGGCGGCGTTGATCGACGCCTTGCGCAGGGCGGGATGCGACACGACCAGGGCGACATGGGTGTCGTCCTCGTTGAAGCCGCCATGCTCGGCGATCTTCGATCCGCCGGTATAGATCGTGCCGATCTTGGCGATGCCGATGATGTCGGGCGTGCGCGAATCCTGCGCGGGGTCTTGGAAAAACGCGGTGAGCAGCGGGCCCGAGAGCCACTCGCCGATGCCGGTGTCGCCGGGGAAGGCGTTGAGCGCCGCGACGGCGGCAGCCGTCTTGCCGTCGCTGTTGTCCTTGAGCCAGATCAGCACGCCGTCATCGCCGATGTCGAAGGCGAAGTTCGACCCGATCGGGCCGGCGATCACCGCGCCGTCGTCGAAGGCCTTGCGCTTCGACCGGTCGATCGGCGACTGCCCGTGCTTGGCGCCGACGACGATCAGTGTCGACTCCAGGAGGCCGCGCGCGCGCAAGCGCTCGGCCATCTGGCCGATCGAGCGGTCGACGAAGGCGAGGGCGTCGGCGAGCCCGGCGCTCGGCGTGCCCGAGGTATCCGCATAGCCGCAGCAGGCGAGCTTCTGGCCGACGCTCACGGACTGGAAGTTCATGCCGAAGATCGCGGGCGTCCCGAGCCGGCGCGTGCCGGTGTGGTCGAAGCCGTCGATCTCGTTGAGGGTGGCCTGGACCTTGAGCCCGTCATACCACTCCACCGCCGGGATCGTGCCGGTGAAATCCTTGCCGGCGACGACGGGCGGCGTCGGCGCGGTCGAGCGCAGGCCGAGTTTGGCGATCAGGTCGAGATTGGCCTGGCTCAGATCGGAATTGATCTCGGGCGCGAAGAAATCGTCGACATTGGTGCCCGGCGCGTTGGCCGGCTGGGTGTCCGGGTCGTTGCCGTTGATGATGTCGTAGGCGGCGTGCTTGTCCGACCAGGCGGTGCGCAAATGGCGGGCGTGGATCACGCCGAAGATGGTGTTGGCGCGGTTGAAATAGTGCGGCCAGAGCGGCTGGCAGCTTCCCTTGACCAGTTGCCCTGGCAGATTGTTGGGATCGATCGCCACCGCGCTGTTGAGCCCGGTCAGGCTGGCGTTGTTGCCGCTGTCGATCGAATGCGGGTTGAGGCCGAGGTTCTCGGCATAGAGCGTCTCGGTGCCCGGCCCGGTCTTGCAGTTGCTGCCCGGCGCGAAGAGCGTGCGGTCGTAGCTGTCGTCGTAGAACACGCCGGTGGTCTTCGACGTCGCGCCGCTGACATAGGAGAGGAGGCCCGGGAAGGAATCAGAGGGCTTGGTCGTCGACGCGTTGGTGTAGGTGAGGCCGTGGTCGGCGAGCCGCGCCAGGTTGGCGCAGGTGCCCGCCGCGGTGCAGGTGGCGAGATCGACGGCGTGCAGGCCGTCGACGCTGACAAGCAGGACATGCGCGATCCGCTCGAGATCGCGTCCTGCCTTGCCCTCCGCTTCGGCGGCGTGGGCCGATGGGGCCGACAGCGCGGCGACGCCTGCCGCGATGAGGGTGGTGGTGATCGAGCGCTTGAATCCGCGCATAATGGGCTTGTCCTCCACGAAAGGTTGATGGTCGCGGGAGGAACGCTAGAGCGCTTCCATGACTCGGCCGTGACCGTTCCGTGACGGATGCTCATCGCGACCGAGGGTGGTGAGCTTGAGGTGGCACGCGAATAGCCGGCGGAAATGTCGATCCGCGGGCAGCTCGATCGTCATTAGGATAGGCGGGGTGCTTTTGCCCGGCCGAGACGAAGGAGCAAGCCATGCCCGATTTCATCCTCTTTCTCCACCGGCAAGCCGGCCCGCCGCCGGCGCTCGCGCCGGAGCAGATCATGGCCATGATCAAGGACTATTCCGGCTGGGCCGACCGGATGCGCAAGGAAGGCCGCTTCAAGGCCGGCGACAAGCTGACCAACGATGCCGGTCGCGTGATGCGCGCCAGGGGCGGCCGGATCAGCGTCACCGACGGCCCCTATGCCGAGAGCAAGGAGCTCGTCGGCGGCTATTTCATCATCAGCGCCAAGGATTACGACGAGGCGTGCCGCATTGCCGAGAGCAACCCGCATTTCAAATACGGCGGCAACATCGAAGTCCGCCAGGTCGACGCGGTGTCGCGGTGAACGCTGCGGCGGACGAGCTCGTCGAAACGCTGTTCCGGCGCGAGGCCGGAAAGATTTCGGCGTGGCTCGTCCGCCTCTTGGGCGCGGCGCGCCTCGAACTGGTCGAGGACGCGATCCAGGACGCGTTCGGCGTGGCGCTCGCGCGCTGGCCGTCCGACGGCGTTCCGGACCGACCGGCCGCGTGGCTCGCGGTGGCCGCGCGCAACAAGGCGCTCGACCGGCTGAAGCGCGAGGCGCGCTCGACGCCGCTCGACGAGAGCGCGGCTTGGCGGCTGGGATTCGCCGGGCCGGAATCGCTCGGCCGGCTCGACGACACGCTAGCGCTGATGTTCGTCGCCTGCCACCCCGCGCTCGAGCGCGACGAGCAGACCATGCTGACGCTCAAGACCGTGTGCGGCTTCGGCGTGAAGGAGGTCGCGCGCGCGTATCTCGCGACGACGGAGGCCGTCGCGCAGCGGCTGGTGCGCGCCAAGCGCAAGATCCGCGACTTGAACCTCGCTTTCGAGATACCCGAAGGGCCGGAGATGACGAGCCGCCTGCCCGCGCTGCTGGACACGATCTATCTGCTCTTCACCGGCGGCTACACGGCGGGTGAAGGCGAACCACTGATCGCCCCCGAGTTCTGCGCCGAGGCGCTGCGCCTGGCGCTGCTGCTGGCCGAGCATCCGCGCGCCGGCACCGGCGAGGCACAGGCGCTGGCGGCGCTGCTCTGCTTCCAGCATGCGCGTGCGGGCGCCCGCGTCTCCGGCGAGGGTGAGCTCATCCTCCTCGCGGATCAGGATCGCGCGCGCTGGGATGGCGCGCTGATCGCCCGCGGGCTCGACCATCTGAAGAAGGCGATGACGGCGGACGCGCTCACCGCCATACATCTCGAGGCCGGCATCGCTTCGCTGCATGCGACGGCCGCCTCTTTCGAAGACACGGATTGGCGCGCCGTCGCGCACTATTACGCGATGCTGGAGGAACTGAAGCCTTCCGCCGTCGTGCAGCTTGGGCCGCCGCAGCGAAGCCCGCGACGCCTTCGGCCGCGCGCTCGACTGCCCCCTCAACAACGCCGAGCGCGAGTTCCTGGCGCGCCGGCTGCAGGCGTGCCGCTGACGCTCGCCAGCAGTCGCGCTCACTCGGGCACGCCGAGGACGCGGAAGAACTCCTCGAGCTGCGGGCTCATGGCGAGACCGAGGCGCTCGCCGCTCGGCAGGCGCTGCAGGAACCATTTGTCGTAGAGCTGCACGATCTCGCGGCTGGCGGCGAGCCGGGCGAAGCTGCGCTCGACCACCAGGGCGAAATCCGCGTCGTCCTTGCGGAACATCAGCGCATAGGGATCGTAGGAGAGGAAGTCGCCGACGACGTGATAGATCGCGCCCGATTTGCTCGTCGCCACCAGCCCGTAGAGCAGCGCGTCGTCGGTGGCGAAGGCGTCGGCGCCGCCGGATTTGAGGATGTCGAAGGAGTGCTGGTGGTCGCTGCCGACGACGAGCTTGATCGCGAGCTTCTGCTTCTCCGCGATGGCGCGGATCGCCGCCGCGTTGGTCGTGCCGGCGGTCACCGCCACGGTCTTGCCGCCAAGGTCGCGCCACGAGGCGATGCCCGCGTCGCGCTTCACCAGGAGCTTGGTGCCGCTGACGAAGAACACCGGCGAGAAGGCGACGAGTTTCTTGCGCTCGAAATTGCTCGTGGTCGAGCCGCATTCGAGGTCGATCTGCCCGGACACGATCGCGGGGATGCGTGTCTCGGACGTCACCGCCTTGTAGGCGACGGTGATCGCCATGCCGTCGAGCTCGGCGGCGATCTCCTCGACCACCGCCTTGCACAGATCGATCGAATAGCCGATCGGCTCGCCGCGCTTGTTGAGGTAGGAGAAGGGGATCGAGCTGGCGCGGTAGCCCAGCGTGACGGTGCCGGTTTCCTTGACGCGCTTCAGCGTGCCGGTGAGCTCCTGCGCCGCGGCCGGGACCGCGGCGAGGAGCGCGGCGGCGACGATCAGCGCGACGGTGTCGCCTCTGCCGCGCATCGCCGGCGCGCCCGTCACGCCGGCTGCGCCACCGCGGTCGCCGGCTCGGGCGGCAGATCCTTCTCCCATTTGGCGACGACGGCGGTGGCCAGGCTGTTGCCGATGACGTTGGTGGCGGAGCGGCCCATGTCGAGGAACTGGTCGATGCCGATGATCAGCAGCAGCCCCGCCTCGGGCAGGTTGAAGCTCGCCAGCGTCGCGGCGATCACCACCAGCGAGGCGCGCGGCACGCCGGCCATGCCCTTGCTGGTCAGCATGAGGACGAGCAGCATGGTGATCTGCTCGAAGCCGGTGAGGTGGATGTTGTAGGCCTGCGCGATGAACAGCGTCGCGAAGGTGCAGTACATCATCGAGCCGTCGAGGTTGAAGGAATAGCCCATCGGCAGCACGAAGCTGATGATCTTCTTGCTCACCGGCAGCTTCTCGAGCTGCGCCATGGTGACGGGATAGGCCGCCTCGCTCGAGGCCGTGCTGAAGGCGAGCAGGAATGGCTCGCGGATCAGCGAAACCAGCCGCGCTATGCCGGCGCCGAGGAAGAGATATCCGGCGAGGACGAGCAGGCCCCACAGCACGGCAAGGCTCAGATAGAACTCGACCATGAACTTGCCGTAGGTGATCAGCACGCCCAGCCCCTGCGTCGTCACCGTCGCCGCCATCGCCGCGAAGACGGCGAGCGGCGCCAGCTTCATGACGTAGCCGGTGATCTTGAGGATGACGTGCGACACCTGGTCGATCATGTTGACGAGGCCCTTCGCCGCGTCGCCCAGCGCCGCCGCGGCGACGCCGAAGAACAGCGAGAACACGACGATCTGCAGGATCTCGTTGTTGGCCATCGCCTCGACCGCGCTCTTCGGCACGAGATGGGTGATGAACTCCTTGAGCGACAGCGACGCCACTTTGAGGTTGGTGGCGGCATCCGCGTCGGGCAGCGGCAGGTTCAAATTGTCGCCGGGGCGCAGCAGGTTGACCATGACCATGCCGAGCAGCAGCGACACCAGCGAAGCGGAGACGAACCACGCCATCGCCTTGAGGCCGATGCGCCCGATCGCCTTGGTGTCGCCCATATGCGCGACGCCGACGACCAGCGTCGAGAACACCAGCGGCGCGATGATCATCTTGATGAGGCGCAGGAAGATGTCGGTCATGAGCGAGATGTAGCCGGCGATCGCCTTCGCCGTCTGCGGATCCGGCCACATGACGTTGCAGGCGTAGCCGACGAATATGCCGAGCACCATGCCGATGAAGATGACGGTCGTAAGCCTCTGCGCGCGCATGGCCGCCCTCGCTGGTGGACCGGAATTGAAAGGGTGTCATGCCCGGCGCGGCCGCGCAAGCGGCGGCGGAACAAGGCGTGGGCGGCGAGACGCTCGAGAAGTTCGGCGCGCAGTTCGGCAAGGAGACGCTTCTTCAGCGTTCTTCATCTCCGGCTAACCAGCATTAGACGCGGCGGCCTAGGCCTGGCGGTCTAGGCCGCCGCGCCGAGTGGACAAACGGCGATTGGGCTTAGACGTCGCGCCGACTACACAACGCGGCAAAAACCCGGCAAATTGCCGTCATCGAATTGCTGGGGAGATGCTGCCATGTCGACCATGACTTCTTTCTACGACGCACAAGCGGCCGAGCTCGCCGATCTGCACTGGGAGTGGCTGCACCGCGTGAAGCGGCCGGTCTGGGCGCTGCTCGGCCTCGCCGCGATCGTCATCGGCGGCGCGCAGCTCCACGTGGCGACGCAGTCGCCGGGCGAGGCGATCCGCGCGGCGCTGGTCGCCGCCGCCGACGAGATGCTGGTGCCGCCGACGGCGCAGCCGAGCCGCAATGCGCTGCAGGCGGTCGGGCGCCATTTCGGCGCGGAGGCCACCATCGGCGCCGAGCTCTGGCCGCTGGTCGCCGTGACGCTGCACGACATCGATCGCACCACCTGCGTCGATGCCGCCATCGCCGCCCGCCGCATCGAGCGGCTCGTCGTGGTCCAGCTCGAGAAATTCGGCACCGCCGCCGAATGCGGCCTCGCCAATGACATGACCTGGTGGATCATGCCGTGATCGACCCGGGAAGCCGGCGCGCAGTTCCCTCCTGCGCTCGCTTCCCGCCGCCGCCCGCCCGTCGCTCCCCACCGCCGGGCGGTGGCCGCTCCCCTGCCGCCGCTCCTCCGGGTCAGGTAAGGGAATGATTAATGGGCAGGCGCTACTGTCTCAGACATGACCTCGCGACAACGCCACCCGCCGCCGGCCAAGCCCGCTTGTCCGGCGGCGCCGCGATGACGGCGACGCTGATGCGGAAAGTCGCGACACTCCTTCGTGCGCACTTTGCTCCGTCGCTCGGCGCCGCCGTTGTGGTCCTGCTCGCCGCCGCGCTGCTGGTGGCCGACGCGCGCGTTGCCGCGCTCGGCCTCGCCGGCCTCCTCCTCGCCGTCACCGCCGCCGTCCTCATCCTCTACCGCCGCCTGGTCGCTGCGCAGGCGTTCGACGCGCGCTTCCTCAAGGCGATCGACTCCATCGACCAGGGCTTCGGCATGTTCGATGCCGAGCAGCGGCTGGTCCTGTGCAACAGCCGCTACCGCGAGATCTACCGGCGCAACGGCACCGATACCAATTCGCGCATGGCCGAAATCGGCATGACCTTGCATGAGCTGATCGCCTTGCGCATCGAGAATGGGCTCTATGCCGTCCCGCCCGGGCAGTCGACCGAGAGTTACATCGAGGAGCGAATCAAGGCGATCCACGCCGCGCGCAACCAAGTCCTGCGCACGGGCGATGGCCGCTGGTTCGCCATCGACCTCTCGCCCGCGCCCGACGGCGGGTGGGTGACGCTGTGGACCGACATCACCCAGATCAAGCGCGCCGAGGAAGAGCGCCGCTTGCTCGAGATACAGCTCCACAACGCGCAGAAGCTCGAGGCGATGGGCACGCTCGCCGGCGGCATGGCGCACGACCTCAACAACGCCATGGTGCCGCTGCTCGCCCTCACCAAGCTCGCCGCGCAGGCGCTGCCCGAGGGCAGCCGCGAGCGCCGCCGGCTCGAGCTCGTGCAACGCGGCGCCGAGCGCGCGCGCGAGGTCGCCGCGCAGATGCTTGCCTTCAGCCGCGAGGAGAAGCTCGAGACCTGCGCCATCGATTTCCCCGCCGTGCTGCGCGAGGCGATGGAGCTGCTGCGCGCGAGCCTGCCGGCGACCATCCGGCTGGAGACGCGCATCTCGCCGGTGCCGCCGATCGTCGCCAATGCCGGCCAGCTCAGCCAGGTGATCGTCAACCTCGTCACCAACGCCAGCCAGGCGATCGGCGCCGAGATGGGCGTGATCGACGTCTCGCTCGAGCCGGCGACGGCGCCCGACGCCGCGACCGGCGGCAAGGGCGGCGCGTGGGTCCGCCTCGCCATCGCCGACAGCGGCTGCGGCATGGACGACGCGACGCGCCGGCGCATCTTCGAGCCGTTCTTCACCACCAAGGATGTGGGACAGGGCGCCGGCCTCGGCCTCTCGGTGGTGCACGGCATCGTCGCCGCGCATGGCGGCACCATCGAAGTCAGCAGCCGCCCCGGCGACGGCACCCGCTTCGATATCCTGCTTCCGGCGGCTTAGACTTCGTGTGCAGTGTTAGCCCCTCTCCCGCCTGCGGGAGAGGGAGGGACCCGTCGCGTAGGCGACGGGACGGTGAGGGGACGGCGCCGCGCCCTCTCCTGCACGGTGCGGGCACGCGACGATGCTTCGCATCGCGCTGTCGCCCGCCGGCGATAACGCTGTGCGTTACGCCAGCTTCAGCAGCTTCGCCGCGTTCTCCTTGAGGATGAGCGGCTTGACCTCGTCGCGGAAGCCGGCCTTGTCGAAATCGGCGAGCCAGCGGTCGGGCGTGATCAGCGGATAGTCGGAGCCGAACAGCACCTTGTGCTTCAGCTGCGTGTTGGCGTACTGCACCAGCTGCGGCGGGAAATATTTGGGCGACCAGCCGGAGAGATCGATATAGACCTGCGGCTTGTGCAGGCAGATCGAGAGCGCCGCGTCCTGCCACGGCCAGGACGGGTGGGCGAGGATGATCGGCATGTCCGGGAAATCGACCGCGACGTCGTCGATCGGCATCGGGTCGCCGTATTTCAAGCGCACGCCGCCGCCGCCGCGCATGCCGGTGCCCATGCCGCTGTGCCCGGTGTGGAAGACCGCCGGCAGGCCGGCCTCGGCGATCACCTCGTAGAGCCCATAGGCGCCGCGGTCGTTGGGCCAGAACTCCTGCACCTGCGGGTGGAACTTGAAGCCCTTGACGCCGTGATCCTTGATCAGGCGGCGCGCCTCGCGCACGCCCATCTTGCCGCGCGCCGGGTCGATCGAGGCGAAGGGGATCATGACGTCGCCGTTGGCGTTGGCGAGCTCGGCGACTTCCTCGTTGGCGATGCGCTTGCGCCCCGTTGCCTTCTCGCTGTCGACGGTGAAGATGATGCAGGCGATCTTGCGCGCGCGGTAATAGGCGGCGGCCTCGGGAATCGTCGGCCGCGGCGCCGTCTCCTTGAAGTATTTCTTCGCCGCCGCCTCGAAGGACTGCGTCGCCTCGTCCGTCGGGTCGCGCGACGACACCTCGGCATGGGTGTGGACATCGATCGCCACCAGCTCCTTGACGTTCATCGCCCGCCCTCCCTTGTGTGCTGCGCGTTTTCTAGGGCAGCCACGCGCTCTCGGCCAGCAGCCCCCTCACCCCAACCCTCTCCCGCGAGGGGAGAGGGAGAAAAGTGCGCAGCAAAAAATCCCTCTCCCCTTGCGGGCACAACCCGGCCGACCGCGTTGCGGTCGGCCCCGAGAGGGTTCGATCGCAGAGCGATCGAACGGGTTGTGGGAGGGGCCCGTCGCGCAGCGACGGGAGGGTGAGGGGGCTGGCGCAGCGTTTCTTCCTGCGGTGTGCCGGTTGCTTGCCCGCGGCGCGGGCCACATGCAACACTGCGCGCCCACAGCAGGGGAGGAAGGCCATGGCAGAGCGGCCGTTCAGTCGGGCGGATCTCGATCTTCTGGCGCAATGGGACGTGCCGACCATCTGCAACGCGCTCGAGCTCGTCATGCCCGAGCGCCGCGCCTTGGGCTTCACCGTCGAGCCCATGGTCGCCGTCGATGCCAAGCTGCCGCCGATCGTCGGGCTGGCGCGCACCGGCACCATCCGCGCCAAGGAGCCGCCGCGCGGCCCCGTCGCCGACCGGCTCGCCTGGTACGACTACGTCGCCACGGCCGATTTGCCGACCGTGGTGGTGATCCAGGACGTCGACCACCCGCCCGGCTTCGGCGCCTATTGGGGCGAGGTGCAGTCGGCGGCGCACAAGGCGCTGGGCGCGCGCGGCTGCGTCACCAACGGCTCGTTCCGCGACCTGACGGCGTGGGCGAGCGGCTTCCAGATGATCGGCGGCCGCGTCGGCCCCAGCCACGCGCATGTGCACATGGTCGAGTTCGGCAAGCCCGTGAACGTGTTCGGCATGCAGGCCGCGCATGACGATTTGATCCACGCGGACTATCACGGCGCCGTCGTCATCCCCGCCGCGGCGGTGAAGCAGCTCCCCGCCGCCATCGACCTCGTCGCCCGCCGCGAGAAGGTCATCCTCGACATCTGCCGCGCCAAGGATTTCTCGCCGGCGAAGCTCAGGGACGCGATCAAGCGCGCGGGGGAGATTCATTAGCGCTGGGACGACGACGCTCTGTCCATAATCCCCGCCGAAATTCGCGGGCCGCTTGACCGTTCTGTCGGTCATCTCACGTTCTGGCGCGGGCGGGATCGTTTGTGCTAAGGTGATTTCCGCGCTTGGGGCCAAGCTTCTGAACCGGGGGGCGTTTGCATATGGACGGAGACAAGACGTCGAAGCTCGAGACGTTGTCGGACACGGAGATCGTGGCGACGAAGAAGGTCAGCCGGCGTTCCCTGCTGGCGTCGACGGGCATCGGCTTTGCCGCCGGTGCCGCAGCGCTCGCCGCCGGGGCAAAAATTGCGCGGGCGAGCGACAAGAAGACGGGAGACATGAAAGACCGCGCGAATCCCGACCCCACCCGCGTCGATACCGACTAGGGCCGCCCTTCAGTCCGAGGCGCCGGGATTCATGGCGGCGCGCAGCGCGCCGCGGCAGTGCCCTCATCGCCGAGCGTGAGAGATGCCCGTCATTGCTCCGCGCTATGCGTTCGAGCGCGTCATCGCTCCCATGCCCGTGGCGCAGTTCCTCGCCGACTATTACGGGCAGCGGCCGCTTCTGCTTCAGCGCGACCAGCCGAAATACTACGGCGACCTTGTCGGCGTCGAAAGCCTGGATGAGTTCCTGAGCGTCGGGCCGCCGCAGGGCGGACGTGTCTTCGCGGTGGACGCCCGCCGCGAGATCCCGTCCGAGGAATATACGCTTCCGGGCGAGCGAATCGATGTCGTTCGCCTCTATCAGCTTTTTGCCGATGGCGCGACGATCGGCTTTCCGCACATGCACGAGCACGTCCCGGCCTTGGCCCGCCTTTGCCGCGGCGCGGAACAGTTCTTCAACTGCCCCTTTCAAACCAACCTGTATTTCACGCCGCCAAATGGGCAGGGGTTCAAGACCCACCATGACACGCACGACGTTTTCGTTTTGCAGGTGGCCGGCGCCAAGCGCTGGCGGCTCTACGATCCCGTGATCCGCTTGCCCCTGCCGGGACAAGAGTTCGACCCGGCAAAGCACCAACCGGGTCCCGTCGTTGAGGAATTGACGTTGCGCGCCGGAGACCTGTTGTACTGTCCGCGCGGCGTGCCCCACGACGCCAGCGCCACCGCGGAGCTGTCTCTGCACATAACCTTCGGCGCCCTCGCCTATAGCTGGGCGGAGGTCATGATCGAGGCGATGGCGGATGCCTGCCTCGATGACGAGGCGTTTCGCCGCAGTCTCCCGGTCGGCTTTGCCGCGGACGCCGCGGCTCCCGACAGTCTCGAGGCGATTTTTCGCGACCTGGTCGAGCGGTTTTCTCGGTCGGCGCGCCTCGGCCAGGCCATCGAAGGCCTGCGCGAGAAATTCATTTCGGGCCGCGCCGCGCTGCTGCCGGACCAGCGCCGTCAGGTCACGGCGTTGGATGCCGTCGCCCTCGATAGCTGGGTCGGCGGCCGTCCGGGCCTGATTTACCGCTGCCGGGTCGAGGGCGACGAGGTCAAGCTGCATTGCCACTCGACCGAGATCCGTTTCCCGCGCCGCGCGGCCGCGGCCCTGACCTATGCGTTGGAGGCGCCGCGTTTTCGCGTGCGGGACATGTCCGGCGGCCTGGACGATGCCGGCAAGCTGACCTTGGTCCGCCGGCTGATCCGCGAAGGCCTCGTGGCGATGCTTCCGTCAG
>WNFF01014195.1_pt1 | contig 16696 bp, 13 predicted proteins | sample 5400441 | NCBI WGS metagenome assembly WNFF01 (sample SAMN13153345, study PRJNA577476) | soil metagenome | isolation source: 120 cm saprolite under Douglas fir tree site 2 hole 3 replicate 1 | place: USA:California | collected 2015-04-18 | reverse complement strand
CCGCCATGTCCATCTATTATCACCAGGGGGCAAGATGCATACCGTTTCAGGTAGAGCAGTAGGGGTTTGGATGTCGGCATGGCACCAAAACGGAGTATAAGCTCTGGCTGCGCGCTTTCGATGAAGGAGTCGATGCGCAAGAAAGCATCGTAGCTGGAAAGCACCATGACTTGATCATGATCCCCGCAGCGCAGTTGCGAAAGCGGATCGGCCAGAATAGGATAACCAAGGTGACGGGCCAGCCGCACGATTGGCTCTACCAATGCGAGATCATCGTTTGGACCAACGATGATGAGCCCACGCCGCGCTCCACGCACCATGTCCATAAGATATCCCATAGTCGTAGCTGCAGGTACGTCCAATGGCGCTTCGCGAACTTCGACGAAGGGAGCGTTGTCTGGCCTACCCTGCCAGGCAACGAGATCACGCTGTGCGACTGGAGGCAGGGATTGACCAGGAATTGGCTCAGGCGTTAATGGCTCGCGGAATGGAAAATTGAGATGCACCGGACCGGCAGGATTAGCCTGAACTGACGCAGCGGCTCGGACTGCAATGGTACGAATATAGCGAAGGGCTACATTTGTCGCTTCGGGTAGAGCAACCTCTACAAACCACTTCACATAAGTCCCGTAGAGCCGATTCTGATCAATGCTCTGTGGCGCACCATTATCACGCAGTTCATGAGGGCGATCTGCCGTCAGTACCAGCAAAGGCACGTGTGTTAATTTTGCCTCGACAACTGCGGGCATAAAGTTTGCCGCGGCTGTGCCCGATGTACAAAGCAATGCCACTGGTTGGCACAACCGCTTAGCCATCCCCAGACCGAAGTAGGCGGCTGAACGCTCGTCCACCTGCATCCAGATGCGCATACCTGGCTGGGCCGCAAATGCCATAGCCAGAGGGGTAGAACGGGAACCCGGACAGATCACCACGTTTCGTACACCGGCTCGCTGTAACTCATCCACAAACGCGCCAACATAGACATGTGTGGGGTTTGCCGGGTCTTGTTTCTTAGCAGATACACTCGACATGCTTCACCCTCAATTGCTGCCACGTTCCTTGTAGCCTGCCTGACTGCTCCGCGAATGTCCCCCGGACATTCTTGGTAGCCGCGCAGCGGCGTTGGCAGGCTGGCTATCAAGAGGTTCGCCACCCAATCCACGCAGCATCACTTGAAATTTCAAACAAGACTCTGCATATTCAGCCTGGGGATCAGAGCCGGAAACGATGCCGCACCCTGCAAAGAGCGTAGCCTTACCGCCATCGATCAGCCCGGAACGCAGCGCCACGGCGAACTCGCCATGACCACTCGCGCCAATCCAGCCAAGCGGCCCAGCGTACCAGCCTCTATCTAGCTTCTCGGTGTTTCGTATAGCTTCAAGAGCAGCATGGCGTGGGAAGCCGCCAACGGCAGGCGTGGGGTGCAGGTCTGCTATCACATCAAGAATGCATCGTCCCGGAATGAGTTCACCGGCAATGGGAGTTTTCAGGTGCTGAACGTTCTTCAGTTTGAGCAGTTGGGGCGCAGCGGAGATATGCACAGTAGTGCAGTGATGCTGAAGGGCTTCCCGCATCATGGCTACGACAATTGCGTGCTCGCTCTTATTCTTCTCACTCTGTAAAAGTTCGGTACCAAGCTGCGCATCTTCTTCTCCGGTTTCACCGCGCCGCGCTGTCCCCGCTAATGCCATCGTGTGTATCCGGCCATCCTGGGCCTGGACGAGCCGCTCGGGGGTTGCACCCATGAAGAAGCGTTCTCCGCGCTGTACGGCAAACACGTAAGCGGCCGGATAGCTCTCGCGCAGCCTCTGGAGGATGATACCGATATCAAACGCTGCACTAGGATCATCCAGCTTTACCTGTATATCACGTGCGAGCACTACCTTCTCGAAAGCACCATGCTGGATCATATCCACTATGTCTGCCACCATTTCCATCCACTCAGATGCGGGTCGTATTTCATGTATAGAGCGCTGGCTAGCTGTCTCCTCTCGAGGTATCGTTGGGGCATGCTCTATAGCGGCTTGTAGATGTCGCACATCAGCTTCAATCTCCTGCGCGCTTTGCTCGATCGTATCAGATGCCCGGACCATTCTGTTTATTGTGAGTGTCACGTAATTGGCACTGTAGCTCAGGAGGAACCTGGGTAAAATGAGCAATCCACCAGGAAATCCGGCCCAGAGTGGAGTGCGCGGGGAGAGTGGATCAAAGGCAAATCCGCCAAAGAGTACGGGGCCACTGCCAGGAGTGGGCACCGCTGCGGGTGCATATGTGACAACTGCGTCCTGCAGTAAGGTGCGCCAGGCAGAGGCGGCATCAATAAAGCACGTGCTTCCATTTGTTTCGATGGTTGTTGCGGCACCTACACCTACGAGCGTATTTTGCTCTGCTGGCTGCTCCCAGAAAAAGCACTCTCCCAGTCTCGCCCGCCTGGCGCCAGTAAAGGCCCGGATCGTGTCACACCACTCAACCGGCTGTGTAAAACTAGCAAGTACAGTTCGTTGTTGTTTTGCAGCACGTCCGGCTGCTTCGCGTAAGGTTCTGATCAACAGTTCCTGGTCACTAATCGTGGGCCATTTCCCGGTCCCAGTTGTTTTGCGCGCCCCAGGCGGATTGGAAATTACTACTTTCATACTTTTGTCTAGCTTAAAAGAGAAGCATGGGCTGAGAAGATCTATGGCCCAAAGTTAACTATGTTCTGTACATATTGTAGCGGAGTTATAGAGAGACTGCCAATACAGCAAGATGAGTAAACGAAGCACGTGCGATGAGTAGCACAGATGGAATCTCAGGATGCCTGCCATATTTGTACTGTTTTATCATCGCCAGCGGACGCGATACGGGTCCCATCCGGCGACCATGCAATGGCACACACTGTGCTCGTGTGGCAGTGATAGATGTACGTTGTGTTCCCTGTAGCTACATCCCAGATGCGCACCGTCTTATCCTCACCAGCAGAAGCGATGAATTTTCCACCAGGCGACCACGCCACTGCAGCTACTTCTTTCGTATGACCACGATAGGTGCCGAGAGTCTTGCCCACACATGCATCCCATAGCTGAACAGTCTTGTCTCTACTGCCAGAAACGACCTGGTGGTCATTTGGTGACCAGGCTACACTGGTGATTTCTTTGGCGTGCCCCTTATAAATGAGAGCCGTATCTCCTGTAGCTGCGTTCCAGCTATGCGCTGTAGCATCTTCACACCCGGCAACAATCTTTGTGCTTCCCACCTCATGAGACCATGCTACAGCTTTTACCACCCTGGAAGATGCCTGGTACTTATAGATGGTTCTTCCTGAAAGGTCAGTCCAGAAGTGAACTTCCCCCTCCGCGCCGCCTGTGGCGATGAAGCGGCCATCAGAGGACCACGCTGACGTATAGACCCATAACGAGTGATCGTGATAGACAACGACATTATCACCTGTGAGAGCATCCCAGACATGCGCAGTTGCGAAACTGGTTGAAATAATCCGTTTTCCATCTGGTGACCATGCCAGGCTATAGACATAGGTAGAATGCCTGGCATAGGTAAATATTTCATCACCGGTTGTCACGTCCCAGACATGTACCAGCTTGTCTCTACCGCCGGTAGCGAGATATTTGCCGTCGGGCGACCATGTAATTGCTTGAATGCTATCGGTATGTTTCCGATAGGTACGGAGTATCGTTCCTACAGCTGTCTCGGGCATAGCTGGAACGATCACTTTTCCTGATGCGGTGAGAGAAGGTGCAAAATTGCCGCGTTGAAGCTCTTGCTTAATACGCTGCAATTCCCGTTTGACTTCCAGTATGGAAGGTGGCCTTCTTTCCGGGTCCATTTCCACCATTTGCGCGATGAGCTTTTCCAGTTGTGGGGGGACCTGTGGATTGAGTTGCTGGACCGGTGGGAAGTTGGAACGAGCCATTGCCTGTACAGGGTCAAATCCGGTAAGCAGTTGATGCAGTGTTACGCCAAAACTAAAAATATCGGAGCGCTCAGTTGTTGCTCCGCCATACTGCTCTGGTGGTGCATATCCATGAGTGCCAAACGCAAGTGTATCCTGTAGCTGCGCAGGCTTAAAGATGCGAGCGATGCCGAAGTCAATGAGATAGAGATGATCTCCAGTAGAGGTAATCATGACATTGCCGGGTTTTAGATCGCGGAAAATAATTGGGGGCTGATGTGTATGCAAGTAATAAAGCACCGAACAGAGTTGTTCAGCGATGAGCAAGACCTCCTCAACCAGCAGTCCTTGACCCCCGGCCTGCTGAAGTATCTCTGCCAGTGTGTCACCATCGATGAAGTCCATGACCAGGTATGAATTGTTATTTTCGCGGAATCGATCGTAAATTCGAGGCAAGTTTTGATGCGAAAGGTTCGCCAGTAACGATGCCTCGCGTGTGAATATAGCGGTAACACTGGCTATTTCCCGTATAGGCAAATGTCTCTGGCTCATCTCCTTGATGGCTACCGGGCGATTATCAAATAATGTATCGGCTGCTTTATAAACAACACCCATTCCACCTTTCCCTAGATGGCTCAGGAGCAGATAGCGTCCATTGAGAAGTGGCATTTGCATAAACACCTTACCGCGTTTTTTTTACAAACTTGCCAATCAGGTAAACAGCGTGTATCTCTATGTATGTCAAGAGTCAGCGCGTCACCTCGGCAATCAACTCTTCGTCGCTCATACCTTTGCGTATTGTTTGCTTCCCGATGAAGAACACAGCCACGGCGACGATCAAGGCAATGATGGTAATGCCTACCAGCCATAAATCCCAAGGTTCCCTATCGAGAGAGTTTGTCCAGGGATTGGTAAAAATGACGACTATTCCTACTCCATTGGCAACGATGCCAACGAGAGCACACAACGTGAAAACCCAGTCGGGCGCGAGACGAACGCGCGCAAAGGTATGCTGGAATTTGCGGCGAATAGTAATGACATCGATAAAAAGAAAGATCATCGACATGCTCCAGAAGATGGTCGCGGCTGCCAGCAGTATGTCAGACATGATGTTTGAGACGTTTTGGACTTTGGGGATGATAGTAGGCGCAAGAATAAATATCCATTGATTTTACTTATTGCGATTGGCAGGCGGCGGTCCAGCCCTGAGACAAAGAGCAAGCGCGCATACGAGTAATTATAGACTGCGCACACAAAAACAAAGAAGCCAATCAGGAAAAGATTGGCAATGGTTGCCAGAAACAGACCAAGTGGGCCGGCAAACCCTTGATGAATGGCTTCTACCAGGGCCGAGGGATCCTGCTGATGCGCTGGTACGGCTATCATCACTCCGAAAGTCACAATCAGATAAGCGGCCATCACAACTACTGATCCCCAGAGGAGATAGTGGGTGATTGAGCGCTTGTCCTTGATTTCTACGCCCATATTCAAAGGAACCTCAATGCCTAAGAGCGCCAGGATGACCAGACCATAGAACGTGAGATTGCTCCATTTCGGAACCCATTGGTGTATGGAGAAATCAGAGTGCGGTGAATGGCCTGTTATTAACCAGGCCAATCCTGCCACACCGATCAATACAATAACACTGCCATAGATGAGAAAAATTATATTTACCAGGTTCTGTGTCAGGCGAAAGCGTAGTATTGAAAGAAGAAAGGAAATGGTAATAAGCAGAATGATGACCAGGCCTTGTGATTCTGCTGGCAGCAATGGCAGATGATAGAGATTTTCTAAGCTCTGAATATAGGTAACGACATAATTGCTTCCGCTGATGATGACGAGAATACCGGGCCACCAGGCACAAAAGCCTCCTAGAAAGCCTACGAAGTTGCCAAAAGCTTTCGTAGTCCAGACGTAAATTGATCCCTCACCAGGGAACATCAAACCAAGCTGCCCGGTCACGATGGCTCCAGGGATGAGGCAGGTAATGAAACCCAATCCCCAGTAGACGAAAACGGCTGCTCCTGCCCCTGTCACCGTTGCTGCATTCGGTATCCAGAGAACTATGGCAACGAAAATAGCAAGCATATCGAAAGAGCTGAGAACTTTTGGAAGAATACCACCCGCAATACGTTCTGACCTGAGTATTGAACTTCTTTGATCTGTTATTAACATAGAGATACTTCCTCTTGCTCTCTTCTATATAATCTCTATCAATTCGTAACTACTTTAATGATCTCCTCGTCCCGGAGATCGCTTTTGAGCGTGCGTTGTCCGATATAGAAGCCGACAACGGCGACAAGCAGGGAGGCAGCGGCAATACTGGCAATCCAGATATCCCATTGCCACCATAGTCTGGGAGAGAAAAAGTTTGTCCAGGGCGAGGTAAAAATGACAACGATGCCGAAAATGCTGGCGATGGTGCCGACGACGGAGCAAAGGTAGAAAACCCAGACTGGTGCGAGACGGATGCGCTGAAAGAGGTCACGATAGCGACGGCGAATGATGATCACGTCGATAAAGAGAAAAGACATCGAGACACACCAGACAACTGCGACGGATGCATTAAGAATGCTGTACACGACCGTTGAGAGTCCTGTTGGGAGCTCAGCCGGCTTAAATGATATAACTGATGGTGCCAGGACAAAGATAATGGCGGTGAAAGAAATTCCAATGATGGTCTGCGTTAAAACAGCTACCCAGGGAACCTTCTTGCTGCTCACCTTACTGATAATAGCCGGAAGCCGGCGGTCCAGTCCTGAGACGAAAAGCAAGCGCGCGTAGGAGTAATTGAAGACGGTGATAACAACCATAAAAAACCCAATCAGGAAAACGTCAACAATGGCCGACAGCACAGTACCTGCCGAACCAAAACCCATGTGCACTGCTTCGGTGATTCCAGCAGGGCTACCTTGATTCTTGAGTGGTACAGCCACCAATACCGCGAAGGTGGTAATGAGATAGGCAATCATTACAATGATCGATCCCCAGATCAGGTAGCGCTTGATCGAGCGCACGTCTCTGATTTCTACACCCATATTTAATGGAACTTCGATACCGAGCAATGCCAGGATCACCGTACCGTAGAATGTAAAGTTGCTGCTTTTTAAGCCCCAGTTGCCGCTTTGAAACGAAAGATCTGTGCTTGTCTTATGACCGGTTACAAGCCAGAGAATACCTGCCAGCCCAATAAGCAAAATGGCACAGCCATATACCAGGAAAAGCGTATTGGCCAGATTCTGAGTAACGCGAAAACGTAAGGTGGAGAGTACGCAAGAAAGAACAAGTGTGATCATGATCACAAAGCCTTGTGTGCCAGGACTAGCCAGGGGAGGGGGATTCATATGAAACAGCGTTCCGAGGTGTTGTATGAGCGAGACGACTACATCTCCGGCTGCGATCATGACGAGTATACCAGGCCACCAGGCACAGAAGCCTCCCAATCCCCAGTAGATGAAAGCTGCTGCTCCGGCCCCAGTCATCACCGCCGAATTCGGTATCCAGAGGATAATTGCCACTACTATGACAACCATGTCGAAGGAATTAAGCACCTTTGGAAGAATGCCGCCTGCAATTCGTTCCGATCGTAAGAGATCATTTCTACCAGCAGTTGTACCCGGTGCTTTCAGTATAGCCATAGATATCTACCCTCTGCGACATTACTTTTGATACTTACATGAAGAGAACGTCTGCTCTCTTTCTAACGTATGTTAGTTTTCTCCACATCATTGCTGTAATCACTAGCGAAAAACCATATAATTCCAGATGGAACTATAACATGGAGAGCATCGATGGTACATGAATTTGGTACTTTTCGGTTAATAAGGTAGTTGGTTGGTGTCACATTTCAGCACACTGTCTCGTCTCCTGGGTGACTTGGGGATAAATATGCAGATGAAAGTATCGAAGGAGGCTTCTATAATGAAAGTTCTGGTTACCGGCGGCGCTGGTAGACTGGGCAGCAAAGTAGTAAATGAACTGACTGAAACTGGCTACAGTGTACGCATCATGAGCCGTAAGCAGCAGCCTACGAACTTGCTGTCCGCTACGGAATGGGCGCAAGCTGATCTAGAAACGGGGCAGGGTATAGCTGATGCTGTAGCCGGTATCGACGTGGTTATACACGCGGCGAGCAGCCCATTCAAACACACTCGGCAGATCGACGTAGATGGCACACGGTTATTGCTCGAACAGGCTCGTGTCGCTGGCGTAGCTCATGTGATCTACATTTCGATTGTCGGGATCGATCGCATTCTCTATTATTACTACCGCGCAAAGCTTGCCGCCGAAGAGTTGGTCAAGAATAGTGACATTCCCTGGTCTATTCTCAGAGCCACGCAATTCCACTATCTGGTCGATCTTTTCTTCCAGGCGGCGACAAAGGTACCGTTGGTGACGCTACTCCCCACCGATCTGCTATGCCAGTCGATAGCCGAAAGTGAAGTTGCCAGCCGTTTATGTGAGATCGCGGTCGCCGGGCCGGGTGGTCGCCTGCCTGACCTGGGCGGGCCGGAAGTACTGAGGGCGGGTCAGATGGCGCGTACCTGGTTGATGCTACGCAGGATGCATCGCCGTGTGCTTCCCTTGCATTTGCCAGGCGAAGTTGCACAGGGCTTCCGTCGTGGCTATAACACCTGCCCTGATCAGCCGGTACGCGGGCACATCACCTGGACTGAATGGGTGCAAAGAACATATCAAGGGAAATAAAATGCAACTACTCATGCATCTCCAGGCGATAGAGAGGGGATGTCCAGTGAAGACAGCAGCGTACACATACCCTCTTTAGCCAGGTTTAGAAATCACCAATTGGTACCAAATAATCATAATTACCTGGACCAGCAGTTTTCTCTAATTGCCTGATGATATGCGTAGCATTATCATATGGTCCTGCGACAAAAAAGGGCTTTCCATTTCTCCCAAACGTCAAATCGTACGGTTCTTCCAGTTCACCGCGAGGCGCAAGCATATATTGTGTGAGCGCATAGTCCTTTTCGGGTGTGAAGCCAAACTGTGCTGCATAGTCAATAGATGCGTAGATCATCTGGTGTGCCAGCTCGACCGGGCACTTCATCGACTTCATCTCGTGGAACAGTTTGCCAGGGACTTCGTCGTGATAACGAGTATGGGAGAAACCCGCCCGGGCAAAGGTATTTTTAAGCCCCAGGCAGTACTTATCTACAAGGTATGTCCCAAAACATATATTACCATCAGGTTGCTGCCGGGCCACAATGATCTCTACCAGTCCCGGGTCATCCTTTTGCCAGCTGGCACTGATCCAGCATTCGTAAAGAGGAAACTCGCGAGCGCGGCGAATAATGGATTGCGCGGATACTGACATGGAAGCTTGTTGATGCGACCTGTGTTGTGAAGCGGCTTTCTGTTTGCTCCGCTTTTTCATAAGGGCTTTCTGGCGTTTACGTGGATCTTGTGGCATATTTTTCCCCTCTCTTGATTGAAACGTCTCAGATTCCCAGGCATCGGGAGTCATGCCCTCATTTTACCAGCCAATGCAACTCACTCATGTATTGACGAGCTATCAATCATCTGAGCACATCCCGGCATCGGGATAGCATGGTGGCAAATAATTCTTGTTAGCCGAGCTTGTAGGTAACGAGGCCCCTGGCAATGCTCTTCCCCGAGACGCTCTGCACTTCGACATCGAGGTAGACCAGACTGCGCCCCCGCTGCAGCACACGGGCAGTGGCCTGGATATCCTCATGCTCCGCTGGCGCGAGATAGGCGACGGTCAGACTCACGGTTGTGCCGCGCATGCTATCGGGCACTGAGGCATCCGACCAGGCCGCAACCATGGCTGCGGTGTCGATCAGCGAAGCGATAGCCCCGCCGTGAATGGTAGTACCAATCGTTATGAGCAAGTCGGCGAATGGGAGCGTGAGCGTCGCTAAGTCCGGCTGCATGTTGGTCAACTGGATACCGAGGTGGCCGACATAGGGCGATGTAGGAAGAAACTGGCGGATGATATCCGCACGGGTCTGTGATGTGTTTCCAGGCATGCTCATCATACCCTCCCTCTTGCTCTTTGACGAGCGTGTTCTGTCGAGAAATGACCAGGAGAGGCGTCAAAAAACGCTCCTCGTTATTCATTGTAAGGCAAGGTTCAATGTGAAGAAAAGTCCTTGACCGTTTGAACAGTCACCCCGTGTCACCCTGAGCACATTCGCTCCGCTCAGTGTAAGCGCCACTAATCAGCTGGAGAGACTTTATAAGATGCCAGGATACGGTCTGCCAGCAAACCCAGACAACTGAGGTTGGGGAAACCAGGCCCCTGGGCGATACCCGCGAGCATTGGCAAATGTAATTTGGGTGTGAAACCTTCAAGGGAAAGATCTGCAGCAATAGCGTGCTCGACGGCTCTCGCATCAAAAGATTGCGTGACCGCAGCCATGCGCGTGTGTGTTTCCTCGTCGAGGAGATTTCTAAACCAGAGAGCATCGAAGCCGCGCGCTACTACAACGTAATCGTATTCATCGTGTTTCATCTTGCCATCGTATTCGCTATCGACCCGCACTGTCGTCTCCTTCGCATGAATGCGCCGCACTGTGCCGAGAACGGAGCGCACATTCTCGGCGTTGCTGATCTCTGCCATCGCCTTGAGTGAGAAGACGCCTCTATCCGTGCGTTTCAAAAATTCGCGCCGGTCACGCTCGCTCAGTTGTAGCCAATTTGCCGCGTGCTGGTGATCACTGTACAAACTGGCGAGCTTGCCATCGGGGTCGGAGAATAACCTGTTCTCCTCGAAGCCCTCATCGCGTGAATAGATTACCCCATATGGACTGATTACTTCGATGAATGCCGAACTCCTCAGGATGTCCACCAGGGCCACCACAATGGCAGCGGCAGTTTCACCTGTGCCGATCACACCAATATTTAGTGGCTTTTTGACTTGCAAGCGGAGTTTCACGAACTCCTCAACATGCAGCCAGAATGATGCGCCATCCATGATACAAGGATGCTCCTCTGGCTGACCTGGGATGGTGAGCGGCGTCCCAGGGCCCGTCATCACCAGGCCCTCACCGGTCAGAGTAAATGGTGTGCCACCTGCTGAAGGTTGGCATGTCAACTGCCAGTGGTTCTGATCAGCGCTTGTGCCGATACTTGTCACCTCGGCCATGCATAGGTCAAGCCCCACTTGTTCGGCAACCCATTGAATATACTTTGACCACTCCGCATGCGTCGGGCGTGTGCGCCCGCGATCAATCCAATCGGCATAACGCATCTGATTGATGAGATAACTCTGCCAGGAGAGGTGCAACATCTCCTTTGCGACTGCTCTGCTGAGCGACTTGTCTCCCCAACAGGCGGAGAGATAGGGAAAGCCAACATCCTTCTCCGGGCGTGTCCCCAGGGATTGATTGCCGTCGGTGAATCCTGCCTGGCCAGACCAATGGGAAGCTACACCTTGCCGATCAATAATACGCAAGTGCGGCACGGGATAGCCCAACTTCGCCAGCATGTATCTTTTCGCTGCGATTGCGACCCCCTTTGGGCCAGCTCCCAACACCAACAATGTAGGTGTAGACTCAACTGTAGATTTCATTAATGGCGCGGCAGTGATAGATTGATCCATAGAAGCATTATTGCCTAAACGGTACCGCATGTCAATCGAAATCCGGCAGTTTCCAGATTGTCGCAGGCCTCACCCCCTAGCCCCCTCTCCATCAAAGATGGAGAGGGGGGAAGAGGTGCTGGCGCATGGCTTCTGAGGTTGCTTGCGGCCAGATAGGGCGCAACTGTGGCGCATTTGCGCCGTATTTTTTTGATTTTTCCCTTTCCTCGCCTGTTGAGACGGTATTCAAAGGTGTGCAATTTGTGCATATTACGCTCAGTTTAGATCCAAAGGGCGACCGCTGGCACTTATCCGTCTCACCAACGCTGCTGCGCAGCTACCCTGCGGGTCAGGTGAGACGAAAGGAGAAGGGTCGCCCCTACCATAGACGAACATGGCGACCGCTGGCACCCATCCGTCTTGCCAACAATAGCTGTATGTGGTTGTACCACACACATGGGAGCGGGAGGTAAATCCCTCTGCTCTTATGTATTCTTTCCCAGCTCTGAGAAGTGGCTCACCCTATCATCGCTCGCATCTGGGAATATACCCAGGCAGAGGCCTATTTACAAGAAGGACTCGACTTGGCGTTCACGAGTGGCTTATACCCAGGTGTGTATGGTTTTGGAATCCTCGACGTTGCGCTTGTCAGCCAGCTTTTCGGAGTCAACGCGGGGACTTCCACGTGAATATCGATACGGTCTAAGAGGGGGGCGCTGATCTTCTTCTGGTAGCGGGCGATGGCCATGGCGGTACAACTGCACTCTTTGATGGGGGTGCAGTAGAAGGGGCAAGGGCAGGCGTGGGGGGAGGTGTTGCACCCACTATCTGATTCACTTGTTCAGAGTATGTCTCCTCTCCTGGCGCATCAGACAAAATACTCACCAGCGGGATCGTGATAAGGCTTTCAAGTCAGATTTCGCGTTTCCATCGATCCTGTGTCACTAGCAAAACCGATCCAAAGGACAGTACAATAACGTTGCTCCCTGTTGCACAAGACCAGGGTACATTTACATTTGGGATGCTAAGAAAAACAAGCGTGATACTGGCCGGACAGCTTCCACTCACGGTGATCGTCACCGTTATCGACACTGACTGTCCCGGGCCAAAGGTTTCACCACAACAAGGGTTGAACGTTGCACTTGCCCCACTACCTGTCTGCTGTCCAGAGAAGTTAGTATACCCCTGGCTCTGCTGTGTTAATATCACAGTACACACCCACGGATTACCCTGAGTATGCTGGCAGCCTCCACCGCCATTTAGGTTGCCAGGGCTGGCTACATAATAAGGAGCAGTACAACTCCAGGGAACATTTACAGTATTAGGCCCGGTAAATGTCAGCGTCGCAGAGTACGAGGCCCAGCAAGAAGATTGCGAACTGCCCGTTAAAATGGTGAGTGTGACTGATGTTGACCCTCCTGGAGAGATCGAGCTGCTGGGCGGTGAAAAATTTGCCGTCATATTCGCGGAACCAAATCCAGAACTAGATGCCGTCCAGCTCAGGCTGGAAGAAGCATTCTGGGCATTTCTCAATGTCAGGTAACACGTCCAGATACCGTGACCCGACCCTGGAACCCACGAACAGTCATTGTTGGCATTAACACTAGACTGGTCAACCGAGAGTACAGCTGGATTGGCCACTGTGCTCAAGGTGACTGATAAGTTGAAAGATCCCCCATTGGAGGTGAAGCTGGCCGTCCCGGAGTATGTCTGCCCACCTGAGAGACCCTGCGTGTTGCCAGTCAAATTGATCGATTGAGAGTTCCCTTGATTAATTGTGCCATTATATGTATCCAGTGATAACCAGTTCGCATTGGTATTTGCCGACCAGTTCAGGGGCTGTCCCCCGCTATTGGTGATAGTAAGCTGCTGTGATCGAGTTGTATTGGTGGGCACATTACTGAACGATACATTCTGCGGACTCACATTGAATTGTGGGGGCACACGTGTCGGACCTGCGGTTATTGGCGGCTGCGTTACTGGTGGCTGTGTCACTGTTGGTTGCGTTAGCGTTCCACCCTGTGGTGAAGAACTGACGGTGATGGCAACACCAACCTGTGCATTTCCACCATTTGAGTGAATATTCACGACTGCTGAGTAGTTGCCAATTGTGAGATTTGCAGTATTTGCTACAACCTTAATCGTCTGTGGGAAGCCGCCTGGTTGGATGGTACCTGAACCAGGGCTGACATTCAACCAGCTCACGTTCCCGGTATCCGCCGTCCAGTTTAACCCCAGTGTACCAGTATTACCTACTGTGATTAAGGATGTTGCCCGTTGACCTACTGCTAGATTGCCGAAATTCAGTGTGCCCGGGTTGACACCTAATTTCGCTTGTTTCTTCCCATTAAAGGGAATCACTTTGAGCTTGATTGGTATCTGCACATCACTGGCATTGGAATGAATATGCTCTGAAGCAACATAGGTCCCTGGTGTCAAATTAGCCGTATCAGCGGTAGCATAAATAATTTGTTGTGGCCCACCTGGTTCAATTTTCCCTGAAAATGTTCCAACCTTGAGCCAGGTAGTCCCACCTGTATCTACTTCCCAATCGAGTAGTTGCCCACCTGTATTCGTGATTAATACTGCCAGAACCACTTTGGCACCGACTTGTAGTGTACCGAAGTCCAGGCTATTGGGTTGGACTTGGAGCCGCGCCGACGTGTGGATAGTCTTTCCCTCATCGCTTTTTGGTGAATGAAAAGAAGAGAACATAATGAGCAATCCACCAATAATACTGGCCATAACGATAAGGCAAACAAGTGCTACAATTAACCACCTTCTAGCCCGATAACGTGGGTGCAAAATGCGTGACGTAGGTAACGGTGTTATAGGAGACAGGGCAGGTGTTTCTTTTGATGAAGTATATCCAGACGATATTGGTAACGGTGTTATAGGAGACAGGGTAGGTGTTTCCTTTGATGAAGCATATCCAGCCAACGTTGGTAACGGGGTCGAGAGACGCACATTATGAGATTGAGTTTTCTCTTCCTTAAATGATGCACCTTTGATGATCGTATCCTGGTCTTCATCTTCGGGTTCCTGTCGCTGTCTAGCAACATCAGCTATGTAAGTTGTAGATTCCAGCACCTGGTCAGAGTCTGTAGTGGGTTGCTGTGTAATAGACTCAGGAACTTGTTGTATAGAGGTGGGAGAGTGTAAAGCTGTAATAAATGCCTTAATGTCTGCATGACGATCATGTCGCTGCTTCGCCAATGCCTTGAGAATAGCTTGCTCAATGTGGGGAGGTACGTTCGGGTTGAGTTTGGTGAGTGGCACAGGAGCTTCGTAGACATGCTTATACATAAGGGCGACCGGGTCAGGCGCATTGAAAAGAGGATGCCTGGTCCAGAGTTCATAGGCGATGCAACCCAGAGCATACTGGTCGCTCTCTTTACTCACCATCCCTTGAAACTGTTCGGGTGACATATATCGTGGCGTTCCCGCGTTGCTCATATACTTGATACTCGCCGTTGCCAGCATGGTCGCAAGGCCGAAATCAGCGAGGAGTGCATCACCCCTGGCATTGAAGAGGATATTTTCCGGCTTGAGGTCACGATGGATGATGCTCTTTTGATGAGCGTATTGCAGTGCCTCACCGATGTGAGTAAGAATCTTTAGGATCTCTTCCGCTGCCAGAGGCTGTAAATCCCTATGCTTCAGGCGGTCGCGCAATGAACCGCCTGAAGCATATTCGGAGACAATGTATGGCATGCCCTGGTGAATACCAACATCCAGAATAGGCAGAATGGAGTGATGGTGTAGGAGTTCAAGAAAGCGAGCCTCTTGGAGAAATTGATTACACTCTTGAGCGGAGGATAGTGGGACAGTATGCATCAATTTGAGCGCGACAACACGATTTGTGAGGACACTATGTTGCGCCAAATAGACACGGCCAAAGGAACCCATAGCGAGTTCAGAGATAATGCTGTAGTTACCAATAAGGGTCTTTTCGATGGGCATGTTGATTTCCCCCATAAAGTTATACAAGAAAGATTAGTAGTGGATAATTCCCCTTATATCAGTATAACATAAAAAATTATTAAAGCAAGCCTGGAGTGGTAACAGTTTAGCTACAGTTGATATAGTTGGTATCGGGAAAGGAATGTGGTTGTTAGGCATGCATGCGAACCTTACATCCCCACCCGTGGCCGGTACTGCATCGCCTCCGCAACATGATTGGCCATGATCATGTCGCTGCCCGCCAGGTCTGCGATTGTGCGGGCCAGCTTCAAGACACGGTGATAGGCGCGGATCGTTTTGGAATCCTGGACGTTACGTTTGTCAGCCAGGTTTTCGTAGTCAACGTGGGGGACTTCCAGGTGGATGTCAATACGATCTAACAGCGGGCTGCTGATCTTCTTCTGGTAGCGGGCGATGGGTATGGAGGTACAACTGCACTCTTTGACGGGGGCGTTGTAGAAGTGGCGGGGGCACCCGTGCGGGCAGCGGTTGCGACCCCTATCTTAATACGTTCTTTCTCGTGCTCACCAGGCGATCACCATACTATGTTATACTGTGACTACAGCGGAAGAGCTTGGAAAGGAACGTGTGGAAAACAGGCCAATGGGACCATCCGAATACTGCAAGCTGGCCCGGAAAGGAGTAGGGGGTTTGTCACATCCCATTGTTAACACATATGAAGAAGCCTGCCATGTCGTAGAACACCTGGGAATCGTGCCGCTATCGAGCTTCATTCCCGCTCATCCCTCTCTCGTTTCCATCACACAGGACGCCGCGTGGCATACCGGAACGGACACCGATCCCTGGCTCTGGAGGGACCGCTTTGCCGGAGAGGGCGTTGCCGCATACGGAAGATTTCTTGCCGGCAAGCCGCTCCTGATCTCCAGGGAGATGTTTCCGCTCATAAGATGCCTGCTCGCTCCATCCGAGACAGTTGCTGACCGCTATGCAGCAGGTATTTTGGCCAGACCAGCCGCCCGGATTTACGAATGTATCCGGGAGAACGAGGGCATCGACGTCAGGACGCTCAGAATGTTGACGAGTATGCAGCGCACATCTGACAAACGTGCATTCGTCCGTTCGTTGACCGACCTGCAAAGTACAGTCGATATTGTCATCTCGGGTATCTCCGAAAGGCTGAACGAGCACGGCAACAAAAGCGGCTGGAACAGCACGTGCTACATGCTGGCTGACCATTGGATGGAACTGCATGGAATCGCACCTGCGCTATTTACGAGCGAAGAGGCAAAGACGAACCTGTACGCCTGGATCGAGCAGCG
>WNFF01004452.1_pt1 | contig 16698 bp, 9 predicted proteins | sample 5400441 | NCBI WGS metagenome assembly WNFF01 (sample SAMN13153345, study PRJNA577476) | soil metagenome | isolation source: 120 cm saprolite under Douglas fir tree site 2 hole 3 replicate 1 | place: USA:California | collected 2015-04-18 | reverse complement strand
ACTGGCTTGTTGCGCAGCACGCTGCGACCCGATGGTCGCGACGCCCAGTCGATCGCGTTGGCCAGCACCCCTGGCACCGCGCCGTTGTACTCCGGAGTAGCGATCAGAACGGCGTTTGATGCGGCAATAGCATCCTTGAAGCGGCGGACCGGCTCGGGGTCGCCAGCGGCCTCGACGTCCTCGTTGAAGAAGGGCAACTGACCGATGTCGAAGAAGCGCACCTCGACCCACTCGGGTGCGAGCTCCTCGGCGGCGCGCAGCAGCCCGCGATTGTAGGAACCCTGCCGCAGGCTGCCCGCTATAGTGAGGATTCGAAACGGTTTCCTGTCCACGGTAGATCACCTCCACTCCATCCCGATACCAACTCGTGCCCACCTGGCACCGCGTCTGTGCCATGCAACACCACTATGGGGCTGCTGCCCGATCTGCAAAACACATGCTGTGGGTTGCCCTCTCCTCTCCATCACTGTCCTCCCTTCACTATGCGTCCCTCCTGAAATGTCGTATCGAGTAGAAAGGTACGTCCGGCATGGTGCCAACAGAAGTAATCAATGACACAAGTTTTGTAATATCTCATGAGTGTTCAGCGTCTCACACCACACAATGATAGCAGACGCTCATCGTTGGTACCAACCAACAGCACTTCCCTACCGTGGGAGGACGAAGTCCTGTTTCCTACGGGAGGAACGGGAGGAACGGGACCAACATCCCGGTTCCCCTACATGGAAAAATCCACGCGATTTGTGAACCGGAAAAACGGTCCCGTTCCTCCCGTTCCTCCCGTTCATCTGACTACCCCGATCCCATGCCAGATCGTAATGTTATTCTTGACGCGCTTGAAACCGCGCTCGGAGAGGCGCATGCCAAAGGCTTTTTGCCGCTCTGGTCGTTCCCCATTCTCTTCACACCAGAAGGTGTAGCGCATATATAACTCCTTCGCGCTGGCCGTCGCATCGGGTGCAACGCTGCAACATTCCGCGAAAAAGTCGGCGAGCGTATCCATCTCTGCGCGATAGGTCGCGATGGCCGTTTTCACCTCCAGAGGCAGATCCAAGCCCTCGCGCTGCCAGCGCACACACCCTTGCATGGCCCAGTTCAGGATGCCTGGCAGTTCGGTGAGCAGTTTCTCAAACAGCTTCCGATCCTGCTCTTCCGGTGGGATACTCACCGTAAAGGGGATCAAGCGGATGCGTCGCCAGATGCCGTCGTCGGTGCCCCGGATCACCGGCTTGTGATTGGCGGCCAGCCACAACTTACATTCGGGCTTGAAATCAAACCACTCCCCGCGCATAAAGCGGGCGGAGATGCGTTTATCGCCTGTGATTTGTTTGAGCACACTTTCGGCCAGGCGTCTGCCATCCTCCGTTTCGACTGCCGAGACAAAACGTACCCCTTTGAGTCTGGCGATGTCGTTGGGGATAGTATCGCTTCCGGCCTTGGACAGGAGCGTACTGGTCGGGGTCGCCGAGGCATAGTTGCCTAAGAGTTCATAAATAATATCCAGGAAGGTGCTCTTGCCATTGGCGCCGGTCCCGTAGAGGAAAAAGAGCACCTGTTCGCTGGTCGCTCCGGTCAGGCTGTAGCCCACTGCTCGTTGTAAAAACGTGATGAGGTTCTGGTTGCCGTCCATGATGCGATCGAGGAACGCCAGCCAGAGTGGGCACGTCGCCCGCGGGTCGAAGTGGACGGGTGCGCGTTTGGTGATCAAGTCTGCTCTTCTCTGTTCGTATCGCTTGCCTGTTCGCGTATCAATCGTGCCATTCTCGCAATTCAGCAGCCAGATGTTGCGATCCAGGTCATCTGGCAGAACGGGGATGCCGCTCCTGGCTTTCGCAAAAAAGAGCATGCCGCGGATGCGGGCTTCCGTTTCACTAGCGGTCGCCCACTTTGCCAGCGCTTTCCTGGCCTCCTCATCCTCTGTTGTTGCGGCCTCAGCGTAGATGCTTTTGACCGTTTCTTCCGCCCGTCGTATGATCTCGGCGGTGTCGTCGATATTCCAGACGCCATCGCGCCACACGAGCCACTTCTGCCAGGGATGACAAAAGCGCACGTCGTGCCCGTGCCTTCTGAGAAAACGGGTGGCGTTGCCGACATCGGTTCGCTTTTCAATGGCGTGTGAACTGGCTTTTGGCCGGTGACCGTTGGTTGGTGGTAATGCGTCAACCTGCGCTACATCGCTGGTATGAGGCACGTTAAACAGCATAGAAAACCTCCTGTTGTCGTAGTGGCGGCAGGGACAAGTGCGCTCGTATGGTTGGCTATGAACCGAGCGCACCCTGTTCTGCTGCTCTGTAGCCTGCACCTTTGTTGATGGTAGTGAACACGGCTCCTGCACGCTCAGGTATCTTCACCGTAGCAAGCGTGCCGCTGCCTGATGGCAGCGCCGAGAGGACGTTGGAATGTCGTCACATGGCTGCACCACGAGAGAGCATAGGGTGAAGAAAGGTCGTGTCGATCACGGCACGGAGCAACTGGACGAGATAGCCCGCATAAATCGCTCCATCGCGTACCAGCATGGCATCCAGGCGTGGCAAACCGCGTTCTCCCTGGTCCGGGCAGAGTTCGTGGAGCAGTGCGATTTCAAGCGGAGAGATATCCTTCTCTCGTTGGAGGGACGCGTGTTTTTGGAAAGCACACAGCAGCAGGATGTACGCCTGCTCGGCTTGCAGGCAGGTATACACCTTCCCCCAGCCAGGCAAGAGCGTAATATAGGGGTCCAGCCGTTCCTGTACACAGATCAAACCGCCCAAAGGCCCCATTGGCGAAGCTCCATGCACAGGGATTAGTGGACGCTGCATGGTTGTGATGTCTACCTCGCCTGGACGTACCTGCTGCAACACGCTGGCAGCACGCTTGATCAGGTCGGTAGATGCATGCTGAAGACACCAGGGTACCAGGACGATCTGCTGCATGCCTTGATGCAGGAGATGCGTGAGACCTGCTTCCACATCGCTCACAGCAACAGGCTCAGTTGTCGTCACAGGGCACAGGCGTTCGACACGCCGTGTGATCGCTGTGACGAGGAGCGTCGCTACAGCAGGGTGCCCATGCTCGTCATCAACTGTGCAAAGAGAGGCATGCGTCTCGTTGCTCGGCTCCGTTTTAGCTGATCTAAGATGATCCAAAGAAGTCTGCGCAATGTCAGGATACCTGGCGAGGAGTTGTGCAATCAAGCGGCTTCTTTCCCGATGATGTCTGGGATTGTTCTCTATCTCGATGTACTCTTCGATCAATGTCTGCATACTCGTGCTCCATCGTTTGTCCTTCTCAGAGGCACTGATTGGTCCCTCAGTCAGGACCTCTGTGCCTATCGGGCCTCGCCGATTGGCCTGGCATCACCCATGTTGCCCAACTCACTGGCAACCGCACCGAAAAGGGGAAGTCGACCGTTGCAGTGGTCTTCCTCATGGCCACCCTGCCCAATGCCCCCGATGGGCCACTCTCCCTTCTGGCACTGAATCGGGGGCAGTGGGCGATCGAAAAGAGTTTACACTACGTGCGTGATGTGACCTTTGCTGAAGATCGCTCTCGCCTCCGCACGGGTCATGCTCCTCAACTTCTGGCGGCTTGTCGTAACCTGGCTATGACTCTCCTTCATCGTTCCGGTTCTTCTCGCAGTGCTGCTACGCGTCGCTCGTTCTCCTACCATCCCCGCAGAGCTTTTGTCCTTCTGTTCGCCAGACCCTCACCCCAGCCATAATTCACAGACCCTGCAATGGTGAAAATGTAACACAGGAGTAGCGAACTATCGCTACACCCGCTACACCACTACTCCTGCTACTCTTGTGAAAGCTTGTCACGGCAATGGTCATGATCTCCCTGCTATCAGGGTCCAATTAGCCAAATTGGACTACTGCTCTTTCTGCCTCTTCAATACTTATGTTATGCTACACTGGTATGCATAGATGCATTTTTATAGGGGCAAAACAATGGAGGTGGGGGCATGGGCGATGTATACCTTGCAGAGGATAGGCGCGTCAACCGGCAGGTAGCCATCAAGGTTATTCAAACCAAGACCAGCTCCTACCTTGATACCGGCACGGCTCAAGATGCAATACGTCTCTTCCAGCGCGAGGTAAAGGCTATTGCCAACCTCGATCATCCCCACATCCTGCCCTTCTTCGACTGCGGCGCTGGAAATTTCAATGGCTTGAGCATCACTTACATGGTGATGCCATTTCGTAAAGAAGGTTCTCTGCTGAACTGGCTGCGCCAGCACAACCCATCAAAGGCGTTATCTCCCAAATACGTGGCACATTTTTTACGCCAGGCGGCTGACGCGCTGCAATATGCACATGACCAGCAAATTATTCACCGGGATGTCAAACCTTCCAACTTCCTCATTCGCAGCAATAACGAGAACGCGGACTATCCCGACCTGTTGCTGGCCGATTTCGGGCTGGCGAAACTCAGTACGATGACTTCCTCTGTAAGCCGCGCAACCCGTGGTAATTATGGGACGCCCATCTATATGGCTCCCGAGCACTGGGATGGCAAACCCGTGCCAGCGACCGACCAGTATTCACTGGCAGTGATGGCCTACGAGCTCCTGACCGGGCGCCCGCCGTTCCTGGGCAATCAGCAGCAGGTGATGTATCAACACCTCCAGGTACAACCGCAGCCACCCAGCAGGCTCTATCCAGAGATCCCCGCGAGCCTGGATAACGTGATTCTGCGCGCCCTGGCCAAGCGACCCGAAGATCGCTTCGGCTCTGTCGCAGCATTTGCGCAGGCCTTCGAACAAGCACTACAGGGCTCCGGATATCAAGAATATCCAGGCAGAGGAGACGCCTTCCAGCAGCCAGGCCAGGACCTTGAATATTCAAGTATGGGTAGGCAGATCACTTACGTACCTGGCAGCACGAGTGGGAAGGTACCCGCCCGGCAGAGACAGAGATTCGCCAGCAGGATGATGCCGCTGATCGGGTTGGTATCACTCATTCTGATAGTGAGCGCGGGCGTGCTCTATCTGGCAAACACGAACCAGGGAACCCAGAGTCCACCTGTGGGAACTCCCACTGTCCAGGTCACCAGCGCTACCGCAGCCACCACCATCACTCCAGCGTCTAGCAGCACTACGGTTCCGTCACAAAATCCTTACCCGCCGTACAAAGGGACGCTGGCCCTCTACGATCCACTGCATGACAACAGCAGCGGCTACAATTGGGACGAGGTGACCAACAGTAACGGCTCCTGTACCTTTACAGGCGAAGCTTATCATGTTGCCACGTCTCACTCAGGACACTTCCAGCCCTGCACCCGGCACCTCTCTGGCAATCAAAACCGGCTTAAACCAATCCAACGTGATTGCCGTTGCGGCCTCCGGCAGCAATATCGATCTATACGTGAATCACCAGCACATTGCTTACTTTAGCGATAGCACCTATAGCCAGGGGCAATTGGGCGTTTGTGCAGTGGACGCCAGCCGGGCAACCGAGGTCATCTACAGCGATGTGCTGGTATGGAAGCTGTAGCCTATTCTCTCACCTTCACCCCTAATCCTGGAGCATCGGGCAACACCAGTTTTCCGTTCACCACGGTGACACCGACATATGGGTCATTATCGATGAGTAGATGGCCATCGAGATCGGCATAATCGACCAAAGGCGTGAGGTGAGCGGCGGCGGTGATTGCCAGTGAGCTTTCGATCATACAACCAATCATAACGCGCAGATTGTGCGCACGTGCGACGTGTATCATCTTGAGCGCGTGATGGATGCCACCACATTTCATTAGCTTGATATTGATGCCATCGACACAGCCGGCGATGCTGGGAATGTCTTCGACAGTGACACAGCTCTCATCAGCAATAATGGGTACGGTGACGTTATCACGAATAAGCTTCAATCCAGTGAGATCACGAGGAGCGATAGGTTGTTCAACAAACTCAATATTGTAGGGAGTCAGAGCGTTAATCATCTTAATGGCTTCTTTGGGAGTCCAGGCAGTATTCGCATCGACACGAATGGTTGCTGATGAAACCTCACGGATGGCTTTCAGGTTATCAAGATCGTGTTTTGTGCCGACTTTGACTTTGAAGATGGGGTAGTCACGCGCAGCCAGGGCCTTTTTGGCCATGTTGACGGGACTGTCGATGCCCAGGGTAAAAGACGTATGCGGTGTATGCGCAGGGTTAAGGCCGAGTAGTTTGTAGAGCGGCACTCCCAGCATTTTGCCGACAATGTCGTACAGGGCCATATCGACGGCGGCCTTGGCGGCGGGGTTGAGGCGGATGAGGTGATCCAGGCGAGTGAGGATGTCTTCGATTGCAAAGGGGTCATCGCCGAGGTTGCCCGCAAATTTTGTAATGCAGGCCAGCGCTGTCTCCTGGTTCTCACCGTAATAGTCATCGGGAGCGGCTTCACCATAGCCTATATACTCGTTATGAGTAATTTGCACAATGATGTTTGGTGAAGTATTTTGCACACCTCTGGAAATGCGAAAAGGCGTCGTGAGTTTGAGTTCGATGGGTTTGGCGTCAATATGCATACAATTTGTTCCTCCTGCTCTGCTGCCCGGTGACGGCCTCATTGAAATACCACCGTGATGGATGAAGATACTGGAGTTCCTCTTCATAATGCCGTCTCAAATGGCAGTTTCAGTATAGCAGTTTCTCTCTCGCTATGCCAAGGCAGCACAGCGATGGCTTATATAGTTTGCTTGTAGCATTCCGCTATGATAGTGTAGAGAGGTCTATGTCATCCTGGAAGAAACATAGCAATATACTGAAACGTATATATATACGATGCCAGGATGAAGAAGGACATTATGAGCGTGCCAGTTGTGGGGTATCTCATTTTTCTTCTTTTCTATATACATGTACTGGGGGAAGTTCATGTCAGAAGAGTCCAGCAATACATCTATACAAGCAATGTCTACTCAACCTGTCAATAAAGTAACAGAACAACCACGACCAGATGCCTCCTCCCGTGAGGATGTGGAAGAAACGCAGGCAGAGGACTCATCCAGTCAGAGCAAACCTACAGGCGAAGACAAAGAAGAAGACAAAAACGAAATCACGCAAAGGCTCACCCTTCCTGATAAGGTGTTCCAGGGATCTCTCCCCGGGATCACCAAACGACCGAAGCGTCGCCCTATGCTCTCCCTGGCCCTCGTGATCGCGCTACTGCTCACTATACTGGCTCCTGCAGGCATTGCAGCCGGATATGGGATCAGCGCATACCAGACATACAATGCATTGCGCAACCAGGCTCACAGCGCGGTACAACACTTGCTTACGGTCAAAACCATTTTTACCGGAGTAAAAACTCATCCCAGCAGTTTTCTTGATATTACGAAACTGCACCATGCTCAGACGGAGTTGGCAGCATCGTTCCACGATTTCCAGCGCTTGCGCTATATGCTCGACCACACTCCCATCATCAATACCATTACGAGCTATGCCCCACAGTACACTACACAGGTAAACGCCGCTCGCGCTGCAAGTCAGATTGGAATGGATGTAACCACGATTGGACAGAACTTAGTCACCACAGCGGAGACACTTGCGCCGTCGTTTCGCGGCCCGTTGCTCACCGACACCCAGAAGCCGCTGGTGACACCGGCCATGCTTAATCTTATAGGCACAACCATTGATACAATTATGCCCCGCCTGAACGATATCCAGGCGCAGGCGCACGCAGTATCGCTCGACTCTTTGCCGCTCAGTTCGCAGCAGCGCGATCAATTTGCGCAACTGATAGAGCTTCTACCCCAGGCAAAGGCAGACTTGTTACTGGCACGACAGCTCCTGGGCGCTGCAGGCTGGATGCTCGGAGTTGATGCCCCGCGCACCTTCCTCGTGCAGACGATGGATCGCGCCGAACTGCGCCCGACAGGGGGCTTTACGGGGCAATATGGTGAACTGCAGATCGATAGTGGCCGCCTCGCGCCATTTGCCTTGAAAGATATCTCGCTGGTCGAATATGCCGACAATAGCCCGACCAGCGGGCAACTGGCCCCCCCGCAGTATCGTTCCTGGTGGCCTTTCGCCAACTGGGGGCTGCGGGATTCCAATCTTTCTGCCGACTTCCCCACCTCGGCCAGTATAGCTATTGAGCAATACAAGTACGAGGTCGGGCATCAGGCTGATGGAGTAATCCTCTTCACCACGTTCTTCATTGAACATATCCTGCAGGTTATAGGCCCTATTCAGGTGCCTGGCTACAATGAAACTATTACCGCCCAGAATCTTGAGGACCGCCTGCACTACTATCAATTAGATAACGCGGGCATCTCTAAGCAAGTGGTTATCCAACCTGGCATCAAATCAACATCGGATCGTAAGCGTTTCACATCTTTACTGGCTCACCTGTTAATGGACCGGGTACGCCAGGCTCCACCTGATGAAATCATTGCTATTGGCCGCCAGATATTGTATGACTTGAAGACCAGGGATTTGCAGGTCTATGTCACCAATGGGCAGATTGAAAACCTGCTGATGCAGTATGGTGATGCGGCCCAGATTGATCGCTCCACCACACACGATGGACTGTACGTGGTGCAGACGAATATAAGCGCGAGTAAAGCTTCCCAGTACGTGCAGACGAATATACACGATACCATAACTCTCGATGCCGCTGGTGGCGCAACCCATTTCATGCAACTGCGCCTGGTCTATAACCAGTTGGGCCCGGTCTATGGCTATGATGGCTATCGCGACTATATACGCGTGTACGTGCCGCCGACTAGCGAGCTTCTGGCGGGCAACGGCTTCGATACAGGCACGCCGCTGTGTGGTGGCATCTATGCTGCCTGTCCGCAGTACAATGTCTACCAGCATGGAGAACTCTTGTGTCCTGTAGGTCAATCTCAACCTGGCGCGGAGCCACCCTCGATCACCGACCCCGATGGTGGACGTTGGCGGCCACTGGACACAATTGGGCCGCCAACGAACCGCACCAGTGATGAGCCGGGGCGCGCTATGTTTGCAGGCCTGGTAGTCGTGCCCAAGAATTGTACCATGACTGTGACCCTCTCGTGGTATGTGCCCCCGATGGGGCACGGCCCATATGCTCTGCTTGTCCAGCGGCAGGCAGGCACCTTTCCAGAATTGGACCTGACGATCCTGCCCACCCCTGGCGACTGTGCTGTACTCAAGACAGCGGGACAACACTTTGACGGCGTTCTCACGGAAGATGCATTCTTCCCTTTGAAGGTTTCTCATCCCGCTTCAAACGGGCAGTTAGCTTGCTACCCACAGCCGGGGGTGTAAGGTCTCCTTGAAGAGATAAACTCTCGACAGCCCATTTCCAATATGCTACACTGCTTACAGAATATGAGGTAGGGAGGGCGCTTGATATGCCTGGACCATGGGATAGCTTGATGAAACGGTTGGTAGGAGCCAAACCCAAGCATTTTGCCAATTGGTTGGTAGCCGGGGCCACCTATGTGAAAGCCCTTGACATCGAGCTAAAGGGCCAGCATCTCTTTGCCGACGCTTTGCTAGAAGTTATCGTAGAAGGCAGACCAGCGTTACTGCATATTGAGTTTCAGACGGATCGTGATGCCGAGATGGAAGTGAGGTTGCTCGAATATAATGTGCTGGCCTCGCGCCAGTATGGGCATCTGCCGATCTACTCGTATGTCATCTATCTGCGTCCAGGTGGAGAAGTAGCGCAGTCGCCTTACATTCGCAGCTTTCCTATTGACCAGGAGGTTCATCGCTTTTTCTTCCGGGTGATTAAGTTGTGGGAACAGTCGGCAGAGGCGATTTTACAAATGGGCTGGACAGGCTTGCTGCCACTGATGACACTGGCAAAGGATGGCAAACGGCCGGAAGTGGTGAAGGCAATGATTGATACACTGGCATCCGAGGGAGAGGCCGACTTACTAGCGATGGCGCGCATCATTGGTGGCTTAGTGTTCAAAAAGGAAGACGAACGGGAATGGTTCAGAAAGAGGTTTAGCATGTTCCAGGATATCCTGCGGGAATCATGGGTCTACCAGGAAATTGGGCAAGAATTCCTCGAGAAGGGTCTTGAGAAGGGCCTCGAGAAGGGCCTTGAGAAAGGGCGAGAAGAGGAACGCCAGCGAGAGGTACAACGGCAATCGCAAACACTCACGAGTTTTGTGCAGAGGCACTTTCCTGAGGTTGCGGATCTGGCAAGGCAACAAACAGGGGCGATCAAGGATCCAGAGGCCTTGCAAACGGTGATCCTCAAGCTTCTAGCTGCTCAGACCGTTGACGAGGCGAAGCAGATTCTCCTGGATGTCGATAAAGGCGAGAAGAAGCACTAGAGAAGACGCCATGGAACAGCCAGCCCTACTTAGCATTATCCGCAAGGACAATCAATACCGTTTTCGCCTTGACCTCCCAGAAAGCCCTACGCCCATGGGGCAAGAGCATGTAACCGAGCTCACTCCTGAGACGCGCGAACGGCTGCGACGCGCTTTGCAGGCGGCAACACAACAAATGCAGGCAGTCGGGTCCACTGATTTGAGGAATCAGACAACAAAACTGGGAGCGGTAAATGATCCCTTGCAGGCATTAGGCCGTTTTCTCTTCGATGTGCTGCTGCCATCTCCTCTACAGGAGACTCTACGCCACCTTGACAGGACGCTTATCCTCAGCGCCGATACACCTGATATCCCCTGGGAACTGCTGTTTGATGGAGGACCGAAGTCAGGGCGCTACCTCTCTCGCCATCTTAGCGTAGGGCGCCAGCTAGGTCTCTCACGAGATATGGCACAACGTGCGGCGCTACCAGAACGTCCCCAGCGCAAAGGAGGGAAACGAGAGCCGCAGACGCTTTCCGTATTATTCCTGGTCAACCCCACAGGAGAATGCCCGCGAGCGGAAGAGGAAGTAGCGGCGCTTTGCACCACCTTGCCCGAGGTCGTATCGCGCATTATCCTCTATCGCCAACAAGCGAACCCGCTGGAGATGCGTATGCGCATCTCTTCCGACTCACCACAAATTTTGCATTATGCCGGGCCAGAGCCAACAGCGAATGCAGAGCTACTATTAGCCGGAAGTTCTCGCCTGGACGAGGGCATCGCGGAGCAATTATTTCATGCATCATCCCGGCGTTCAGTGGTTTTTCTGAGCCATCATGAGAATGAGCGTCTGCAAGGACGCAATGGAGGCGCTGCTCCCAGCCAGCAGGAACGAGAAGAACTTATTGAGCAGTTGGCAGGTAACTTGATGGCGGCAGGCGCCGGGGCGGTTGTCACAATACGCTGGCCTGTTAACACACTGCGCGTCCAGGAGTTCGTCGGGCTGCTCTACCAGGAGCTAGCAGATGGCATACCGATCGGTGAATCTATGCGCCGGGCTCGCTCAACTATGGTACAGCGTCATCCAGACGATATATCATGGGCAGCTTATGTTCTCTATGGTGATCCCGCGCAACGGCTGACCATACACTCGCCTACAAGTAAGGAACGGAACATCGAAGCGAACCTTAATGGACTCGACGAGGAGCATCTGATACCACCGATACCATCTTCTTCCAACGCTCTCGACCGCCGCTTTCTACAAGAAGTGCTGGGCATCGCGCTGACGGAGGCGCGGCACATGCACAAGGACTACCTTGGAACGCCACATCTCTTCATTGCTTTGACCAAGTTAGATGGTGGGTGTACCCAGGATGCCCTGCGTAACCTGCCCGGCAATTTTTCGCCCAAGCAGGTACGCGATGTGATTCGCCTTGCCCTTGGCTCTGGTAAGGCGCCCAGCGACACTCCTATTCTACCCACGCGCCGCTGTAAAGAGATCTTGCAGACGGCAGAGCACATTGCGTTGGAAGCAGGCTCATCCCTCATAGATGAGCGGTCTTTAGCCCAGGCAGTGCTCAGTGAAGGTGATGGAGTGACGCATGAGCTACTCACCAAGCTGGGTATTAACCCGGCTCAGCTCATTGAGCTCATTCTCATGAGCAATGCGCGGTCGCTGCTCGAACTCGTCCCTTCAGTGAGTGCTAACCCGGCAGCACCAATAGAACTCCCCGTGGGCATCAGTCCAGAAGGTGTCCCAAAGGGCGGCAACTCCCTGCTGGAGCGCCTGGGGCGTGATCTGACCAAGCAGGCTGCCATGAGACAGTTAGCGCCGCTGATCGGACGTGACAAGGAAATACGGCAGTTGATGCAGACGCTCATGCTCAAGGATCGCAATAACCCTGTCCTGATCGGCGATTCGGGTGTAGGAAAGACAACAATTGTGGGCGGGCTGGCCCAGCGTATCGTCGACGGAGCAGTTCCCCCCGAGCTGCGTGGGAAGCGTTTGATCGAGTTATCCGCCAGTACGCTGGTCGCCGGTACCAAGTACCGTGGCGAATTTGAAGAGCGATTCTTGAAGGTGCTTGAAGAGGCAGAGAGCAGCGGCAATGTGATTCTGTTCATCGACGAAATGCATCTCCTCATCGGCACAGGCAGGGCAGCTGATGGAAGCATCGACGCCGCTGGCATCCTCAAGCCCGCACTCGCCGGTGGCCGCCTGCGCTGCATCGGAGCTACCACGCCGCAAGAATATCGCTTGATCGAGAAGGACGCGGCGATGGAGCGACGCTTGCGCCCCATCACCATAGAAGAACCCTCGATCGAGGAAGCGCTGGCAATACTGACGGGTATGCGTGACCTCTACGAGCAGCATCACCATGTAACCATCACCAAAGAGGCACTGCATGCAGCGGTACATCTCACGGTACAATACCTGCCAAATCTGCGCCTGCCGGACAAAGCATGCAGCATTCTGGATGAAGCTTGCTCGCAGGCGCGTGTATTTCTTGTAGAAGATGTCCCGCACGCGGGTGATGAGGAAGATGAGTTTGTAGAACAGCCTGTGATTACGGCTGCAATGATTGCGGAGGTCATCTCTAATCGCACAGGGATTCCCGTACACGCGCCTGGCCGCGAGGAGCGGGATCGATTGTTGAACCTGGAGACATTGCTCAAGAGGCGTGTCATCGGCCAGGACGAAGCTATCGGGCGCGTAGCGCAGGCAATTCAGGTGACACGCGCGGGCTTGAAGCCGCACAATCGTCCTGCTGGCGTGTTCCTTTTCCTGGGGCCGACGGGTGTGGGTAAAACTGAGCTGGCACGAGCTCTGGCAGCCGAGGTATTTGGCTCTGAGGAACACCTGATTCGCGTGGATATGTCAGAGTATATGGAGAAGCACTCGGTCTCGCGCATGGTTGGCGCCCCACCCGGCTATATTGGACATGACCAGGAAGGTCAATTGACGGGCAAACTGCGCCGTCGCCCACACTGCGTCGTGCTGCTGGATGAAGTGGAAAAAGCTCACCCGGAGGTGTTCGACCTCTTCTTACAGGTTTTCGATGCAGGTCGCCTCACCGATGCCCAGGGTCATACCGTAGATGCCCAGCATGCTATCTGGATTATGACCTCAAATGTTGGAACCGATATGCTGGGGCGCTCAATGCCGAGCGGCTTCCGCGCAAGCATGAAAGGGACCGCTGAAGAGATGCAGCGCGATCGCTTAATGGAGCGCCTGCGCCAGACCTTCCGCCCAGAGTTCCTCAATCGCATCGATGAGATAGTGATCTTCCACCCGCTGGGGCAAGAGCAGGCACACGCAATTACTCGCCTGCAGATGGCCGAACTGGCAACTCGTCTCCTGGAGCAAGGATTGACCTTACACGCCGATGATAGCGTCATTGATCTCCTCTGCAAAGAAGGCTTTAGCCAGACCCAGGGAGCACGACCTCTACGCCGCACCATCGAGCGACTACTGACAGTGCCACTGAGCCTGCGTATCCTGCTGGCGAGCATACCTGAGCACGGTGAAATACATGTGAACGCGGAGGATGGTCAGTTGGCGATCGATATCAGGGAAGCAGCTGCAGAGGTACCTTTCGCGGGAACACAGGAGAGCGCCGAGGTGGACGCGCTTTAGAGACCTACCCACCTTGCTGTAGACAGCAAGGCGGGACGCACGAGCAGGCCTGTTCGTGCTTGTGCCTTCCGTGGTGAAGATGACCGGAGTATGTCTGGAGCGGCGCTCAACAGCACGTGCCCGGAGTGGACGCGATTGATCGGCTCTCGGGCACGATAAATCGGCCCCTACAACAGGCTGCGCCTGGAGCAAGCTCAACAGAGCACATGGCACCCCAACGATCATCACTCACCACACAATATATTATACTCCCCCGTCGCTTTACATAAGAACCAGTATCCGCTCTGCTAAACCAGCATGCCGCAGCACAGTTTGTGGTATGATGGTGATAGTGGACTTTAAGAGCCCTTCAAAATTTACATGAGGCCTGGTGACTCATGTCTATATACCAGCCGTATTAGGAGGCAAATGGTAGCTATGAAAGCCGTGAAAACCCATGTTGGGCGATGTGATACCTGTGGTGAACCAGCGGCGTACGCCCAACTTTTGTCTGGGGGCCGCACCTTTCGCTTTTGTGAGCAGCACGCGCCCCTGCTTGTGAAAAAGCAGGCCGAGGCCGCTGCTGCTACAAACAAAGAAGGGCAGAAGGCGAAAGAGTAATGTGGGGACCGACTCATCGTGGTCCCACGATAAATCGGGCTCCCACGATAAATCGGGGAGCTACGACCCAGGCAGGGTGCCTACGGCATTGGTAACTGGATGTAGAACGCGGAGCCTGCTCCTTCAATTCCTGTACTCTCAACCCCGATCTTCCCATCCATAGACTCGATCAAGCGACGAGAGATGTAGAGCCCGAGGCCGGTGCCGCGCACAGGGCTGTTCACATCTCTCTCCAGGCGATAGAAGCGCTGGAAGAGGTGTCCCTGCTGCTGTGGAGCGATGCCCTTGCCTTTGTCAAGGACACTGATGACGACCGAAGGAACAGAGTCCATCATGGCGCGGACGGCGAAGGCGATTGGCGTTCCTTGCTCCGAGTATTTCAGCGCATTCATACTGAGATTGAGAAGAACCTGGCGCAACCGCCCAGCATCAGCTTGTACAGAGAGGTGAGCCGGGATGTCCAGGTAGACTTTGCGCTGTTCTTGCGTCACATGAGGCTCAATCAGATCAACGACGCTTTGTATCATCTCGCGTACCGATACTCGCTCTATATGAGCAGGGCGCAGGCCCGATTCAAGCTCAAGCTGGCTGGCATCCATTACATTGCCGAGCAGCAAAACCAGCTCATCACAACCACGGCGCGCTTTTTGGAGGAATTCTTGACGTTGGGCAGGGGGAAGGGTTTCATCGTATTGTGCCACCAATTCTAGATAGCCCTGCACGGCAGTGAGCGGCGTGCGCAATTCGTGCGAAGCCGTAATCATAAACTGATCTTTGAGCTGGTCAAGCTCCTGCTGACGTCGATGCGCATCGCGCAGTTGCTGGTAGAGGTGGGCATTGGTAAGAGCAATCGCCGCCTGTTCCGCAAAATCCTGAGCCTGTGTAAGATCCGCCGAGGAAAAGGATTTTTTGTCATACGTTCCCGGATGCACGGAGCGTGCCAGGACTAGCAAGCCCACAGGTTCCTTTCTCGCGACCAGTGGCGCAAGAATGGCCGTATATACAAAGCGCTGTACCAACGCCTCTCGTAAGGTGTGCGAACGCCGTCGCAGCCCTCCAGCCGTGATACGCCCAGATCCGGAAGCGTCTGAAGGTGTGCGCTTCATGGAGCCATCCCTCGAGGTTGACCAGGATGGAAGAACAGCAATGCTGCGGGAAGAACTCGGAGCACTCTCTGCGTCTTTCGAGAGAGCAGGCGATAGCTGTGACACATTTTGCGGGAACATGTGATCAAGCTGTACAAGCACCGGTTGCAGTGAGTTAAGCGCCTGGGCTTCGTATTCGTAAGGGTGAATGGGCGGCCATTTCATTTTGTCGAGAGCAGGAGCTGGCAGCTCCTGTTCATTGACAAAGGCATCCAGCGGAACGAGATATCCATTGTTGCCAGGAACATACAACAGGGCGTAGTCGGCCTGCAGGGCATTGGCGCCTTCAGCACAAATAAGTTCATGTATTTCCGCGGGCTCTGCAAAAGCAGAATTCAGGCGTACCGCTATGTTCACCATTGCTTTAGCAAATAATGCGCGTTCCTGCGCTTCCTGGTAGAGCCGCGCATGTTCGATTGCAGTAGCAGCCTGTTCAGCAAAAGCTTCGGCCATCTGCCTGTCATGCTGGCTAAAAGACTGCGCGGCATGCCTGGACAAGCCTATGCACCCCTGCACCTGCCCATGAGAGATGAGAGGGATAAAGAGTGTTGCCCGGATATGCTGCTGTTGCCGCCAGGCGTCCACTTCTAGCGGTAGGAGGTAGCCCTGCCCTTGCCAGTTCACCTCTATTGCTTTTCCCGACAGGATGGTCGCATGAGGCAACTGCATTCCCTGGAATCTCCATGCTATCGTCTCCGGCGAGCCAGACACCGCCGCACGGATCAGTATGCTAGAATGCTCGCCCTGTTGTGGCTCATGGTAGTTCTCGATCAGCAGGAGCATAGCGGCGTCAAAACCCAGTGAAGATGCTGCTACAGTGACGACACGCTCAAGCAAGGGATCGAACTCAAGCACTTCGTTGAGTTGTGCAGCCAGGAGACGCAGGTGTTCGGCCGCTTGATGTTGGCGCTCTCGCTCTCGCCGCAGTACCTCGTTTTGCTGCGTTGCATATAAGTAGCGAACAGTGACAAGCGTACCGACGATAGCAGTAAGTACTACCAGGAAAATTGATATTTCGTTATCCTGCGTAATCTCGCTATACAGGGTAAACATTAGTAGGACGGAAAGAGGAAGATAGATGAGGAAGCTTTGCAGGAG
>WNFF01001975.1_pt1 | contig 16699 bp, 10 predicted proteins | sample 5400441 | NCBI WGS metagenome assembly WNFF01 (sample SAMN13153345, study PRJNA577476) | soil metagenome | isolation source: 120 cm saprolite under Douglas fir tree site 2 hole 3 replicate 1 | place: USA:California | collected 2015-04-18 | reverse complement strand
TTGGACTCGCGCTGTCTGACTCCTTCAGGGCGTCGCTTCACAATTTGACGAACCCGTATGGTGACGGGCACTCCGCAGAAAAAATAGCCGAAGTCCTCAGCACTGTAGACTTGTCACCGTCTCTTCTGGCGAAAGCGCCGTCACGAATTCATTCTCACACGGCAGCATGAAGGTCCCTCTCGCAAAACCGGAGATAACCGAAGCAGACATTGCTGCTGTTGTTGATGTGCTGCATTCGCCAAACCTGAGCCAGGGGCCCGTCATGCACGAATTCGAACAGGCACTGGCGGCATACCTCGGCGTCTCCCACGCCGTGGCTGTAAATTCAGGCACCAGCGCTCTTCAACTTGCGCTACGCGCCCTTGGAATAAGAGATGGCGATGAGGTGGTCCTGCCATCTTTCAGCTTCATGGCCGTTACCAATGCTGTTCTCAGCGAACGCGCCATACCAGTATTCGTGGACGTTGATCCCACGACTCTCAACATGGATAGCGCATCGCTCGACGCTGTGTTGAGTGAGCGGACCCGGGCAGTCATCATTGTCCACTCTTTTGGTTTTCCGGCTCCGGCCGCAAAAATAGTCGAATTTGCCAAACGACATTCCCTGGCCGTGATTGAAGATGCCTGTGAGGCTTTGGGCGCCGAACTCGACGGGACTAGGACCGGGACCCTCGGGGACATCGGCACTCTGGCGTTTTATCCCAATAAGCTCATCACCACCGGTGAAGGCGGGGCGCTGATCACAAATTCCAGAGGGCTGGCTACGCGGCTCAGAAGCCTCAGCAACCAGGGACGGCAAGCAAGTTTCGAGTGGTTCCAACACACTGAGCCCGGATTCAGCTACAGACTGTCCGACATAAATTGCGCGCTGGGATTGCAACAGCTTTCTAGAATCGAACAAACACTGCAACGGCGTGAGGAACTGGCTGCCTGCTATAGGCGACTGCTGAAGACAAATGCGAACCTCTCATGTGCCTGGCACCAGCGTAGCGGCGCGCGCACAAGCTGGTTTACTTATCCTGTCCTGCTGAACGAAAGTTTCACCCTCCAGGACCGGGACGAGATTTGGGCGGAACTGAAGCAGCGAGGAATCGAGTCGGGAAGGTATTTCGCGCCATCTCATTTGCAGCCGGCGCTTCGCGGTGTTCCGTTCCGCTGTGGAGATCTCAGCACAACCATGTCCATTTCCGGAAGATTGCTATGCTTGCCCCTCTTCCAAGCCTTGACTGAGAGTCAGATCGAGTTTGTGTGCGCCGCGCTGAATGAAATTTTGGGGAATCGAGCTGTTTACTGCAGAACGGTTCCCGCGGCGGCCAACTGGTAGAGCAGGTTGCCCGATGTTGGAAACCTGCATTCGGCGCCATTTTCATAGTTGATTACCCACCGCGCCACTACTTCCAGCCCTGCGGAACGGAACAGCCGCTTCATCTCCGCATGCGTAAATACGTGGCCTTGTGTGTGGATGGTGTGTTCGTGCGCCTTCCACGAGACGATCACGTCGCCAGAATCGCGGGACTTGGGGAAGGAATCATGGACGATTCTAAAAAACGTCTTGGTCCAGCCGTACGCGGCGGCGTTGTAGCGATGGGTTACGTCCAGAAAAATCGCGCCTTCGGGATTGAGCCGCCTTTTCAGTTTTGATAGCACTAGTAATCTCTGCTCAGCGTCCGGAATGTGGCCCAGGACGTTCCATAAACAAGTAATCAGGGAGAATTGCGGGGCGGTGTCGGGAATTTCTGAGGCGCTGCAAGGCCAGACTTCGGCGCTGTCTGGGCATAGAGCGCGCATTCCCGCGCTCGGCTCTACGAGCACGACCCGCGCAATGCGGGCAGATTGGGCGATACGTAGTGCGCGGGCACCATTTCCCGCTCCCACGTCCAACAAGGACCCCGCTTTGGGTGCTCGCGCAACTACAATGTCCTCGACCTTCCGCAGGTAGCGACTTCTGATTTCGGAGTAGGACTTGTAATACGGCGCGAATGCGTCATAGGCGGCGATCGGATTCAGAATGTGCTGCGGCAAATGGACGTTCAACATTGATGCGGCGCTACTACAAGAATCTTGACACACCTGACAAAGAAACTCGCACGGTGGAGATAATTTTCTTGCGCGCAAAGGGCTGCCAGGGAACGCGCAAATTTTCCTGGCCCTTCTGTCTCAATAGCCGACCGGCTCCTCCCAGCGTTCACGCCGTAGGCAATAAGCCTCCGTCCGGGTTGGAGCCGGGCTAGCGTTTTACTTCGGGATGTTCCCGGGTTAAGAGAAGAAGTCAATGATCAAGAGAATTCTTCCCAGCTTTCGCAAGTTCACCATCGGCCTGGTAGGCATGTTATTTCTTTCCGCGGTCTTTCTCTACGCCTTCCCAGCACCCACTCTGTTTTACGCAGCGGTAGTGTTGCTGCACGCCGGCGCCGGACTGGTGGCAATTTTCTGCCTGATACGCTTCTGCCTACGTTGCCTGCGCCAAGCGACGTTGACCGCCAAGCTGGGCTGGATCATGCTGGCCTTCGGCGGTCTTGTCGGAGGCGCGCTGGTCTACGTTGGGACCACGCGCCAGAACCAGAAATGGCTGTACTTGCACATTGGACTCTGTCTCGTGGGAATCATTCTTCTGCTGGCCGACGTGATCGCCCGGTGGCTCTCGACAAGAATCAGACTGGGAACGGCCAAGGTCCGCATCGCTGCAATCGCCGTGTTGACGGTCAGCACTGTTGCCATGGCTTACTCAGCTCGGGCATTGCGTGAAGGACGCTGGCTGGCATCCCACGTCATCAGGAACCCTTCGATCGCTCCCGAGACCATGGACTCCGAAGGCGATGGCCCAAAAGGCCCGTTCTTCCCGAGTTCTGCGCAGGTGGTCAACGGCGGACATATACCCAGCAAGTTCTTCATGGAATCCGATAGCTGCAAGCGTTGCCACGCCGACGTCTACAACCAGTGGTATAGCTCGGTCCATCATTTTTCTTCTTTCAACAATCAGTGGTACAGAAAAAGCATTGAATACATGCAGGACGTTGTGGGGACCCAGCCCTCCAAATGGTGCGGCGGATGCCACGATCCCGCGGTGCTTTACAGCGGGCTGATGGACACGCCCATCAAGCAGATTGTGCATCGTCCGGAAGCTCAGGCCGGCCTGGGTTGCATGATGTGCCACTCCATTGTCCAGGTGAAGAGCACGATGGGTCAGGGCGACTTTTACCTGGAGTATCCGAAGCTGCATGAGCTGGCCGCCAGCAAGAACCCGGTGGTGCGGTCAGTCCATGACTTCATGACTTATCTGAACCCCGAGCCTCATCGCCGCACATTCCTGAAACCGTTTATGCGGACCCAGACGGCGGAGTTCTGCTCCACGTGCCACAAAGTACATTTGGACGTGGCAGTGAATCACTATCGCTGGTTTCGTGGATTCAACGAATACGACAACTGGCAAGCCAGCGGAGTTTCCGGATACGGAGCGCGATCGTTTTACTATCCGCCTAAATCGCAGCAGTGCGCGGACTGCCACATGCCCATGCAAAAATCAGAGGACGCCGGAAACATTGCGGGCTTCATCCACTCCCACCGCTTCCCGGCAGCTAATACCGCGTTACCAATCGCTAACAAAGACCCCGAACAACTGAAGATCACGGAAAACTTTCTCAAGAACAAGATCCTGAGCGTGGATATCTTTGCTCTTTCGGCGGCGCGGCCCGAAAAGAAAACAAAAGCTTCCCAGCAGAATGATTTGTCCACTACATTCGCGGTTGGTGAAGAAGCCGAAACCAGAACCGTCTTCACCGGCAGCGAACCGGTCGCGCTGGTGACTGCTCCGCTGAATCGAGTGCAGCCGGCAGTTCGCCGCGGCGATACGGTACAGGTTGACGTGGTAGTGCGCACCCGCACCATCGGACATTTCTTCCCTGCTGGAACAGTGGATGCCTATGACACATGGTTGGAGTTAAAGGGTACAGATGATCGCGGTCAAACCATGTTCTGGAGCGGCAAGGTTGAAGACGACGGCAAGGGTCCCGTGGAAAAGGGCGCCCATTTCTACCGTTCACTCCAGGTTGATGGCCATGGTAATCCGATCAATAAACGCAATGCCTGGTCAACGCGTGCCGTAGTCTATGTTCGCCTGATTCCGCCCGGCGCGGCGGACACCGCGCACTTCCGGGTCGCGATTCCGAAGAACGCCGGCAATCAGATTAAACTGCATGCACGCCTCTGCTATCGCAAGTTTGCCTGGTACAACACGCAATTCTCTTTCGCTGGAGTGCCTGACCCTGCCAAAGTAGGCGGCGTTGCGCCCGCATACGACGACCGGCACATGGTCTTCACCGGCAGCACGGCGGAAGTTTCTTCCGTCGACAAACGTATTCCTGAACTTCCCATCATCGCCCTTGCCGAAGATGAAGTAACGCTCAACGTCCTGGACCAGAACGCACCGGCGCCGGCCCCGAAGGTTGAACTGAACGCCAAAGAGTGGCAGCGCTGGAATGACTATGGTATCGGAATGTTCCTGCAGGGAGACCTGAAAGGTGCGCAAGCTGCCTTCCAGAAAGTTACCGAGATTGATCCAAAGAACCCGGATGGCTGGGTGAATATTGGCAGGGCGGCGGTCCAGGAAGGAGACATGGACCGCGCCCGCATCGTGCTGAAGCGGGCCCTGGAAATCAATCCCAAGCTGGCCCGCACGAACTTCTTTTATGCCAAAGTCCTGCGGAATGACGGCGACTATGATGGCGCGGCCGAACATCTTCGCACCGTCCTCACGCAATATCCGCAGGACCGCGTCGCGCTCAATGATCTGGGACGCATTCTCTTCCTCAAGCGGCAATACGCCGACGCCATAAAGCAACTGCAGGCGGTGCTGGCCATTGATCCGGAGGACCTTCAGGCCAATTACAACCTCATGCTCTGTTACAACGGCCTGGGCGATCAAAAACTCGCGCATGACTACGAAGTTCGCTACCGGCGCTTCAAAGCGGATGAGAACGCCCAGGCGCTTACTGGTCCCTATCGCCTGCTGAATGCAGAGGACAACCAGGAGCGGCAGGCTATTCACGAGCATGTATCCGCGCCGCTGGAAACCACAGTCGCCGCAGCACGCACGCGGCGAAAAGAAAAATTGGCGCAATCGGCGAAACAGCCAAAGAAGACAGCTTCTGTTTCCGCATCCGGAACAAGTCAGCAGGCTTGGCGGTAAATGCGAGCTGGATGCGTTAGTGAGGGGTCCCGAGTGTTGCAACTCCAAACAAGAACGAGGTGAAGAGAGAGGCGGCCGTCACGGCTTCAGCCCACCTCGATTGTTGTCGCAGGCCCGTTACTGCCGGTACTTGCGGCTCGAAGTGACTCCCTGCCCCTCTTTCACGACGATCGTCTGATCGGCATCAACATTCTGGAGGTGGTCCACTTGTCCGCTAGGCCATTCGATTTGCACTTCGTCCGCCTTGCTCGCGGGGCCCAAACCGAAAGTCAGCACTAGTTCACTCTGAGAGAGATATCCGCCGCTGTGCAGCAGCTGATATTGCTGGTCGGACCCGCTTTTCAGACGCACAACGGCGCCGATGCCGTCTCGATTCGACTTTGTGCCTACCAGCTTTATACGCAAGCCGTGGTTTTTGCCCGCGGGATTGCGGAACAATACCGGTAATCCCCCGTTGGTCGTAACCAGAATATCCAGGTAGCCATCATTATCTATGTCGGCAAAAGCGGCCCCGCGGCCAAGCCTGGGAGCACTGAACTCCGGACCAAGCTGGGCGGCGACATCCTGAAATTTCCCTCCACCGGTGTTATGAAACAGATGGGGCGGCTGACGATACTTGATGCGCTTCTGGATCTTCTCAATGTCATCTTCGATGTGGCCGTTGGCGACAAAAATATCGGGCCAGCCATCCAGATCGTAGTCGAAAAAGAAACACGAAAAACCCAGGCTCAAAAGACTGGCATGACCAATCTCTGATCGCGGCGCTTCATCCACAAATAAGCCATTGCCTTCGTTGTGATACAGCGACATCATCTGGTTGGCGAAATTAGAAATAACGATGCTGGAGCGTCCGGAGTGATCATAGTCTCCAGAATCCACGCCCATGCCTGCGCGCGCGATGCCATCTTCATTGAACGCGATTCCGGCCGGCACGCCCCGTTCGGTAAACGTCCCGTTCTTATTGTTGACGTAGAGCTTGTTCGGCTGGGTGTCATTGGCGAACAAGAGATCGGGCCAGCCATCGCCGTTGTAATCGAGCGTGGTCACGCCGAGAGTTTTTGACGCAGGATCAAAGAGTCCGGCCTTGTGCGTGGCATCTTCAAATTTTCCGTTTCCCAGGTTGTGCCACAGCCGGGGAGGAACGCCGGAATACGATTCCGGAGTGCAATAGGATTTGTGTGTGCCGTCGAGAGTGCAGACGATGTCTTTTTGCGGCGACCAGTCCACATAGTTGCCGACGATCAAATCGAGCTTGCCGTCGCGGTCATAGTCCACCCAGGCAGCACTGGTGGAAAACTCGTTGATTCCCCATAAGCCCGCTTGCCGGGTCACGTCGGTGAAGGTACCGTTGCCATTGTTGTGGAAGAGATGGCTCTGGCCGACGGCAGTAACAAAGATGTCATCAAATCCGTCGTTGTCATAATCGCCGATCGCCACGCCCATGCCGTAGATATTCAAGCCCAGGCCGGAAGCCGCGGTAACGTCGGTAAATGTTCCGTTGCGATTGTTGTGGTAGAGCCGAAGAGCATTTCCGCCGGGGGCTTCATGTCCGGGCCAGCCTTTGCCGTTGACGAGCAAGATGTCAGCATAGCCGTCATTGTCATAGTCAATAAAGGCGCAGCCCGGGCCCAGGGCTTCCGGCAGGTATTTCTTACCGAAGGCACCATTGTTGTGGACAAAACGAATGCCGGCGGATTGGGTGACGTCAGTGAACTGAAGTCCATGCGGATCCGTGACCCGCGCGCGCGGAATGTCCGCCTTGTTGGCGGGCTTTTTAGGATCACTCCCTGCTGACGTAAGGAGGGCCACAGACGCAAGCACAATGGCAACGAGTACGAGACGATGGGAAGTTAATGAGGATGGAGTCATAAGACCTCTTAATTCTTCGCGCGCTCCGCTCAGGCAGAACGGAAGCGATTTCTTTTCGAGGATTTCCTGATTGCGTTGTGGCATCCGACTTTTACTGTTTTCTTAGACAGCACGATGGAAGAAAATTGCGCACCGTCCACCCAAACTGCGCAAATGGAAGAGGCAGACTTGTCTGATGCGATAAGACGTTCGAGATTCGCAAGAGGTATGGACTACACCGATGAGCGCTCCCTAGGCTCCAGCCACAGCAGCCCGCCGGTCGCGCCCTCGCAAGTGCGACCGCAATTCACCCGGGGCAATCGTGCCCGCCTTCGTTGCAAACAATGAGAAGGAGTGCTTGCAAACTGGACGACGGATCGGTACCTCGCTGGCAAAAAAGCATCATGTATCCGCAACTGTATAAATCGGCCCTATTGCTGTTGATGATGCTTCCGATTCCAGGTATGGAAGTTGGTTCGCCGGCCGGCGCTCAACATAGTCAACAGAACCAGCGCTGGTTTGAAGATGTCACCCACAAGGCCGGCATACTCCACCGGCACCATACCCGCCGTTTCAATAACCCGTATGCGGAAATCATGCAGGGCTACACCAAACTTGGAGCCGCAGTGGCGGTGGCCGATTATGACCGTGACGGATTTGAAGACGTCTTTGTCACCGACTCATGCTCCACCTGCAAGAACCACCTGTACCACAACAACGGGGATTTCACCTTCACCGACGTGGCGGAAAAGGCCGGTGTGGCCAAGGGCAATGACGAAGAGAACGCCTCCTCAGGGGCGCTGTGGTTCGACTTCAATAATGACGGCTTTTCAGACCTGCTGGTAGTGCGGTTCGGTCACCCGATCCTCTACCAGAACCTGGGCAACGGAAAGTTTCGCGATGTGACCAAGGCGGCAGGCCTGGACCGCTACATGAACGGCATCAAGGCAATTGCATTCGATTATGACAATGACGGATATGTAGACCTATTCTTCGGCTGCTATTTTCAACCCATCAACATCTTTCATCCCAGCACACCCAGATTCTTCCCTGAAAGTTTTGAGAATGCCAACAACGGCGGAGGCGTCATTGTTTTTCACAACAACAAAGACGGAACGTTCACTGATGTGACGGAACGTGTGGGCATCCACACCACCGGCTGGACTCTGGATCTGGGCCATGGTGACGCAAATAACGACGGATTCGAAGACCTCTATGTGGCCAATGATTTTGGCACGGACCGTTTCTACGTCAATAACGGCAACGGCACTTTCACCGACAAGACCGAATCCGCGATCGGCTTTGACACCAAGAAAGGCATGAACGCGGATTGGGGAGACTTTGACAACGACGGCTTTCTCGATATCTACGTAACCAACATCACTGACGATTACATGCGCGAAGGAAACTTCCTGTGGCACAACAACGGAAACCTTACCTTTACTGATATTTCGCGCGAAACCGGCACCGACGACACTGGCTGGGGCTGGGCGGGCAAGTTCTTTGACTATGACAATGACGGTTGGCTCGATCTCTACGTGGTCAACGGCTGGGTCTCGGGCGGCAAGGAAAGCTACGTGCCCGACATTTTTGAGATGGTAACGCGGCCGAATGTGGATTTTGCCGACGCGCGCAACTGGCCCCCAATCGGAAATAAATCCCTGAGCGGCTACCAGAAAAAGCACTTGTTTCATAACGAAAATGGACACATTTTCAAAGATGAAGCGGAGCGCCACGGCCTGGATTCGATCAAAGACGGCCGCGGTATCGCCGTGGCCGACTTCGATAATGATGGACGCCTCGACCTCTTCGTCACCAACGCCGACGACGAGCCATACCTCTATCGCAACATCCTACCCACGGGAGCACACTGGATGGGCTTTCTGCTGCAAGGAACCAAGTCGAATGCAGCGGCCATCGGCGCCCAAGTGCGGCTGACAGCCAACGGCCGAACGTATCTGCGCTATGTCAACGGCGGAAATGGGTTCGCCAGTCAGTCCACGGCGCGTGTCCATTTTGGTCTGGGCAATGCCACCAAAATCGATGGTGTCGAAATACGCTGGCCTTCGGGCCTGAAGCAGACCTTGATGGCCCTGCCCGTGGACCACTGGTACAAATTCGCCGAAGGCGAATCGGTAAACAATATTCAACCTTGGGAGCCAAGACGATGACCATGAAATCGCATGCTCACACATTTACGGTCCTTCTGACTATTTGCGCGCTCCTGACGCCGCTCCGGACCGCCGACACGGACTATCAGGAAGCCCTGAAGGCCCTGGGGGCGAAAGACTACATAACCGCGTTGCACTATCTGGAATCAGCCGTAACTGGCGATCCGGATAACTTGCGCTATGCCAGTGAATACCGTCAGGCAGCCATCAGAACCAAAGACTTTGACCGGTCGCTCCAGTTATTTGAAAAGCTGGCCGCGGAACATCCAAATTCCGCAAACGTCCACTTGAATTTTGGTTTCGCGTACGTCGACAAGATTCCCGTGGCCGGTTCCATCACCCAAGTGGTCCTGGCCAACAATGGGCTCAAGGAATTCAGCCGAGCGGTTGAATTGCAGCCGAACTGGATCACCTATTACACCCGAGGAATGAGTTACCTTTTCTGGCCCAAGATTTTCAATCGCGCTCCATTGGGCGTAGCGGACCTGCAAAAGGCCATGGATATCCAGAAAGCGGCGCCACTCCGTCCTTACTACGTGAAGACCTACATCGGCTTGGGCGACGGCTACTGGAAGACGGACGACCTGGAAAAGGCGCGGGCCACCTGGCAGGAAGGATTGAAACTGTTTCCGGGCAATCCGGATTTGCAGGCCCGCCTGGCACAGCAGGGAGACCAGCTCAAGAGCACCATCGAAGCAGGCTTTGATCCCGCCAAACGGGTTGACACCGACCTGAAGGATTTATGGGCAAATTCACAAAAATAAAAGCAGGCCTATGCTGCTTCCTCTTGTGTCTCGCTTCGAATCCAGCGGCCGCCGGCGGACCGGGCATTCGCTTTGAAGAAATCGGGGCCAAGGCCGGCGTTCGTGTCCAGCATCACACCCGGATGTTCCATGGAAAGAACGCCGATGTCCTGCGCATGTTTACTTCCGGCGGAGCGGCAGTTGCCGTAGGCGACTATGACAACGATGGATTTGAGGACATTTTCGTCACCGATTCAGACGCCGGTAAGCCGAATCACCTTTTTCACAATAACGGCAACATGACATTTACTGACGTGGCGGTAAAAGCGGGCGTGGCCGGAGGCAATGATTCGCTGTCTGTGGTAGCCGATGCGTTATGGTTCGACTACGATAACGACGGCAAGCTGGACTTGCTGGTAGCGCGCTTTGGCACGCCAATCCTCTATCACAACGAAGGCAACGGCAAATTTAAAGACGTGACTGCCTCTTCCGGGCTCAACAAGTTCGGAAACACCATTGCCGTAATTGCTTTTGACTACGATAACGACGGCTATCTCGACTTGCTGTTCGGAAACTACTTCAAGCCGGTCAATCTCCAGGACCTCAAGGACCCTCGGGTGCTGCCCAATGACCTGGACAATGCCACCAACGGCGGAGGCGTCACGCTCTGGCGCAACACAGGCAAAGGAAGTTTCGAGGAGGTCACAGACAAAGCGGGGCTTGGCAAGGTAACCGGCTGGACGCTGGACATAGGACATGGAGACTTCAACAATGACGGCCTCCAGGACATTTATCTGGCGTGCGATTACGGCACGGATCATGTCTTCATCAACAATGGCAACGGAACATTTCGCGAAGTGACCGAAAAAGCCACCGGGTGGGACACAAAAAAAGGCATGAATGTTGACGTTGCCGATTACGACAACGACGGTTGGCTGGACGTCTACGTCACCAATATCACTGACGAGTACATGAAAGAATGCAACATGTTGTGGCACAACAACGGGGACGGAACGTTCACGGATGTCTCCAAGGAAACCGGCACGTGCGAAACAGGCTGGGGATGGGCCGCAAAATTCGCTGACTTGGATAACGATGGCTGGCAAGACCTGTTCGTGGTCAACGGGCTGCGCTCCGCGGGTCCCGAAAGCTATGTCCCGCTCTTGCTGCCTGTCATCACTACTCCAGGTCTGGACATTACCGACGTGAACAACTGGCCCGATATAGGGAACCGCACATGGAGTGGCTATCAGAAGAAAAAACTATTTCGTAATCTTGGAAACGGATCTTTTAAGGATATCGCGGCTGATGCAGGCGTGGACAATGATCTGGACGGCCGGGGAATTGGCGTCGCCGACTTTGACAACGATGGAAGACTTGACCTGGTGCAGACCAATGCCAACCAGCCATTGCTTCTTTATCACAACATTACAGAAAAGACCGGCAACTGGATCGAACTCAAACTCATAGGCACCAAGTCAAACCGCGACGCGATCGGTGCACGCGTGCGAATTGAAGCCGGCGGCCTGGTCCAGATCCGCGAGGTCGATGGAGGGAACGGATACGCCGGCGAGAGTACCCGGCGGGTCCACTTCGGCGTGGGCAGCGCCAGCAGGATTGAGAGTCTTCAGATCAAGTGGCCGAGTGGCGCGACGGAAACGGTCGTGGTGCCGATCAACCGCGTGAGCTATATCGAAGAAGGCCACGGGGTGGTTCCGCGATGACTGGGGGGACCCGGGCTGGAGTAACAATCCTCCTTGCGGTTGCGTTGGTGGCCTCCACACCTACGTTGCCTCCTGACCTTCGCGACCAACTCGGGCGGCATCGCAACCTGGGCAAAGCATATTACGAAAACCCCATGACCCAGTTGAAGGCCGTCGATGAATTCCGGCAGGCGCTGGTCCTGGCGCCGGAGTCCGCTCGCGACCGCGTCAACTACGGACTTGCTCTACTACGCGCGGGCAAGACCGAGGAGGCGATTGCCGAGCTCACCAAAGCACAGAGCCAGGATCCCTCGATTCCCCACACTTGGTTCAATCTGGCCATCGCCTACAAGAAAGAATTCAATCATCAAAAAGCTATTGAGCAGTTTGACGGCATGCTCAAGCTGGTCCCCAACGAGCCGGTATCCCACTACAACCTGGGAATCGAGTACAAGCTGACGGGCAAAACGGACCTGGCACTCCAACAATTTGTGATTACCGAGCAGTTGAATCCCAACTTTGCTGCTCCGCATTTCCAGCTGTACAACGCGTATCGCGAGCTTGGGCACAAGGAAGATGCCGCACGCGAACTGGATACTTTCAACGAAATCAAGAAACGAAAAGCGGGCGCCGCGGTGCCTGAGGACCCTGAGTGGTCCTTCTACTCCGAGATTTATGACGTCGTGGAGTTGGACCAGGAGTTCGACCGGGGACCTTCGCCTCCGTTCAAGTTCCAAACAAAGAAAGTCGCTTCCGGGATTGATACCGCGACCGCAGGGATGGCGGTTCTGGATTTCGACGGTGACGGCACTCCCGACCTCATCGTGTGGTCTGAGAATGGAGTGGTGCTTTTGAAGAATGGGGCCGTTCCGGTGGGCAATACCGGCCTCGAAAAGCTGAAGGGCGTCGTCTCGATCGCGCCAGGGGACTTCAACAATGATGGATTTCCTGATTTGGCGGTGCTCACGCATTCCGGTGCGTTTCTCTATGTCAATCACAATGGAAGATTCGAGCCATATTCTGTCCCGTTACCCTCCGGCCCGTTTAGCAAGGCAATCTGGGTGGACTACGATCACGACTACAGACTCGACCTTTTCCTGCTGGGCGGAAAATCCGTGCTTCTCAGAAACGACGGCAGCGCAGGCTTCAGCGATCAGACAGGGCATTTCCCCTTCAATGCCGGTCGCGTCACGGATGCGGCTGTCTTCGATCTGCTTCCTGACAACAATGAGACCGATCTGGCCATGCTGTATGACGATGGCTCTGTCGTCATCTACCACGATCAGTTACTCGGCCACTATGAAGCGCATCGATTACCTTTCAAAGTAGCAGAAGGCACGTCGATCCAGGCTGGTGACATCAATAATGACGGATGGACCGATCTGATAGCCATGGGATCCAGCGGTCCCCGGCTGATCACAAATGACCACGGCAAACTGGTAGACGGTCCGGCCGGTCCCACGCAAAAAGGGGCCCTTGTATTTGCCGACCTTGCCAACCGTTCTCTATCTGACATCGTGATGAATGGTTCCGTCTATCGCAATACCGGGCAGGGGAAATTCGAACCGGCTCGCTCCGAGTCGATTCCCATGGGAGTGGCGCTTGCTCAGGCCGATTTTGACGGCGACGGACGCATAGACCTTGCCATCGTCACGCAGGACGGGTCCGTAAATCTGCTCAAGAACGATACGGTCACCTCGAACCATTCCCTGCGAGTCCGGCTTGAAGGAGTTAAGAATCTAAAAGTGCCGATGAGCGCAATCGTGGAAGTCAAGGCCGGCGCATGGTACCAAAAAAGGATCTATCAGGGTCCACCGCTGCTATTCGGTCTTCGTGATTATCCGGAGGCGGATACCGTCCGGATCACGTGGCCCAACGGTTTGATACAAAATGAAACCCGTCAACCGGTGGGGCAGGAAATTTCTTATAAGGAAAAACCGCGCCTTTCCGGCTCGTGTCCCATGATATTTGCCTGGAATGGAAGCCGATTTGAATTTGTGACGGACGTGTTGGGCGTGGCGCCCTTGGGCGCCAGCAGTGGCGACGGAGGGTACTTCCCCGTAAACCATCGTGAATACATCCAGATTCCGGAAGGCAGCCTGAAGGCGCGCGATGGCCATTACGAAGTCCGGGTTACCGAGGAGCTACACGAAGTCTCTTACCTCGACCAGGTGCGGCTTATCGCGGTGGATCATAGGGCCGCTGAGGATGTCTTCACCAATGACAAATTCAAAGGCCCTCCCTTCCCCGAATTTCGGCTCTATGGCGTCGAGCGCAGGATCTATCCCACCAAGGCCAGGGACCAGAGTGGCAATGACGTGTTGGCGCGTCTGGCCAGGCGCGATAGACTCTACGTAGACACATTTCATCGCAATTCATCGGGGGTGGCCGAACCGCACTACCTTGATCTGGACTTCGGCAACGCTGCTCCTGCTGGCCGGGCAATCCTGGTCTTAAATGGCTGGGTTGACTGGGCCGACGGCAGCACTTTCCTGGCAGCAGCGCGAGAGAGCAAGCAAGGCCTGATCTTCCCTTATTTACAGGTCAAAGACCGTTTGGGCCGGTGGCAGACGGTAATTGAGGACATGGGCATACCCTCGGGCAAGCCCAAAAGCATTGTCGTGGATCTTAGTGGAAAATTTCTCTCTGCATCCCGCGAAGTGAGGATCGTTACCAACCTGTGCGTCTACTGGGACGAGATTTTTCTGGCCGAAAAGGTCGCCCAGCCCGCAATCAGAATTACTCCGCTCTCAGCCCAATCAGCGTACCTCCGTTACCGCGGATTCTCCCGGACCACGATTCATCCTGAGCGCACTCAACCCGAGCATTTCGATTACGAACAATGGTCTTCCACCACCGGCTGGAACCCGATCCCAGGGTCCTACACACGGTATGGAGAAGTACGGGAATTACTGAAAGTTGTTGATGATCGCCTGGTCATCATGGGCTCAGGGGACGAACTGCGCTTGTTGTTCGATGAACGCCATCTGCCCGCGGTACCGGCCGGATGGAAACGTGACTTTCTTCTGCTGGTGGACGGATGGGCGAAGGACGGAGACTTAAACACGGCTTTTGCGAGATCAGTGGGGCCGTTGCCTTTCCATGGAATGAGCAGTTACCCGTATCCCTCATCTCAGCATTTCCCCGCCGATAAAGTCCATAGTCAGTACCAGCTACGCTATAACACACGTCCAGTTATTGATGACCTTAGTCTCCTGCGCCCCTAGTTTACTGGAAATTAACAAGGTAGATAGTTTAGTTGTGTCAAGATAGAACCTATCGGTAAGAGATATATCTCAAAATGAAACAATCCTTCCCAATTTGGACCTGGTTTGTTCATAGAATAAATTATTGCTGTGTGCTCGCAAATTTTTATAGGTGTTCTGTCTCTGGATTTGATATCAGTAATCTGCCGATGCGGTGGAACCAGCCTCCACATCAGCTCCCAACCTTCACAGTGCCAGCTACTGAACCGACCTTAGGGGTCATAACCGGAGCATTAGACCATGGATATCGAAGCCATTAGAGCCTGGGTCAAAGAAGCAATCAACCGTGTCACCGGTATCGATGCCGATACGATTTCTAATTCAGCCGCATACATGGATGACCTGGATCTGGATTCCCTTGCCATCCTGGAAATCGCGGTAAGCGTGGAAGAGCATTTCAAGTTTCATGCCACCGACGAAGAGCTGACAGCCATCCGCACAGTAGAAGACACTGTGGAGCTTGTCCGGAAACGGATATGTCAGGAAGTTGCATGACGACCCTGCCCACAGTTGTGGTTACCGGAATCGGGATGGTCACCTCCATAGGCACCGGGCGCCACCAGTTCTGGAATGCCTTGCTGGCAGGCCGTTGCGGGTTTGGCCCCGTCAAAAGTTTTGACACCAGCCGCTACAGCGTCCACCTGGGGGCGGAGATCGAGGGATTCAAACCGGAAGAATATGTCCGCAGGCTGGATCCACGCTCCATTGGCCGCTCGTCCCAGTTGGCGATAGCTGCCGCACGGCTGGCCCTGGCGGACGCTTCACTGGACTTAGCGAGCATTGATCTGGAGCGCGCCGGAGTTTGCGCGGGGACCACTTCAGGGGAGCCGCATTTCATTGAACGCTTCGATGAGTGCTATGTTCAGGGCGAATTATCGAAAGTGGGCCCGGAATTCATTACCCGGTATCCATGCCACGTAGTCCCCGGGCATGTGGCCATGGAACTGGGATTGGCGGGCGAGGCCATGATGATCCCCACGGCTTGCGCGGCCGGCAATTACGCAATTGCGCATGCCAGCGACTTGCTGCGCGCGGGCAAAGCCAGCTTCATGCTGGCGGGTGGCGCCGACTCATTCTCACGAATTACCTACACCGGATTTGCCCGCCTGGGCGCGATTGCTCCTGAAGTTTGCCAACCCTTTGACCGTAACCGCAAAGGCATGGTTCCTGGAGAAGGAGCGGCCATGCTGTTGTTGGAATTGAAGACAGACGCACTGGCGCGAGGCGCTCACATCTACTGCGAGGTTGCCGGCTATGGTCTCTCCTGCGATGCGCACCACATGACAGCGGCCCACCCGCAAGGCGACGGAGCGGCCCGTGCCATAAAAATGGCCATGGAGAGGAGCGGAATCACAACCGAAGAAGTGGATTACATCAGTGCCCACGGCACCGGTACCGCTACCAATGACCGGCTGGAAACTATTGCCGTGAAGAAGGCTTTCGGAAAGCATGCCTACAGAATACCCATAAGTTCCATCAAATCGATGCTAGGACACACTATGGGTGCGGCTTCCGCAATCGAGGCCACGGTTTGCGCGCTTACCATCACCGAAGGCCGTATCCCACCCACGGTGAATTGGAAGGAACCGGACCCCGAGTGTGATCTGGACTACGTCCCGAACGTCGCGCGCGAATGCAACGTCCGGGTTGCAATGAACAACGCTTATGCCTTCGGCGGCAACAACTCATCGTTGATTTTCAGGGCAATGCAGCCTGAGAACGGCATTCAGGTTTCAAATTGAGAAAAAGAGTCGCAATCACCGGGATGGGAGTGATCTCCGCT
>WNFF01002067.1_pt2 | contig 16703 bp, 14 predicted proteins | sample 5400441 | NCBI WGS metagenome assembly WNFF01 (sample SAMN13153345, study PRJNA577476) | soil metagenome | isolation source: 120 cm saprolite under Douglas fir tree site 2 hole 3 replicate 1 | place: USA:California | collected 2015-04-18 | reverse complement strand
GGGCCCTCGAGGACCAGCACGTCCCCCGGCGCGAGGCGAGCGCGGATCTCCCGCGCCATGCCGACCACCGCGCGTGCGGTGGAGGTCGCGGCGAGCCCGTCCCCCACCACCGGGACCAGCAGGAGCATGACCGCGCCGATGACCGCCGCGGCCGTGCGCGCGGAGCGCCGCCCCGCCGCCAGGGCGAGCCCGGCCACCCCGATGAGGACCAGGATCGACGCGCGGATCAGCAGCGGCTGGATGTCCGACCACGGCGGATAGGGCGAAGGCTGGCCCCAGGCCGCCTCCTTCCGCGAGTAGACGTCGGTGATCCCGAAGACCGCGGTGGTGAATGCGCGTCCGTCACCCGACCCCCACCACGCGAGCCCGACAGCCAGGAGGAGGAAGAGCACCAGGTGCGTCACGATCAGCCCGCGAGGGCGGGGCCTCGCCTCGTGCCAGGCGCGCGCGGCCAGGAGCGCGACGGCCGGATAGGCGGGCAGCCCGTAGTGGGGCAGCTTGAACGGCGAGAGCGTGAAGACCGCGAGCACCCCCACCGCCCAGATCGCGAGGGCGACCCACGGCACCTCGGCCGGATCGCGCCAGGCACGGCGCCTGACGAGCGCGACCACCGTCGCCGCCGCCGCGACGATCCACGGGAACGCGCCGAAGCCGGCCGCGGCCAGGAACTCGAGCCCCGAGAGCGGCACGTCCTCGTCGGGGAACGCCCGCATCCGCGCCACGTTCAGCACGTGATTGTCGACCACGGTGTACCAGAGAAACCCGGGCTCGGTGGCCGTCACCACCACGTACCAACCCACCCCCAGCCCGACCATGAGCACGATCCCCGCGGCAGGCAGCCACGCCCGCACCGGCCACACCCGCCCCGCAAGCCAGAGCGCGACGGCCACCGCCGCGAGCGGGCCCACCAGCCCCAGCAAATCCTTGGCAAGCGCCGCCACCCCGAGCGCAACGCAGCCCACAAGAGCAAAGAGATGCCCGGGCCCGAAACCGGCCACCGCATCGGGTTGTCCGCCACTGGGGGAGTGCGGGGGCCATTTCTGGGCCCCCGCAGATGAAAAGCTTGAAAGACTTAAACGAGAGTCCGCCGGCCCGAACTGCCACAGCAACCCCACGAACCCCCACTGGATCGCCGCCACGAAGAGCGTCTCCGGCCGCAGGTAGCGCGCGAACGCGGCGAAGAGCGCGCACGAGAGCAGGGCCGCCCCGGCGAGCAGCCCGCCGCCGATTCCCAGGAGCCGGACGCCGAGCAGGGTCGTGCCCGCCACCGCGAGCAGCGCACCCAGCAGCGGAGCCAGCCGCGCGGCGCGCTCGGTGAGTCCCCACCGGTGGAACGACGCGGCGGTGAGCCAGTAGAGCAGCGGCGGCTTGTCGAAGTAGCGCACTCCGTTCAGCCGCGGGGTGATCCAGCTGCCGCCGAGCATCTCGCGGGCGATCTCGGCGTGCTGCCCTTCCCCGGGATCGTCGAGCGGGGCGCGCCCCAGGCCCGGCGCGAGGAGCACGGCGGCCAGGCCCACCATGGACACGACGGCGACACCCGCGCCGCGAAGGGCCGCCACTAGAGGGAGCGGCCGATCTCGTCCAGGATCCGCGCCATGATCGCCCGTCGCGTCGTCATGTCGTCCCCTTGCCTCCTCCGGATTCGAGCCGCCCCGCGCGAAGTCGCAGCGTGCGGTCCGCGAGGGCGGCCGCGTCGGCCCGGTGCGTGACAAGGATAACCGAGGCCCCGCGCTCGCGGCACAGTGAGCGGAGCTCGGACAGGATCACCGCGGCGTGGCCCTCGTCCAGGTTCCCGGTCGGCTCGTCGGCCAGCACCAGCGGCGGGGCGTTGAGCACCGCCCGGCAGTACGCCACGCGCTGCTGCTCCCCGCCCGAGAGCTGGGAGGGATAGTGGCCGCTCCGGTGGGCGACCCCGAGCCGCTCCATCAGGGCGAGCGCGGCCGGCTGCGCCTCGCCGCGCGAGCGGCCGACGTAGCGGGCGGCCAGCAGCACGTTCTCGAGCGCGGTGAGGCCGGCGATCAGGAGGAACGACTGGAAGACGTAGCCGATCGAGCGGCCGCGCACCGGGCACTGGGCCCGACGCGAGAGCCGGCTCACGCAGACGTCGTCGAGCCAGATCTCGCCGCGGTCCGCCGCCTCGAGCAGCCCCAGCAGGTTGAGGAGGGTCGACTTGCCGCAGCCGGAGGGCCCCGCCACCGCCACGAACTCGCCCGGCTTCACCTCCACGTCCACTCCGTCGAGGACCGGGATCGGTCCGCCGTCGGGTCCGCGGAAGGTCTTGTCGAGACCGATCGCCCGTACGAGCACCTCGGGTCTCGCTCAGGTCCCCCGCCGGATGGCCTCGGCGGGCGACAGGCGCACGATCCGCAGGGTGGCGTAGGTGGCGGCCAGGCCGCCCAGGATCACCGAGAACGCGATCGCGAAGATCAGGAGGCGCGGGGAGAAGAGGAAGAGCTGCTGGCCGTCGCGCAGCACGCGCGCGTCCACGAGGGTCCCGATGGCCAGGGCCAGGCCTACCCCGAGCGCGCCGCCGGAGATGGACACCCCGAGGGCCTCGCCCAGGATCTCGCGCAGGAGCTGGAGATCGGTGGCGCCGAGCGCGCGCTTGATGCCGAAGTCGCGGATGCGCTCGAACACCGCCGCGGTCACGGTGTTGGAGAGCGACAACCCGCCGATCACGAGCCCCAGCACCCCGATGCCGAACAGCAGCGCGGAGAAGAAGGCGGTGGACTGGCGCAGGAGACGGCTCAGCTCGCCCGGGATCGTGACGTTCACCCCCGGGACGCCGGCCTGGATGCGCCGGGCCAGGTCGTCGGCGTCCACCCCGTCGGCCCACGCCACCGCGGCCCCGGTGTTGAGGTCGCGGCGGGTCATGCCGCCCGCGCCGCCCGCGAAGACCTGCACGAGCAGCGGGTCGCGCCGCAGCCAGAGGTCGCGCGCGTCGTCGAGCGGGACGATCGCGAAGCGATCCGGCGCGGTGAGCGTCTTGTCGAGCACCCCGACCACCTCGAAGGTCCGTCCGGCGGCCAGCTCGAGCCGGCGGCCCACCGCGAGCTTCCGGCCCGCCGCGAAGTCCGCCCCCACCACGACCACGCCCCGGTCGCTCGCTCGGAGAAACCGGCCGCTCTTGACCGGCAGCTCGCGGAACTGGCGGTTCGACATCGGCACCGTCGGGTCGACCCCCAGGATCAGCTCCTGGGTGAGGGTCAGGAACTGCGAGGTGGTGGGGTTGAGCGGCAGCATGACCTGCGCCTGCACCGCGGCCACCCCCGGCACTCGCGCGATCTGCTCGATCTTGGCCGCCCGCAGCAGCCCACCCGCGGTGAAGCCGGTGCCCATCCCCATCCCTTCGCCGGCCACCGAGATCTGGCCCAGCACGAAGCGGTCGCCGCCGTCGATGAAGCGGGTGATGCGCTCCGCCATCGCGCCGAGCGCGACCAGGCCGGACACCCCCACCGCGATGCCCAGGATCGTGAAGAGGTAGTTCTTGGGCAGGAGCCGGGCGATCCCTACCATTTGAAGCGGGACTCGGTGGCGAGGCCCCGGCGACGGCGCACCCAGCGATTGATGCGGACGATCGTGAAGAAGACCTCGAGCGACAGCCGCATCCGGAGCGACATGCGGAGAAACGCGCCGCCCGCGAGCACCCCGGTGACCCCGTCCACCATGCCCGCGTACTCGCGCGGCTTGAGGAACATCTCGGTGAACGACGGGTCGTAGAAATTCCGGATGAACCGCTGGAAGGGCTGCATGCCCCGCCGGATCGCCCGCTGGTAGGCGCGGAAGCGCCGCGCCTCGAAGCGGTTCTCGCGGAACGCCCTGAGGATCTCGGCCGACGAGAGCTCGGCGGACTGGGTGGCGAGGTAGACGCCCGAGGAGAAGATCGGGTCCAGGAACGCGATCGCGTCGCCCACGCACACGAAGCGGTCGCCGACCGCGGGCTCGGTCTGGTAGGAGAAGTTGGCCGCGCTGTGCACCGGGGTGATGCGCGGGGCGCCGTCGAGCGCGTCCACCAGGCCGTGGCAGCGCACGATCAGCGACTCGTAGAGCTGCTCGAGGTTGCCCTCGCGCCCGCGGACGGTGCGGGCGTGGAGCACGCAGCCCACGCTGCTGGTGCCGTTGTGGAACGGGATGTACCAGAACCAGCCGGGCTCGAAGCTGAAGATCCGGATGTTGCCCGCTTCCTTCCCCGGCCAGCGCTTGCCACCCTGGAAGTGGGCGAAGAGCGCGACCTTGCCGAGCCCCTCGATCGGGCGGCGCCGCCCGTGCCGGGTCGCGATGAAGGCGTCGCGCCCGCTCGCGTCGACCAGGAAGCGCGCGCGGATCTCCCGGGAGCCCGCGCCCTCGGAGACGGTGGCGGTCACGCCGTCGTCGTCGAAGGCCACCCGCTCGACGGTGGCGGGCTGCAGCAGCGTCACGTTCGGCTGCCGGGCCGCGTGGTCGAGCAGGATCTTGTCGAACTCGCCCCGCTGGACCTCGTAGGTGTAGGCGGGCCACGGCTTGCCCTCGCGGAAGAAGAACTGGTAGCCGAGATCCATGTCCTGGTCGTGGAAGTAGGCCCCGTACTTCACGAGGAAGCCGCGCGCCTTCACCGCGTCGAGCACCCCCAGCCGCTCCAGCACCGGCATGTTCGCGGGCAGCAGGGACTCTCCCACGTGAAAGCGCGGGAAGGCCTCGCGCTCGGCCAGGGCCACCCGCAGCCCGCCGCGCGAGAGGAAGGTCGCCGCGCTCGAGCCGCCCGGGCCGCCCCCGACCACCAGCACGTCGTAGTCGGCCGCGCGCGCCGCCCCGGCCGCGCGCCGCGCCGCGGCCTCGAGCGTCCCGGCCAGCGCCTCCTGCGGGTAGAGCCGCCGCACCGCCGGGCCGAGCCAGTCGATGCCGAGGGCGGCCAGCGCGCTCCGGCCGAGGGCCAGCACCAGTAGCAGCGGGGTCGCCGCGGTGGCGATCGCGGCCATGCGCAGGCCCCGGGCGTGGCCTGAATCCCATCCGCGCTCCGCGGTGCGCAGGGCCCGGTCCGCCACGAAGGCGCCCACCGCGAGGGCCCAGCCCGGCGGGTTCGACCGGTGCGGGGCCGCGAACTCGTACATGTCGCGGTGCCGCGCCCGTAGTCGGGCGGGACGGAAGATGCCGAGCACCCACGCGGCGCCGGCGGCGGCCTCGCGCGCCCAGCGCCGCACGATGCGCCCGGCCAGGTAGGTCCCCACCGCGAGCCCGTCGCGGGCGGGACGGAAGCGGCTGCGGCGATCCTCGAAGTGGATCGGGGTGATGGGGACCTCGCGGAGGCTCACGCCCCGGTCGGCCGCGCGCAGCAGCATCTCGGTCTCGAGCACGAAGCCGCCGCGACGCGGGCGCACCGCGGCCAGCAGGCTCGCCGGGTAGACGCGGAACCCGGACTGGGTGTCGGCCACCGCGACGCCGCTCAGCCAGTCGATGAAGAAGCCGGCCACTCGCAGCGCGGCGAGCCGGCCGACCGGGATGACGCGCGCCGGCGTCTCGGCGAGGCCGGCGAGCCGGCCGCCGATCACGAGGGCGTCGGGCTCCTCGACCGCGACCTTGAGCAGGCGCGGGATCTCGTCCGGCTCGTGCTGGCCGTCGCCGTCGAGGGTGACCACGCGCGCCGCGCCGCGCCGCTCTGCCTCCGCGAAGCCGCGGCGCAGGGCCGCGCCCTTGCCCCGGCGGGCCCCGAGCGCGATGACCTCGGCGCCCGCCGCCCTCGCGCTCGCCCCGGTTCCGTCGGTCGAGCCGTCGTCCACCACGAGCACCGGCCCGTGCAGCCGCGCGCGCTCCACGATGTCGGCGATGGTAGCCGCCTCGTTGAAGGCGGGTACGACGATCAGGACGTCGCTCGCGCCGTCGCTCACCGGGCCGGCTCCACCACCAGGGCGGTGCGGCAGCCGCCCCGCGCGATCCCGTGCACCAGCACCGAGGCCGCCCCACGCTCGGCGTCGAGCGCGGCCGCGCCCACCCGCAGCGCGCCGAGGCCGCCGTGCTGGCCGAACAGCGGCGCGAGCGAGACCGGCGGGACGAGGCCGGCGGGCCGGGCGGGCAGGTCCCGCTCGAGGAGCGCGCGCTCCCAGTCGTCCACCGCGGGGTCGCCGTTGCCGGCTCCGTAGCAGCGCGCGAAGCCCCCGGGATCGCGGGCGCGGAGCAGACGGGCCACCGGCGAGTCCACGTCGGCGCGACGAGCGCTTCCGGTGTGCGGCGCGGTCGGCACGTTGCCCCAGGCCGCCTCCGTGATCTCGGCCACGATACGGGCGCCCCGGGCCCGCGCGGCCTCCCGCTCCTCGAGCACGAGGAAGGTGGCGCCCTCGCCGAGCACCGGGCCGTTGTGATCCGGTGCAAACGGGCGGCAGCCCTCGGGCGCCCGGCTCCGCATCGGAGAGAGCGCGCCCATCTGGGAGAGTCGCCGGTACACGTCCTCGAACAGCTCGTCGACGCCGCCCGCGACGACGGCCACCGCCCGGCCGTCCGCGATCAGGCGCGCCCCGCGCGCCACCGCCAGGTCGCCCGCGAGCGTGGCCTGATTGACCGTGACCGAGGGCGCCTTGGCGCCGATCGCGATCGCCGCGATCGAGGCCATCGTGTTCATCACGGTGTTGGGGAAGATCATCGGCGAGAGCCCGGCCGGGCCGCGGCGCAGGAAGCCGTGGGCGAAGTCGCGGCTCGAGGTGAAGTCGCCGTACTCGGTGCCCACCACGATGCCGAGCCCGGGCCCGCCCGCGATGCCCGCGTCGCGCACCGCGAGCAGGCAGGCCCCGAGGGCCAGGCGGCAGATGCGCGAGAGCCGGCGGGCCGCGTCGCGGTCCACCAGCGAGGCCAGCGTGGCCTCGTCGACCTCGGCCGCGAGGCCGCTCGCGCAGCCCACCGTCGCGAAGGTCCGCACCGGGGCGATGGCGGAGCGCCCGAGCGCGAGCGCCCCGGCCAGGGCCTCCCGCCCGCCCGCGGTGGAGGCGTTGACGGTGCCGAGCCCGGTGACGACGACCCGATGGCCACTCGCGGGTCGATGGCCGCTCGCGCGTCGCTGGTCACTCACGGCCGACCGCCTTCTCGAAGACGAGACTCACGTTCTGGCCGCCGAACCCGAACGAGTTCGAGAGAGCCGCGCTCACGTCGGCGAGGCGCGCGGTGATCGGCAGGCAGTCGAACGGCACCTCGGGGTCCACGTGCTCGAGGCCCGCGGTGGGCGGGAGCAGGCCATGCTGGAGCGCCAGGATGGTGGCCGCCGCCTCCACGCTCCCCGCCGCGGCCATGGTGTGGCCCACGAGCGACTTGGTGGAGCTGACCAGCACCGCGCCCTCGCCGAAGACCCGCCGCAGGGCCAGCGCCTCCGCGCGATCGTTCTGCGGGGTGCCGGTGCCGTGGGCGTTGACGTAGCCCACCGCGGAAGGCGCCAGGCCCGCGTCGGCGAGCGCCTGCTCCATGGCGTGGATCATGCCCTCGCCTTCCGGGTGCGGCGCGGTGACGTGGTGCGCGTCGGTCGTCATCCCGTAGCCGGCGAGCCGGGCGTGCACACGCCCGCCGCGGGCGCGGCAGTGATCGGCGTCCTCGATGACGAGGAAGGCGGCGGCCTCGCCGATCGACATGCCCCGGCGGTCCCGGTCGAAGGGACGGCACGGGGCGGGGTCGAGCAGCTTGAGCGCGTTGAAGCCCATGAAGCAGATGTGGGTCAGCGCGTCCACGCCGCCCACCAGCGCGGTCGGCGTGACGCCCGCCCGCACCAGGTCGGCCCCGAGCGCGATGGAGGCCGCGCCCGACGCGCAGGCCATGACCACCGTCTCCTTCGGCCCGGTCAGCCCGAGCCGCCCGCCGAGCGTCTCGGCGTGGGAGAGCGGCAGGATGGAGCGCAGGGCGCGCACGCTGCCGGAGGGGCGCCCGCGCGTCTCGCCCCAGTACCAGTTCTCGCCCTCGAGCATGCCGCCGCCGACCGCCCCGATGAGCAGCGCCGCGCGGCGGCGCGCCGCGCCCTCGAGCCCGGCGTCGGCGAGCGCCTCGCGCGCGGCGGCCAGCGCGAGCCGGTCGGCGCGCGAGCGCCGCCGCGAGACCCCGAGGGTGGCCACGACCTCCGCGGGCACCTCGGCCGCGATGCGCGAGCGGAAGCCCTCGGTGTCGATCAGGGTGATGGGCTTGATCGCGCAGGTGCCGGCGGCGAGGCCGGTCCAGAAGCTCTTGACGCCCGCGCCGTAGGGGCTCACGACGCCGAGCCCGCTCACCACGACTTCCGGCCGACGGCTACCGGCCGGCCGGCTCATGGCGCGTTCATCGGTCGGGGCCGCGCGCTCCCGGGCGCTCAGGCCTGGCCGGTCTTCGCCAGGATGAACCGCGACAGGGAGTCCAGCGAGAGGAACTCGTCCGTGAGGTCGCGGCCCTCGTCGATCACGATGCCGAAGCGCTCCTCGAGGGCCACCGACAGCTCGATGAAGTCGAGCGAGTCCAGGCCGAGCGAGCCCTCGACACCCTTGGGCAGCGTCGTCTCCAGGGTCATCTCGGCCGCGCGGCGCGGATCGAACTTCAGCCGCTCGACGACGAGCCCCTTCAGCTCGTCCAGCACTTCCTTCTGCGTCATCGCCCCGACCTCCCTATCACGCCGCGCTTCCGCGCGCGTGGGATCGCTCCGTGCTCCAGTGAAGCCGCGCGTGCTCGTCGCGCCAGCGCCCCGACAGCTCGATCGGCCCGGTCGCCGCGCGGTCCAGCCGCTCGCGCAGGTCCGCGAGCGGACCCGCCGCGAAGCGCTCGCCGCCGCGGGTCGCCGCGGCGGGCTTGCCGCCCCGCGCCGACTCGAACCGCAGCTCGCCCTCGCCGGGCTCCAGCCAGAGGCACGCGGCGGTCTCCACCAGCGGCCACCTCGTGAAACGCCGGTGACGGGCGTAGAGATCCGCGCACTCCTCGAAGATCTCCACCACCAGCAGCAGCGCCCGGTCGCAGCGCCCCTCGTCCAGGAGTCGCGCCGCCTGGTCGATCGCGCGCAGCGTCGACGGCGCCCCCCCGATCAGGATGCCGTACGCTCCGGTCACCCCGAACTCGATGGCCACCTCCGCGGGCACCACCGCCGGGGCGGTGTACGCGAAGTGCGTCACGCCGCCCCGCCGCTCGATGAACTCGCGGTTCGACGCTCCGTAGGCGGCCGCGGTCACGTAGAGCAGCGCGGTCCGGTCCCCCGCGATCTCCTCCCGCGGCGCCTTCCCATCTTCAAGCATCGCGTCGACGGCCGCAAGAGCCAGCAAGCATTCGCGGGTGGCCCGCCGGAAGCGGTCCCCCGCCCGCTCCGGGCGCGGGAGCGTCCAGATCGGAGCCGGCCCCGGGCCCCGACCTTCCCCGCTCAGGAGGCCCAGGGCCCGGATGGCGGGGGCGCGCATCAGGCCGCCTCGAGGACGAGGGCGCCGTTGCAGCCGCCGAAGCCCATGGAGGTGCTCAGCATGATGCGGGGCCGCGCGGCGCGCGCCAGGCCCGGCACGTAGTCGAGATCGCACTCCGGATCGGGGTCTTCCAGGTGGAGCGTGGGGGGAATGAGGCCGCGCTGGGCGGACAGCAGGCACATGATGGCCTCCAGCGCGGCGGCGGCTCCCATGGTGTGCCCGAGGCCGCCCTTGATCGAGTTCACCGGCACCTCGTGCGCGCGCGGGCCGAGCGCCCGCTTCAGCGCGGAGGTCTCGATGCGATCGTTGAGCAGGGTGGCGGTCCCGTGGGCGCTGACGAAGTCCACGTCGCCCGGCGACACGCGGGCGTCCGCGAGCGCGGCCCGGATCGCCCGCTCGAGCCCGCGCCCGTCCGGCTCGGGCGCCGCGATGTGGAAGCCGTCGCTCGCGCTCCCGTAGCCCAGCACGGTGCCGAGCCGGGGGCCGCGCAGGTCCCGCTCGCGCACCAGCAGGGCCAGCGCGCCCGCCTCGCCCAGGAGCAGACCGCTGCGCCGCCGGTCGAAGGGCCGCACCTCGTCCCGGGTGAGCGAGCGGAGCGCGTTGAAGCCGCGCAGCACGAAGCGGCAGAGGGCATCGTAGCCGCCCGCCACCACCGCGTCGGCCTCGTCGCGACGGAGCAGGTCGGCGGCGGTCGCCAGCGCGGTCGCTCCCGACGCGCACGCGGTGGACACCGTGATCACCGGCCCCCGGGCGCCGAGCCAGCGCGCGAGGCGGCCGCCCGGCCCGTCGTAGAGGGCGTCCGGGAACCGGCGGCGGGGCCGGTCGCCCGCGAGCGCCTTCTCCCCCTCCTCGACGCCGCCGAGCGCGGTGCCGACCACCACCGCGACGCGCGCGGGATCGAGCGGGAGCGGGCGGAACGCGGCCTGCGCGCACAGGTCGTCGGCGGCCGCGATCAGGAGCCGGGTGGCCCGGCAGTCGGGCACCCCGCACCAGTCCTTGATGCGCCCGAGCTTCTTGACCTCGCCCCCGCGCTGCACGCGGAGATCGGCCACCGGAAATCGCTCGATCTGCGAGATGCCGGACGCGCCGGTGATCAGGGCGGACCAGAACGCTTCGAGATCCGCCCCGATCGGGGTGACGACGCCGGCCGCCGCGATCGCGACCCGCTCAGGCGTGGCCATGCGGCGGGCTCCAGGCGTCGAAGAAGTTGAACCACTGGGTCGGGTACGCGCGGATGACGCGCTCGAGCGCGGCCACCGTGGTGGCGAGCGCGCTCGCCTCCTCGCCCGGCTTCACCCAGATCGGCGGGTCGATCTCGAGCCGGTAGCGGCCGCCCGGGGCCATCGCGCAGAAGGCGGTCACCACCGCGGCGCCCGCCGCGCGCGCCAGCACGAAGGGCCCGATCGGGAACGCGGCGGGCTCGCCGAAGAAGGGCACGATGGCGTCCCCTCGCCCGCCGGTGGGCCGGTCGGCCTGCATCGCCACCAGCTCGGCGCGGCGGAGCGCGGCCAGCAGCCCGAGGGTGGAGGTGGCGTGGCGTCGGGTCACGAAGCGGAGCTGCGGGCTGTCGAGGCGGAGATAGCGCTCGAGCGCCTGGTCCTGCTCGGCGGAGAGCACCACGTGGGCGGTGCGCCGGCCGCGCGAGGAGAGCAGGCGCCCCGCGAACTCCCAGTTCCCGAGGTGCGCGGTGAGCATGACGACGCCGCGGCCCGCCGCGAGCGCGGTGTCGAGGTGGTGCTCGCCCTCGTCGCTCGCCACGTACGCGTCGAGGTCGGCGGCGGGCCGCCGGTTCAGGGTGAGCAGGTCCGCGAAGAACACGCCGAAGTTGGCGAAGGTCTCGGAGACCCGCCGGTCGAGCTCGCGCGGCGAGGCCCCGGCCAGCACCCGCGCGAGATTCGAGCGGACCGCGCGGCGCTCCGCGGGCACCGCGCGCGCCAGCAGGCGGCCGAGGCCGCGCGCGAGCCGGAGACGCGCCGGCCGCGGCAGCGCGGAGGCGGCGGCCTGCGCGATCCGGTAGTAGAAGAGCCGGTTGAGCCCGTGCGAGTACCAGTCGAGCGGCGCGGCCGAGTGCGACGCGTCCGGGCCGGGATCGGGTCGGGGCATCGGCCTAGAGCAGCGCCCAGTAGTACATGCGAAAGGCCCGGATCGGTCCGGGCTGCGTGTCGTAGAGCCGGCTCGCCTCGAACCGCCGCTCGGCCCGATCGAAGGTGACCCGCCCCGGCTCGCGCGGATCGTTGGGATCGTAGACCGTGAAGAGCACGTTGCCGGCCGGATCGAGCCCGTAGGCGTAGGCGACCACGGTGTGGTTCAGCTCCCAGGTCGGAAAGTTCGTCACCAGCAGCTGGACCGGCCGGCCGGCCTGCAGCTCGGTCATGGCCTCGCGCGCCACGCGCTCCTGATGCCACCGCGGGAACGGGAAGACCACCCGCCAGTTCGTCCAGTGCACGAGGGTCCAGAAGCGCCCGACCATCCCCTCCTTCACCACCGCCTCCTGGGCCCGCGAGAAGTCGTAGAGCGACGCGTAGCCCGGGATGACCACCCGGTCGTCGGCGGGCAGCGGCTCCTCCCAGGGCGAGTGGCTCACCACCTGCTTGATCCGCGCGACGTACTCCTCGGGCGCGACCCGGGGCGCCGCCTCGTCGAAGCGGGCGAAGCGCTGGAACTGGGTCACGCCGCGGGCCATCACGAAGCAGTAGTTGGCGTAGAGGTCGGGCTTGCCGGGGTTGTTGCTACGGCTCTCGTTGGGGAACGCGAAGGTGTCCACGCCGAAGCGGATCGAGGCCGGCGCCGCGGGACGCTGGACCACCACGTCCATCGGCGCGACCGACGCGCAGCCGGGGACCGCGGTCAGCAGCACCGCCAGCAGGAAGAGTCGCGACGACGCCCGCATCACGCGCCGTCAGTGTACCGCACCTAGCCCTGGATCGAATAGCCCCCGTCCACCGGGATCGCGGTGCCGGTCACGAAATCGGAGGCCGGGCCGCCGAGAAATACCGCGATTCCGGAGAGATCGTCGGCCACGCCCCAGCGGTCCGCGGGCGTGCGCGCGAGCACGCGGTCGTGGAGACCGTGCACTTCTTTCCGAGCGTTCTGGGTCAGCTCGGTGTCGATCCAGCCCGGCAGCACCGCGTTGACCTGGATGTTGTCGCGCGCCCACCCGCTCGCCATCGCCCGGGTGAGCTGCACGATCCCGCCCTTCGACGCCGCGTAGGCCGGAGCGAACGAGGTGCCGAAGATCGACATCATCGAGCCGATGTTGATGATCTTGCCGCCGCCGCCGCGCTTCATGATCGGGTAGGCGGCCCGGCTCGCGAGGAACGCGCTGGTGAGGTTGGTGTCGAGCACCTGGCGCCACTCCGCGAGCGTGAGATCCTGGACCGGCTTGCGGATGTTCATGCCCGCGTTGTTCACGAGCACGTCCAGGCGCCCGAAGCGATCGACCGTTCCGCGGATCAAGGCGTTGACCGCCGCCTCGTCGGCCACGTCGGCCTCGATGGCCGCCGCCTGAGCGCCGAGCGCGACCAGCTCGGCCACCGCGCGCCGGCTCTTCTCGGCGTTGCGGCCCGAGACCACCACCGCCGCGCCGGCGCCCGCGAGGCCGCGGGCCATGCCGAGCCCGATGCCCCCGTTGCCGCCGGTCACCACCGCCACCCGACCCTTCAACTCTGCGTCGGCCACGCTCGCGCCTCCTGTGGGCTCGCGCGCTCGGAGCGCGCAATCGTCGATGCACCGTGGCAGAAGTCTACCCGGTCCCGCGCACCCAGGATAGCCTGGCGGCCGGCTCAGGCGTGGCTCGAGAACGCCGAGAGGCTCGGGGAGTGAACGATGGATGGAGGGGTGATCGGTCGGGCCCGGGCGGTGGGGTGGCCCGGCCGCCTCGGCCGGAGTGGGACCCCCTCGGCTCCTCGCGGCTCGCAGAGCCGCGGGTGGGGTCGAGCGGGTGGCGGAGGCCGAGGCGGCCGGGCCGCCCCGCCGTCCGGGCCCGACCGCCTCGCGCGCGCCCTACGCTCCGGGCGCGAAACGCGACCTACCGCCGCGCGTGGATGAATTCCGCCCAGGCCACCCGATGCTCGCGGAAGAAGAACCCGAGCATCACCGTCGCGGCCAGCAGGTTGCCCGCGAGGATGGTCCACCACGGCACCGCCTCCAGCAGCCACTCGGCGAGGATGGCCACCAGCGCGGCGAAGAAGACCTCGAAGCAGCAGAAGAGCATGAAGAAAGCGAAGAGCAGTCGCGGGTCGCGATCGGCCAGCGTGAGCAGCCCCGCGGTCACCAGCCCGAAGCCGACGAACGCGGCGCCGTGGATGATCGTGTACTGCAAGACCAGCGGCGTCGTGATCACGAGCGCGCTCGGGTCCCGCAGCCCGTGGAAGAGCGCGGCCCCGAGCAGGGCCGGCGTGCGCAGCGGCACCCCCGCCGCCGCGTCGTAGGCCAGGAACCAGAGCGCGACCACCGCGGCCCCTAGCAGGCCGGCCCAGATGCCCTCGCGCACCGCGCGGCTCCAGAGCGGGCCGAGCAGCGCGCGCCCGACCGCCCGATGGCCGACCAGGAGGTAGATCAGCATCCCCGCCGCGGCGAGCGCGTTGGCGACCAGGATCGCCCACCACGCGAGCTCGTCGAGCACCGGATGCGCGAGCCACGTCACCATCGCGAGGAAGGCGATCTCGAAGGACATGAGCGCGATGAAGAGCATCAGCACCCGGCTGGGCTCGCGCTGGGCCGAGACGATCAGGTAGGCGATGAGCACCCCGATCATGGCGAACACCACGCCGTGCAGCACGGTGTACGGCACGACGAGGTGCGCCGCGGTGGGCACCGTCGCGGGATTCGTCACCCCCTCGAAGGTGGCCGCGCCCAGCAGCGCGGGGGTGCGGAACGGCCGCCCGCTGGCGGCGTCGTAGATGAGGAACCACACGGCGACCAGGGCGGCCCCGATGAGGCCGGCGATGACGCCTTCGCGGAAATACCGGGAATGGGAGGCCATGGGGACCCTCCTTGCCGAAGCGGTCCGGTCAGACGGCGTAGGTTCAGGCCTACCACCATCGCCCCCCCACGGCAAGCGGGCGGGGCCCCCACGGCAAGCCGCGGGGGCCGGGCCGGGTCAGGCCGCGGCGAGGACGTCCAGGACCGCGGGGCCGAGCAAGCCCACGCGCCAGCCGTGCACGCCCTCGACCTGACGGAGCCCGGCCAGGTCGGCGGGCGGGGCGGCAGCGAGGCGGTCGATGAGCCGCTGGGGAAAGAGCACCCCGGGCTCGAGGCCGATCTCCTTGGAGGCCCGGGTGCGCCAGGCCCGCAGGGCCTCGGCCCGGCGGCGCACCGCCGCGGGCAGGTGCGGCCGGGGCATGGGCCGGTAGGCCGGCAGCTCATCCGCGGGAAGCGCGAGGCCGCGGGCCACCGCCTCCAGAATGGCGGGGCCCGCCCGGCGCACCACCGGCGCGGTGCAGCCCGCGACCGAGAGGATGGCCTCGTTGTCGGCGGGCAGGCGCTTGGCCAGCGCCACCAGACTCTCGTTGCCCACGATCATGAACGGCGGGCGATCCAGGCGGAGCGCGAGGGTCTCGCGCGCGGCGTGCAGCTCGCGCAGCACCGCGAGCCCGCGCGCGTCCAGCTCGCGCGCCCCCTTGAGCTTCATGTAGGCGTCGGGATCCGCGGCCTTCTCGGGCATCTCCAGGGCGGCCAGCGCGGCGCACTCCTCCTCCACCCACTGCTCGCGGCCGATCGCGCGCAGCTCCTCCAGCAGCCGCGCCCGGAGCGGGATCAGGTGGAGCACGTCGTCGAGCGCGTAGGCTTCCTGGGGCCCGGTCAGCGGGCGTCGCGACCAGTCGTCCTTCTGGCGCGACTTGACCGCGGTCACGCCCAGGTACTGGGTCAGCAGCCCTTCGAGGCCGAGCGAGGTCGCGCCGATGAAGCGCGCGGCCACCGCGGTGTCGAACAGAGACGTCACCGTGACGCCGTACAGCCGCTTGAGATAGGCCAGGTCGTTGTCGGCGGCGTGCAGCACCTTGATCGTGCCGGGATCGGCCAGCACCGGGCCGAGCGGGGAGAGGTCGCGGAGCACCAGGGGGTCCACGAGGTGCCCCCGCCCCTCGGCATCGGCCAACTGGACGAGGCAGAGCTTGCCCGGGTAGTGGTGCAAGCTGTCGGCCTCGGTGTCGATCGCCAGCGCGGACGTGCCCACGAGCTCCGCGGCCAGCGCGGCGAGGTCGTCGGCGGTCCGGATCCAGAGGGGGAGGGTCATGGCGCTCGGTTATACTACACCGTCGGCGACACTCCCCTGGGAGGAGGACGGCAATGCAGATCGCGGGCTCGACGACGGTCATCACGGGTGGCGCCTCCGGCCTCGGCCGGGCCACCGCGGAGCGGCTCCACGAGGCGGGCGGCTCCGTGGTGCTGCTGGATCTCACGCGGTCGGCCGGCAAGGAGGTGGCGGCCGGCCTCGGCGACCGGGCTCTCTTCGCGCCCGCCGACGTGACCAGCCCCGACGAGGTCGGCGCGGCCCTGGAGGCGGCGGTCGCGCGCTTCGGCGGCGTGCAGGGCCTGGTCAACTGCGCGGGCATCGGCACCGCGGAGAAGACCTTCGGCAAGCGCGGCTCGGCGGACCTGGCCGCCTTCTCCCGCACCATCCAGGTGAACCTGATCGGCACGTTCAACTGCATCCGCCTCGCCGCCGCCCAGATGGCCAAGAACGCGCCCAACGGAGAGGGCGAGCGCGGCGTGGTGATCAACACCGCCTCGGTGGCGGCCTTCGACGGCCAGATCGGCCAGGCCGCCTACTCCGCATCCAAGGGCGGCGTGGTGGGCATGACCCTGCCGATCGCCCGCGACCTCGCCGAGCTCGGCATCCGGGTCTGCACCATCGCGCCCGGGCTCTTCGAGACGCCGATGCTGGCCGGCCTGTGCCCGAGCCCGCGCGCGTCTCGCTCGGCAAGCAGGTGCCCTTCCCGCCGCGGCTCGGCCGTCCGAGCGAGTACGCGGCCCTCGCCGCGCACATCATCGAGAACCCGATGCTCAACGGCGAGACCATACGGCTCGACGGGGCGATCCGGTTACCTTGGGAAGTGCGGCCGCGAGCTTCGTCGTGACCGCGCTTAGTCCAACTTCTTCGAGCACTTTCCGGTAGTCGGTCCAGCCGTCCAGCGTCCAGCCGCCGGTCACCGGGTTCGGCGTGACCGTCAGCTTCTCGGGCAGGCACTTCCTGAGGACTTGGCGCGCGGTCGAGGGGTTCTTCCTGAGGTGCTCGCGCCAATCGGCTAGCACCGCTTCGGTCCGGGTGCGGAACTGCTCGACGTCGATGTCCTGGACCGCAACCCCGGCGGCCAGGATCTTCTCGATCTCATCGATGCGCCGCTC
>WNFF01001973.1_pt1 | contig 16704 bp, 11 predicted proteins | sample 5400441 | NCBI WGS metagenome assembly WNFF01 (sample SAMN13153345, study PRJNA577476) | soil metagenome | isolation source: 120 cm saprolite under Douglas fir tree site 2 hole 3 replicate 1 | place: USA:California | collected 2015-04-18 | reverse complement strand
TCCGCTGGCGCCGCGGACCTGACGTCCGGTTTTAACCGGAGCGCAAGGTGGACGGGGAGGAAATCCGTCCGCGAATAGAATAACCGATTTGGGGTTTCGCTTGCGGATTTTTTCAGGATGTTTCGAGTGCATCAAGATTTCGAACAAAGACGGGATTATCGAAGCGGACAAAGCGAATCACCGAATGGCTTGTAGTCGACGCAGGAGAGGAGTATCTTTCCGGCGAAAGTTCCGATGGAGGGACTCACATGAAAAAGAATCATCTAGCGGGAATTTGTGCGGTGCTGGTAGCAGTCGTGGCCCTTGCGGCAGGTGCCTACAGCCAGGATAAGAAAGAAGCGGCTCCGACGCACAAGATCCTGCACTACGGCGACTTGAAGTGGACGCCCATCATCAAAGGATGCGATCTCGCGACGGTCTCCGGCGATCCCAGCGCAGAAGGAGGCAGCTTTGTTGTTCGCATCCGGTGCGCCGACGGCGCCAAGATTCCCGCGCACTGGCATCCTAGCGACGAAAACGTGACAGTGTTGAAGGGGACGTTTCTCGTCGGCATGGGGGAGAGCTTCGACGAAACGAAGCTCGAAACGATGAATGTCGGAAATTTTGCGACGATGCCGAAAGAGATGCGGCATTTCGCGAGCTGCAAGACCGAAACTATCGTTCAGGTTCACGGCGCGGGCCCGTTCAAAGTGAACTGGGTGAATCCATCGGAAGTTATTCCTCCGGACGCGCCTGCAGCAGCGCCAGCGAAACCAAAATCATAATTGCCGGTTGCAACTCGCGCGGAGGGCAGGGCCAAGTCCTGTGTGCTAAACTCAAATTGGCAACCGCGTGTTGTGCGCGAGTGCTGGAGCGTGGAACTTCGGGCTCTGTGCAACGAGGTCCCGCGAACCCCGCCAGGCCCGGAAGGGAGCAACGGTACCGGGAACGCCTCGGGTGCCGCAGATCACCCGAAGTTCCTCGCACATTCCAGTTCTCAGTCATTAGTTTTCAGTTCTTAGTCAAGAAGCTAAAAGCGGGGGAGCATTTGCTCTTTGCACTCGCTGACCGCGGAGATGCGATAATTGGGAATTGAGGAAGAAGAGTAGATTGGGACAAACGGATCATTCTTGTCTTGCTGAGAACTGAACACTGACAACTGAGCACTGTGAATGAGCTACCAGGTCATAGCCCGCAAGTGGCGCCCGCAAACTTTCCGAGATCTTGTCGGCCAAGCGCACGTTACCGATACGCTCATCAACGCGATCAAGAATAATCGCGTCGCGCATGCGTACATATTTTCCGGCGCGCGCGGCGTGGGGAAAACCACGGCAGCGCGGATTCTCGCCAAGGCGATGAATTGCGTAAAAGGGCCCACGCCCGAGCCGTGCGGGGAATGCGATTCCTGCAGGGAGATTGCGGCGGGCACCTCGCTGGATGTAATCGAAATTGACGCGGCTTCGAACCGCGGCATCGACCAGATCCGCGAACTGCGGGAGATGGTGCGGTATGCGCCGGCCGCTTCGCGGAGCAAGGTGGTGATTCTGGACGAGGCGCACATGCTTACGGGCGAGGCGTCAAACGCACTATTGAAGACGCTGGAAGAGCCGCCGGACCGCGTGACTTTTGTTATGGCCACAACCCAGCCGGAAGATCTGGCAGATACTATCCGGTCGCGCTCGCAGCATTTTCATTTTCGCGCGCTGACATTTGCAGAAATAACAGGGCGTCTGGAAGAGATTGCGAAGAAAGAAAACCTGAAGATTGAGGCCGGCGCGCTGGCGGTGATCGCGCGGATGGCGGAAGGCAGCCTTCGCGACGCATTGTCTCTGCTGGAACAGGCGCGCGCGTATTGCGGGGACAACATTCCGGATAAGGATGTTAGGGAATTGCTGGGCGTGGTGCCGGAGGATGCGCTCAATGATCTTGTGGGAGCGATCGCCGAGGGTTCTGCGGACCGCGCGCTGGGGCTGGTGCACAGTTTTCAAAAGGACGGACGGAATCTGCAGCACTTTTGCCGGGAAGCAATCCGGCACGTGCGCAATCTTTTGATCGCGCGCGTCTGCGGCGCGGACTCGGATTTGATCGCGGCCACGCAGGACCAGCGACCGGCGCTGGCAAAAGCGGCAGCGCAATTCAGCGAAGAAGACCTCACGCGGTTTTTCCAGATCTTGCTGCAAACGGACGATGACCTGCGGCGGAAGCCGGATCCGCGAATCCATCTCGAGATGGGATTACTGCGGCTGATCAATGCTTCCCGGCTTGCACCGATGGAAGAATTGCTGGCGGAATTGAGGAGCGGCACTGGAGCAGGCGCATCGACGGCGGCTTCCACAGCGCCGGGGGCGAGGCGCGAAGCGGCTTCCGTGGCGGCTTCGCAGTCAAGCACATCATCGAGTTTCGCGTCTGCGGCTGCCGCGCCAGCGCGCGCGCAGGTAAAGGTCGAGTTGGCAGAGAACACCACGCCCATCGCCGCAGCATCAACTGACCCGGCATCCGTTGCAAATGGGGCCGACCTCCCGCAAGCAGCCGCGGCCGAGCAGAGCAAGTGGTCTGCGATCCGCACAAGCGGGATTACGCAAGAACAAGTGGCGGAAATCAAAGAAGCAATTCAAGCACAGCAGAAATTTCTGGGCGAACTCGTGGAACATGGCAGCCGCTGGGAGCTCGAAGGCCTGGAATTGAGAATTTATTTTGCGCCGGAGAAGCGACCGTTCGCGGAAATGCTGGAGGGCCGCGAGGCGCTCGAGAAGGTCCGTGTCGCTTCGAGCAACGTGCTCAGCCGGGCAGTGCGAGTCTGTGCTAAACTCGAATCAGTTGCGGCACTTGCCGCGCCGGCGCCGCGCTCGGTATCCGGCACGCAAGAGTTGCGCGCGCAGTTCGAGCGCGATCCGATGGTGCGATCGATGCTGCAACGATTCGGAGGGAAGATCTCCGAGGTAAAGCAGCGCCAAGAGGAACACTGATGGAAGTGAGCGCTCTCCAACAGATGCTTTCGAGGTTCAGGCAGCTCCAGGAAGACCTGCAGCGCCAGGTAAACTCGGTGACGGTGGAAGCTTCTGCCGGCGGCGGCATGGTCACCGTGAAGATGAACGGCCAGAAGCAAGTGGTGGACGTGCGGATCGAGCCGGATGTTTTCTCGGGCAAGGACCAGGAGATGTTGCAGGATCTTATCCGCGCCGCGGTAAACGAGGCGGGGCGGCGAGTCGACGAAGAACTCGCCAATCAGATGAAAAATCTTGCGGGCGGCATTCCCGGCATGGCAGGCATGAAGATTCCTGGACTCTTTTAGCCAGCGCCGATTTTCTTGACCTGATTCCCTTTCCTCGCTATTTCATGAACTCGCCGTTGTGAACCTCGTACTCCACGCGGAATGGCTTTTGCGACTTGCGGTCTTCCCAATGCTTTTCCACGATGACGCGGTTGGCCTGATCGAGGCGTTCCGAAGGCAGCGGGTGAGAACGGAAATAGCCGGTTAAGCTCTGAATGGCAAGTTCGGAGAGTTCCTGCGCCGGGTCTTGCGCGTGGACCACATATTCGTCATGCAGCTTCGCAAAATGCTGGAAGCTGCTCACGGCGCCGTAGGGTGAATAACCGGATTGAACGGCGAGAAACATGCCTTCGCGGTCGGCCTCGAACTCTTCGTCTTTGTGATAACCGATTTGCCAGAGTTCGAGGGGAATTTGGACAAGCTGACCGAGGACCTCGAGGTTTAGTTTCTTCAGGCGGGCTTCGAGCTGGACGCGTTCGACGCAGTGATAATGGTCGATATGCTCGACTTCGTGGGCGAGAACGTTTGCAAGCTCATCTTCGCTCATCATCAAATCAAGCAGGCCCTCGCCGATATACACGGGCCCGCCGGGAAGCGAAAATGCGTTGATCATGTTGCGGTCCGGAAGCACGTGAAAGGCGTACGGCAAATGGCGATGCGCATGGACCGCAAGGGCGCCCCCGACGCGCCGGACATATTTCTCGACGCCTTCTTCTTCCGGAGTCAGCTTTCTCGTTTGAGCCGCATAGCGGGCGGCCAGATCCCTGCCGATGGCGATTTCCTCTTCGTCGGAAAGCCTGGTGAACTGCATGGGGGCGCGGGCAAGGTCACGTTGAGCGTCGGCGGCGATGTTGAGGATGGCGTTTGCGGAGACAGGAGTGGGCTTGGGGCGGCGCTGGCTCCAATACAGCCCGGCAAGAGACACGCCCAAAACCAAGAAGAAAACAACGAAAACTACGCTGCGCTTCATAGGAATTGCCGAATTGTTTCGCGGTGCCTGGTGTAGAGGACCGATACAAGGACAAGCGCGCTGCCGACAATGATGAAGGTGACGTAGCGGTCTCGCGGCTGGAGCCTCCAGACATCCATGGCGAGCACTCTGCCGACACAAAGCAAAAGCAAGCCGAGTCCGGAGAGGCGAAAACTCCGCTCCTTGACGGCAAAAGCCAGAAGGATAATAAACACGCCTTCGATGCCCCACGCAACAGTGATCATCCCTTCGCGCATTTTCAGGTCGAGCATGGTGGTCAGCAAAATAATGGCGAGGAAAAACTGCAGTTGCTCCGGGCGGGACCTGATTACGGACAATGCGCGCGACCATCTTGTGCCGCTCGAAGAAGCGGCATATCGCCCACGCAGGCGGAACCCAAAGATGAGGCTGGCGAGTAAGATGGCAACCGCCGAGCCAACGACGAAGTAGCGTCCAGTCCAGTCGCCCTCACCAAAATATCCAGCGCCAAAAAGATTGTGGGCCAGGCCCCGAGCAAAGGTTGCTGCGGCAAGAAGGATTCCCTGATCGAGGAAGATGGGGCGGTCCATCGCCCATGCTGCAACGAAGAGAGCAAATGCAAGCGCCGCGTAGGACGTGACGACCCATTCGGAAGCAAATTGGAAGTAGAAGAGGGCGGCGATTGTAGCGGTGCCGAGATAAGCGAGCAGCGCGTCGAAGTGCCAGCGGCGGTCGCGAGCGGTATCTGCCTCTTTGGCCGGGAGCTGCGCATACATGAAAAAGAAAATGAGAACAATCGGAAGAATCGTGTAGAGACGAGGCCCCCAGAATTCGCCCGCTTCACTGGCCGTGAGATTGGAAAAGAAAATTCGCGTGAATGCGGCGATGAGCGCGACGTACGCCTGATAGCGGAACTGCGAGATTTTGCGCAGCAGGCCGTATTCAAACAGGACCAGACCAAACACGGCCCAGCCAACGGCGATGCTGGGCGGATGCGATTGGAGTTCGTACCAGAGAAGGAAGGACACGGGCGTGGAAGCAGACCAGGAGTAGATGTGGTGAAAATCGCGGGCGCGCCAGTGGTCAGGCATGCGGATGAGCCGCGAGAGCGCGTAGAAAACGAGGGCCACGATCGAGAGAGAGAGGAGCCGGACGCTGACACCGTGCCAGGTTTCTTCGACATGGAGGTTGATGACGACGCTGCGCATCAGGGTGATGGCGGCAAGGGCGTGGGCCTGCCAGCGCAGATCGTCGAGCTTGAAGCGGCGGTCGAGCGCCGCGAGGGCGAAGGCGAAAAGCGCCCAGAGAGCTGCAAGCCAGGCGGTGGAGGATTCCTTCCACATCAGCAAAGCGAGCAGTGTGGTGGCGGCAGTCGTGTGCAGATACGCCGAGACCAGGGCGTGGGGCGCGTCTCGCTCCGTGGCCAATCGCGAGACGGCGTACAGGCCGGCAGCAATGAATGAGATGGTGATGAGACGCAAGCTGAAGCGGCCGTAGGAAGCGGTGAGTTCGTAATTGACGTCGAAGGCGCGAGCGACAGCCGCGATGGCGAAGAGATGTTCCTGAAAGCCGAGATGCGGAAGCTTCCAGCGGCGCCCGACGAGGGCCAGCAGAATCCCGGCCACGAGAAAGAAGACCGCCATCCAGGCGTGCGGCGCTTCATACCAAATGAGAATGCCGACGAAGAAGGCTGCGACCCAGGTGTAGGCGTTTCGGATGAGGGGCTTGAACTGTTCGATTGTACCCGCAGCGATTTTTGCAAGCAGGTAGGCCCCGGCAGTGACGAGTCCGACAGTGAAGAGACGCAGGGAGATCTGATGCCAGAACATTTGTTGCAAGCCGAGGTTGAAGAGGTAAGCACGCAGGAAAGCGCAGGCGGACACGGTATTGGCCTGCCAGACAAGCTGGCGATACGGAATCCATCGCGTCGAGAGCGCGAGGAGCAGAGCTAAGGCAATCCAACCGACGGCGATCCAAGGCGTGTGTAGAGCTTCGTAGAGGACCCAGAGCATCAGGCCGGCCGCAACCCACGTGTAGGCACTGCGAGCAATCTCGAGGTGGCGCGGGTTTTCCACACCAAGCCGCTTCGCGAGCCAATAGCAACCGGCGATGACGGGCAAAGCGGCGAGAGCATGCACCGGAATGGCGTGCCAAACGTGGAGGTTGGCGGAATCGGCGGTGAGCGCGGTGAAAACCGCGAGCAGAGTGAGCAGATGCGCGTGCGCGGCAAGTGCGTGATAACGCAGAGCGGCGCCGGCCTCGGAGAGGGCCACAGCGAAAGCGATAAATGCCACTGGCTGCCACAGCTCGGGCACTTCAAACCAAATCAGGAGAGCGAAAAGAGACGTTCCGGCAAAGGCAAAGAGGCCGCGGAAGATGCGGTGCTTTGGATCATCGCGGAAGGCCGCCAGCTTGGCGGTGATATAGAACATCGCGGCGAGGAGCGGGAGAGTGAGGAGGCGCGTATTGATGTGCGTGTGTTCGGGGCTTTCGAGATGGAGGTTGACGGTGAGAGCGCGGTACATCGTGAGCGCTCCAAGCAAAGCGTATTGCACCTGGAGGTGGAACAATTCGAGCTTGCGGCCGAAGGCTGCGAGGACAAGCATGACCGCAGCGAAGGCGAGAGCTGTCCAGTCGTGAGAGAACAAGGCCCAGGCCGCGGCTCCGGCGGCGAAAGCGCCGATGTAGGTGTGAATCGTGAGGAACTGGCGGTCCGGTGTGTCCGCAAAGAAGTCTTTCCAGCGGGAGCCGATTCCGAGCGCGTTCAAGTAGAACGCAGCGGCGCAGAGAGCGAAGAGCACGCCGGAAGCGAGAGCCAGCCCCTCGCCGGAGGCCCGCAAGGTAACGAGTTGCCGGAAGTCGATGCCGATGATATGCAGGCCGACGAGAAGTCCCGTGAGCAAGCCGAGACGGCGGAAGACGACTTCTTTGAAGATGATACCGGCGGCGAGAAAGACTTCTGCGCCAACGAGCCACAGGATGGCGACATTGTTGCCGGAGTAGTGGAACGGAGCAGCGGCGAGCATGAGCACGGCGCCCATGATGCTGAGAACAACAAAAGCACGACGGCGGCGCCTGGTCACAGGAAGCTGTGCAAAGCTGAATTCGAATGCGCCCACGACGAGCAACGCGAGGTAGGCGAGCTCGGGTTGGACGGACTGAAACTTCATGATACCGAGAAGGAGGAGCGTATTGAGAAGCGCGGAGAGAGTGGAGACGTGCTCTTCAAAATCAGTCTTGATGGCGCGGAAGACATAGGAAACACGGAACGTCAGCCAGTAGAAAAACAGCATGGCCAGGCTGGCGTGGTAGGCCTCGAAGGGGCGCCCCTGAGCGCCTTCAACCCCAAGGATGCGATAGAGCCAGTAGAGATGATTGAGGTAGCTGGCAAGAATGCCGAAGACCTCCAGTTCGAACCAGCCCATCTTGAGCACGATGGCGACCAGGCCGATGGCGAGGATTACGCCGGAAGAGAGGCTGTACACCGTGTCGTGGCTGAGGGCGACGGTCGTATAGGCCAAGAGGAAAGCCAGGCCGGTGACGAACTGCGAGCGGTAACGCAGCGTGTGGGCGGCCATCGCCACCGCGACAATCAACATCAGCGCGCAATCGAGAGTGAGCGAATTCAGAACGTGCATCGCACCGACGTGGTAGATACCGAAGGTGCTGAAGAAGAGCAGAGCCCAGCCGCCGCCGATGGCCGTTCGGCCAAGGAGGCGATAGGTTTCGCGCTTCTCGAGAAAGATGCCACCGACGAGAAGCACGATAGAGGTGACGTAGGAGATTGCGACCTTGCCGAGCGCGCCTAAAGCACCCAGTTCGTAGATGCCGAAGAATGCGACGCCGATGACGACGAGGATGATGCCGAGTTTGAGGAGCCAGTTGGTGCCGAGGGCCTCCTCAAGAGCGTCGACGCCTTTCATGCGCTGCTGAAGAGTTGGTTTGGGCGCGGGCACGCGGAGAGCAGAGAACGGCGGAGGGGTTGAAACTCTCGCTGCTGCGGCAGGAGGAATCGCTGAAGGCGCCTTCGGCGGCGCGGGCGGAACGGGCGGCGCAACCGGCGGTGCAACAGCCGACACCGGAGGTTTCTTTTCCAGAGGCGGCGGTGGCGCTGCGGCGGGGACCAAGGGTCTTGGTTCGGCGGGCCGGGCCGGTGCGGGCGGCTTCGGATCCAAGACGCTCGCGGGAACGGCCGTTGCAGGAGGAAGGATCGGAGCCGGCGGCTGTGGTTTTTGCTCAGGCAGAATTTCAGGTTTTTTCTCAAGGGGAGGAGTCACTGAGGGAACGGGAGGCCCGGCGGGCTCGGGTGTTTCGATTCGGGGACCAGCGGAGGTCAAGACCTTCGCAGGACTAACGAGGAGCGGCGGGGGGACTTCGACGGGCGGGAATGTTCTCGGAACGGGCTCTGTCTGGCGCAATTCCGTGGCTGGAGGTTTTTGTGCTGCTGGCGCGGGGTGTTGCGTCGCTGCAGCAAGCTGCCGCTTGACCTCAGCTATGTCGCGCTGAAGTGTGCTGTGTTGCCGGGTGTTTTCTTCTTCCAGGGCTTTCAACTGTTTGCGAAGCTTGGCTTCCCTTACGAAAAGAAAGATGGCTAGAACGGGCGTGAAAAAAGCCAAGACCAAGTAGAGAACCAACACGAGCTGGGTGAAGGGCATGGGTGTCCTTGCGAGTACCTCGTGCTTCGTACCTATGTATGTTAGAACGGGAACATAGATGAATCTTGCAGTTTGTCGGCCGAGATACCAGCGGTAGTAACTGGGGATCGGCTAAGTGTCTATTTTCGAGAGAGTTGAAAGACGTGCTGCGGGCGCAGCGCTCCGAAGCTAGATGCACGTCGTGAGCCGGGTTTGCGCGGGATGCGCCGCTGTGTTACACATCATGCATGCCCGATTTTGCCGCTCCAGTAGAAAGACTCATCGATGAATTGAAGCATCTGCCCGGTATCGGACAAAAAACCGCGCAGCGGCTGGCGTTTTTCCTGCTTCGCGCGGCGCCGGAAGAGGCGCTGGGCTTGGCAGATGCAATCCGCGACGCGAAAGAAAAAATCAGAGCGTGCTCGGTTTGCCACAACATCACGGACACGGATCCCTGCGTCTATTGTACTGGGGCGAATCGAAGCAAGAAGACGATCTGCGTAGTCGAAGAAGCCCATAATATCATGGCGATAGAGAAGACGCGCACGTACGCCGGGATGTACCACGTGCTCGGTGGGTCGCTCTCACCGTTGTCGGGCAGGGGGCCGGAGCAGCTCAAAATCAAATCGTTGATCGAACGGCTGAAGGCCGGAACGGTCGAAGAGATCATCGTAGCAACGAACCCCACGGCGGAAGGTGAGGCCACGGCGGTGTATCTCTCTAAGTTGTTGAAACCACTTGGTGTACGCGTTACACGCATCGGCGTGGGAATTCCCGTGGGGGCGGACCTGGAATACGCGGACGAAGTTACAATGCTGAAGGCCATGGAAGGACGGAGAGACCTCTAGGCGTTGGGTGTCTGCGCTCAATCGTCGTGAACGGGGAGGCAGTAGCACTGCCCGATAGCCGTTGTCTCAGGCGTGGAGCGAGGACCCATTCGCCGGCTGCTAGTACGTATAGGCACCACTAGTCATCCCAGTCTTTTCGGTATAAAGTGTAATTCCCAAGATGGTTGTCCCCCCGAGGAGGTGCGCTGATGCCAAGCCTGGCGCACTACATGGCCCAATACGATCACGAGCACTCATCTGCCTGGAATAAACTTCTTCATGGGCTCGGGATCCCCATGATATTTACCGGGATTGTCATATTATTTTTCATGAAGTGGGTGTGGGGGGCAGGATTTTTCATTGGTGGATGGGTTTTTCTGTTCCTGGGGCACCGGATAGAAGGAAATCACCCAGCGTTCTTTCAGGGAGCGGTTTATTTGCTTGTGGGGCCAATCTGGGTCGCAAAGGAAGGGTGGATGTTCCTGACCGGAGCACGCCGTACGCCGGCCTCGGAAGGCACTTCAAGGAAAGAATCGTAAGCGGTCTGAGAGCTAACGCAACTTCAAGGGGCAGCGACAGGATCCATGGACGAGCAGGGCGGCAGTTTCGCCGACGATACGAGTGAGATGGTGTCCGATACGGCAGTGCAGCCTACTGAAGAGTTGAGGAAGCGCCGCAGCACACGAATTGTGCAGGCGGTTCCGCTGGCGGTGACGGGTGTCGACGCTCTGGGCCGGCCATTCACGGAGCGCACGTCATCGCTGATCATCAACTGCCATGGCTGCCGGTACCAGTCGAAGCACTATGTGCTGAAAAACATGTGGGTTACGCTGGAGGTTCCACATCCGGAAACCGGCCAGCTTCCTCGAACAGTGCGCGGCCGGGTGGCTTGGATTCAGCGTCCGCGAACGGTGCGCCAGCTCTTTCAGGTCGCGCTGGAGCTGGAAATTCCCGGGAACGCCTGGGGCATCGCGTTCCCGCCGCAAGACTGGTTTCCGTTTCCAGAAGTGGGACATGCCCAGGGAGATCTCGGAGCCGCGGATGAAAGGTTGCAGTTGCCCGCAGAGCGCGTAGATATTCAACTACCTTTGGCGGAACCGGAAGCGCCCGCAGCTATCGGGCAAGACAACATACGCGTGTTCCCTGCTCCGGCGAGTTCGACGGATGCGTCGCTGCAGCTTGCGCGACAAGTGGCGCGGCTGGTCGCAGATGCAAAGCAGCAGATTCAGGCGGCAGTGCGCGAGGTGGCGGCGCAAGCGGTGGCCGCCGAACACCGGCTATCGTTGGACGAGTGGGAACAGAAAATTCGTGCCGCTCGGGAAGAACTGGCTCAACAGTGCTCAAACGCAATTGAAAAAATCCAGGAAGAATCCGACAGGCGCTCGCAAGCCGCGCACGCGGCAGCGTCAGAAGCATTGCAGCATGAGCTCCCGCACTGGATTAGGCCCAAACTCGAAGAGCTCACCCACGAGTTGACGCAACAAATCTCTAACCGCAACGCCGCAGAAATTGCGGAGCACTCGCAGCAGATGGCGAGCGCGTTGGAGTCGCTGCGAGAAGCGTACCGGCAATCGGAGGAGGCCGCCGCCAGGCTGCGCGCGCAAACTGAGCAGGCAGATGCTCAGATTTCCGCTCGGACCGACGCGGCCGTGCGCGCGATGGGAGAAGGGGCGAGGCAGTTCGAAGAAGCCGCCGGGGCACAGCACCAATTGCTGAGAGCTGCGGCGAACGAGATTCAGGAGCAAGCGGCGGCGGCGCTCTCGGCGGCGCAAGCGTCGTGGAAGATTCAACTCGGCAGTGAATTGGAAGCGGCTCCGGCCCATTGGAACGCGGCGATGGAGAACACGCTCAGTGCGGCGGGGGAGCGCGCCGCTGACGGATTGAACGAGCATACCCAGACACTGCTAACACGGGTGCAGGAAGAAGCAGAACGGCACGCCGGTTCTTTGAGTGAATCCATCCGCAGCGCCGGTTTAGAAACCGAGCAGAAGCTCGCGGCGCTTCGGGATTCCTTGCAAGAGCAATTGCAAAGGCTGGATGCGGCGCTCGCGCGGGCCAACGAGTCTTCGGGCAGCCTGGAGCACTTTTCCGCGCGAATCGAGTCAACGCAGCAGCAAACCCTTGGCGCCTTTCAGTCGCAGCTCGATGGCACTCTCAGTCTCCATCGCGATGAGCTGCACAGGCGTTCCGAGTCGCTGTTGGAAGAAATCATCGGCCGTATTCACCGCACTTTTGAGGAAAGCAGCCGTCTGGCGCTCTCGCGGTTTGACCTTGAAATTGACGCCATCGTGCAGCCGCACTTGGAGCGCACGGAGGAAGCCATTCACCGGCTGGCCGGCGGCCGCTCGCTGTTGGATGCCGCACTGACGCTGCAGCAAGACCGCATCCGCACCTCCGCAGATGAAGCGTTTACAGAATCACTGGCACGTTTCCGCGAGAATCTGGGCGGCGTAGAACAAGTGTTGCAGGAATCGTCGCAGGCGGTTACGTCTCGCAATCTGTCCGATCTGGAGACCAAAGCGTCTGAGCTGAAACATCACACCGTGGAGGATGTGCAAAAATCCGCGGAATGGTATGAGAAAAAAGCGCAGACGCAGATGCAGAACATGACGGAAAAAAGCGTGGAGCAGGGGGGGAACCAGCTTCGCGAAAAAGCCGGCGAGGTCTCGAGCGTCTTTGCCGGCGAGCTGGATCACCTGAGCCGGAATTTCATCGGGCATACGCAGACGCAGATGGATGAAGTAGTGCGCGACGCGTTCGAACGGGCGCGGGCCTTGTTTTCCGAAGCTGCGGAGACTACGTCCGCGGCATTCACAGACGAGGTCCAAAGATTCGCGAGGCAGGAGCTCGATGGCTTTGGCGAGGAGGCGCAACGATCGGTGGGCGAGGCTCGCATGCTGCTCGACGCGGCGCGGTCCGAAATGACGCAGAAAGTCACTGCCGTACAGGAAGATTTTTTGCTCCGCTTCCAAGCGGGCATGAATGGCGCGGTCGACGCGGGCGTGGCAAACGCGCAGCGCCGGGTACAGGCGGGGCTGGAGCCGCTTTTGGATTCGTGGAAATCGATGCTGGAAGCGCACCAGGCAGAGATGCGCGGCTTCTATGGGCAGCTCGGCAATCAGGCTGCAGAACAATACCGCACGCGGCTCGAAAACGTTTCGAACCACTGGATGCTCGCCACGGCAGCTACCCTGGATCGGCAGTCGCGCGAAGCTATGACCAGTATCGCCGCTCGGGCCCAAGAGAAATTACGCGAAACGTGCGCGGATGTGCTGGCCGGAATGGGCGAGACTCTCCGGGCGCGGCTCCGGGAAATTGCCGCCAGCTTTATTCCGGCGGAGCCGCCGCTCGCGCGGTCGCAGACCGTCGGTGGCAGCGGGAGCTGAGCACCCAAGGATTCATTCGATACGCGTAATTCTGCATGCGCGAGTCCGGATAGACTCTGCAAGCTGTTTTGTTGCGCGGTGACAGTCTCGGCCGGGATTCCTTCGCGACTCACCGATTTCGCCTCGGTCGCCTTGGCCCGGTATAATCCATAGGTTTGAGCACACATGGCTAACCGCGCTTACTTGCGCGTGTGGACTCGTGACTTTTCTGCGACCACGATGATTCCCCAGTTCGCAAGATTTCTCGCGACGGCGCCGCTTTCTGCCTCTGGGGACGCATTTACTGGACTGACGGTGCAGCCCGTCGATGCCACCGAAACTCCGGTTGCAGAGTGGGATTTGAGAGGACAGGGATACGGGCCGCCTGAGGTGGCCGCTCTCGCTACGCAGCACTTCCACGCAGACACCGCGTACGTTGTCACCGCAAAATGGGATATCTGGAGCTTCGATGTGGGGGTTCTGAAGTGGCAGCACAAGCCGGAGCCGCTCGTGCTGACCTGTTATGGGCTGGAATACGACGGAGGCGTGGCGGCGACGGCCGGACACTTCACGGCGGACCTCGGCTTCGAGCACTTTTATACTGGCCATGCGGGGCTGCTCGCGCCGGCCGTGGCTTCGAACCCCTTCGACAATTCCGATCATCCCGTGGAGCGCACTTTCCGGCAATGGATGTCCGCGAGCGCTAATCTGAAGGAGTATCACGCCAAGACCCGCGAGAACATCCAACAGTTGTTCAACTGGGTTGAAGCGATAGAGAGCGCTATTCCGGTGCAACGGAGCGAGTTGTGGTCCGAAGGAGAAGAGAATTTTGAAGCGCGGATGGACGCAATACTGGGGCAGCGGTAGACCCGGACACAATGGCAACACATTTTCGCAGGGTTCTTCCCCGGAAGGTGAGCAACAGCTAGAATTGTTCTATTATGCGGTTGATTTAGTAGGACCAGAGGTGCCTCAAGTCATGGCTGTCTTCTGTACAGCGAAAAAGGACGGGAAGCTAGGGAATAAGGTTGAAATCACTTTGGCGGCGGCTCTTTAATGGACAATTTGCAGAGTAGCGGCGTATTAGGGGCTAACGCGCCCAGTTTCGATGCGTCTGTTCAAACTAGGGCGCGGAAGTGGCGCCGGTTCATCCCTGTGTTCTGGAACGGTAGCCGTTTGTTGGGATTCGTCCTGAGTGCTCTTGCCTTTGCGATTCTCCTCGCCGGCTGCGGCCAAGAGGCGGCCAAGCCGGTGGCGGAAACCGCGGCAAAGCCCGCGGAACCCGCCGTGCCAGAAGAAATCCAGACAGCAGCGCAGACGTTGCTCGGGAATGAAACGCAAGTTCTCCTGTTCGGAGATCTGGCAAGAACCGGAAATCTGCAATTCCTGGCCGCCAATGTAGTCCCGAAGACACCGAAGAATGATGCGCCGGGGACAATCGTCACGAGGGCCGTGGTGGCGGAAAAAAACGAAGGGAAATGGACAGAAGTATTGCGCTGCGATGAGCACTTGAAAAATCCCAAGGGCTTCCTCGGCCTGACGCCGATCGGGGCAATCGCGGGCTGGCGGGTGCAGTACGAACAGGATCCGGTGAAGGGTCTTCAGATCTACTTTACGCCTCTGAAGATTAATGGGGACACGCACGTCCTGCCGATTGGAGTGGGCTGGAATCCACAAACGAAGCGTTACCAATCGCTGGACCGCAGCTACGAGCATTTTCTAATGGAGTCGCCGGCGCTCGAAACCCCGAGATCGGTACTTCGATGAGCGTGGCGGCGACAGCGATCGGCCCAAGCGCGGCGGCAAAAAAGCCGCCGAAGGTTTCCGCTTGGAAGAGCCTGCTGGGTCTGATCCCCTACCTGAAACGATACCGTGGCGGAATTTCGCTGGGACTTTTCACACTGGCGCTGATGGGAATTGTCGGCAACGTCATTCCGCTCGCCATGGGCATCATTACGGATATTCTGATGGGGAGCGAGAGGCCTTTTGCCCATTCGGCCCACGCCGTGGCGGGAATCCCGCAATCCTGGTTGAGCCGGCTGATTCCCTTCTATGCGCCGGGGAGCCGCCACGCCCTCGGGATTTACTGTCTCATCTTGGTTGGATGCATTGCGCTGAAGGGATTGCTCTCTTTCTCGACGCGATGGATTCTTATCGGTGTTTCCCGCGATATCGAATTTGATTTGCGCAGAGACCTGCTGGACAAGCTGCTGATCATGGAGCCCGAGTTTTACGTGCGCAACCGCACCGGTGAACTGATGTCGCGGGCCACGAACGACCTCAATGCCGTACGAATGGTTCTGGGCCCGGGAATCATGTACAGCGGGACGACCATCATCACGATGCTTTTGGCGATCCTGGTAATGCTCCCCCTGTCTTCTTCCCTGACACTGTGGGTACTTCTTCCTGTGCCGGTGGTGGCAGTGGCAGTGCAGCGCTTTGGGAAAATCATCCACGATCTGTATGAAATGATTCAGGCTTCGCTGGCAACCCTGTCCGCGCGAGTGCAGGAGAACCTGGCCGGCGTGCGCGTGGTACGGGCCTATGCACAGGAAGAGGCCGAAATTCGCGGCTTTGACGAGCCGAATCGCGAGTATGTGTCGAAAAATATCCAGCTGATCCGCACCTGGAGCATGTTCATGCCATCGCTTCAGGCGCTCATTGGAACAACTTTCTTGATCGTGTTGTGGCAGGGCGGGCACCGGTTGCTGCGCGGGCAGATTTCATTGGGCGCATTGATCGCGTTCAATACCTATCTCGGGCAACTCGTCTGGCCGATGATCGCGCTTGGCTGGGTGACCAATATCTTTCAGCGCGGTGCTGCGTCCATGGGGCGGTTGAACTACATTCTTGCGGCGCAACCGCAAATCGACGACCGAAGCGCGAAAACGCCCGCGGGAACGCAGATCGAAGGTGAAATCGAATTTCGCAATCTCACGTTCGCCTATCCCACGACGATGTCCGGAAACAGCGCGAAGAGCAACGGCCGCTCGAACGGCTCCGGCGGGGATGCCGTCCTGCGTGACATCAACCTGCGGATTCCGGCGGGCTCAACCCTGGCGATTGTGGGGCCGACGGGAAGTGGAAAAACAACACTGGCCGCGCTGGTTTCGCGCCTCTGGGAAGCGCCCGAAGGTCAAGTACTGCTCGATGGACGGTCGATACGGGAATGGCCGCTTGAAACGCTGCGGCGGGCCATCGGCTACGTGCCCCAGGATACCTACCTCTTCAGTGAAACGGTCGGCGGGAACATCGCCTTTGGCTTGCCGGATTTCGATCTCGCGCGCGTTCGCGATGCCGCGTCGATTGCCAGCTTGGATGGCGACGTGGACGAATTCCCCGCGAAGTACGACACCGTAGTGGGCGAAAGGGGTATCACTCTCTCCGGTGGACAAAAGCAGCGGACGGCAATTGCGCGGGCCGTCGTGAGAGATCCTCGCATCTTGATCCTCGATGATTCCCTTTCGAGCGTGGATACGCAAACGGAAGAGAAAATTCTCAGCCGCCTGCGCGGAATCATGCGCGGGCGCACCACTATCCTGATCGCGCACAGGACATCGACGGTGCGCGACGCCGATCAAATCGTGGTTCTCCGGGACGGCCGAATCCTCGAGCGCGGCACGCATGACGAGCTTCTGGCGCGGGGCAGCTACTACGCCGATCTCTATCAGAAGCAGTT
>WNFF01003162.1_pt1 | contig 16709 bp, 19 predicted proteins | sample 5400441 | NCBI WGS metagenome assembly WNFF01 (sample SAMN13153345, study PRJNA577476) | soil metagenome | isolation source: 120 cm saprolite under Douglas fir tree site 2 hole 3 replicate 1 | place: USA:California | collected 2015-04-18 | reverse complement strand
CTGCGCGCGAAGCATCTGCAGTCGATCGAGCTCGTCCGCGGCAAGGCGCGGCTGGAGCAGGGCGTGATCTTTTTTGATGTCGCCGACGAAGAGCTCGACAGCATCAACAAGTTCATTTCCTATTACCTGTATCCGGAGGGTCAATACACGGTCTGGATCGGCCGCAGTCCGCAACGGGTCAAGGTCTCGATCGGCTCCAATCCCTGGAAACAGAGCGGCCGGCGTCACGACCTCGCCCGGATCGCCGAGCGTTACGGCGGCGGAGGACATCCGGTGGTCGCGGCGATCAGCTTTCCACCCGACGGGCTGGCAAAAGCGCGAAAGGCCGCTGCGGAGATCGCGGAAGAGCTTCGTCGCAGTTGATCGCCATCGAACAGAAGTGAAGTCGGATTGCCGACAGAGACCAGCGCTCTGCGTTGAACCCGCGATGCCGATGCGTACCATTTGCCAGCATGGCTTTTGCCGACGGCGAACAGACATCCACCGAGCGCGTCCTCTCCGAGAGTCATGGCAGCGATTCCGCGGTGAGCGCGGGGGCGCAGTCCGCTTGGACGGTGGATTCCTATACCGGCTGCGAATTCGGATGCGTTTTCTGTCCCGTCCGACTCGACGAGCAGAGTTTTCCAGCGTGGCGCAGCTTCGAGGCTCGGGTCGGGGTCAATCTCCGGGCGGTGAAGTCGTTCATCGAGCGCGTTTCGCTGGGGGAACTGCACGGCTGCCGGGTCGTTCTCGGAAGCCGGAGCGAGCCTTGGCAGCCGGCGGAGGAAAAATTCCGGCTGACCCGCTCGCTGCTCGCCGCTTTGGCCGAAGCGCGCAACCTCGAGGTTCGCGCCAATACCCGCTCTTCCCTGGTGGCGCGCGACATCGATCTGTTGCTGCGGATTGCCTCCCGGGGGCAGCTCTCGGTCGTTTTTTCGATCAGCTGCGCGGACGAGCGGATCACCCATTTGATGGAACCCAAAGCACCCTCGGTGCTCCGGCGGCTCGCGGCGATGGAGGCCCTGGCACGGGCGGGGCTAACGGTAGGTCTGTCGATCTCACCGGTGATGGCGGGCCTGGATCCGGAGGAGCTCGGCCTGGAGGGGCTGCTCAGCCGCGCGGCGCACGCCGGCGCTCGCTTTGCGTCGATCCGGTGGATGGAACTGGGGCCCGGGCAGCGCGAGCGGTTCCTATCCTATGCCACCGCCGCATTTCCCGGCTCCGCTTCCCGCTTCCGCCGGGTCATCGGCCGCCGGGCTCTGGAGGGCGATTTTCGGGCGGAATGCGAGTCGCAATTTCGCCAGCACTGCCAGGCGCTCGGACTGCTCGAAGATCCGGTGGCAGGGGCGCGCTCGACCCCGGCGCAGCTGCCGCTCTTCTCGAGGCCATCGACGCACTGAATTTTAGCCCGTTGTGGGCTTACCTCCGACGGTCAAACTGCCGTAACATGGCGAGCCCATGCTGATGCGGTGGCTCCTCGTTTCTCTCCTCGTGGTGGTATGCGCGTGCCGCCGTTCGCCGCAGTCCGCGGCCAATGCGCCGGCAGTCAAAGCGCAGATGCCGCCGCGCAATGATCTGCCCGTTGCGTCTGGAGATTCCGCCAGTCCAGATTCGTTCCGCCGAATGCCCCATGGAGAAAGATCGGCCCCGCTCGCTCCCTGTCGGTCGCGAACCGCTCCCTTGGCGGCCGCGCGATCGTTCTACGACAAGGGCCAATATGATGAGGCGCTCGCCTGCGCCGCGCAGGCCAGCGCGGTGATGCCCAACGAGCCGCAGGCCCACTCCGAGCATGCCGCGGCTTTGGCGGCGCTGGCGATGTACGACGAGGCCCGGGTGGCCTACGCCCGCGCGCTGGCGCTCAATCCCAACGAGGCAGATGCGCTCCTCGGCGCCGCTCACCTCTACGCCGTCAGCCTTCCATCCAGTCGCGACCGGGACGAGCTCGCTTCGATCTACGCCGAGAAGGGGCTGGAGCTGAGCGAGGTGCGATCCAACGCGAAACTGCGGGCGCAGTTCGCGCTGATCTCCGCGATGGCCTTCAATGATCTGGGCCAGGCGCGCGACGCGCTCGAGCGGGCGGATGCAGTACTGACAATCGAGCCGGGCAATCCGGACGCTCACTACGAGCGCTCGGTGGCCCTCTTCGAGCTCTGCCGGTTTTCCGAGGCGAAGACGGCCTTTACCCGACTCTTGACGGACAAAGAGCACGCCGCCCATGCCCACCACCACCTCGGGTTACTCCTCGAGCGCGAGCACCGGTGGACCCAGTCGGAGGAGCACTTCGCAGTGGCGCGCAAGCTGGCGCCCACTGAGTTCTGGCCGGCGCAGCTGCTCTCGAAAGAGGAGTTCGCCGCCGAGGTCGCCAAGGCGCTGAGCGAGCTGCCCACGGACATGCAGCGAGATCTAAAGGGCGTTCCGGTCGCCGCCGAAGATCTGCCCAGCTCGACCGACCTCACCAGCGGGGATCCGCCCTTGTCGCCCGCCATCCTCGGGCTGTTTCGGGGACCGCCGCTGGGCGAGGCGTGCACGCCCGCCGGGCACCCGCCCTGCCGATCGGTCGCGCTCTATCGCCGCAATCTCTCCCGGGTGGCCAAGACGCGCGAGGAGCTGCTGAAACAGATTCGCCTCACGCTGCACCACGAGATCGGCCATCTGCGCGGCGAGGACGACCTCGAGCTCGCGGCCCGAGGCCTCGAGTAGTCAACGCGCGCAGCGAAACCCGAGGTTGCTGAACCGCGCGCCGGGAGGCCAGGCGTTCCGGTTGGCGGTTCGATTCTGCAACGGAAGCGCGCTCCAGGCTCCTCCTCTGGCCACCTTGAGCTGGCCCGATGCCGGTCCGGGCGGGTCGCGCTCTTGAGCGATCGCGTAGTACTCCGCGCCGTACCAATCCGCGCACCACTCCCAGACGCCGCCGGCCATATCCAGAACGCCATAGGGCGACTTGCCTTCGGGGTAGCTGCCCACCGGCGGCGCGGCGCGAACCAGTCCCCCGCGGACGCTGCAGCAACCGTCGACCCATTCGTCTCCCCAGGGGTAGAGCCGCCCATCCGTTCCCCGCGCCGCCTTTTCCCATTCCGCTTCGGTGGGCAACCGTTTGCCGGCGAACGCGGCGTAGGCCTCGGCCTCCCAGAAGGAGACCCCGCAGACCGGTTGCGCGTCGCCGCCGACGTGGCTCCATTCCGGCTCGCGCATGAAGCGCGGCCGAGACCATCCTTCGCGCTCGCGGGCGTCGACGAAGGCCGCAAAGTCGCCAAAGGTGACCGGCACAAGGTCGATCTCGAACGCGGAAAGGAGCACCTGCCTCTGCGGCCGCTAATAGAAGAGCCCCACGCCTTCGGGAGAACCGCGCAGGAAAACGCCCCCGGGAATCTTCACCATCGGGCTCAAACGGGACTCCCGCGCAGCTTCAGCGCAGGCCGAGCTCCTTTCGAAGCCGGCCGACGATTTCGAAGTACTCGGTCCGGGAGAAGCCCACATTGAGGATGTGGAAGTCCTTTTTCGACAGGCCGACGCACCCGAAGCAATAGTTGCACTCTGAAAGGTTTTGCGACAGCAGCAGATAGGCGCTGTTGGTGCAGTTTTCGGATTGGACGCAGTAGGCCGATCCGTGGCAGCTCTTGCTGTCGGTGCAGTGGGTGCAGTCGCTGCAGAGCTGGCAACGCACGCAGTGCGTGCAGTGATAGCAACCCTCGCAGTCGCGGCAGAAGATGCAATTCGCGCAGCGGGTGCAGCCGTGACACTGGTACGAGCCGGGGTTTCCGGATTCGGTGTGAAACAGTCGCGCCAGCCGTTGGAATTCGTCGAGGAAGTCGCGCTTGCCCAGCTGCGCGATCGAGGAGGGGTCGATCGACGGGGGCTCTGCGTCGTCATCGCGCGCGCGGTTGTGTTCGGCCAAGGGTCCTCCTCAAAAGCACGGTCAGCGTAACTTCGAAAGCTCGCGGCAATCCAAGCCCTGGGCAATTCGCCGCACTTCGTCGCTGCCCCGGAAGCCACGGCCGGCGATCGAAACGATGAAGCGGTCTCCGACCAACAAGTTCGCGTCCGCCCTCGCGTCGGCGGGGTCGTATCGGAAGTAGCCCACCGCATCGGGCAGCTTCAGAGCTCCGGCGATCTCCGCTCGATCCGCGCGCGTCGCTTCCCTTGGGGGACTATCCGCCCGGCCAATGGGGCGAGTCGCGCCATCCACCGTGCCAATGCGGCGAGTCGTGTCCTCCGCCACGCGCGTCGCTTCCAGGGTCGCGATTCGGATGCCCTCGGCCAACCGGTCCAGCATCGTCGAATCGACGATCCGGATGACCAGTTCCCGGCCGTCGTCCTGAGCAAAGATTCTCTCGGCCTCGCTGACCGAGACGTCGCCATACCTGCCGGTCGAGCCCTCGTCCCGTACCCTCTTGAACCCTGGCACAGAGGGGGGCAGGAAAGCTTGAAGTCTCTTGAAATACACGGACCTGGCGGGAGGGGACGCCTCCTCAGTCCAGCCCCCGTCCGGCTGCCAGGCAAGCTCCGGGGCCTGCGCGCGCCGGCAGGCCAGGCCTCCGCCCAGGAGGGGCAAAACGAGGAGTGCGAGGAGGTAGCAGGCGGCTGTACTTGACTTGGGCAGGGTCTCCCCCTAAATGACGGCGCCTTACCCGCAACCGAGAAATTCGGGTTGAACCCGACCAACGACATGCCTCACCGCACCTACAGCGCAAAGCCCGGCGATATCGTCAGTCACTGGCACCTCATCGATGTCTCGGGCAAGGTCCTTGGCCGCGCCGCGACCCAGATTGCCACGCTTCTGAAGGGCAAGCACAAGGCCATATATACCCCGTCGATCGACACCGGCGATCACGTGATCGTGATCAATGCCGCGAAAGTCCGCGTCACCGGGAGCAAAGAATCGGACAAGAAATACTATCGCCAGCCGCGCGCCGGATTTCCCGGAGCGCTCAAGACGACGAATCTGGCGACGCTGCGCGCCCGTCATCCAGAGGACGTGGTCTTCAATGCGGTGCGGCGTATGCTCCCCCGAAATGCGCTCGGCCGGCAGATGATGACCAAGCTCAAGGTCTACCCGGACGATAAACACCCTCACGCGGCTCAACAGCCGGTCCCTCGAGAGGTCAAGGCGTAGCGCTTAGCGGATCGAGCGGAGAAGGCAGAAATCAGATGATGACGAAAGCAAACGACAGCGGATTCTACGCGACCGGCCGGCGGAAAGAGGCGGTTGCCCGCGTCTGGGTAAAGCCGGGCACCGGCGTGATGACCGTGAACGGCCGAGCCCTCGAGGATTACTTCGGCCGCCAGACCTCGAAGATGGTGATCAACCAGCCGCTCGAGGTTCTCGAGCAGGCCGGCAAGGTGGACATGACGGTCAATGTGCGGGGCGGAGGCCTGTCTGGGCAGGCCGGTGCCATCCGCCACGGCCTTGCCCGCGCGCTGTGTGTATGGAATCCGGAGTTTCGCCCGGCGATGAAGAAGGCGGGGTTCCTCACCCGCGATGCTCGAGTGGTGGAGCGAAAGAAGTATGGCCAACCGGGTGCGCGGCGCAGGTTCCAGTTCTCGAAGCGGTAAAGCAAGAACCGCAAGAGTCCTACAGGCCCGTCGTCGCGGCCAATGCTGGGGGGGTGTTAGCATCCTCAGCCGGCATGGAACTCAACGAAATCCTGCAAATTGCGCTTCGCGGCGCCGCCTCGGACATTCACTTGAAGGCGGGACTGCCGCCGATGTTTCGCGTGAATGGATCGCTGGTTCCGCTCAAGGACGGCCAGCGTCTGCCGCCCGAGGAAGTCAGTCGAATGGCGTTCGGAATCATGAACGACTTCCAGAAGGAGAAGTTCAAGACGACCAACGAGGTGGATCTCGCCTACGGCGTGCCGGGCCTGGGCCGCTTCCGGGTCAACGTCTTCCAGCAGCGCGGGACGATTGGCGCCGTGCTGCGAGTAATTCCCTTCAAGATCCTCACCGTGCGCGATCTGCTCCTGCCCCCCGTGCTGGAGACGATTTCCCTCGAGCAGCGCGGGCTCATCCTGGTCACCGGGACGACCGGCTCGGGCAAGTCCACCACCCTCGCGGCGATGATCGATCACATCAATGCCACCGAGACCAATCACATCATGACGATCGAGGATCCGATCGAATTCCTCATCCGGGACAAACGGTCGATCGTCAATCAGCGCGAGGTCGGGGTGGATACGATGTCCTTCAGCCAGGCGCTGAAGAGCGCGCTTCGCCAGGATCCGGACGTGATCCTGGTGGGCGAGATGCGAGATCTCGAGACGATCGAGACCGCGATGACCGCCGCGGAGACCGGGCATCTGGTGATGTCCACCCTGCACACCCTGGATGCGACCGAGACGATCAACCGGATCATCTCCGTCTTTCCGCCCTACCAGCAAAAGCAGGTGCGCTTGCAGCTGGCTTCGGTTCTCAAGGCGGTGGTGTCTCAGCGTTTGGTGCCGCGCCAGGATGGCAAGGGGCGCGTGGCGGCGGTGGAGATTCTCAAGGCAACCGCCCGGGTGCGCGAGCTGATCGAGGACAAGGACCGGACAAAGGAGCTCACCGAAGCGATCGCTCAAGGCCATCAGACCTACGGGATGCAGACCTTCGATCAGTCGTTGATGGGGCTGGTGAAGAACGGGCTGGTTGCTTACGAGGAGGCGCGGCGCCAGGCGACCAACCCGGACGATTTTGCGCTGCGATTCTCCGGCATCAGCGGCACTTCCGACTCCAAGTGGGACGATTTCGAATCCAAGCCCGGCGAAGCCCCGGTGCCTGGCACCGCGTCGTTTGGACAGCAGAACCTCGCCCCACAGAGCGCGCCCCCGATCGGCCGGCCAGTCACGCCTTCGGCGCAGACCCCCAACGCGCGACCGGCCCTCACCCCGTCCATTCCTACGCCCTTAAGTCGTCCCGCGGTCGGCCCCCCAAAACCGCCCCCGCCCCCGGCCAAGCCCACGGCGGAAGGGGCCGAGGCCGCACCGGATGATTTCCAAATCGAGCGCTTCTGATCCGCTGTCCGCGGCGATGGACGCCGCCTTGCGGTTGCTCTCGATTCGCGCCCGCAGCCGGCGCGAGCTCAAGCTGGCGATGGCGCGGCGCGGCCTCGCCGAATCCGTCCAGGACGCGGCTCTTTCCCGGCTCGAAGAGCTGGGCTACGTCGATGATTTGCGCTTCGCCCGCGACCGGGCCAGCGCCCTTTTGCGGAATGGGAAGCTTGGACCGCGGGCCGTCCTCCAGCGGTTGCGCGGCCACGGCCTGCCCGAAGAGCAGGCAAGGCAAGCCCTGACCGATGCCGAGCGCGGCCTGAATTTCGACCCGCTCGAGGCGGCTCGCCTCGTCCTGCAGAAGCGCGGTCTTTCGGGACGGACGCTGGAGCCGAAGGAGAAGTCGAAGGCTGCCCGTCTGCTCCACGCCAGGGGATTTGCGGACGGGACGATCGAGCAACTGCTCGGACTATCGGAGCTAGACCTCGGGCCTGAGGACGGCTAGTTTCCCAAAACGTGATTCGAATCGGTTTGACAGCCCTGGTGCTGGCGTCGCTCGGTGCGGTGGGATGCGCCAGCGACAGCGCCTCGACTTCGCCCGCCGAACGCGACCAGATCGGGCGAGGTGAGCAGGCCAAGTCGCAGCGGGCGCGGCATGCTCCCGTCACCCCGAGCGCGCGGGCGGAGTTCGCTTCGGACGCGCAGGCAAACCTCGACAAGGGCAACGACGCGCTGCGGACGAAAAGTTACCTCGAAGCGGAGAAGTACTTCGAGTTCGTGAAGACGAAGTACCCCTTTCTCGATGCGGCGAAAGAGGCCGAGATCCGGCTGGCGGATACCGATTTCGACCGCGAGCGTTTTACGGAAGCGAGGGATCGCTACCAGAACTTCGTCAAGCTCCATCCCACCCACCCCAAAGTGGATTACGCCGCCTTCCGCGCTGCACTGACGCACTACAAGGACATGCCGTCCGACTTTTTCATCCTGCCCCCGTCGAAGGAAAAGGATCAGGTGCAGGTTCGCGCCGCGAACAAGGCGATGGCCGACTTCGTACGCAGCTATCCGAGCTCCACCTACCATCCGGAAGCGAAGAAGATTCTCGACGACACCCGGCGGCGACTTGCCGAGCATGAGATCTACGTCGCTGAGTTCTATGCCAAGCGGGACAAATGGCTCGCGGTGGCTCGCCGGCTGGAGACGGTGGTGGACCAGTACTCGGGATTGGGCTACGACGAGAGGGTCCTCTTTCAACTGCACGACGTCTACGGCAAGTTGAACGACAAGAGCCGCGCGGAGGACGCGTTACGAAAGATCATCAGCCGATTCCCGGGAACGCCGGCGGCCTCCAGGGCGCAGCAGATGTTGGGTTCCTGAGAGGTCGGCGCCTGGGGCGGGTTCTTGGCTTCGGCGGCGCGCTTGCCCTCCTCGCGGTGGTCGCCCTCGCGCCCAGGCTCCTCGACCTTGCCGCCGGGCCGGACGCGGCCATTCGGACCGCTCTGCAGCAGAGCGAGAGTGTGGGCCTTTCGCTGACGATTCCACATTCCCCGGCGAGCCTGGTAACCCGCCGCCTCCACTTCGATCGGGTGACGACCCATTTCGATTCGCGAGGCGAGGAGGCGTACGCGCTTTCGACGCTCGATCTCGAGGGCACTGTCGACTCGATCACCGTGAGCTCGCTCGGCGTGGAGAGGGTTGTGTTCGAGCGGGCGGGGAGGGAATGGCGGCCGCTTCACAGCTTGGCCCCCAGGCTCACCGCGGTGATCGCCACCCTGATCGCGCGCCGCGAGTCGCTGGAAAGCGCGGATCCGGAAAGGCTGGAGAGGTTGGCGGCCTCACCCGAAATCGGCCGCGCGGCGCGGCAGGATGAGCTCTTTCGCCGCGTGGCGTCCTTGCCAAAGCCGCGCTACCGCGTCATTGCCTGGTACATCCGGCTCGATCGCGACGGGGCGCTGGTCACCGAGGAGTACCAGACCGGGACAGAGACCGGGACGCGCCGGCTGACACTCGAACGGCGCGGTCCGGAATTCCTCTTTTCGGGGAGCCTCTTGTAGGCTGGTGGGCGGACAAAACCGTGGACGAGAATGTTCGCCAACTGCTGACGATTGGGCGCGGCCATTTCGCCAAGCTGCAATATGCCCAGGCGGAGCGCTACCTGGCCCAGGTGCTGGAGCACAGCCAGGCCTTCGCCGACGTCCACAACATGCTCGGGGTCATCTACCATGACCAGGGCCGGTTCGAGCGGGCGCAGGAGTCGTTCCGGGCGGCGCTGCGCCTCAATCCGTCCTACACCGAGGCGGCGCTGAACCTGGCGGTGGCGTGCAATGACCTGGGGCAGTACGAGGAGGCCCGGTCGGTCTACCAGACCGCGCTGTCCCGGCAGAAGCGCGAGCCGGGTGGAATGGACCGGTTCGTGAAAGGGAAGATCGCGAATATGTACGCCGAGATCGGCGACGCTTTCGCCTCCAGTGGACTGTGGCCCCAGGCGATCGTCGAATACCGCCGCGCGCTCGAGCTAGGCCCCGACTTCAAGGACATCCGCCTCAAGCTGGCCGACGCGCACCGCGACAGCGGGGACCTGCCGCGGGCGATCGCCGAGCTGCAGCAGCTGGTGCGAGATCATCCGGATTATCAGCCGGCCCAGATTCACTATGGGCTTTGCCTGTATTCTTCCGGTCGCAAAGAGGAGGCCACCAAAGCCTGGGAAGGGGTGATTGCGCGCGAACCGGCCAACCCGAGCGCACAAATGTATTTGCACTTGGTGAATGATGGGGGAAAAGACGAGCCGGTCAGTCCAATGAAGGCCCCATCGCCTGCCGAGGTCGAAAAGCCGTGAGCCCCGCCGCAGCGCCTGGGAGCAAGGCATACGCCCTCAAATTCATCTCTGGCAAATACCAGGGTGGCGAATTTCCCTTGAAGATGGACCGCCAGGTGATCATCGGTCGCTCCAACGACCTGGATATGGTGCTGGTGGAGGACATGGTCTCCCGCAAGCACGCGAAAATCACTGTCAGCGGGGGGAAGATCACCATCGAGGATCTCGGCTCGACCAACGGCACCTTCGTCAACGGTGAGAAGGTCAAGCAGGCGCGCCTCAAAGAGGGGGACCGCATCCTCATCGGCACCTCGATCCTCAAGCTCGTGCAGCGGGGCGATCACGCCGCCGAGATGGACGAGCGTCAGGTCAAGCAGCAGCTCGAAGACGCCGCCGCGGCCCAGGCCGCGAAGTCGCTCAAGAGCTCCTCGATCGCAGGAAAAATCGAAGAGTTGCCGTTGCCCGACCTTTTGCAGATGTTCAACACCTCGAAGAAGAACGGCGTGCTGGTGGTGAAGAATGTCGAGGAAGGCCGGATCTACCTGCGCCAGGGGCGGATCTATTACGCGGTGATCGACGACAACCACGGGCTCGGCCCCCACAAGAGCTTCAACCGGATCATCACCTGGGAATCCGGAGACTTCGAGCTGCGCCCCGCCGATCCGCAGCAGTTCATGGTGGTGCTGGAGCAGTCCACCGAAGTGCTGCTCATGGAAGGGATGCGGCTGCTCGACGAGTTTCGGCGCATTCAGAACGATTTGCCGCCGCTCAATTCGGTGCTAATGCTCTCGATGCCGCTGACCAGCCCGCTGCGCGAGCTTTCCGCGGAGGAGCTGGACATCCTCCAGCTGGTGCACAACTACGGCAGTCTCAAGGGCGTGCTCGATCACTGCGAGAAGGACGATGTGCTCGCCGCGCAGGTCATCCTCAAGTTGCTCAAGCGAGACTTCGTTCGAGCAGGCTAGCTGCAGGGGACCGCAACAAAGCAGGTGGGCTGCGCAGCAGTTTTTCAACTACGCTGAAATAGATCGCGTCCGGCTATTGGGCCGGCTATCCATACGACCATGAACGATTCCCAATCACAGATTCCGGTAGCGCCGCTTCCCAGGCTCACCGAGCTTAGCCACTGCGCGGGTTGAGCCGGGAAGATCCGCCCCGCGGACTTGGCGCAGGTTCTGCGCCACCTGGCTCCGATCAAGGACGCGCGAGCGCTGGTGGGATTCGGTACCAGCGATGACGCCGCGGTGTATCGCCTCACCCCGTCGCTCGCGGTGGTGGAGACGGTCGATTTCTTTCCTCCTGTAGTCGACGATCCTTTTCAGTTCGGCGAGATCGCCGCCGCCAATGCGCTCTCGGACATCTGGGCGATGGGAGCGCGTCCGCTCTTCGCGCTGAATCTGGTGGGCTTTCCGCCCGGGCTTCCCCTCGAGATGCTCTCCAAGATCCTCGCCGGCGGTCGGAGCAAGGCGGCGGAGGCGGGCATCCCCATCCTCGGCGGGCACTCGATCCAGGACCCCGAGCCAAAGTACGGAATGGCGGTCACCGGAATCGTTCATCCAAAAGAGATCTTGAGAAACTTTGGCTCCAAGCCCGGCGATCACCTCATCCTCACCAAACCGCTGGGCTCGGGAATCGCGACCACGGCGATCAAGCGCGGCAGCGCATCGAAGGAATTGACCCGGCAGGTCGTCGCGGTGATGTCGCAGCTCAATCAGAAGGCAGGGCTCGTCTTCAGCTCGCGAAAGTTCAAGGTGAACGCGCTGACCGACGTGACCGGCTTCGGACTGCTCGGGCATCTGCTCGAGATGATGACCGGCTCCAAGACGCGCGCCGAGATTCATTTCGGTCAGGTGCCGGTGCTCGACGGCATTCGCGAGCTCGCCGAGCAGGAGGTGATCCCGGGTGGGTCGAAGGCAAACCTCGACTTCGTGCAGGGCAAGGTCCGATTCGCCGACGAGCTGCCGCAACCCTTGCGCTGGCTGCTCGCCGATGCGCAGACCAACGGCGGACTGCTCGCCTCGGTACCTTCGAAGGAGTCGGCGGCGGCGATGCGCGCGCTCGCCCGCGTCGGGGTGAAGGCGGCGGTGATCGGCGAAGTGAAACGCGGCTCGGGTATCGACGTGCTGAAGTAGCCGGTGGGAGCTGTCGGCGTATTTCCCGCGCCCGACCCCGGATGCAGGTAGAGTGGATCCTATTCGCCGCCTCTTTCGATTGTTAGCATCCGGCGCTGAATGCTCAAGAGCTCGCGCGGTACCTTCCTCGCCGCACTCGCGTGCCTTGCCGCTCCTGCCGCAGTTGCCGGGTCGGTGCCCCACATCGTCGTCGACCCGGGACACGGCGGCTTCCAGGAGGGGGCGGTCAGCGCGTACGGAATGGCGGAGAAAGAGCTCTGCCTGCGGATTGCGCGCCACCTCAAGGAAGCGCTCCAAAAGGGGCTGGGCGCGAAAGTGTCGATGACCCGGGCGGCGGACAGCCTGATTCCGCTCTCCGAGCGCGTCAGCTACGCGAATCGCCAGAAGCCCGACCTGTTCATCTCCATCCACGCGAACTCGATGCCCACCCAACGTCAGCGGCTGCGCATCGAGGGGGTGGAGACATTCTTCCTCTCGGCGGATGCCTCGGGCGAAGAGGCGAGAAGGACGGCGGCCCGTGAAAACGCGGAAATGTCTCGAGGCGCCAGGTCGAATGGAAGCGACAGTCTCACCTTCATCCTGGCCGACCTCGCTCGGGCCGAAGCGCACGCCGACTCCTCGCGCCTGGCCTATGCCGTGCACCAGAAGCTGGTCGCGTTCACCGGGGCAACCGACCGCGGCGTGCAACAAGCGCCTCTGTACGTGCTCAGCGGCGTCGAGGTTCCGGCGATCCTGGTCGAGGTTGGGTTCATCTCCCACCCCGCCGAGGGCAAGCGGCTCCAGGACCCCGAGTATCAGCAGCGCATAGCCCAGGCGATCGCCGACGGCGTCAAGGTGTTTCTCGAGCAGATGATGAAAGTCGTCGGCGGAGCCACCCTGACCCACGCCCAACGCTAGACGAGCGAGCCTTAAAACCGGTTCTTCTGCTAGAGAGGCATCTGGTCTCAAGGGAGAATCCATGCGGTCTTTTGGGCGCGGCCCGCTCGATTTGCGGCCGGTGACGATCCAGCCCGGCGTTGCGCTTCATGCCGAGGGTTCAGCGCAAGTCGAGTTCGGCAACACCAAGGTCTACGTCACCTGCACGGTGGAGGAGAAGCAGCCGCCGCATCTGCTTGGAAAACCCGGCGGCTGGATCACCGCGGAGTACGGGATGCTGCCGCGGTCGACCAATACCCGATCTGCCCGCGAGGCAGCCCGCGGCAAGCAAGGTGGACGGACGATGGAGATCCAGCGGCTGATCGGGCGGTCGATGCGAGCGGCGGTGGATTGCGCGCTGATCGGCCAGCGGACCTTCACCCTCGACTGCGACGTGCTGCAGGCCGACGGGGGGACGCGCACCGCGGCGATCACCGGGGGTTACGTCGCCTTGGTGATGGCGCTCAAGTCGCTCAATGGAAAGCGCAATTTTGCGATGCCCACCGTGACGCCCATCGCCGCCGTTTCGGTCGGGATCGTGAAAGGGGAGGTGCTGGTGGATCTCGACTACTCGGAGGACTCCAGCGCCGAGGTGGATTTGAATCTGGTCGCCACCGGGACGGGCCAGCTGATCGAGGTCCAGGGGACGGCGGAGCAGAAGTCCTTTAGTCGAAAACAGCTGGACTCGATGCTCGACGCGGGCAGCGCCGCGATCGCCCGCCTGGCGGAGATCCAGAAGGCAGCGCTTGCGAAGTGAAGCTTTTTTTCGCCACGCGAAACGCGGGCAAGTTGCGGGAGCTGCGCGCTCTGGTGGGCTCGCTTTTCGAGATCCAATCGCTCGACGATTTTCCGGAGCTGCCTGAGGTCGAAGAAAAGGACGAAACGTTCGAGGGGAACGCCGCGCTCAAGGCGTTGGCGGGCGCGAAGGCCACCGGAATGGCGGCGCTGGCGGATGACTCCGGGCTTTGCGTCGATGCTCTCGGTGGACGTCCGGGGGTGCGATCCGCGAGGTACGCGCCGGGTCCGGACGCGGCGCGAATCGAGAAGCTCCTCGCCGAGATGGCCGACGTTCCCGAGCCCAGGCGCGGAGCGGCGTTCCAATGCGCTCTGTGCCTGGCGCTTCCCGACGGCTCGAGCGTGACCGAGTCGGGTCAATGCCGCGGTCAAATCGCACGGCTGCCTCGAGGCACCCAGGGCTTTGGGTACGATCCGATCTTCTTCCTGCCCGAGATGGGGCGCACCATGGCCGAGCTTGCGCCGAGGAAAAAGGCGCAAATTTCCCATCGGGGAAAGGCGTGGGATCGAATGTTGCCCAGGCTGAAGTTTCTAAGGCTTTCAGGAAAGATCTCCCCGTAGCCGCGCGGTGGGTTCCGAGGTATGAGCTGACCCGCTCAACGGAGGCACTTCATGCACAAGCTTCGCCTGACAGCCCTTTTTGCCATCGCCATCTCGTTTGCGTGCGCCGGACCGCGCACCGCGGAGAACGCGACTCCCCCGAGCGCAGCGGCGGCGCCTTCGCCTCCGCCGGCCAGCGGTTCCGGCGCGCCGACGACCGATCCAACGCAAGCCTATCCGTCGGCGCGCGAGCAGGCCGTCGAGGAGCAGCTGTTTGGTCAGACGGTTCGCGACCCATACCGCTGGCTCGAAGATGACAGATCGCTCGAGGTACAAATGTGGATGGCAGCCGAGGACAAGCTCGCCCGCAGTGAGCTCGCCAAGCTGCCCGGGCGCGATGCGCTGGCTGCTCGGCTGCGCGAAGTGCTCTACGTCGAGACCGTCTCGCCGCCCACGCGTCGGGGCAACCGGTTCTTCTACTCGCGGCGGCGGGCTGACCAGGAGAAAGCGGTGATCTACTTCCGCGAGGGCGAGCAAGGGCAGGAGCAGGTGCTGATCGATCCGAACGCCCTGAGCCCGGACGGCAGCATCTCGCTGCACGGCTATGTCCCGACGCTGGATGGCAAGTCGGTCGGGTACTCGTTGCACAAGAACAACGCCGACTACGGAACGCTGCACGTGATGAGCGTCTCCACGAGGAAGGTGAGCGCGATCGACGCCATCGACGACGTCCGCGGCCCGGGCTCGTGGACTCCGAAAGGCGACGGCTTCTATTACAGCCACTTCGCCACCCGCGAGGGGTTGTCGGCGGCCGACCGTCTCGGCGAGTCGGTGGTGCGCTTCCACAAGCTGGGAACCGATCCGGCAAAGGATCCGGTGGTTCGCGAAAAGACCGGGGACCCGAAGCGGATCATGTTCGCCGGCCTGTCGCGCGACGGCCATTGGCTGATTCTTTCCATCGGCAAGGGGACAAGCGCCAATGACGTCTACTATCGCGACATGCGCAAGCCCGGCGGAAGGTGGCTTCCGCTTGCCGTTTCCGAGTCGTTGAAGCAGTTCGCGGTGACCGCCTGGAAGGACCGCTTCTACGTGCGAACCAACGATGGTGCCGACAACTATCACGTCTACAAGGTGGATCCCCGCCATGCCGACCGCGCGAGTTGGAAGGAGATCGTTCCCGAGGACAGCCAGGCAGTGCTGGAAAACGCGACGATTGTCGGGAACCAGCTTTCGCTCGTCTACCTGCGAGACGTGAAGAACGAGATCGAGCTTCGCACCCTGGACGGCGCGCCAGTCCGCAAGGTGCCTCTGCCGGGCATCGGATCATCGAGCGGGATCTTCGGCGATCCCGAGCAGGACGACGCCTATTTCAACTTCTCCTCGTTCATCTCCCCGCCCAACATCTACAAGACGTCGATCAAGAAGGGCGGAACCTCGGTCTGGTTTTCGCTCAAGGTTCCGATCGACCCGACGCCTTACGAGATCGAGCAACTCTGGTTCAGCTCCAAGGACGGGACCCGGGTGCCGATGTTCGTGGTGCACCGGAAGGACATGCGCAAGGATGGATCCACGCCCTTCCTGCTCACCGGTTACGGCGGGTTCAACCTCCCCTCGCTGCCGTCCTATGCAGGCTCCCTCTACCCCTGGCTCGAGGCGGGAGGCGGCTACGCCTTGGCCAACATGCGAGGCGGCGGAGAGTTTGGAGAGCCTTGGCACCAGGCGGGGATGAAGGAGAAGAAGCAGAACGTCTTCGACGATTTCATCGGCGCGGCGGAGCATCTGGTGAAGGCGGGCTACACCCGGCCCGAACGCCTGGCCATTCGCGGTGGCTCGAACGGAGGCCTCCTGGTGGGCGCGGTGATGACGCAGCGCCCGGATCTGTTCAGGGCGGTAGTCTGCCAGGTGCCTCTCCTCGACATGGTCCGCTACCACCGGTTCGGCCTGGGCAAGCTGTGGATTGCCGAGTACGGATCGCCCGAGACCGAAGCGGACTTCAAGACCTTGTACGGCTATTCGCCGTATCATCACGTCACCGCGGGCACCGCGTATCCGGCGCTTCTGATGCTCTCGGCGGACTCGGACGACCGCGTCGATCCGGTTCACGCGCGCAAAATGACCGCGGCCCTGCAGGCGGCCTCTTCGAGCGACCGGCCGATCTTGCTGCGCATCGAGCGCAACGCGAGCCACGGCGGGGCGGATCTGGTGAAGCAGACCGTGGAGCAGAGCGCCGACAGCTATGCCTTCTTGATGCGCGAGCTCGGCTTCAAGGACGCGGGTAAGCAAGTGAGCACACGAGGTCGGTGAGCCAAAACGCCGCCGGCGTGCCGAACCTCGTCCGTGCGCCTTGCGCAAGCCGCTCGGATGATTCAAGAATGCGCGTTTTCCTCGGGGCGTAGCGCAGCCTGGTAGCGCACCTGCTTTGGGAGCAGGGTGTCGGAGGTTCGAATCCTCTCGCCCCGACTACGGAGTGCTGAGAGTCGCAACCGAATTTAGGTCTTCTCTCGAGTTGGCATCGCTACTGCTGAACTCTTGGACCCCTAATGGACCCCGCGCGTTGGATTTCTCCTCTGA
>WNFF01004390.1_pt1 | contig 16711 bp, 16 predicted proteins | sample 5400441 | NCBI WGS metagenome assembly WNFF01 (sample SAMN13153345, study PRJNA577476) | soil metagenome | isolation source: 120 cm saprolite under Douglas fir tree site 2 hole 3 replicate 1 | place: USA:California | collected 2015-04-18 | reverse complement strand
TCTCGATCGAGCAGCGGCTGCCCGGGCAGGCGAAGAACGCGATCATGGCGGTGCTGGGGGCGGACATGTACATGAAGCGTGTGGTGGTGGTCGACCACGACGTGGACATCTTCGACGACCGTCAGGTGACGTGGGCGCTGGCCACGCGGTGCCAGCCCGATCGAGACATCTCCATCATCACGAATGCGCGCGGGTCGGATCTCGATCCGTCGACGAAGGAAGACGGCTATACGGCGAAGTGGGGTGTGGACGCCACCGCCAAGCCTTCACTGGCCGCGTATACGCCTCGTCACCGAGTGCCGCCTGAGGTTTGGGAGCGCATCAACCTCAAAGACTACGGGTTGTAGTTGTCAGGGGCTGCGTCGGCTGACAACGCGCCAGGCGGGGCGGCGGGCGAGTGGCGCCGGCAGGCATGCCCTCGTGCGCTCAACCTCCTCGCCTCGCGCGCCACCTCGCTCGGGCGCCTCCGCCTGCCCCCCCATCCCCCCGAGGCGGGGGGTGCGCTCGCCGCCCTGCTGCGCAGGGCGGCTCGCGCGGCGGTACGGCTCGTCGGATTCGCTTCCGAGTGCGCCCCTGCCGGCGCCACCCGCCCAGGGTCCCGGTCCCTCCCTGCGATCTCGCCGTTCGTGCATTTGTCTTCGTCAGCAGCAGGGGATGCTAGTGGGGGAGAATTTTGGGGGGCTGCTCGATGCGGTGGCGCGACGGCGAGCCGACGCGGCGGCGATTCTTTGGGACGACGGCGCGCTGAGCTGGCGGGAGATCGAGCTTCGGGCGGGGGGTGTGGCGCGGCGGCTGTCGAGACAGGGCGTGCGGGCGGGGGACACGGTCGCGCTCCAGCTTCCTAATGGGTGGGGGTTCGTGGCCGCGCTGTGGGGCGCGTTCAAGGTCGGCGCCACTGTCAGCCCCATCAACCCGCTGCTGTCCGCCGAGGAGAGACGCAAGGTGCTGGGGCACCTCGAGCCCGCTCTGGTGGTGGAGGAGGTGCGCGAGGAGGAGGCGGTGTGGGATAGCGTGGGGGCGACGGGGCCCGCGCTCGTGCTCTACACGTCGGGGTCGACGGGGGAGCCGAAGGGGGCGGTGCTGTCGCATGCTGCGCTCCGCGCGGCCAATGAATCGTGGGCGGGGCCCGTGATGGGTCTGGTGCCGGGCGATATCGTGCTGGCGGCGCTGCCGCTGGCACATTCCTTTGGGCTCAATGGCGCGCTGCTGGCGCCGCTTCTCGCCGGGGCGACGGTGGCGGTGCTCGAGAGATTCACTCCGGAGGCGGCGCTGCGCGCGATCTCGGGCCATTGCGTCACCGTGCTCCCGGCCGTGGCGACGATGTTCCAGCGCATCCTCGAGGCGCCTGGTCTCTCCCTCGATGGTCTCGGGTCATTGCGCCTCGCCCTTTCCGGGGCGGCGCCGTGCCCGTGGGAGCTGGCCCGGCAGTGGAAGAAGCGCACAGGAGTGAGAATCCTTCGCGGCTATGGCATGACCGAGCTCTTCCGGCCCATCTCGTATCTCGCCGACGATCCGACGGACCTGCCGGATTCGATCGGGCGGGCGGTGCCGGGCGTGGAGGTGCGGATCATGAGCGAGGAGAGGAGCGCGCTCGGCGCGGGGGAGATCGGCGAGCTCTGGATCCGGACGCCGGCCGTCCTCGATGTCTACCTGCGCGCTCCGGAGGAGACGAAGGCCGTGATCGAGGACGGATGGTTCAGGACGGGCGATCTGGCCACGATCTCAGCGGACGGCTTCGTCACGATCGTGGGGAGAAAGAAAGAGCTGATTCTTCGTGGCGGGTACTCGGTGGTGCCGGGCGAGGTCGAGGCCGCGCTCCTCGGCCATCCCGCGGTCGCCGAGGCCGCAGTGGTCGGCATCGCCCACGTCGAGCTCGGGGAGGAGATCGCGGCCTTCGTCGCGCTGCGCCCGGGCATGCGGGTCACCGGCGAGGAGCTGGTGGCCTTCTGCCGCGACCGGCTCGCCTCGTTCAAGTACCCGCGCACGGTATCCATCGTCGCCGACCTGCCCAAGAGCGCCACGGGCAAGGTCCTCAAGACGCGCCTCCACACCGGTCGGAATTACACTTCCGACTCGTAAGAGTTACCTTCCTTCCGATCGGCATTTTTGCCGGGTCGAATCTCCCGCCCGCGGCGAAGTCCGCGTGCGTGTATGTGTGCGTTCGGGCGCCGCCGGCCACAAGCTGGGCGGCGCTCCTCGGCACGCTTCGTGCTCCTTTTGGGTAGCTGCTGAGCGGCGCTCCTATCCAGTCACGAGGCGGAGGTGGCCCATGTCCTCTCTGAGATTCGGAAGAGCGCTGCTCCTCCTGAGCGCGCTGGGATTACAGGGGTGCGCGGGGATCGGTCTCGCGCTGTTCGGGGTAGGAGCAGGAATCTCGGGCGGCACTGGAGTCAACTACACGCTGGACAGCGTCGCCTACAGGACCTTCGCAGCCTCCGAGCCCGACTTGCGTGCGGCCACCCTCAAGACGCTCAAGCGGATGGCCATGGACGTGACAGCAAAGCAGATGACCGAGACAGGCAGCGAGATCACCGCGGCGGCGGGCGACCGGACGGTGGAGATCGAGCTGGACCGGATCACCGCCAGGACGTCGCGAATGCGCGTGGTCGTGAAGAAGGGCTGGATCCTCCGTGACCGTGCCACCGCCGGTGAGCTCATCGTGCAGACGGCGCGGGTCCTGGATGATGGCCCGGTGGTGGCGAAGACCACCCGATAGGAGGGCAACGCCATGAGCAAGGGATGGTATGTGTCCGCGGCAATAGCCTTGGTCCTGACGATGGCTGGGCCCGCGGCGGCGCAGATCCCGCCGCCGGCAGCGGGCGGGGCATTTGAGCAGCTCTCACCGGGCAATCAGAAGATTGCCCGCGCCATCTTCGAGTCTCAGCAGCTCACTCCCTCTTCCCCGACCTCTCCGAAGCCCCTGTCGCTGGACCAGATCGCCGGTCTGAAGCGGAGCGGTCGAGGGTGGGGTGTGGTGTACAAGGATCTGCGGACCCAGGGCCTCGTGCAGGACAGGAATCTGGGCCAGGCGGTGAGCCGCTTCAACCACGAGCACAAGAGCCCGGGTCCGACCAGCGTGGAGATCACGACGGCGAGCGGCAAGACCGTGTCAGCGGGAAGCACAGGCCGCTCAGGTGCCCCCAATTCCTCCCGGGGAGCCTCCTCGAGCGACGATGACGGGCGTGGCGTTCACACGTCCTCGGCCCGCTCCGTCCAGGGGAATGGCTCCGACGGAAGCGGCGACGCCGTGACCGGTGGTCGCGCAGGCGGAGCATCGCACCGATGCGCTTGACGTCTCCCGCCTCGACCTGGCCCTTGTGGGTCTTCATGATGTCGCCCACGAGCCGCCCCGCCTGCTTGGCGTCGGTGATGCCGAGGGCGGCGAGCCGCTCCTTGACGAGGGCGCGAACGGCTGCCTCGTCCATGCCCTTGGGCAGGTAGCGCTCGCAGAACTCGAGCTCGAAGCGGAGGGTGGCCGCCTGGGCGGCGCCGCGCTCGCCGATCTTGTCGTATTCGGCGATGGCCTTCTGGAGCTGCTTGCGGTAGGCGCCGATGACATCGAGGACGAGGGCGTCGTCCACCACGCCCGCGAAGCCCTTGGCCGTGCGCCGCTCCTGCAGCCTGGTCTTGAGCATGCGCACCACGTCCGCCGTGCGCCCGTCCTTGTCCTTCATGGCCTGCTTGAGGGTCCCGTCGAGCGCCTGTTCGAGGGTCATGATGCTCGTCATAGTAGCGTGGGCGCCTCGACCCGGCAAAGAAAGCAGGCAGGCGCCTGACGCGCTTGCCGTGCCCGGGGGTCTCCGACTATCCTCCTGCCATGACGCGCAACTTCGTGGGCTATGGCGAGACGCCGCCAGAGGCGCGCTGGCCCGGTGGCGCCCGTGTCGCCGTCAACGTCGTCATCAACTACGAGGAAGGCTCCGAGAATCGCGTGGAGGACGGCCAGCCCCAGCGGGAGACCATGGGAGAGTCGCCCTCGCCGGTGCCGCCGGAAGAGCGCGATCTCGCCAACGAGAGCTTCTACGAGTACGGCAGCCGCGCGGGCTTCTGGCGCCTTCTGCGGGTGCTCGACGAGCGCAAGGTCCAGGGCACGATCTTCGCCTGCGCGGTCGCCCTCGAGCGGAACCTCGAGGCGGCGAAGGCGATCACCGCCCGAGGATGGGACATCTGCGCCCATGGCAACCGCTGGGAGGAGCACTACCTGATGGATCGAAAGAGCGAGCGCGCGGCCATCAGCCGGGCCGCCGCGTCGATCCGGGAAACCACCGGGCAGGCGCCGCTCGGCTGGTACTGCCGCTATGGACCCTCGCCGATCACGCGCGAGCTCGTGGCCGGCCAGGGGTCGTATCTGTACGACAGCGACTCCTACGCCGATGACCTGCCGTACTGGGCGCACACAGGCACGGGCCCCTGGCTCGTCGTGCCCTATGCCCTCGACACCAACGACATCCGCTTCTGGCGGGGCTCGCTGCAGCTCGCTGACGACTTCTTCGCCTATCTCCGCGATGCCTTCGACCAGCTCTGGGAGGAAGGCGAGACACGCCCGCGCATGATGTCGGTGGGGCTGCACTGTCGCATCGCGGGGCGGCCGGGACGGGCGGCCGGGCTCGCGCGCTTCCTGGACCACGCGCAGCGCCGGGGAGAAGTGTGGTTCGCCAAGCGTGGGGACATCGCGCGTCACTGGAGCCAGCAGCATCCGCCCCGCCGTCCTTGACAGCCGCCCGAGGCGGGGCGTTAGATAGCGCGGTATCTCGGCGCGGCATTTCACCGTCCGAAAGGAGAGTCACGTGCGGAAGAACACGGTGCGGGAGATCTGGGCTCGCGGTGAGGCAGTCGTCAACGGCTGGCTGTCCATTCCCTCGAGCTTCTCGGCCGAGGTCATGGCCCATCAAGGCTTCGATTCACTGACGGTGGACATGCAGCACGGGGTCGTCGACTATCAGGTGGGTGTGTCGATGCTCCAGGGCATCTCCACCACGGAGGTCATCCCGCTCGCGCGCATTCCGTGGAACGACCCCGCGCGCATCATGAAGATCCTGGACGCGGGGGCCTATGGCGTCATCTGCCCCATGATCAACACGCGCGAGCAGGCTGAGGCCCTCGTGCAGGCCTGCAAGTACCCGCCGCGCGGCTACCGGAGCTGGGGGCCCGTGCGCGCGAGCCTTTACATGGGCGGCGACTACGGCGATCACGCCAACGACGACGTCATCGTGATGCCCATGATCGAGACGGCGGAGGCGGTCAAGAACATCGACGACATCCTGAGCGTGCCGGGCGTGGACGCCATCTACGTCGGGCCCTCGGATCTCTCGCTGGCCTTGGGCCTCAAGCCGCGGCTCGACCAGACGGACCCTCCGGTGGTCGAGGCCCAGCAGCTGATCGCCCGGGCGTGCAAGAAGCACGGGGTCATCGCGGGTATTCACAACGCGACGGCCGCCTACGCGGTGAAGATGATCGAGCAGGGCTATCAGTTCGTGACCCTGGCGAGTGACAGCCGCTTCATGGCCGCCAAGGCGGGCGAAGAGGTGGGCGTGGTTCGCAAGACGGGAGCAAAGGCCGGCAAGCTTCCGGCGTACTAGCGCCTCGTGCGATTCGATGAGGGATTCCTCGCGCGGGCGCGCGCGAACGTGCACGCCTTCGAGCGCCGGGGCGTGGCCGTCGATGGGCGCAAGGCGGCGGCGGTGGCGGTGGTCCTCGTGCCGGACGAGGAAGGGCGCGCCTGCTTCCTCCTGACCAAGCGCGCGCCCACGTTGCGGGCCCACACGGGGCAGTGGGCGCTGCCCGGCGGCCGGGTCGACGTGGGGGAGACCCCGGAACAGGCCGCCCTCCGCGAGCTCGACGAGGAGGTCGGACTGCAGCTGCCCGGCGGCTCCGCGCTGGGCCTGCTCGACGACTACCCCACGCGCTCGGGGTTCGTCATCACGCCCGTCGTCTTCTGGAGCGACCATCTCGGTCCGTTGACGCCCAACCCCTCGGAAGTGGCGCGCCTCTACCGGGTGCCCTTCGCCGATCTCGAGCGGCCCGACCTGCCCCGCCTCGTGTCCATTCCCGAGAGCGATCGTCCCGTCATCCAGCTTCCGATCCTCGGCGCCCTCATCCACGCCCCGACCGCGGCCGTGATCTACCAGATGCTCGAGGTCGTGGCGCGGGGCAGGTCGACGCGCGTGGACCATTTCGAACAGCCCGTCTGGGCCTGGCGATAGATCAGGAGAACTTCATGGGGCAGCTCGATGGGCAGATCGCGATCGTCACAGGGGCGGGAACCGGCATCGGCCGATCGACCGCGCTCATGCTCGCCGCCGAAGGCGCCCACGTCGTGGTGACGGGCCGCCGCCGCGCGCCCCTCGACGCCGTCGTCGCCGAGATCACGAAGGCGGGCGGCAAGGCCGTGGCCCGCGAGGCCGACGTGGCCAAGCCCGCCCAGGGGCGCGCGCTCGCGGAGTGGGTGATCAAGGAGCAGGGGCGCGTGGACATCCTGATCAACAATGCCGGCCACTCGAGCAAGGCGCGCAACGCGCGCTGGGTGCCGCTGGAGGAGTGGGAGGCCGTGATCAACGTCAACCTGACGGGCGTGTTCGCCCTGACCCAGGCCGTCTTGCCGAGCATGATCGAGCACGGCGGGGGAACCATCGTGACCGTGGGCTCGATGGCCGCCCTCAAGCCCGGGCTCATCGGCGGGGCGCCTTACGGGGCGGCCAAGGCGGGGGTGCTCAACTTCATGGGGCACTTGCACAACGTGCTCCGTGACAAGGGCATCCGGGCGACCACGGTGATGCCCGCCGAGGTGGACACGCCCATCCTCGACAATCGGCCGCTGCCCCCCGATGGCAAGGCCCGCGCCACCATGATGCTGCCCGAGGACGTGGCGCAGGCCATCCTGCTCTGTGTCACCTTGCCCGCCCGCACGGTCGTGGAGGAGATGATCCTGAGCCCGACGCGCACCCGTGACCAGAGCCGGGACATCGAGGTCTCCCGCAACCTCGGCGCGCCTCCCGGCGCGCCCTGAAGGGCCCATTGCGCAGGATCGACGGCTGGCGCAGACTCGCCACGGTGCTCCGCCGGCAACGCCGGGAGCGGCATGGCCGGGGATCGGTGTTCGAGAGGGCCGGATGTTGCGAATGTCCCTGCGCGAGGGGGTCATCATGCGAAAGGAGGAGGTCATCATGCGAAAGATCGTCGCGTCGCTCAGCGTAGTGCTCATGCTCGCGGCTACCGCCGTGGCCCAGGAAAAGATGAAGGATGCGCCCAAGTCCGGGCATGAGGGCATGGCCAAGGCCGGCGGGGCCAAGTCCGACGCCGCCGTCATCGCGAAGGCGACGAGTGCCGCGCCGCCGGACATCGCCCGCAACGCCGCGGTCATGGGCACGGGCCCCGACGGCAAAATGAAGGAGCTGCGCGCCGGCACGAATGGGTGGATGTGCATGCTCGATCTCGCCGGCGACTCGATGTGCCTCGACAAGGAATGGCAGGCCTGGGGCGACGCCTGGATGAACAAGAAGGACCCGCCGAAGCCGAAGACGGTCGGAGTGGCCTACATGCTCAAGGGCGACAAGGGCGCCAGCAACACCGATCCGTACGCGATGAAACCGACGGCCGACAACCAGTGGGTCGTGAGCGGACCGCACATCATGATCCTTCCGACGGATGTGAGTCAGCTCGACGCGTATCCGACGGATTGGAGCAAGGGTGGTCCGTGGGTGATGTGGAAGGGAACGCCGTACGCCCACATCATGGTCCCGACGACGTCGATGGCGAAATCGGCGTCCAAGGCTCCGGCCGAGAAGAAGGCCGCCGACAAGAAATAGACCAAGCTGCAAGCGACCGAGGGCGGCGAGAGGGGCCCAGATGCGAGGCGGCGCCCGAAGCCCGCAGGCGAGGCGTACTCTCTGTACGTTGAGCCTGGGGTCGAGGGCGCCGTCTTCATCTCGCTCACCGGCGGATGATGCGGTTCGGCGGTAGGGTCTCTTCGCGCAAGCGCTCATCGCCGCAGATGGCCCCTTATCGGCGCCCTCGGTAGTCGCGGTGCCAGAGGTCGAGGTAGTCGCGCGCGTTCTTGAGGATGTCTTCGACCTCGGCCGGACTCATCTTCCGAATGGGCTTGGCGGGCACGCCCATGACGAGCCAGCCCGCGGGCACCACCTTGCCCTCCGGCACCAGGGCCCCTGCGGCAACCTGCGCGCCTTCCTCCACCACCGCGCCCGTGAGGACCACGGCCCCGATGCCGATCCGCACGTTGTCCATGATGGTGCACGCGTGGACCACGCAGCGATGGCCGATGGTGACGCCGGCTCCCACGATGCACGGAAACTCCGGCGTCACGTGCAGGACGGAGTTGTCCTGGACGTTGGAGTTCCGGCCGAGGGTGACGTAGTTGTCCTGGTCGCCCCGCAGCACGCTGAGCGGCCACACGCTGGCGCCTTCCTCGATGGTCACGTCGCCGATGACCTGGGCGGAAGGATCGACCCAGGCCGCGGGGTGCACGCGCGGCGTGCGGCCGGGGACGCTACGGATCACGGGTGCTCCTATTTCCCGGTCCAGCGCGGCGGGCGCTTCTCGAGGAAGGCGGTCATTCCTTCGCGGAAGTCGGCGCTGGTGTAGGTCAGCGAGATGAGGTCGTCTCCCCCTTCGAGGCGGCGGCGCTCCTGGATGCGCCGCACGGCCTCCTTGGTCACCCGCAACGTGATGGGCGCGTGCGATGCGAGCTCTGCCGCCACGGCCCTCACACGCGCCTCGATCTCGGCGCCCGGCACGATCTCGTGGACGAAGCCCGCGCCGTGCGCCTCCTCCGCCGTCAGGAGGCGCGCCCGCATGATCATCTCCTTGACCCGCGAGGGACCGAAGAGGTCCACGAAGCGCGAGTAGTTCTCCATGGAGAGGCAGTTCCCGAGGGTGCGGGCGATGGGCGCCCCGAAGCGCGACTCGGGAGTGGCGATCCTGACGTCGCAGACGGCGGCGATGGCGAAGCCGCCGCCCACCGCGAAGCCCTCGATCTGCGCGATGACGGGCTTGCCCACGCGCTCGAGCCGCCCCGTCCGGCGCTCGCCGTCGCGCTCGTACTGGATCCCGTCCTCCGCGGTCTTGAAGCTCTTGAACTGCGAGATGTCGGTGCCCGCCACGAAGGCCTTGCCGCCCGCCCCCCGCAGCACGAGCACGCGCACGGAGTCGTCGGCGTCCACTTCCTCGCAGGTCTGGTAGAGCCGCTCGTACATGTTCCACGTCAGGGCATTGCGGGCCTCGGGACGGTTGAAGGTCAGGGTCACCACGGGGCCGTCGCGGGTAAGGAGCACTTCCTGCGCCTGGCTGTCGGTTGCCACGGTGTGAACCTCCCTGAATTGGCTGCCGGGCATGGTAGCACGGCGACGGGACGCGGCAGGGAGGTGACGGAATCTGCCAATCGACTTGAAGGAGGCTGGCGTAAGTGGCTGCGTGACAGGGGATTTCTCGTCGGCCCGAAGTTTGCTCATCTGAGGGCTAAACGCTTGCGTTCCTGCCTGCGTCGTACCGGCAGTGCAGTGACTCTCACCCATGGAGGATGAGCGATGGCTCGATGGACGACCTTGGTAGTGAGCGGGGCAATCCTTGCGACCGCCTGGATTCCCGCCGCGTGGGCTCAGACCACCCCGCCGGCACCGACGGCGCCGCCCACGCCGGACCCTCAGGTGCAGCAGGACCGGCGCGAGCTCCGGCGGGACCGCCGCGACCTGAAGCAGGACCGCCGGGACATCAGGCAGGACCGGCGTGACATCGTGGGCGACAAGCAGGACATCCGCAGTGACCGGAAGGACATCTACTCCGACCGGCGCGATCTCCGCCAGGACGAGAAGCAGCTCCAGCAGGACAAGGCCGCGGGCAACACCGAGGCTGTGAAGAAGGATCGGGCGGAGATCGCGGGCGACCGCAAGGATCTCCGCGGCGATCGGCGCGACCTCTACCGTGACCGGAAAGATCTCCAGAGCGACCGCAAGGATCTCCGCGAGGACAATCGCGACCGCCGCGAGGTCAACCACGACAAGGGAAAGCTCTACAGGGACAAGAAGGCAGCCAGCGCGAAGTAGTCACCCACCCGCCCACGCGCCCCGGTCTCAGCATAGCGAGGGACCGGGGCGCCCGCGCCTACCGGCGAGGCTGATCGAGGCGGAAGACCATCTGGGTGGGCCGGACAAATCGTAAAGCCACGAGCAGGACGAGCATCACGGTGACCATGTACATCACGGCCATGGCGTCGACGGAGTACACGGGCCGGACACCACCCGCGAAGACGTTGTAGAAGAGGGCGACGACGAGGGTCTGCGAGCCCGCCCCGGAGACGAGGAAGGTCAGCTCGAAATTCGAGATGGTGTTGACGAGGATGAGGATCCCCGCGGTGAGGAGGCCGGGCACCGTCAAGGGAAGAAGGACGCGGCGAAAGACCTGGAACCGAGTGGCGCCCATCATGGCCGCGCCCCATTCCAGATTCACGCTGATCTGCTCGATGAAGGGCATCAGGATGAACACGGCCAGGGGCACCATGGGCACGAGGTTGGCCAGGACGACCCCCGTCACCGTCCCTCCGATGGCGTAGCGGTAGAGCGTCGTGGCGAGGGGAATCGCGTACGTCATCTGGGGGATGAGGAGGGGCAGGAAGTAGAGCAGGAGCAGGAGGGCCTTTCCCCGGAAATTCCTCCGGGCAAGAATATAGGCTGCGGGGAACCCGAGGAGCAGGGCCAGGACCACGACGGTGAGGGCCACGAAGACCGTCACGCCGAGCACCCGCCCGAGGTCGAAGTTCGTCCACGCATATTGAAACCATTCCGTCGTGAATCTCGGGGGGACGGGTGTTCCGAACCACCGCTTGGCGAAAGCGCTGACCACTACGTGACTGACGATGCCGAGCAGGTTCAGGATGAACCCGAGGACGAACATGTACAGCGCCAGATGCCACAGGCGGTCGCGCATGGTAGTCAATTTGATCTGGGGGGGAGCGGCGCCGCTCCTCCCCCAGGCCCCCCCACCGCACTCATCCCACGTGGTGCGTCGCAGGCCGACTGGTTCACGGTGGTTTAGCGCTTTCCGACGCCCATGGTGGGCGCCATCACCAATCGCCGCCTGAAGAGAACGATGACGACGAGACCCGCGAGCTGGAACAGGCCCATGACCACCGCGATGGCCGAGGCGTACGACATGTCGTAGTGCTCGAAGGCCTGCTGGTAGGCCGCGATGGCGATGGTGCGCGTGGCGCCGGCGGGCTGACCCAGCAGGATGGCCGAGGGAAATACCCCGAAGCTCAGGACGAACACGAGGGCGAAGGCGATGGCCAGCCCCGGGGCGATGAGAGGAAGCATCACCCTGGAGAAGACGATCCACGGCCCGGCGCCGAGAGTCCTCGCCGAGCTCTCGAGGCTCGGATCGATGCCCGAGATGTAGCCCAGGAGCATGAGGAAGCAGAAGGGAAACTGCTGCATGAAGAGCGACAGCATGACGCCGGTGTAGTTGTGGGTCAGGGTCAGGGGCTCCTGGAGCAGCCCTGCGGCCAGGAGGATCTGGTTGAACCAGCCGCGGCCTCCATAGAACCCCAGGATGCCCTCGGCGAGGAGGATGACGCCGAGGGAGATGGGCAGCACCAGGATGGTGGTGATCGTCCGCTCGAGCCAGATCCCCCGTCGCATCCCGTAGGCCAGGAGGAGGGCGACGGCCACGACCACGACGGTGTTGGGGACGGCGATGCCGAAGGTGATCCACACCGTGCGGTACTGCCACTCGTCGCTGAAGAAGGCGACGTAGTTGGCGAGGCTGAGGCCGCTCTGCTTGGCCGGCCGCAGGCTCAGGTAGATGCCGTGGAGAAACGGGTACACGAACATGATCACCACGTAGAGGAGCGACGGCAGGAGACAGACGACGGCCATCGCGTCGAGCTCGCTCGCCTCGCCCACGCGGCGCCGCCTCACGCGGCGGGCTCCCGCGGGAGAAAGATCACCTTCTCGGCCGGGAAGGTCACGGTCACCGGCTCATCGGGGGCGAGGGAGCGCGGCGTACGTAGCCACACCTTGGGCCCGGCCTCCAGGGTGAGGACCGCCTCGTTCTCCCGTCCGAGATACTCGACGATCTCGACCTTGCCCCGGAATCGATTGGCCCCTCCGCCCTCGGGGCCGAGCTCGACGTCGTCGGGACGGATGGCAGCCACCGCGGCCGCGCCCGGCGGCAATGGGTGGCGCGCCCGTCCCCTCACGCGCATGCCGTGGCCCGCCCCCTCCACCCCGTTGGCGTCGACGGCCGTGACCTCCACGGGAAAGAAGTTGCGGAACCCCATGAAGTCGGCGACGAAGAGGCTCTGCGGCCGGTCGTGGATCTCGGAGGGTGGGCCCGCCTGGATCACCACGCCGTCCCGCATGACCACGACCCAGTCGGAGAGCGAGAGCGCCTCCGTCTGATCGTGGGTGACGTACACGGACGTGAGGCCGAGGCGGGCATGGAGGCGCTTGATCTCCGCCCGCATCTCGATCCGGAGCTTGGCGTCCAGGTTGGACAGGGGCTCGTCCATGAGAAGCAGGCGCGGGTGCAGGACGAGGGCCCGCGCGATGGCCACCCGCTGCTGCTGGCCTCCGGAGAGCTGGCTGGGGTAGCGCTCCTCGAGTCCCGGGAGCTGCACGAGGTCGAGCATCGCCCGCACCGCTTCCCGGATCTCGGGCGGGGACTGGTGCTGGAGCTGCAGACCGAAGGCGATGTTGCCGAAGACGGTCAGGTGAGGGAAGAGGGCGTAGTTCTGAAAGACCATCCCGAACCCCCGCTTCTCCGGGGGAAGGTGGTCGATGCGCTCGTCATCGACCCACACCTCGCCGTCGCTCTGCGGGATGAGACCGGCGATGATGTTCAGCGCCGTCGACTTGCCGCACCCGCTCGGCCCCAGGAAGGTGACGAATTGGCGGCCGCGCACTTCGAGGGCGAAGTCGTGGAGGACCGTCTTCGCCCCGAAGCGCTTGGTCAGCCGGAAGCGCAGCGAGTGGAGCGGCTGGCTCACTGCTTCTTGATCTTCTGCGCCCCCACCTCCTTGTCCCAGCGCTCGATGGCGTAGTTCAGCCTCTTCACCTCGAGCATCGGCGTCACCTTCCATTTCTTTCCGATCTCGTCGTATTCCGGCCGCCAGATCTCCTTCACGTAGGTCTGCAGATCCGCCGGGGCCTTGTCCAGGGTCGCCGCCTTGATGGAGGGCCCGATGAAGGCGCGCCACGTCAGGACCTGCTGCTCGGGCCGGCGCATGAACTTCATGAGGTCCAGGATCACTTCCAGCTCGGCGGGGGACACGCCCTTGGGGATGGCCCAGTAGTGGCCGTCGATCACGAAGGTCGTGTTCTCCAGGATGGTGATCTTCGATTCGGGCGGGATCATGCCCTCCGCGCGCGGCTTCATGTCCCACTCCATGATGCCGGCGATCATCCACCGCTGCTCCTGGGCGAACTCCTTCAGCGTGAAGCCCGTTCCCGTGGGGTAGTACTCGATCGATTGTCCGAGCTCCTTGAGGAAGGCCCACGTCTTGTCCCAGCCCTTCTCCGGATCCTTCGGGTCCCGGTCTTTGAGGACATAGGACATGCCGGCGAGGATGGAGCGCCCGGGGCCGCTGTTGGCGGGTCGGGCGTAGAGGAATTTGCCGGGATTGGCCTTGGCCCAGGCCAGGAGCTGCTCCGCCGTCTTGGGCGGATTCGGCACTTTCTTCGGGTTGTAGATCAAGACGGGGCCGCCATTGCTGACCACGGACGGCAGCAGGTACCCCTCGGCCTCGTCCTGCAGGGCGCGGCCGGCATCGGTCAGCTCGTCCCTCGGGAACATCTTGTCGTAGGTGGGGAAGAGCTTGACGAGCTGGCCCGCGGAGATGAGCTGGGAGGCCGCGGACTGTCCGGTCATGATCAGGTTGATGTCGAGTCGGCCGGCGTCCTGCTGGGCCTTGATCTTGGCGGGCAGCTCGGGCTCGGGGGCCCGCTGCGCCTTGATCTCCTTGACCTTGTTCGGAAAGGCCTTCTTGTAGTTGTCGAGAATCACCTGAACCGAGCCGAGGTCACCGGCCACGTCGATCACGGAGATCGTGACAGGCTGCTGTGCCTCCGCGGTTTCAAGGAAGGCGAGGAGCGGCAGCGCGGCGAGAAGCCACCACCTGCGCGGTCGACGTTGACCCATGGAGAGCCTCCTGCGGCCCATTCTCCGGGCCGGCGTCACGAGTAGGGAGCGGAGCGCGAGCTTCGGAAGAGGCGCGAGCGCGACTATCGGGTAGACCCTCGCCCGTGTCAAGACCGTTCACCTCGCTCGCGCCGTCGCAAGCTCGAGGTAGCCGGGCACGGCCAGGGCCGCGAAGGCAGTAGCCACCGGGAGATCTCTTTCCTCGTACCAGCCGGCCTCGTGCAGGAGGTTGATGGTGCCGAGCGTCCGCTCGTTCCAGACGACGGGCACGTTGAGCACGGACTGGCAGCCGAGGGTGAGGATCAGCTCGTGGTCGAAGAAGACGGCGCGGATGTCGTCGGCCGTCCGGCCCACATAGGGACGCCGCTCGCGGAAGAGCCGCTCCGTCCATGGCGAGGGCGTGACCGGCTTGCGCCCGCCCACCGGATGACGGCGCCGAGGGCGAGGTCGAGGGCCGCGAAGAGCGCGTCGGGCTGGCCGGACTCGCCGCCGGCCCGCGCGACGGCGACCAGGTGAGGCAGCGGATCTGCGAGAAGCGTCATGATGGCGGGGATACTACCGTATCCGTCGCAGCGTGTGCGCTATACTCCCGCAGCGAGATGATCGCCGCCCTGCTTGCCTGGTGTTTCCTCGTTACCGTCTTCGTCGAGCCAGCCTGGCCGCAGGATCAGCCTTCAGCCTCGCCGTCTCCGCCCATTCCCGTGCCGGAAATCTCCGTGCGGTCCGAGGAGGTCGTGACCTCCCTTAAGGCGCTCGACGAGCGGCTGACTCCGAGCGCGGAGCTCGCGAGCATCGACGCCCGGCTCCCCGCCATGGCCGACCGGATCCAGCGCCAGCTGACCGAGACTCAGCGGATGCTCGACTCCGAGCCGCCGCTGGCCGTGCTGATCAATCTCGCGGACGCGTGGCGGGGCATCGCCACGGATAGCGGGGCATGGTCCGACCTCTTGACGCGCGAGGCGGTCGTCGTGGAAGGCGAGCTCGACCGCCTCAACCGGCTTGCCGATCAATGGTCGCGCACTCGCGAGGAGGCGCGACGCTCGCAGGCGCCCCCGGCCGTGCTCCAGCGCATCGACTTGACCATCAACGCCATCGGGCACAGCCGGAGCAGCGCGCTGAGCCGACGGGCCAGTATCCTGAGCCTCCAGGCCCGCGTGGCCCAGCAGCTGGCTCTCGTCCAGGACGCGCAGGCGCGGGTGGCCCGGGCGCGCGGCCTGGATCTGGCGACGCTCTTCCGCCGCGACAGCCCGCCGGTGTGGCGTGACGCTGACCGCGGGCCCGTGCCCTGGCGGGAAGTCCCCGCCGCGCTGTGGGCGGGGCTCGCCAGCGAGGGCAGGCTCCTCGCGCAGTTCATGGCCGACCGGCCCGAACGAGGCACGGTCCACGCTTTGGTCTTCGTGGCCTTCCTTGTCTTCCTTCGGATCGGCCATCGCCACGCGCGGCACTGGAGCGAGGACGATCCAGGCCTGGCTCGCGTGGCCCAGATCTTCCAGTTCCCGATTTCCGCGGCGCTCGTCCTGGCTCTCACGGCCACGTTCTGGCTCTATCCGCGGCCCCCGCTCGTCCTGCGCAACGTGGTCGCGCTCCTCATGCTGGTGCCGGTCATCCGCATCCTGCGACGGCTGACGGCGCCCACGCCTCCTATCGGGTTCTTCGCGCTTGGCGCCTTCTTCCTGGTCAACCGCGTGCGCGAGCTCGCCCTCGACGTGCCGGGCCTCGAGCAGCGGATCTTCGTGGTCGAGATGCTGGTCGCGGTGGCCGTGGTCATGGTCGAGCGATCTCTGGCCCGCCGCCGCGAGGCTCGCGAAGCCGCGGCCCCTCCCGTGCCCTCCTCATACCGCGTGGGGGTGCCTCCGCCGCTCTTGTGGATCGCCCTCGCGGCGCTCGTGATCGCGCTCGTGCTCGGCGCCGCCGGATACATGCCGATCGCGCGGCTCATCGGCGATGGGGTGCTCCGGAGCGGTTATGCCGCCATGCTGCTCTATGCCGCCGTCCGGGTGGCTGACGGCCTGCTCGCCTGGGCGCTCCGCAGCTGGCCGCTCATCGGCCTTCAGATGGTCCGGCGTCACCGCGCGCTGCTCGAGGGTCGGCTTCTGCGCCTTCTCCGGTGGGTGGCGATGTTCTTTTGGATCGCGCTGACGCTCGACGCGTTGAGCCTGCTCGATTCCGTCCGCGGATTCCTCTCCGGTGGTCTCGCTGCCTCCGTCACCCGGGGCACCCTCACCATCTCGCTGGGGGATGTCCTTGCCTTCGTCATCACGGTCACCCTGGCGTTCCTCGCTTCGCGGTTCGTGCGATTCGTGCTCGAGGAGGACGTCTATCCCCGGCTCCTGCTCGCGCGCGGCCTGCCCTATGCGCTGTCCGTCCTCATCCACTACGCCATCCTGCTCCTGGGCTTTTTGCTCGCGGGGGCGGCCCTGGGCGTGGACATGAACCGGGTCACCTTCCTGACGGGTGCCTTCGGCGTGGGCGTGGGCTTCGGCCTGCAGTCCGTCGTCAACAACTTCGTCTCGGGCATCATCCTGCTGCTGGAGCGCCCGATTCAGGTGGGCGACGTGATCCAGAT
>WNFF01003073.1_pt1 | contig 16717 bp, 15 predicted proteins | sample 5400441 | NCBI WGS metagenome assembly WNFF01 (sample SAMN13153345, study PRJNA577476) | soil metagenome | isolation source: 120 cm saprolite under Douglas fir tree site 2 hole 3 replicate 1 | place: USA:California | collected 2015-04-18 | reverse complement strand
CAGCGCACAGTGGTTTAAAGCCTCCCCCTGCAGGGCGGCTTTGAAGGGCCTACCTTCATCACCAGAACAGCATCACCTACGGAACCTTCCGCCTCTACACGGAAACCTCCTTCGGTGTTCGTGGTGCACGGTCATCAGCATAACGGATCAGGGTAGGCGAGCCGGGCTTAATATCACCAGCGCGAACACCGGTAGTGATATAGCGAACTCCGGCAGCTTCCTCCAGTCCGTGCAACGCGACATTCATGAGCAAGGGTGAAATCACCCCGCCTTGCGGAGTTCCCTCCTCGGTCGGGGCGAACCCTTTGCCCGGCTCGAACACTCCCGCTTTCAGCCATCCTGCGATCATCCCCTTGCCGGGGAAATCACCGATGGCTTCCAGTAATCTGGCATGGTCGATCCGGTCAAATGCCGCGGCCAGATCCGCGTCCAGCGCCCACACCCTTTTAGCGTGAGAGCCCTTGCAGGAGGTGTGGATCGCCTTGACCGCGTCCTGGCAGCTACGGCCCGGCCGGAACCCGTAGGATCTGGGCTCGAACCGGGCCTCCCACTCGGGTTCCAGCGCGTTTTTCATCCGTGCCTGATGGCAGCGGTCGATCAGCACAGGAATTCCGAGCGGGCGTAGTTTCTTGCTGTTACTGGCCTTCGGTATGTACACGCGCCTGACCGCACGGGGCTGCCAGGAACGGATAGACTGATGCACACGCACCGCCATACCCGCCCGTGCCTCGGAGGTCAAAGCGACCTCCCCGTCGATCCCTGCTGTCATGCGCCCAGCATTTCGCTGCGTCACCTGCCGCACGCTGACAAGCGTATTCGACCGGGAACGCAGCAACAGTTTCTGCAGATTCCTGGCCTTCGGCCAGTCCTCTTCCTTCACCGCCTTGAATATTCGCTGCCGCAGCCGCTCTACTTCCCGCGCCGGCGTGGCCCAGACAATCGAATCCCAATCGACGGCGTCCAGATCCAGGCGCGGAAGGTCTTCAGGTCCGTTCACCATAAGGTGCCTAACTTGTCCCTCGGCTCGGGCGGTTCCTGCAACTCGTCTTCAAAGGCTCACCTGCCACACGTCAGCACGCTTTCGCGTCCCAGCACTGCAGGCCGGGTATCCGGCCAGTTATACGAGGCGGCCAGCGGAGGGAGCAGCCACGTGCCTCGTTTTCCTGCTGCCTTTCGGCCACCGGCATTCGCTTCTTGGGCATCCTGTCCCGCCAGGGAATTCGGCCCCACTTGCGATCGGCTTACCGGCCCGCCATCCTTGCACGGGCCGGACCCTGGCGAGGTTTCCATGTTCTGCACGCGTGAGATACGACTGGGGCTGGGCGTCCTCTCTACCCCGGGGACGGCGGTGTCCACACAGCCAAGGAGCATCCTTGACTGCCGCCGGCCGCCTCTCAGCGACCGGCCCCTGCCACCTTGTGCAGCACTCCGTCACAAGGCGTTTGCTTGACGAGGCATCAGCAAGGATTCACTGACATTCACCCCATGCCCAGTCTTCCCCTGGCCTGTGGCCCCCGGACGGAACGGGGACCCTTGGGCTTTTCCCTGAGCTTCGCACCCAGCTGAGCAGGACCCAGCCACGCACGTCAGGGCAGGGACGGGCTCGGACACGAACCCGGACTACGTCCTCGACCTCAGCCGATCCTCCTTCGACGTACTCACTCACCACGTGCAACCTCATGTCGCACTGCTCAAGGCAACACTGCGCGACCCTCAGGTCAAGACCCCAGCGCCAGGCTAAATTACGGGTTCGTATCCCATAGTGCGCCGACGTCACGGGCAGCCCGCCCTACTGTCCCCCCACCCGCGCAGCGGCACAAACCCGGCCCGGACGCGGCAGCAGCCCAAGCCCGCCGCGACCGGCACCGGCCCGGATTTTCACGCCGCGCGACCATCCCCAGATGAGATGGCTAAACTGATCTTGTTCACGGCCGACCGCTGCCCGGCCGCCGTGTACGAGTCCACCGCCGAGGGTAATGACGCCGCCCGCACCGAAGATCACCGGCAGGCAGTCACTCAGAGTTGCCGCGGAAGATGGGCCCTTCCCGGCGACTCTGGTCACCCTGCCGCGGGCGCCGTCCGCCTCAGGCTCCGGTAGATCGTCTCCGGGTCCACGCGGTACTGCCCAGCCAGCTCGCGCGCCGTGGCGGCCCCGTGTCGTACCTAGGCAAGAAGGCCACCAGGAGCGGTTCCGGTTTGGGCGGGAAGCGGATGGCAGCCCAGCCGGGCAATGGGGCTGGGAAGATCTGGACTGATGCGGCCGGGTTCAGTCACACGTTTATCTGGCGGTTCATGCAAACGATCGTTTTTCTACACCCCGTCAAGCTGGGCGCCGCGGGGCTCAGCCAGGAAGGTAGCCGCCGGTGTCCTGTCTCACGCAGCGTTCTCTCTGCGTCACTTGATCTTGACGGATTGGCGTCTGGTCTCAGGTGATGTTGCCTGCGCGACCCGTGGATGGCTGGCGCTGTCTCAGTTGAGCTTGTGCGCCGCAGTGATGTCGAGGTGGTGTCTGGTGAGCGTTCCCCGAGCGGACACCCGCTCGTGCTATCGCGATCGTGCCGCATCCGGTTGGCTGCCTCGGCGATCGCCCCGGCACCAGCACTTGCGCCCTGGAATGAGGATCCTGCGTTACCTCGGCCGCGGCTGGGCCGTTTAAACGGGGGAGTTCGTTCCTGGCTGCGGCCGGTTGGCGAGAATGGACGGTCTGACATCGGCCGCGGCCCGGAGGTATTCGTGCAGGCCGCGGACCAAGGCGGCGATCTCTGATTCACCGTCGCGGCGAGTCTCTGGCCACGCGTCGACCCGGTTCCACGAGTACTTCCGCGGGGTGCCCGGGTACCGGGCAGCAGGTGAACATGCAGGTGGGGCACCTGATCGCCGATGACAGCTGCATACACGTGCTCGGCGCCGCCACCTCGCGCAGTGCCCGGCTGGCCCGGGAGCGCCACAAGCCCACGGCTCGTGCTTCCGCGTCGGTCAAATCGGCCAGGCCGGGGGCATGCTGGCGGGGCTCGACCAGGAGATGCCCGAGATAGACAGGGCCACCCGGCAAGCCCGGGGCGGCCGGTGGCAGCTGAGAGACAACAGCCAGCTCATCGTCGCCGACCGGGCCGCCGGGCAACAGCGGTCCCTCCTCCCGGTGCTTGCGGCACGCGAAACATTCCGTTATGGCGTCGCGGCGGGCCATGGGGTAATCCTCGCATTCCACGCAGCCGCGGGCCCTGGCTTACATGCCGCGCCCCCAGTCGCCACATAACGCCGGAGATTCCCCGCCACCTGGCGGTGGTCCGGACGGTGTAGCTGCAGCACTCGCGTTGATCCCGGGCAATGTCAATGTCGGCGGGCTGGTCAGCGAGAGTCGCCGGCGTGGTCGCGTGCCCACTGGGTGAAAGCGGGCGCCGTCATCGGGTGTGGATGTCGCCGGCGGGCGCGGCCTGATTGATGTCGGGTTGGTCCAGCTCGTGTTGGCGCCACTGGCCGGGCGGGCGTCCGTGGTGACGGCGGAACGCCGCGGCGAAGGCGTAGGGCGAGGCGTAGCCGGTGCGCGCGGCGATCTGCGTCAGCGTCAATTCGCCGGTGCGCAGGTGATCTCGCGCCAGCGTCATGCGCCAGTCGGTCAGGTACTGCATGGGTGGCTGACCGAGTGCCTGCTGAAAGCTTCGCGCGAAGGCTGCCCGTGACAGCCCGCTGATGGCGGCCAGTTCTGGCACCGTCCACGGGCGGGCGGCGTCGGCATGCATGGCGCTCAATGCCGGGCCGAGCCTCGGGTCGGTAGACGCCCGGTACCAGCGAGGCGCCGTGGCGCTCCGCTGGAAGCACGCGCGCAGGGCGAGCACCAGAAGGACGTCCAGGAGCCGGTCGAGCACCGTCTGCTGGCCGGGAGCGGAGGCGGCGAGCTCACGGGACAGCAGGGCGATGACGTCGTGCAGGGGGTCGTCGGCGGCTGCAGACAGAGCAAGGATCGGCGGGAGCGCCTCGATCAGGCCTCGGCCGACGTCGCCGGAAAACCGGTATGCGCCGCACAGGAACACGCTCGCGCGCCGATCGCCCGAGGGCTCATCGCCGGCATGGCGTGCCCAGAACTGTTCCAGCGGCAGGCAGCTGGCGGCGGGTTCGTGAGCGATGTGGTGGTCGGGGCCGCCCCGGACGAGCGCCACGTCGCCGGGCGCGAGTTCGAGCGGGGCTTGCGGATCGTCGAGCCACAACCACGCCCGTCCCTGGACAACGGCATGCACCGTCAGCGGGATGGTGCCGGGCAGCCGCAGCCCCCACGGAGGCTGGGCCACCGACCGGGCGAAGACGCCGCCGGAGGCGCGGGCCCTGGCCAGGTGATCCTGCAGAACGTCCACAAAACATGAGCGTCTTACGTAATGAATCAAGCGTCAAGCACATTGATTAACTCAGTGATCGCTCGCAGAGTCGAGTCATGACCAATGCACCTTCCAACACACTCGTGCTCGGCGGCACCGGAAAGACCGGCTCCCGAGTCGCCCGCAAACTGACCAAGCTCGGCCTCAGCGTCCGCACAGCGGCACCCAACGGTGCTGATGTGCGCTTCGACTGGGACGACCCGGCCACCCACAGCCCCGCCCTGGCGGACGTCGACCGCGTCTATCTCCTGGCGCCGGTCCTTAGAACGGACTTCGCCGGCCAGGTGTCGAGCTTCCTGGATCTCGCGGAGGCCGCCGGCGTGCGCCACGTCACCTACCTCAGCGCCTTCGGCACCGACCAGGTGCCGCCCCAGTGGGTCGCCCACAGGGCCGTCGAGCTCGATCTCATGGGCCGCGGCGCAATCACGCACTCCATCCTGCGTCCCGCCTGGTTCATGCAGAATTTCAGCGAGACATTCCTCAAGCCCGTCGACGGCGTGATCACCGTGCCCACCGGTGACGGCGCCGAGGCCTTCGTCGACGCCGAGGACATCGCCGCGGTCGCCGCCGCGACACTCGCCAGCCCCGGCGCACACGCCGGCGCCCAGTACGCACCGACCGGCCCCCAGGCGCTCACCGTGAGCGACGCCGCCGGCATCATCGCCGACGTCACCGGCCAGCCGGTGAAGCACAACGACATCGACCGCCATGCATGGATCGACGGCACCGTCGCGGCCGGCGTGCCCGCCGAGTACGGCGAGATGCTCCGCATGCTGACCAAGACCATCGCCTCCGGCCATGGCTCCCGGCCTAACAACGACGTCCAGAACGTCACCGGAATGCCGCCGATCAGCTTCGCCGACTTCGCCCGGCGAACCGCACAGGCCTGGGCCCAGCCGGGGGTGCGGTGAGCGCGATCAACGACCTCGGCGACTTCAAGGCGCTGGACCCGTTCTTCCGGATCATCGAGCAGGGGCTCGACGGCCTCGCCGATGGCGGGCACTTCTTCGACCTGCTGGCCGAAGACGTCGTCTTCGACTACATCATCACCACTCCCGGCTACCCGCGGCACGTCGAGGGCCGCCAGGCCGTCGCAGAGCTATACCGCCCCTACGGCGACACGTTCGTCTTGGACCGGTGCCACGATCTCGCTGTCCATCACGACCCCCGCACCGGCGTCGTCGTGCTCGAGTACGCCTCACAAGGCCGCGTCGTCCCGACCGGAGCCCCCTACGCCAACCGATACATCTCGGTGCTCACGATCACCGATCGCAAGGTCAGTCGCTGGCGTGACTACCTCGACCCGCTGGCGGTCTTCGACGCTGTCGGCTGGCCTTCGCACTAGGAAGAGGCCGGCCCATGGGGTAATCCGCGCATTCCACGCAGCCGGGGGTCGTGGCTTTGTGACCGACGATCGATAGTTGGCCTGGTCCGTTCGCAGGGATACTGGTCGGGGACGTGCAGCGAACCGTAGTTGATCGATAGTTGGCCCGATGGGGATGTGGGGCTGCCCTGTGATTACAGTCGGCGAGGTGAGCACCCCGGGATATCCGTTCGCTGCGCCGAATTGGCGGGGTAGGAGTCGGTCGAGCGCAGGCACGGGCACGGGGTGGCCACCGTCACGGCCACCCCAAGGCCGCATCCGCGGCACCCGCCGACCCCGGTGAGATGATGAACTTTTGGCGACCTGACGCTCGACGTCCGCTGAGGAGGCACGATGGCGGCACAGCAGCGACCACCCGTGTTCGAGCTTCACATCCGGCCGATGTTCCGGCTGCTCGAACGCGAGCACATGACGACCCTCGTAACGCCGGGCATCGACCTGTGGGACCTCGGCGCGGTGTGGGCCAAGCGCAACCTCATCCTTGAGCACCTGCGCGCCGAGGGGCTCCAGAACATGCCCGGCGTGCCGGTGGGGGGCCCCTGGCCCGCCGAATGGGTCACCCTCTTCGAACGCTGGGCCGCCACAGGCTCCGATGCCGAGCCCGGACACCATCTCGTGCTTGCCAAACCGGACGGCCCCTACCAGGTGCGGACATTCAGGAACTGGTGGCAGCTGACGGCGACGGTCACGGCGCCGACGGACGGCTGCCGGGTCTGGTTCGGGCTCGACTCCGTCTCGAGCGGTCAGCGCGACTACACGCTGGATCTGGAACCCGCGTTCCCCAGCCAGCCGGCGGACCCCACGCCAGTAGAGGCCCACGACACCTTCGCGAAGGGCGACGCGACGAAGGTCGTCATCCGCGATGCGGACGGCACTCACGAGGTGGCGATCCCCTGAGCTGCGGTCAGTTGACCGTGCCGCCGGAGAACTCTGCACCGTCGAGTTGGACGGTGCCGCCGTTCAGGCCTTGCCAGGACACCCCCGCGTCCTTCTGGAGTGCCCGGCGATGACACCTATCACCGGGTATTCCGGCTGCTTGGCGGGCCTGGCCGCACTGCGGAGTTGATCCGGCCGGCGAGCTGGTCGCCGTATTCGTCAAGGAGTCGTTTGAGGTCGGCATAGTGCCGTAGTGGCCGGCTGGTCTGGAAGTGATGCCAGATGGTGTTACGGCGGAGCTTCCAGGCATTCTGGGTTTCCGGGAACTATAAAGTTCTCGGAAGCTGGTGTTGCGCCGCGCGCCGCTCCGCGAACGTGTTGTCCTATAATGCCCACTAGTGTCCGCCCCGGTGCGCCGCTGTCCATGGCGTTTGGCTCCCAGGTCGGCTCCCGATGGCTCCCATGCCTGTAAGCCCGTGGCGGGAGGGTCGGCATGCTGCTGGGCGACAGCCTTGGGCGGGGTTTCTGCTTCCCATGCGTCCAGCATGACTCGCCGTATCTCAACGGTCGTGGACGCCCGCGCTCGCTCCATCCCTGCCTTGGTCTCAGCCCGATGCTAGCGCGGAGCCGTCCACGGTAGTCCCGGTATGTCCCCTGACGTGCAATGTCCTGGTCCAGGCAGTCCACCCAAGTCCGCCGAAATCCCCCCAGGTAGATGGCCGTTGCCTCCCAGCTTGCCCCCCAGGCATGCCGTGTCTCTCAGCTCCGCGGGCTCTCCGCGTGGCCGTTTCGCCGTCGGCAACGCATGGCGCCCCGAAGCTACGCCCGGAGGCAGCCCCCGTAAAGGTAGGGCTCCAGATTCCTGATTTCGCCGGATGCCCAGCACCCGCGTAGCGCCGGTGCCAATCTCAGAAACCTTCGTCATCGACGATGCAGGCGGCCGTCCTGATGGCTTTGGAAGGCGGCCAGTTCAGTTGCCACCTCGTCGAGCGTCAGGTCGGCAAGCTCACATAACTGTCGCAGCCTCGCCGCCAGTTCGCGACGGGGACGGTCAGGCTGGGGTCCGTTCACGGGGGCGCGCAGGCCGACCGCCTGCAGCCGGGAGTGTCCGACGTCTGGTCTGAGGCATGGCATGGCCATCGCGGGCCGGGCGGAGAACCAGATTCTGCCCTGGACGGCATGTGCCAGCGGAGTTACGTTCCGCACATGAGGCTTCTGACCCAGCTCCTCACCCGGTTCTGGGGCTATCTGGCCCTAGCCGTCGCAGTCATCGGGTACTTCGCTCACTCCCTCGGGCTCGCCGTGATCCTCGCTCTGTCTCTGGCTGCCTTCGGGTACTTCCTGCTCCAGGCCCCCGTGTGGTGCTGTGCAGAGACCAGGTCCGGCGAGCCGTGCCGCGAGAATTCCCACGGGCTGTTGCTCGGTTGCCACCGGCGACAGCACAAATGGCAGCGGCTCAAGCAGACATTCACGCCTGCTGGGGGACGCGCACTCTTGACGGTCGGCAAGTCAGTCGGCGGCTTCCTCGCCCCCCTCGGTGGTGTCGTCGCTGGCGTCCAAGTGCTCATCGCCGCCGGAGGGATGACCCTGCACTGACCTCGCGCGGCTTCTGCCAGCCCGGCTCCCAGTTCCGGCCACGTCCAAGATCATTCATTGTGGCCGTAGCAAAGGGCGTAGCAGCGTTGGCACGATCACTGCGGCGCCGGCTGGAACTCGACCATCGGCGTGCCGCCGTGAACGTCTTGGGTGGCGTCGGGGCTACCCGCGGTTGTCATGGGCCGACATCCGCGGCGGCGAGGCGCAACGCCGGGGCTTCCCGATGACAGCCGACCTACCTTGACGTGGCACGATTCTGCTTCCGACTGCTGCGCTCCGCGCGGGGCGGGCCGACGGTTTCATGAAACTGCCCGTCTCCAGCGCGGCCGAGGCGGGGCGGCTCTCGTAGGGAGGCTAGATAGCTGGCTACGCGACCGCTGCGGCATCCCACGAGTCCCGCACGACAGGACGACAACGAGACCACCCACAGATAGCACAGGAACGCGGACGACCAACGCTGAGAGAAAGTTGTTACATGTTCGCTAGGGCATCGCTGGGCGTAGTTGTACAGACCCCCGAGGTAGTCGTGTTGCACTCTACCCGGAGTTGTGAGTCAAAAACCAACAAAAGGTCTCCTCATGCGGAAGGCTAGCTTCATGACAGAAGTCTCAGAGCAACCCGCCTACGAGTTCGACGTAGCGCTCTCCTTTGCCGGGGAGGACCGGGAGTTCGTGGGGCAAGTCGCTGAGCAACTCAAGGCGGCGGGCCTGCGCGTCTTCTATGACACCGACAACATGGCTGCCTTGTGGGGCGAAGATTTAGTCGAGTATCTCGATGAGATATATCGCATGAAGGCACGCTACGCGATCATTTTCGTGTCTCGTTTCTACTCAGAGAAGATGTGGACGCGGCATGAGCGCCGCAGTGCCTTAGCTCGCGGGTTGGAGCAAGCCAGTGCGTACGTGCTTCCGGTGCGCTTGGACAGCACTGCGCTCGCGGGGCTGCGTCCGACTGTGGGCTACCTTGATGCACGTCAACTGGGGCTCGATGGCATCGTGGGCGCAGCCCTGACGAAGCTAACAGGTGCACCCCGCGTGAAGGCCAGTGCAATAACTCATGTGCCGCGGACCGAAGCTGAGAGACAGCAAGTTCTTCTAGAGCGGCCTCCCGGCTGGGAGTTCCTTTACTTCGCAGGTCAGTTGCTCCACGAACGGGATGCCGTCGAGGGAAAGTATCGGGACCATGAGATCCACTACGCCGCTCCGACTGGGACGCTGGTAAAGGAAGCGGACATTCCCGACTACATAAGCACCGCAGCCGACGACGTGCGGCATCTCGTAGCGACCCTAAACATGGTCATAGATCCTGCAGTGCAGGAGCGCGCCTTCGGTGCCCCTGGACAATCCGGGGACGCCGATCGACTTGCGCATTTGGCGAAGCGTTGGAATGGGATCTACGAGGAGTTCATGGACTGGGCAGCAAGACTACGCGGCGTAAGCGCACCTTCCAAGTTTCACCAGTTGCTGGAGCTACTCGCCCGATACGCTGACGGGTCCGTGCAAAATTACCGAGAGTTCGTGGATGACCTTGTCGCTCAGATAGACCGGCTACCTTTGGCCATCGCGGCGAAGGAGCCTGTCCAAATGGAGATGACCATTGTCATTGAGATAGGCGACGAAGCATCTGAAGCGTATCTCGCTGAATTCGATCGCGTGTTTCAAGACCAGCTTTAGATACAGCCCCTTCGTCGTACCTGGCACGGATCACGCGTCGTCCTTGGCGGTCAGCTTCGGCCGCTGGCCGCCAACCCACCCCGCCGACCGTGCCCGTGCCAGGCCTGCCCGTGTCCGCTCACTCAGAACACGCCGTTGGGCTCCAGATACCGGATTTCACCAGGCCAGAGGGTCCTTCTATCCTTGGCTCCGCGCTCAGGGACGTGGCCCGGACGGCTGACGACGCGGGCTTTGACTTCATCGCCGTGATGGACCGGCCCATCCTAAGGACAAGCTCCTGACCGGGCCGCCCGTGTCCTGGCCAGGACCACCCCGACACCCTGAACTCCGCCAGCAACCTCGCCACCGACCTGCTGGCGAGCATCCCGCGGCGGGCAACCAGTGACCATTAGCATCTTGATTAGGACCACGGCACAATTCGACAACACCGATCCCAAGATCCAGGGTTCTCCGTTGTGGGGGCATCAGACGGGCTACCAGTATCCGTCCAGGTCCGCCGACACTCGCGTCAGGCCTGGTCAGTGTCCAGCGGGGTCCAGCGCCGTGCAGCGCTGGTCAGCATGGAGGCTCCCGGCTTGGCTCCCTGGCTCCCCGGCATTGGCCGCAGGGTAGGCCCACGAGGGTCGTGCTGGTGCGCCGAGGGTTGCTGACGTGGATGAGTCCCCAGAAATACGGACAGTCCGTCCGCCTCCGTCTGCCCTCGTAACCCCCAGCACGACCCCCAGGACCGGCCCCATCAGCCAACGGGTAGGCCGGACAATCCAGCCACGCACAAGCCCGCTCAGCCCCTTCGAGCGTTGGGTCCCGGACAAGAGCGTTTCATGCCGCGGTCCCAGCGCAGCAGTCCGCGCCGCCTAGGCTCGACTTAAGCATGCTTGCCCACGGGCAGGGTTAGCGGGGCACAAACACTAGGAGAGCATCTCCCGTCATGATCGTCGCCGCCTTTGTACTGTCGGTTGTAGCGGTCCTCGTCGCCGTGATTAGTGCCTGGTACACCCGTAGGCAGGCCGTCTCGACCGAGGGAGCCCGGAGCATCGAGGCGGATCGCAGACACGACGAGCTGCGCCCCATCCTCGTCGGTGAATACGTCGCGGCCAGCGACACTCGCGACGGGCAGCGGCCCGGTGTGAAGCTCACAAACCAGGGGCCTCTCGACCTGGACCGCGTGTACATCGGAGTCATTCCCGCCCATCGGGCGCACGAAGCAGTGATCGAAGGGATCTACGATCATCGGACGGGCGGGACGACCCCCGGCCAAGAGACCGGCATACTACGCCGCGGTGAGTCGTGGACGTTCGACGTCATCCCGGCTCGGGACATGGTTGACGGCGGGCACCAGCTGAACCGAGGTGGCACTGCTACGTTCCGTTGCAACTGCCAAGCGGCCGGGTATAAACCGTGGGACGCCACTGTCTCCGTCGACTTCCCCCACACTCCCTGGGTCTGGTGACCACCCCCGTCTCAGCTCTGGCAGCCTCCAAGTCCTGGTGCCTCCATCTCGCCCTGGTCAGCAGCGACGATGAGCCCCGCGAGCTGGTTGTGTGGTGCCGTTGCAGTCACCGCTGCTGTCACCGACCGTCTGATCCGTAGATCAGTGCAGCATGTCCGGTCAGTGTCGGTCAGTCCGTTGCCGCAGGTCGCAGTCCAGCGTGCGTCCCGTTCGTGAGCTTGCGTCCAGGGTTGTCTCCTTAGTCTGTGAGAGGGTTGTGAGAGCACGCTGGCAGCGATCGGGCGGCTTGCCGTGCGTACCTGGCGACTTCCTGCCCAGTTCGGGATGATGACTTGAATCGTCGCGTGTGTCGGTCTTGCGAAGGAGCGGATGAGCCATGATGCAGCCCCCATGACCAAGGAGAGCCAGGCTCTGCTTTCATCCCTTGCTGCTCAGCGCAATCACGTGCTCGGCATCCTGGAGGGCCTTTCCGAGGAGGACTTGCGGCGCCCCATACTGCCCTCGCACTGGACCTGCGCCGGGCTAGTACACCATCTGGCGATCGACGTCGAGCGGTTCTGGTTCCGTGCCGTCGTCGCTGGCGAGCCGATGCCAGACGACGGGCCGGATAACGCATGGCCGCTTCCTGCGGACTTGACGGCCACCGCGGTGCTGGACGCCTACCGGCAGGAGATAGAGCTTGCCGACGCCATCATTGCCGCCACTTCCCTTGACAGCCCACCGGCCTGGTGGCCTGAAGACCTGTTTGGCAGCTGGCGGCTCGACGACCTGCGCGAGATCCTCCTGCATGTGATCGTTGAGACAGCATGCCACGCCGGTCACCTCGACGCGGCACGTGAACTCATCGACGGCCGACAATGGATAGTCCTCACCAAATGAGCCTGGCGGGAACCCGGCTCGCTTGACTGAAAGACCGCATCTTTATCAGTTCTGGCCAGGGCGCTGGCCGGTGGGCCAGGGCTCCGCGATCCTGGGTGCTCTCGTGGGCAGCGGTGGCCCGGTGGGTGGTGGCGTTGCTGTCACTTCTGCTGTAAGCGACCATCTGCTCCGTAGGCTTGGGCAAGTCGTCTAGGACTGTCCAGGGGTGGCTGTCTTCTGGGCCGATGTTCCAGGCCTGTCGCCCCGCGTCGGTAGCTGGCCATGGTCTTGGCAGCAGGTTTGGCAGCAGTCGAGGTGGCGGCAGCACGGCCGTCGCTTCCTTGGCGACCACGGGCGTCTTGTCCGTTCACAGCGGTGGCTCGGTTGCGTGCAGCTCAAGGATGGTGATATCGGCAGTCTTCGGGGATGGGAAGCCAACCGAGGTCAGCACGTCTTCGAATTCCTCGCTAGCCCAGCGCGTGCGGACCCGCTCCTCCGACTCCCACACACCGATGATGTACAGGGCTCCGTCGCCGATCGCGCAGTGATGGCGCAGCTCCCCGGCGCCAGTCGCGCCCCCGCGGCTCATGATCAGCGCATGCGCCCTGTCGTACGCCTGCCGCAATTGGCCCACGTCGCCGTCGAAGCGGGCAATCAACATGACGGCCATTCCCTGCCTCCAAACGCTCCTTGGCCACGAGCCAACTGTCGCAGACCGGGCGTGGTGCCACTCCAAGATCCGCTCAGGGCTGGAAGCCCCCGTCGACGCTCGCGGTGGGCCACCGTCTTGGCAGCAGTCGAGCACCTGCTTGCAAAGGAGGTTGCCGCGCCCGCCGGACCTGCGGCTGCACAGGTCAACAGCATTGTCAGTTGCTCCGTGAATGACCGTGAGTCGCCGTGGGTGACCCTCCTGACGGGCACGCGGCGGGCACGGCTCATCTCTTCGGGCCTCGTCCGATCATCTGATCCGTAGCAAGATTCCGGCCGTCCAGCGCCGACCACAGTTGTCGGATCGACCTGCTGGCGCCGGTTGTGGGCAGCGACCTGTTCCAGCCGTATCCGGGGTCGTCCAGGTCTGTTGTTAGCATCCGCGTTAGCAAGATCCGCTAGCTTCGTGCGGCTCAGCTTCACTTCCGTCAAGCTGGGCCGTGAAACGCTACCGGACGCCGGGCCAGGACGGGGCCGGCCCTGGTGGCTGTGCGGCGGCCAGCCGCTACGAGCTTCCGCCAAAGGATCGCCCGCGGTCGGCCCGCGAGCTACGGCTACCCACCACTCGGGCACCTGGGCAGGCGTGGATTCAACATACGCGCGGCGGCTGACCCGATCACTCCAGAGGGGGCGCAGCCTGGTAGCTGTCAGGAAGCGGTGTCCCCGTCTCCGGCGACTCGACCTCGACGATGTCATCGCGCATCGGCATTATCAGGGCGACCAGCTCGTCCTGCTCCGTCTTCGGGACATTGAACTCGTCCAGCGTCGCCCCCAGATGCTGCATGGCGACATCGAACTCGCCGGCCGTGACCACCATCCCGTCGTGCGTCTCCTGCATGCTCCGGCCGGTGTAGGTGCAGGGGCCGCCGGTGGCCTCACACACCTGGTCGACGCACTCCTTCTTGAGCCGCGGGATGTCAGTCCGCACGAACTTCCCGTTGGCCCGGTCATCGCCCCCGACACGGGCCACCCACGACTCCACTACCGCCTCGATCGCATCGACACCGCCGAGCCGGTCGTACAGCGACTTCGTCTGCGTGGTCATCTGCTCCCCCTTAAATCGCCTCGTCCAGGCCATTGCTTTGCTTCTGTCTGGAAGACCGCCTTGGCCCCCAAGCCGAAGCCACTCCGCGGACGCTACTCAAGGTGCCTGATTACGTACGGTTTGCTCTCCAGAGGAACCTGTGGGCTTGCCGCAGCCGAACCAGGCCACCGATCCCGCGAGCCTTGGCCCTTCACAGCACACCAACTCGTGCGTGTGCAGAAGCGATGCAAAACGCGTGCAGACGGTGTGGAGATCTTCCTTCATGCGAGCGGCTGACCTGCGGTTTCTGGTTGGAGCAGGCGAAGGGAATCGAACCCTCATGACCAGCTTGGAAGGTGTACCGCATCATGCGGTCAGGGGTGCTGACCTCGCGATTCTCATGACCGGGAGTGGCCGGTGTTGACCTGTCTCGACCCTAGCCCTGCTTGGTGTTCCAAACTCTGACGTTGATCTTGAGTTTTCAGGCGGCGTTTCCCAGGCGCGCGTCGTTGATGTAGCCGCGGATGTGGCGGTCGATGGTGGCCAGGGCGCGGCGTAGCTCGGGTGGCGCGGGTGGTGCATTCGCGGCGAGCAGCGGGCGCAGCAGCCGGTCGTGGAGCTTGGTGTAGAAGACCGCGACGCGCTGCCCTTCCGGTGTGGGGACGTAGGTGTTGGTGTGCTCGAGGCGCTCGATGAGCCCGTTGAGACGCAAACGGGCCAGGTCGTAGCTCATCTGATTGGCCGTGTAGGCCGCGCTGAGCAGGTGGCTCACCCGGGCACGCAGGCTCCGGTGAGTGAACCCCAGGGCGCTGAGCCCGGCACACAGGGCGCCGAGCAGGGCCATGACCCGAGGGTCGCCGAAACGCAAGGCTGGAGCCCTCCTGCCATCGGCCGTGACCGACGGCAGCGCGACCCGCTCAAAGGCTGGGCTCGCAAGGACACAGCCCTGCCCGACCCGCTCAGTATCGAGCACCCGGGCATTGACGTCACGGGCTTTGGCCTGCAGTTCGTCGAGGTTGCGCAGGCGACGCTGGCACCGCAGGTCGTTCGGTGAGTTGACCACGGTCTCAATGCGCAGCGCCCGGCCGTCTTTCAGGTACTGCTTCACACGTGAATGCTTGTAGAAGGCATTGATTGTGACGTCGGTGTCGCGGGTGACCACCTTGGTCTTGAATACCAGCGGCTCCTTGCGCGGGCGTCCTCGCCGCTCGTGGCGGCCGGTGAAGATCAACTCCACCACATCAGGGCGGCCCAGGTCGAGGTTGTCGCTCACCAGCGCCTCGAAGAATGCGCGGGCCCGGCGCGGGACGTCGAACACCAGGGTGCGTGACACCTCGATCTGGCGCATCGACAGTTCCCACCAGTAGCCGGCCTGGCGGTCGTGCTCAGTCAGCGGCAGCGGCAGCACGCTCATCCACCGGTCGAAGAACCCCTCGATGGCTGCCGGTCCGAGCCGGTCGCAGATGGCCTGCAGCGCGGCAGGGTCCTGGCATGCGGCGAACCCGTTGGACAGCGCGGTAAACCCGATCCCGGCCCGGGTGGCCTGGCGCTTAGCCCACTCGTGCCCGTTGACCCACACCTTCACCGGATAGGGGAAGTAGGCGCACACCTTGATGAACCCGGGCCCGAAATCGGCGTCCCACAGGTAGAAGTAGAAACAGGTCACCCGCCGGTCGGCCTTGGTGAAGCTGAACCACGGCAGGCCGTTAGAGCCCTGCCGCTGCGAAGCGGCGAACACGTTCTGGTACTCCTGCGCCACACCGATCGCCGCGACCCCCGACCGGCCGGTGGCCGCCTGCGCGCCCACATGCCGGCGCATCACGTCGATCTTGCGGTCGCCTTTACCGAACCGCACCACCGGGATGTGGCAGGCTTCCGCGAAAAACGCGACCGACCGCCGGAATGACGTGCCCATCTTCTCCATGATCGCCGGTGACGGGATCGAGCACCCCAGGTGCTGCGTCATGAACGACACCACCTGACCGCCGACCTGCAACATCGGCACGTAACCGTTCAGGTAGATCCGGTCCAGGCACTCCACATCCAGCGCCACATGGCCATCAAGAAGGTCGTTCACCGTCACTGCTGCAGCCATGCCCACCAGCCTGACCGCAGTCGGCAGCCCAGGCCAGCCCGAACCTCGGCGGTCAGAGGCGGAGCCTCACTGGACGGCTGGTTCCAGACCGGGAACCTGTCGGTGCTGCGCGAGGCTGCCCTGCTCTGGCTGGCCGGCACGCTGGCCAGCGACCCGCAGCGGCACCAGCCTCGCGGCGGGGTTCCCGATGACGGTCACGCCCGGGAGCGGGTGGTGGTCGCGCTTGGCGGCGGCCCGGAGGGCGAGACGCTGATCCGCCGGTCGGCACGGATCGCCGCCCGGTCCGGCGGCGACCTACTGGCGGTGCACGCCGCCCCACCTGGCGGCCCAGCCGTCGCTCACCGTGCCGCGCTCGCCGCCCAGCGGCAGCTGACCGTCTCGCTCGGCGGCAGCTACCACCAGCTGGCCGACCAGGACATTCCGGCCGCGCTGCTGGCGTTCGCCCACGCATGCAACGCGACCCAGCTAGTGCTCGGCACGACCCGCCACAGCTTGCAGGCCGCGCTGCGGCCCGCATCCGCCATCAGCTCGCGGGTGATCCGCCGCGGCGGCGGCATCGACGTGTACATCGTCACCTGCCCACCTACGCCAGCGGCATGGCGCCCGCAGCGCTGGATCCGCATAAGAGCGCGACCAAGACAAGGAGAACAGCGATGGAGCAGTACACCTGGCCTGGCCGCATG
>WNFF01002777.1_pt1 | contig 16725 bp, 20 predicted proteins | sample 5400441 | NCBI WGS metagenome assembly WNFF01 (sample SAMN13153345, study PRJNA577476) | soil metagenome | isolation source: 120 cm saprolite under Douglas fir tree site 2 hole 3 replicate 1 | place: USA:California | collected 2015-04-18 | reverse complement strand
TACACCCCTCAGGACCTGGTCCGTACGCCGGGGTGCCGGCTAGGGATCCCACAGACGCGAGCGCGCTCGTCCCAGACAGATGGTGCTGGCATGGGCAATCCGCCTGCCCTCGGGCCCGGAGATCACCAGCTGGCCCGGCCCAGATGACACGGAGGCCGTGATGATATGGCTGTTCAACTGGCATCAGGCCCCGCAGGCGACCACGGAACGACTGCGCTCATGACAGTCACCGTCTGCCACGACAACGCGGACGCCGCGTTCCGCAGCCTGTACGCCGAGCACGGGCCGGCGTTGCTGCGGTTGTCTACCATGCTGACCGAGGGTGATCGGCACCGCGCCGAGGACATTGTTCAGGAAACCATGCTGCGGGCCTGGACGCACCGCGCGAAACTGGACATCCAGCACTACTCAACCCGGGCCTGGCTGATCACGGTCGCCAGGCACTTGGCTGTCGACGCCCACCGGGCCCGGCAAAGCCGCCCGGCAGAGGCCGAGCTGGACGACCAGCTTGCCCTCGCCGACGGCCAGCAGCCCGACGCCAGCCTCGACGAGGTTAGCGTCCGCACGGCGATCGCCCATCTGCCCGGTCCGCAGCGCCAGGTACTGACCGAAATCTATTACCGCGACAGGTCGGTGGCTGAAACGGCGCGCCTACTGCGGATACCGCCCGGCACCGTGAGATCGCGCACCTTCTACGGGTTGCGCGCGTTGCGCCGCGTCTTGGCCGCGCATGATGCGCTGTCCTGAGGAGGGCCGCAGATATGGACGTTGGTCATCAAGTCATGGGCGAACGCGCGGGCACGCGATCTGGCGCCTGGGCAGGCTTGCGGCAGCTGCCTAGTCTGTGGCGGGTTTTCCTGTTCACTGAGCTTGCATGGCTCATCATCTCGGTGGTGGTCCTGCGGTTCGCCCTGGCATCGGTCGCCATCGTGGGCGTGCTGGTAGGCGTGACCGTCATGCTGGGCGCCTCCGGGCAGTTCCTAATCGCCGCGATCAAGGCGAGCCTGCCGCTGGGGCGCAGGCTGGCCGGATATGTCCTGGCTGCGGCGGTGGCGCCGTTGCTCACGCTGCTGCTGGCCAGTCTGCGTGGCCAGCTGGACCTGACCACCGATGTGCTCGCCTTCTTGGTGGCCGTGATGGCGGTTGCGCTAGCAGGCGGCCTGATTCCTGGGATGCTCGAAGCGGTCGGCGGGTCGCTGCTGATCAGCTTTTACTTCATCCCGCCGGGGCACACGGTCGCGATGGCCCGGGCCAATAACGCCGCGGTTCTGGGCGTGTTCGTCGCCGTAGCCCTGGCGGTCAGCCTTGTGGCCCGCGACGCCGGCCGCCGCACCAGGCAGGCCGCGCGGGCCGCGGCGGAGTGCGAGCTGCTGGCCACGGCGGCGGCCAGCGTACTGCGCGGCCCAGAGGCACTCACGGCCGTGCTGGACCAGGTCCGCGCGGCGTACGGCCTGGAATCAGTGACCCTCTTGGAACGCGGTCCCAGCGTCGGTAACCTCGCCGGCCGAGCGGTCGGCTGGACACCTGTAGCTGTCTCCGGCGGACCACCGATAACGCGGCCGATCGATGCGGCCGTGACGGTCCCTGCCACGGGCAGCCTGTGCCTGGCGCTGGGCGGGCGGACGCTGGCCGCCACCGGCCGCCGGAGCCTGGGTGCGTTCGCTGCCCTCGCCGCCGCAGCGCTCGGGCAACAGCGGCTCGCCGCGGCGACGGAAGCGGGCCGCGCCGTCGCCGAGGCCGACCGGATGCGCACGGCGCTACTCGCAGCGGTCAGCCACGACCTGCGCACGCCGCTGGCCGCGGCGCAGGCCGCGGTCAGCTGCCTGCGTTCTGGTGACATCCCGCTGACGGCGGAGGACCATAACGAACTGCTGGCCACCGCCGATGAGTCCCTGGAGCAGCTCGCCTATCTGGTCACCAGCCTGCTGGACGTGAGCCGACTGCGGGCCGGGGCGTTGCCAGTGTTTCCCAGGCCAGCCGATCTCGGGGAGATCATCGCGTGCTCACTCGATGGCTTCGGACCTGCGGCGCGGGCCGTCACGGTGGACTTCCCGCCCGACCTGCCCCAGGTCATGGCCGATCCGCCGATCATGGAGCGGATCATCGTGAACCTTATCGGTAACGCACTGCGGTACTCTCCCACCGGATCGCCGCTGCTGCTGACGGCGGGTGCCTACGGCGACCAGGTCGAGCTCCGCGTTATCGATCGCGGGCCGGGCATCCCCGAGGCCGAACGGGACTGGGCGTTCATGCCCTTCGAGCGGCTCGGCGACACCAGTAGTCCCACCGGCGTGGGGCTCGGGCTCACGGTGTCCCGCGGCCTGACCGAGGCGATGGGCGGCACGCTGAAACCCGAGGAAACTCCCGGCGGCGGACTGACCATGGCCATTTCGCTACCCGCGGTACCTAGCCCGGGCCCAGGTATCCCCGGCTTGGCCCAGGAAAAGGTCCATTCTTACCGAACGAGCAGTGGCGCGTGCCCCAGCGCAGGAACTCAGGCCGTCGTGACCAAGACGCGGCACACTCAGACTGTCCGTATAGGAGATCCGCGTCGTGGCAAGCATCTGGCACATTGGGTTGGCGGTCCCGGGCCTGGAGGGCAAGAAGGAACTTAGTGACGTCTTCGGCCTGAGCTGGCGGCCGACCAGGGTACGGACCCTGACGCTCGTCGATGCGTACGGACGACCCTACGACGTGGAATGCCATGTCGCCTTCTCCATCGCCCATCTACACCGCCGACTTAAAAAAGGAGCACGGTCATGCACGAGACCAGGCGCACCGGCGTCCGCTTCGTCCTCACCAACCCTTCTGACCCCGGCCGACTGGACGATTTCAGCGACTGGTACGACACCTACGCCGCGGCGCTTACCGTCCCCGGCTACCTCGCCAACGCCTTCCGCTTCGAGAACCCTGACGCCAGCGCCGAGCCGAACAGCCCGCGCTACGTGACGATTTACGACATCGTCACTTCCGATCCCGCAACGGCCTGGCCTGACACCGAGCGCTCGCCCGACTACCCAACTGACCTGTTCAGCGACCCGCGCGCCAAGCTAGTCGCGCCAGCACTCCGCGCCTCCTACGCCCTCGTCGGATCCCAGATCCGGCCGGGCGAGCACGGCCGACTCACCGGCATCCACATCATCCTGTCCAACGGCGGCGACGACACTGGGCGTCAGCGTCAGGAAGCCGGGGTTCTGCAGACCGGCCTGTTCTACTCCGCAGCACGATTTCGGATCATCGAAGGATTCCCCGAGCCCGCCGAATGGCTCCAGGTATTCGAGACCGATGCCCGCGACCCCCTTGACACGTACGCGCGAGCGACCAGCCCCGTGCCATCCTCCGCTTCAGAGCTCCAACCGGAGCTGAGCCGATCGTTCCGCCTGGCTCATGCCCACAGAGCAAGCCGGGGTGTCGGCTAGGGATCCCACAGACGCGAACGCGCTCGTTTCAGCCGGATGGTGCTGGCATGAGCAATCCGCCCCGGAGATCATTACCGACCGAATATTTCCCTTCGACCAGATCGCGGACGCCTTCGCCTACCTCGAGCAGGGCCGCGCCCACGGCAAAGTCGTCGTCCAGATGGTGTGACCACAGGCCGGTATCAATCGCACAAGAGGGCTCGCCATGATGAGGACCCGGGACGTGGCAGCGCCCGCCCCATCATGCGGTCAAGGGGACCGAGGCTAGAGGTTTGTGGCGGTCATTCTCTTCCGTGGCTGGCCAGGATGGCGTGGAGCTGGTTGCGGGAGCTGATGGCGAGCTTGATGAAGACCTTGTGCAGGTGGTACTCGACCGTGCGCGAGCTCATGAATAGGTGGGCCGCGATCTCAGGGTTGGACAGGCCATCACCGGCCAGCCGGGCGATCTGGACCTCCCTGGCGGTGAGCTCGGCTGGCACACCGGCCGTGCGTTTACGTACTCGCTCGCCAGTAGCGCGCAGTTCGCGCGCAGCTCGTTCGGCGAAGCCGTCAGCTCCCATGGAGGCGAACATCTCGTGCGCGGTGCGCAGCTGCTCGCGGGCATCGATCCGCCGGTTCTCCCGCCGCAGCCACTCCCCGTAAAGGAGGCGAGCGCGGGCGAGCGGCACGCGGACGCGGGTGCGGGCGAGGCAGTCGATCCCCTCGCGGTACAGGCGCTCGGCGGTCTCGCCCTCGCTGAGCAGCGCCCGCGCGCACGCCTCGACCCCTAGCGCCCAGTCGCTGCCGCTGGCGCGGGCACTGTCCGACAGCCGCTGGAGGGCGCCGACGGCGTGCCCGGGCACCCCGCTGCGGCTCGCCGCCTCGATCAGCTCCGCCGCCGCCCAGGTGGAGAACACCTGCTCGAGCGGGTCCTCGCCAGTCTGCTGCGCCGCGGCCAGCGCGTCCTGGTAGCGGCCGAGGCCGTTATCGAGCACCGCAATGCCCCACTGAACGAAGTTCAGCCCCCGTCCCTCTCCGCGACGCACCGTATCCTTCGTGCTGGTCTCGATCAGCTCGGAGGCCTGGCGTTCCTGACCGCGGAATGCGGCTAGCCCCAGGGCAGCATAGGGCGGGAGCTGGCTGCCGGTCGCCTCGGTGATCGCCGTCGCCTCCTCGATCAGGGCGGCGGCAGCAGCGAAGTCGCCCTGGTACAGGTGCAGCCCGGTACGTTGTGCGAGGGCGATGGGTAGCACGCCGAGGGCGCCGGCATCCCGGGCGAGCTGGACGTGGCGGGTGGAGAGCAGGTCCCAGCTCTGGTCGTCCCACAGAATTTGGGCGGCGGGGCAGGCGAGCCAGAGCCAGCGCAGCCCCTCCTCGGTGGAGATGTCTTCGCTGGAGAAGGCGCTCAGCGCCCGCTTGAGCGTCGGCGCCGCAGCCGAGTGGCCCTCGGTGATCAGCAGCGCCAGGCCATCCAGCAGCAGATTGGGCGCGCTGGGGGGCTGCGGCACCGCAGGCGCGGCCCGGGCGGCCTCAGCTGCTTTGCGCAGGCCGCCGCCTGTCACGAAACGTCCCGCATACACGGCGCCGGAGAGCGCTTGCAGGTAGGTCTCCCGGGCCAGCCCGGCGTCGAGCGGTTCGAGGCGTTTGGCGGCCTTGAGCAGGAGCGGTGGAACGTCGCTGCCGCGGCTGGAGGCGAACGCGATCTGCCCGCTCAGCAGGTCGGCCCGGGCTCGCTGGAACTCATCAAGCGGTCCGGCCTCTGCCGTGGCCAGCAGCCGCAGCGCCGCATCGAACGCGCCGGCCTGGGCCATTGCCCGCGCTGCGGCCAGCGCGCGTTCCGCCTCCCGGGCCGGTTCGAGCGTCAGCGCGGTCGCCCGTTCCAGGAACGCGGCCGCCGCCGCGAACCCGCCACGCGCCTGGGCCCGGGCGGCCGAGCGCTCGAGCTCGGCTGCGACGTCCTCATCGGGCCCTGGCGCCGCCTGCGCGAGGTGCCATGCACGCCGATCGGGATCGAGCTGCGGATCGGTCGCCTCCGCCAGCGCGCGATGCACTTCCCGCCTGTCGTGCGGCGAGGCCGACCGGTAGATCGCCGAGCGGACCAGCGGATGACGAAAGGTCACCCGCGCGCCGGCGACCAGCAACCCTCCGGACTCGGCGGCATCCGCCGCTCCGGCCCCGATCCCGAGCCGATCCGCAGCCCGCCACAGCAGCGCCGGGTCGCCGGTCGGCTCCGCCGCCGCGAGCAGCAACAGCCGCTGAGTCTTCGCCGGAAGCGGCGCCAGCCGCCGCCGGAAGATGTCCTCGATACGGCCGGAAAGCGGGCCCGCGCCCGGCAGCCCGAACCCGCCGGCCAGCTCCGCCGCCGTCATCCCGTGCGGCAGCTCGAGCAGGGCCAGCGGGTTGCCGCCGGACTCGGCGATGATCCGGTCCCGGACCCGCTCATCTAGCCGCCCGGGGATGGCCGAGGCCAGCAGCGCCCGGGCGTCAGCGTCAGGCAGTCCCTCTACCACCAGCCCGGGCAGGCCAGCGAGGTCACCCGTCGCGGCGGGATCGCGGGTGCCGAAGAGCAGGGCGACCGATTCGGCGTCCAGCCGGCGGGCCACGAATGCCAGCGTCTGCGCTGTGGCCTGGTCCAGCCACTGCGCATCATCGGCCAGGCACAGCAGCGGCTGGTCGGCGGCCACCTCGGATAGCAGGCCCAGCACGGCCAGGCCGACCAGGAAACGATCCGGCGCGCTGCCCGGACGCAGCCCGAACGTTACGCCGAGCGCGTCGCGCTGCGGGCCGGGCAGTCGGTCCAGCCGGCTCAACATGCGGCTGCACAGCTGGTGCAGCGCCGCGAACGGCAGCTCCATGTCCGACTCGACGCCCTCCGCGTGTACCACCTGGAAGTCTTGCGCGGTCTCGGCCGCATAACCCAGCAGCGCGGTCTTGCCGATGCCCGGCTCGCCGCGCACCACCAGCACCCGGCTGCGCCCAGCCCGGACGTCCGCAAGCAGCCCATCCAGGGCCTCGCACTGCTGCCTGCGGCCCCACAACATCACCCGGCGTCCTCCCGGCGGATCCCCCGCCATCGTAGAACTCGCTCTTCCGGCACACCCCCGCCGGGCCCGCACGCCGGAGAGCGCCAGTGCCCGGTAGACGGTGACGAGCTAGTTAGTCGGTGCCGGGCTGGTCGGGGACCAGGCTAGCTGACACTGCCAGACCTCCGCGTGATCGGAATCGAGCTAACCGCCCGGGCATGCCGCAGGACGTGATTCATCCGGCGGAGTTCGAAACGCCGCGGCTCAACGCGGGGCAGGCGCTGGTCGAAGTCGTCGCCGCGCCGATCAAGCCGTCGGATGTGATGACCCTGACCGGCGAATACGGGCAGTTGCCGCCGTTGCCGGCGATCGGGGGCCGCGAAGGAGTCCGGGCGGGTTGCCGAACTCGGCGGAGACGCCCGCGACGTCGCGGTCGGCCAGCTGGTCTTGCTGCCGGTCGGCTGCGGAAGCTGGTCCACCCGTGTCGTCACCGAGGCGGCACAGCGGCGCGGGAGCAGATGCTCGGCACCTGCCGCCCGGCCATGCACAGGCCAGGTGGCGGACCAGATAGCGAACACGTCGCGGAATACCCGGGCGCGTTCGCCCCGCTCTGTTACCTTTATTGCATGATTTCCCCGATCCGGGGAGATTTCACCGGTTTCCGTGTTCAAGTCCCCCCTCTCGGACACAGTATTTCCCCATAAGCGCTGAATTCGGGCATGCCTGAGCGTCACCCGAGGCCGGCCTCGGCCAGGGCGGGTGATTTACCTGCTGATTTGTCTCCTTTCTTCGGTCTGGGTCGCCGGAGCGTCAGCGATTCTGGCCGATGGTGACGGCTACAGGGTCGTCGGTGTCGGTCCGGAGAGTTTGCTTGCCCGGGTCGTAGGTGAGGGTGACGCCGACGACCCGCAGGTAGTCGATCAGCTCCGCGGTCCGCGCGGGGGTGATGGCTTGCGGAGCGCCCTGCCCCGTGTGGTTCTGGCCTGATAGCAGGATGGCCAGGGCGGCCAGGTGAGGCAGGATCTGGTCCTCGCGGATGTAGACATTCTTTGGCCGTTCAGGATCGGGACGGCCGGCACTGGTATGGCCGTGGCGGCACCGGTAAGCGGACCGGTGGTTGGACCAGGCGGACTCCAGGCGCCGCCCGTAGGTCCCGCAGCGCAGCAGCCCGGCCAGCAGGTACCAGCGCGTCGCGGGACCGGCGGGGCCGCGGGGCGTGCTCGTGTCCTGGACGGCGACGAAGTCGGCCTCGCTGACCAGCGCCGGGTGGGCGGGGCGGGCGGAGATGACCCAGCCCTCGGGCAGGTTCCACCGCTGGACCTGCCGGTGGCCCAGTCCGGTATTCGCCGGGTCCACCAGGTTGCAGACGGTCCGCTGCCGGTTCCACACCTGCCGCCCGGTGTAGCGGGGGTTGCCCAGGATCGCCGCCACAGTGTTCAGCTTCCACGCAGCGCCGCTGCGGTGCGGGTTGCGCCGCGGGTCGGCCGCCGACGGGCAGGGGATACCCGCGTCGTTGAGTGCGCGGGTGATCCGGGCCAGGCTGTGCCTGGCCAGGCGCTGCGCGAAGATCCACCGGACCGTCGGCGCTGTCACCGGGTCGGGCTCCAGGCGGTGTGCCCGGCGTCCCCACGCGGCGTGGGCCTTGTTGGGGTGCGGCCCGGCGTCAGCGAGCCGGTACCCGTACGGCGGCCGGCCACCGAGATACCGGCCCTGCTCGCGGGTCTGCGCAGCCATCGCGGTCCGGACCCTGATCCTGGTCCGGGTGATCTCCCGCTTGGACTGAAACCCCAGGGCCAGCATCAGTTGCTCGTGGTCCTCGGCGCCGAAGTCAATCCGGCCGCCGACCTCGGGAGTCCACAGCTGGATGCCGTAGTGCTCGAACAGCGGCGCCATCGACGCGTACTGCCCGCCGTAGAACGCCCGCTCGTACTCCCCGACCACCACCGCATCCCACCCGCGGTCAGGGTTGGCCAGTTCCGCGATCAGGGCGGCGGCCTGAGGGCGGCGCGCCCATGCCAGCGTCCGGCTCTGCCCGACGTCGAAGAACTCGGCCACGATCTGCCCGTGCCCGGTCACCAGCGCGGCCGCCTGGTCCCGCTGCCGCGCTCGTGCGGTCACCGGATCCTGATAATCCTCGGTGGACACCCGTCCGTAGAACGCGAACCGCAGCGCGCCACGACCCGGCTGTGCTGTCTGGCGGCGCCCGGTACGCTCCGACCATGCCAGCAGGCTGTCTCCGCCCTCTTCCTGGCCGGTCACCGAGGGCACGTGCAGGATCGTCACGGCTATGGCTCCTACCCTCCAGCCAACCGCGAAACAGCCACATGCAGGCAGGACAGCCCCACAGGTCCTAGGAACCTCAGCAATCACCCAGCCACCGAGGCTGAGCGGCGGCGCGGCGACCCGTCACGGGACGGTCGCGTGCCCTGGTCAGTCGCCGATAGCGCGGACCAGGGTGTCCACTGCCTCGCGGTGCCGTCAGCGGTAGCGACAGGACGCCGGACTCGATCGGCCCGCGCATGGTGAGTCCCGGAGGGAACGCGTGATGGATTCGAGCGTGTACAGGACAGCCGGGTCCAGCGGGCGCTGGTGCCTTCTGTCAGGTTCGTCATGTCGTAGCCCACCACCAGCAGCATGCCCGCCGGGTACGACTCCCGTCGCCGCGCGCAGCCGTGATCGGCCTGGCCCCGGCTGGTGACTGCAGCCAGGTAGTGGTGCCACCCCGCTGCCCGCCGCAGGAAAATGCCGGGTGAGCTTGTCGATCCGGTCGGGGTGCTGGTGTCGTGAGGGTGGAAGGACAGTGTGCAGTTCAGGAGGATCGATTGATGGAATACATGCTGATTCTGGCTGAGGACCCGGCGCTTGTGGTGAGCGACGCGCAGCGCCAGGACGCGGTCCAGCAGGTGGGCGAGTACGCGATGGGCCTGCTCAGTGAGGGCACGCTCAAGGGCGGCTCGCCGTTGCGCCCGGTCACCGAGGCCAAGAAGGTCCGGACGCGTGACGGCAGGCAGTCTGTCCTGGACGGGCCGTTCGCTGAGAGCAAGGAAGTCATCGCCGGGTACTTCCTCATCGAGGCACCCGATCTCGGCGCGGCGGTGAAGATCGCCGCCGGCTGCCCCAATGCCGGGTTCGGCTCAGTCGAGGTCCGCGAGATCGTCCCGATGGGGTGAGCGAGTTCCTGCTGCTCGGAACCCGCCCGGCCATGCCGGGTGAGCTGTCCCCGGCCCGCGCCGCCCGTGACCTGGCCGCGCTGGCGGCCTGGCAGGGGTGCCTGCGGCGGTGGGGGCTGCTGGCCTCGTTCGCCGTGGGGCGGGCAGGCCGCGGCGGGCCGGTCGCGTGTCTTGTGGTGCGGGTGAGCGGCCCCGCTGCCGCGTCGCGGCTGGCCGCTGGGTGGGAGCGGCTGGCCGGCTACGACGTGAGGGTGCTGCCGCTGATCGGCGCGGCCGGCGGGGGGCAGGCCCGGTGAACGACGGCGCCGAGGCCGCGCTGGCCGCAACCTTCCGCGGCGAGTGGCCGCGGCTCGTCGCTGCGACCATGTGGATCACCGGTGATCTGCAGGCCGCCGAGGACGTCGTGCAGGAGACACTCATCACGGCCCTTGACCGCTGGCCTTTGCTCGGGATCCCGGAGCGGCCCGGCGCGTGGCTGATGACCGCATGCCGCAACCGGGCACGCAACGTGATCCGTGACGCCGGGCGCGCGGAGCAGCAGTCGCGGGCGCTGCGCCCCCTGCTCACAGCAGCGCAACCCGGCCCCGATGTACCGCCGGAGATCCATGATGACCGGCTGCGCCTCATCGCGATGTGCTGTCATCCGCTGCTTCCCGCCGTGGCGCAGGTCGCGCTCACCTTGCGGATGGTCGCGGGCCTGACAACGGAACAGATCGCGCGCGGTTTCCACCTGCCAGCCGCCACGATCGCGCAGCGCATCGTGCGGGCCAAGCGCACCCTGGCCGCGCACCGGGTCACCTTCGCCGCCGACGAACCCAGCCTGGGCGGGCGGCTGTCGTCGATCATCGACGTCGTCTACCTCGTCTTCAACGAGGGCTACCTCCCCTCCGGCGGCGGCACGCTGACCCGGGGAGATCTCGCGCTGGAAGCCCACCGCCTCGCCAGCCTGCTCACCGAACTCGCTGCGGGCGAGCCGGAGCCGTGGGCGCTGCGCGCGCTGCTGTCGTTCCATCTCAGCCGCCAGGCCACCCGGAGCGGAGCCGACGGCGCGCTGCTCACCCTCGACGCGCAAGACCGCAGCCGCTGGGACCGGGGTCTTATCAGTGACGGCGCAGCGGCCCTGCGCCGTGCCCGCGAGTTCGGGGCGCGGGGGCCACTGCTCCTACAAGCCGAGCTGGCCGCCGCCCACGCGACCGCGCCGGCGTTCGCCGACACCGACTGGCCCGCGATCGTCGCGCTCTATGACGAGCTTCTCGTGTTCCAGGACACACCCGTCGTCGCGCTCAACCGCGCCGTCGCGCTCGCGATGGCCGCCGGCCCGGCCATCGCGCTGCCATTGGTCAGCGAACTCAGCGGCGACACCGCGTTGCGTGATTCGCACCGGGTCTGGTCAGTGCGCGCTGACCTGCACCGCCGGCTCGGCGACACCGTAGCGGCGCTGGCCGACTACGATCACGCGATCAGCCTGGCCAGCAACGACGTGGAGCACCGCTACCTGGCCGACGCCCGTGACCGGCTCATCGCCAGCCAGCCTGAGGGGACTCATCGTGCCGACAATCGGTAAGTCACCACCCGGGCTCATCACCCGCTTCGACGAGCTTGCCGCGCTTGCCGGGGAGGTCGGCCGCAAGCAGATGTTCGGCTATCCCACCTGCGTGCTGCGCGGAAACATGTTCATGAGGCTGCACGAGGATTCACTGATCCTGCGCCTCGCCGACGCGGACACGGCCGAGTTCCTCAGCCGGTACCCCGCGTCCGTGTTCGAGCCCATGCCCGGCCGGCCGATGAAGGAGTACGTCGTGGTACCACCCACCCTCGTCAACGACGCAGTCGAGGACTGGGTACGCCGGTCGCTGGCCTACGCCGGCCAGCTCCCCGCGAAGAAACCAGCGAAGAAAGGCTGACTGACCCATGCCACACGCCGAGCACACCGTCACCGTCAACCGGCCAGCAGGCGCGGTCTTCGACTACCTCGCCGACGGAACCCATAACGCCGAGTGGCGCAGCGGTGTCCTGGAGATCGAGCGCACCTCACCCGCGGACGGAAAGGGAGCGACCTACCGCCAGGTTCTCTCCGGCCCGGGCGGCCGCAGGATCGACGGCGACTACCGGGTCACCGTGTTCGACCCGCCAACCCGGCTGGAGTTCCAGGTCACCGCCGGACCGGCACGGCCAGCGGGCGTGTTCGAACTCACCGAGACGACCCCGGGCACCACAACGGTACGGTTCACGCTCGAGCTGCGGCCCCCCGGCCTCATGAAACTCCTGACGCCGATGATCGCCAGGCAGGTCCGCCACGAGGTCGCCCAGCTCGACACCCTCAAGACAGTCCTCGAGCGCACCGGCTGACATGCGACCCATCACCGGCCAGCCCGGTGAATACCCCACATCCCTGGCCGGGGCCTGTTTCAAAGCCGCGATCTTCTGCACCGAGCTGCACAGGCGACTGCAGCACCCGCTCCTGACCGCCCGCTCGCGGCAGAGGTGATCTCCGCTGCCCGGAGCTGGCTGGCTTGACTTCCTGGAATCCCCGGCTGGTGGCCCGTTTCCGGTGGCGGGCCTGGGCGTCACTGACCAGGAGGCGCTTCCCTGCCCGGGAATCGCGCCGGTTCCACCGCTCGGTGACGATCGCTGCATGGAGATGCGGTCCGAGCTCGTGATCAGCGCCCCGGCCGAGGATGCGTGGGTGGTCGTGGGTGAACGTTTCAGGGAGATCGGCGAGTGGGCGTCAGCCATCACTGAGTCCGGCATGGATGGCCAGCCCGGCGCCGGCCAGGTGCGAACCTGTCATGTCGCGGGGTTCGAACTCGGCGGGCAGATCGTGCGGACCATCTCCGCCGTCATGAGGTTCGACACCGCCATCGAGGTCACCACCTCGCAGCTCCGGATTGAGCTGATGTTCCCAGCCGATGATGACGCGGAAGCCTACTTCCGCGCCCACGGGCCGGCGTAATGGCAGGCGCCGCGGTCCGAGCTGCTGCGCCGAGCACGCCTACTCGCGGCCATGCGGGGTTGCCGCGAGGGTGGGCCGCGCCGTGCCGGGTCCGGGTTTCCCGGTGGAAGTGGAAGACGACCTCGATGTGAGAGAACTCGCTGAGCCCGAGGGCGGCGTCCGGGCCCACCGCGGCGGGGTCGAGGACGAGCCGCGAGATCACTGGTCCCCAGTGGTCCTCGAAGATCTCGCTGCGGCCGCCGCGCACCACCCCGATCGGGGTCAGCGTGATCGGGCCGGTCATCGCCGGCCCTCCCTCTTGATCACCGCGGGCGAGCCGGCCGTGACCAGATTGCCCAGGTAGCACAGCAGCGCGACGCCGGTGAGGACCGCCATGGCCATGGAAGCCCCGGTCTGCCCATCGCTGACGAAGCTGGCGCCGCTGCCCGCTGCGCCGGCGATGGCAAGCAGGCCGGCCGCCGAAGCCACGATCGCAGGCCAGTACCGGGCCATGATCGCGCGGATAAGGACGCTAACCCCTGCGATCAGCATGAGGAGGCCTAGCCCGGCGTGCACCGCCAGTGCGGCAGGCTGGCTGGTCAGCGCCCTGCCCAGCGCCGCGGCGATGCCGCCCCGGTCGGCAGGAGGGACGTGGATGTACAGGTTGACGCCCATGCCGAGGCCGTATTCCGCGAGAAGCATCACGCAGATCGCGGCGCTGTTTTTGCGCAACCCTGACAGCCGGCGCGCCTGTCGGGTCACCAGCGCTTCGTGCCCTGCCGGGCCGCTGGCTGTTGCTGTGCCGATGTCTGGCATATGCGGTACCTCCTGCTGGTCGGGTTCGATCCGGGCCGGCCGGGCCGGGGCCGGAATGGCGCGCGGCGGCCCCGGGAAGGGGCCGGTTCAGGTTCGGCCGGGGCCGGTGAACAGGTCGCGGACGGTGGCGGTCAGGACTCCAACGGCCTCGCCGGCGTCGATCCGGCCGGCGCGGACCTCTTCCACGCAGGCGTGGATGAGGGTGATGCAGGCCGTGACCAGCCAGCCGGGCGGCAGGTCGGTGCGGAACGAGCCATCGGCACGGCCGCGCTCCACCAGCGCACCGAGGGTCTGGTGCGCGGCCTGGTGGGTGCGGGTCACCGCCTCCGGGCTCAGCTGTTCGGCGACTGCCTGGGCCATCGCTGCGTAGCGGGCCAGGTGCCGCCAGGCCACCGCGAGCATCCGCTCCAGCGCCTGGACGGGCGGCCCTTCGTCCGGGCTGGCGGCGTGCAGCGCTGTCATGGTCTGGCGGACCGCGCGTTCTACGGCCGCCTCCAGCAGTGCCTCCCAGGTCGGGAAGTGGGAGTACACCGTGACCCGTGACACTCCGGCCTGCTTGGCGACCGCCGAGATGCTCGCCTGACCCCGCCGCTCCAGCAGTTCCTCGACCGCATCGAGAATCGCCTCGACGTTCCGCTCCGCAACCGCCCGCTGGTGGTCAGCGGTCCGCTGCGCGGCCATCAGTGCACCGCCACCCTGGCGCCGGGCGCTGGCCGCACGGCCGGGATGACCAGCAAGCTGACGAGCGCGAGACCGGCGGCGATGCCCGCTGCCACGGTGAAGCCATGCCGGTAGCCGGCTGCCAGCCCGCCACCGGCCGCGATGGCAACCGCGGAGAACACCGCGACCCCCAGCGCCGCGCCGATCTCATGCGCGGCGGTCAGCAGGCCAGACGCAAGCCCGAGCCCGGTGACGTAGCCAGCCTGAGCGGACAGCCCCGACAGCAGAAGCGCTCCGCCGCCCATGAGCGCCAGCCCGGCGACGGCCAGCATCCGCGACCCCGCCCGCGGCAGCAGCCGCGAGGCGAGGTGCGCGGCCAGCCCGATCACCGCCATCACGGGCAGGAACTCCAGGCCCGCCCGCAGCGCCGAGGCACCGGCGACATCCTGCAGGTACAGCGAGTTGAGGAAGAAGGTGCCGACCAGGATCCCGGTCGCGCCGAGCAGCACCACCCCGCCGCCGACCACGGCCGGCGCTGCGACGGGTGTGCGGGGTGCTGCGCTGGATCTCGGTCGCCTGTCAGGGTTCGTTCGGGCTCGGGCATCTGATCCTCGGCTGCTCAGCTGGTGGTTGACAGTGGTGTTAACCGCTAGCGTGCAATGACTTTACAGAGTTGTCAACCCAGGGTCCGGCGCATGCGGCGATGCGGCGGGAAACCATGCTGGCGCGAGTGCCCGGGCCAGGCCGGCGACGCCGCGCCCGCGCTCATCGCATCGAGCAGGAACGCCCCGCCCACCGGGAGGCGTTCCCGGGCGCCCGTGAAAGCGCGATCCGCGCCCGGGGGCCGCGAGATGGCGAAAATGTCGGCTCGACCCCCGTCGCGCAGGCTGTGCTTGCGATTTGCAAGTAGATCGGTTACGCTGAGGAGACCCGTGTCCGAGGCAAGGTGTGCAGCCAATGGAAGACGTCACGGACCGGGCGATCCTGCAGGCACCGGTCGATAGGGTCTGGGAAGCGATTCAGGACCCCGCGGAACACGTTGAGTGGCATCCGTTCGCTACGCGTATTGATGGCGCGCATGCCTTGGGCAGCACGCGCAATTGCAGCGCCCTTATCGGGGGGAAGCCGGGTAACACCCAGGAGCGGTGCTCGGCATACGACGAGGCACGCACGATCATGTGGACCATCGAGCAGGACAGCAGTGGGTTCTCGCGCATGGTGTCGGACTGGTGCACCGGCTTCAGCCTCGAACCACAGGGGTCCGGCGCAACACGGGTAACTGCCCAGAGCCTGTTCACGCCGAAGCGGTTCCTCGCGCGCCTGATGATGCCCGTGATTCGACGCAAGTTCCACCAGACCCAGCGCACGATCCTCGACGGGCTAAAGCAGCACACGGAGCGCTGAGCAAATGCCCACCGCAATCCCCGACAGCGACGCCGGCCGGTTCTGCCAGTCCCAGCGGGCAGCGCTGCTCGGCGACGCTTCGATCATGGAGAAGAAGATGTTCGGAACGACAGCGCTGTGCGCCGGCGGCAAGGTATTCATGTTCCCGTGGAGGGGCACGCTCGTCGTCAAGATCCCGGCACCACAGGTCGATGAGCTCATCACCTGCGGGCACGCCGAGCGATTTGACCCCGGCCATGGGCGCATCAGCGCGACATGGGCGGCTGTCTTCGCGAGCGCGAGCGACCGCTGGCCGCTCCTGGCTCAGCAAGCGCGGGCGTTAGCCGGGGGATGAAGCAGCCGAAGCAGCGATCGGACTGCCCCATCAGTTCGGCGCTGGACCTTTTCGGCGACAAGTGGTCGCTGCTGGTCATGCGTGACCTGCTCTTTCGTAACAAGTTGCACTACCGCGAGTTCCTCACCTCTGAGGAGGGCATCTCCACGAACATCCTGGCCGACCGGCTGGCCAAACTCGAGCAAGCAGGCCTGATCGGGAAGACCGGCGACGACCCGCGCAGCGGCAAACAGGTCTACTTCGCAACCGCGAAAGGCCAGGACCTGATTCCGCTGATGCTCCAGATGATGCTCTGGAGCGCGGAACACAACCCGCAGACCGCAACGCCTGACGCGCTGATCACGGAACTGAAGACCGACCTCGCCAAGGCGGCACAGGCAATCCGGCAAAAGGGAGGTATCCAGGCGTTCCTTGCCTCCCTCTGACGTCCCACCAATACGATCGAGGACCTCATCGGCACCAAGTTTCCAGCGAGCCCCGAATGAAATGGTCGATCCACAGGTCTTGACAATTGCTCGCCATCGTCGTTAGAGACGCTGGCCTGCATCATCCCGGGTGATCAACAGCAGCCTCGTGGGGTGCTTGAGGCCAGAGCGATTAGTCCGGGCGCGGTCAGGGGGTCTATATAGGTAGGCGCGGGTGCGCCGAGCCGGTACTCAGGAGGGTTCATGTCCGTTCTGGATGTTGCAGGCAGCTACTACGACGCGTGGATTAGCGGGAAGGGGGATTTCAGCGCGGTGCCGCTGGCACCGGATTTCGCTTTCACCGGGCCGGTGGCCAGTTTCGATTCCGCGGAGGGCTTCCGGGAGATGGCGGCTCAGGCGGGCCCGATGGTGACCCGGTTCAGCGTCCGCCGCCAGTTCGTAGATGGTGACACGGTGTGCTCGATCATCGACTGGGAGATGGCGCTGCCGATAGCGGCGATGACGTCGGCGGAGATGCTGGAGGTACGGGATGGGCAGATCGTGCGCGGGGAGCTGATCTACGA
>WNFF01002414.1_pt1 | contig 16726 bp, 18 predicted proteins | sample 5400441 | NCBI WGS metagenome assembly WNFF01 (sample SAMN13153345, study PRJNA577476) | soil metagenome | isolation source: 120 cm saprolite under Douglas fir tree site 2 hole 3 replicate 1 | place: USA:California | collected 2015-04-18 | reverse complement strand
CGCAGCGGCTCGACAAGCTGACCCTGATCGGCACCACCATCGTGTTCTTCGCTCTGGTGAACGTGATGAAGATCGCGCCCTATTTCGCGCTCGGCCAGTTCTCGACGCGGACGTTCGCGACCTCGGCCCTGCTGTTGCCGCTCGCGGTCGCGACCAACTTTCTCGGCCTCTGGCTCGCCCGCCGCACGCCGACGGAGCTGTTCTACAAGATCGCCTATCTCCTGGTCTTCTTCATCTCGCTCGGCCTGATCTGGCAGGGTGCGAGCGACATCCTCGGGCCCACCGTCCAGCCCCCATTGCCGGACCGGAGCTTGCGTCACGATTGATTGCCGGGCGCTTCCCTCGCATCATTGCGCTTGAGGCGTTTGCCGCGGCGAGCCGGCACCACCCCCTCGGGGGCCGGGGCCGGATCGGGGTCCCGCCCCGGCGACGCCATCAGGCTCATTGAGCCGCGAGCGAGGGACGACCATGACCCCCTACGACATCGATCTCGATCGCAATCCCGCCAACTTCCAGCCGCTCACGCCGTTGTCGTTCCTGGAGCGGGCGGCCTCGGTGTTTCCCGACCACACCGCGATCATCCACGGGGCGTTGCGAAGGAGCTACGGCGATTTCTACGCGCGCGCGCGCCGCCTCGGCTCGGCGCTGGCGCAGCGCGGCGTCGGCCGCGGCGACACCGTCTCGGTCATCCTCGCCAATACCCCCGCGATGCTCGAATGCCACTACGGCGTGGCGATGAGCGCCGCGGTGCTCAACACCATCAATACCCGGCTCGACGCCGCGGTCGTCGCCTTCCAGCTCGACCATGCCGACGCCAAGGTGCTGATCGCCGACCGGGAATTCTCCCGGCTGGCGAAGGAGGCGCTGGCGCTCGCCAAGGTGAAACCGCTGCTCGTCGATTACGACGATCCCGAGTTCACCGGCGCGGGCGAGCCGCTCGGCGCGCTCGAATACGAGGACTTCATCGCCGCCGGCGATCCGGGCTTCGCGTGGAAAATGCCCGACGACGAATGGGACGCGATCTCGCTCAACTACACGTCGGGCACCACCGGCGACCCCAAGGGCGTCGTCTATCACCACCGCGGCGCCCATCTGCTCGCGATCGGCAACGCGCTCACCGGCAGCATGGGCAAGCACTGCGTCTATCTCTGGACGCTGCCGATGTTCCACTGCAACGGCTGGTGCTTCCCGTGGACGCTCTCGGTCGTCGCCGGCACCCATGTGTGCCTGCGCCAGGTGCGCGCGCGCGCGATGTACGACGCCATCGCCGATCACAAGGTCACCCATCTCTGCGGCGCGCCGATCGTGATGGCGAGCCTGCTCAACGCGCCGGCCGAGGAGAAGAAGCCGCTGCCGCATGTGGTCGAATTCTTCACCGCCGCGGCGCCGCCGCCGGAAGCCGTGCTGGCGGCGATGAAGGCTCGACGTGCGCGACCCCGAGACGCTGGCGCCGGTGCCCCGCGACGGCGAGAGCATGGGCGAGGTCATGTTCCGCGGCAACGTGGTGATGAAGGGCTACCTCAAGAACAAGTCGGCGACCGAGAAGGCGTTCGCCGGCGGATGGTTTCATTCCGGCGATCTCGGCGTGATCCACCCCGACGGCTACATCCAGCTCAAGGACCGCTCCAAGGACATCATCATCTCCGGCGGCGAGAACATCTCCTCGATCGAGGTCGAGGACGCGCTCTACAAGCATCCGGCGGTGCAGGCGGCCGCGGTGGTGGCGAAGCCCGACGAGAAGTGGGGCGAGACGCCGTGCGCCTTCATCGAGCTCAAGCCCGGGCAGAAGGCGTCCGCCGACGAGCTCATCGCCTGGTGCCGCAAGAATCTCGCGAGCTACAAGTGCCCGCGCTTCGTGGTGTTCGCGGACCTGCCGAAGACGTCGACCGGCAAGATCCAGAAATTCAAGCTGCGCGACATGGCGAAGGAGGTGTGAGCTTCGACGGTGATGCCGTCATCGAATAATTTCGCCGCCATTTGCCGAATGAATTGCGGCAATCGGCCGAACCGGATAAAGTGCCATTCCACCGGAGGTCGCCCGAATGCCCCGGACCGTGTCCACACGTCGCGCCCAGCGCAAGCCGCCCGCCGGCATGGCCGAAGAGGAACGTCCATTCGTGCACGAAGACATCGTTCGCGGCGTGCCGGCGGCGCGGGTCAAGGACCTCATCGATCGTGGCGTGCTCCGCGCCAAGCAAGTCTTTCGTGTCATCCCGGAGCGCACGTTCGGCCGCAGGCTCGCGAAACGGCAAGTGCTCAGGCCGTCCGAGGCGGACGCCATTGCGCGACTGCTGCGGGTCACCCAGTCGGCCGAGAAGATGCTGGGGGATGCCGCCTTCGCACGACAATGGTTGAACTTGCCGAGCCCGCCGCTCGGAAATCGCATTCCGATCGAGCTGGCCGAGACCGATGCAGGCGCGCGCGAGGTCGAGGACGCGCTCTCCCGGTTGGCACACGGCGACTTCGTCTGAACGCTGCACATCCCGCGCACCGCTTGATGCCCGAGGTGACGATCGTCGCGACGGAAACCTTCCGCTTCGATGCTCGCCTCGCGACCCCGTTGGCCTGATCCAGCCGGATGGCGCATTGGTCCCGTTGTCCGTGGTGTGCGGATGACCTAGCCTACGCCGAGATTTCTGGGCCGGGCCGCACAATGCCGACGAAGCCGACGTGGAAGGAGCTGCTGGCGCGCGCAGAGCCGCTGCTGCTGCCCTGCGCGCACGACGCCCTCTCCGCGCGGTTGATCGAGCGCGCGGGCTTTTCCGCCTATTCGGTCGGCGGCTATGCCCTCGTCGGCGCGCGGCACGCGCTCCCCGATATCGGGCTTGCGGGCTTCGGCGAGATCAGCGCCGGCGTCCGCGACATCATGGCGGCGTCGAGCCTGCCAGTGCTGGTCGACTGCGACGACGGTTACGGCGACGTCAAGAACGTGGCGCACACCGTCGCGGCCTACGAGGCGATGGGCGTGTCCGCCGTCTTCATCGAGGACCAGCGCGCCCCCAAGCGCTGCGGCCACATGGCCGGCAAGGACGTGATCGATGCCGAGGCGATGGCAGCGAAGCTCGCCGCCGCCGCGGCGGCGCGGCGCAGCCGCGATTTCTTCATCGTCGCCCGCACCGACGCGCGCGCGGTGCACGGGCTCGACGACGCGTTGCGCCGGGCGGAGATCTATCTCAAGGCGGGCGCCGACGGGCTTTTCATCGAGGCGCCGCAATCGATCGAGGAGCTCGCGCGCATCGGGCGGACTTTTCAAGGCGTGCCGCAGCTCGCCAACATGCTGGAGGGCGGCGGCCGCACGCCGCTGCTGCCGCCCGACGAGCTGTTCGGTCTCGGCTTTGCCATGGTGGCCTACCCGACGACCTTGATCTTCCGGGTCGCGCGCACGATCGAGAAGGCGCTCGCCGACCTCAAGGCCGGCAGACCCGCGACCGGCGACGACGGCGTCGGCTTCGAGACGTTCAAGGACATCACCGGGCTCGAGCATTGGGCCGAGCTCGAGCGGCGCTTCGGCGGCACGAATTCGGGGTGAGCATGATGCCGGTCACAAGAGCTTCGCTCGCGGCCGCGCTGTTGCTTTTCGCTGCGGCCTTCACCGCGAGCGGCGAGGCCGGCAAGCCGGAGCTCTCCAAAGTGCGACTCGCGGTCGGCGGCAAGCCCGCGCTGTTCTATCTGCCGCTGACGGTGACGGAGCGGCTCGGCTATTTCCGCGCCGAGGGCCTCGACCTCGAGATTTCCGATTTCCCGGGCGGCGCGCGGGCGCTGCAGGCGCTGATCGGCGGCAGCGCCGACGTGGTCACCGGCGCCTACGATCACACCATCCAGATGCAGGCCAAGAACCAGCGGATCGTCGCCGTCGTGCAGCTCGGCCAATTCCCGGGCTACGTGCTCGGGATACTGACCGGCAAGGCGCCGGGCTACCGCTCGCCGGCCGACCTCAAGGGCATGAAGATCGGCGTGACCGCACCCGGGTCGAGCACCCACTTCATGGTGCAGCATCTGATGGTGAAGCACGGTCTCAAGCGCGACGACGCATCGTTCGTCGGCGTCGGCACCGGCGCCAGCGCAGTCGCGGCGGTTCAGCGCGGCGAGATCGACGCCGTCGTCAACGTCGATCCCGTGATCAGCCTGTTGGAGAGCCAAAGCCTGATCAAGGTCGTCGCCGATACTCGCACGCTCGCCGGCACGCGCGAGGTCTTCGGCGGCGCCTATCCGGCGGCGGTGCTCTACGCGGCGCAGGCCTTCATCGACGGCAATCCGCGCACCACCCAGGCGCTGGTGAACGCCTTGGTGCGCGGGCTCAAATGGATCGCGAGCCATCCGGCGGAGGAGGTCGCGGGCGTGATGCCCGAGGACTATGCGCTCGGCAACAAGCCGCTCTACGTGCGAGCGATCGCGAGCAGCCTGCCGATGTATTCCCGCGACGGCCGCTTCGACCGGCAAGCCGGCGAGACCGCCTATGCCGTGCTCAAAGCATTCGATCCCGACGTCGGCAAGGCCCGGATCGACGTGCCGGCGACCTTCACCAATGCCTTCGTCGAGAAGGCGACGCCGTGAACGCCGGCGCCACTCGGCGCCGATCAGCGGTGATGCCGGCTTGAGCGGGGGCAACCGGTCGGCCCCAGGCCTTGCGCAGCGCCAGACAGTTACGCCTGGGCTGGCCGAAATCATAAGTATCTGCTGCATAAGCCGAAATCCTTGTACAAAATATATCTTGAGTTATATCTTATTTAGTTCTATCTGTAGATATATCTTTGATCCACAAAAGGAGCGATACATGTACGGCATGAGACATCACCGGGGACCACAATGCGAGGGCCAGTGGGCGGCGCGGCGCGGTTGGCGCGGGCATTTCGGCCCCGGCCCGGGCTGGGGCGGACGCCGCGGCATGGGCGACGGCGACATGGTGCGCGCCGGCCGCATGCTGGCACAGGGCGACTTGCGGCTGATCGCGCTCGCGTTGATCGCGAAGCAGCCGCGGCACGGCTACGAGATCATCAAGGTGCTCGAGGACAAGACGACGGGTTGGTACTCGCCGAGCCCCGGCATCGTCTATCCCACCCTCACCTATCTCGAGGAGGCGGGCTACGTGACCGCCCAGAGCGAGGGCGCCAAGAAGCTCTACACCATCACCGAGGAGGGCCGCGGCCATCTCGCGGAGAACCGCGCCTTCGTCGATGCCGTGCTCGCGCGCCTCGCCGCCATCGGCGAGAAGGTCGCGCGCATGCGCCGCCGCTTCGACCCCGAGGACGACGATCGGCGCGGCGGCTCGCGGCTCATCCGCGCGGCGATCGAGAACCTGCGCGAGGTCGCCGCCAAGCGCCTCGCGGACGACCCCGACGCGGAGGCCAAGCTGGTCGAGGTGCTGGCGCGCGCGGCGTCGGAGTTGAAGAAAGCGTGACGGACGAGAGGTCGACGCGCCTTCGCACGTGACCGCTTCGTTGCCGGCGGGCGGTCACTCGACCTTCAGATTGAGCTTGCGCACCAGCGTTCCCCACTTGGTCTCCTCGGCGTCGATGTCCTTGGCGTATTCGGCGGGCGTCGAGGTCAGGGGATCGCCGCCTTCGGCCCGGATGCGCTCTCTGACTTCCCTCGTCTCCACCAGCGCGCGCAACGCCGCGTTGAGGCGCTCGACGATCGGCTGCGGCGTGCCGGCGGGCGCGAGCAGCCCGTAGTGCAGGACCGACTCGAAACCGGGCAACCCGGACTCGTTTGCGGTCGGCACCTCGGGCAACAGGCTGAAGCGCGCGGGGCTGAGCACCGCGATCGCCCGCAGCGTGCCGGCGTTGAGATTGCCGAGCGCCGGCGGCAGCACGCCGAACGCGATCGGCACGTGGTTGCCGAGCAGGTCGTTCATGACCTGCCCCGTGCCCTTGTACGGGATGATGGCGGCGGTGACGCCGGTGATCGACTTGAACAATTCCGCGGAGAGATAGCCGCCGGTGCCGACCGCCGACGTTCCGATGTTGAGCTTGTCGCCTCGCTGCTTGGCGATCGAGACCACGTCTCCGATCGTCTTCGCGGGGAACGAGGGATGCGCGAGCAGCGCAACGGGCATCGATGCGATCAGCCCGATCGGCGAGAAGTCCTGGCGCGGATCGAAGCCGGCATTGGCATAGAGGCTCGGATTGATGGCGATCGATCCGGTGTGGCCGAGGAACAGCGTATAGCCGTCGGGCGCGCTCTTGATGAACGTCCGGGTGCCAACGAGGCCGGAGCCGCCGGCGTGGTTGTCGACCACGACCTGCTGGCCGAGCGCGCCCGAAAGCTTCTCCGCGACGACCCGCGCCATCGCGTCGACGCCGCCGCCCGGCGGATAGGGAACGACGAGAGTGATGGTCCGGCTCGGATAATCCTGCGCCCGCTCGGCGCCGACCGCTGCGAGGTCGCCGCAATAAACGACCGCGCCGACCGCGGCAATGGCCGCGGCCCTCGCCAGGCTGCGCAATGTCTCCTCCCCGTTTTTGTGCCGGACCCGACCGCCGCCCGCGATGCGGGCGGAGCGGCGGCCGAGCCGCAATGGCACTTATTTCTTCGCAGCGCTTAGTGGATCGACATGTCCACCTGCAGCCGCGCGATTTCGTCCTTCACCAGCAACTTGCGACGCTTCAACTCTACGATCTCGAGATCGTCGACCGACGGATGCGCCCGGGCTTCCGCAATTTCAGCTTCCAGGGCCCGGTGCCGTCTTTCCAATTCCGCAAGATGCGCTTCGATGGACATGTTGGGGGGTTCTCCTGAACGTCAGATTGCTGACTGACCCAGGTAGACTACACCTTTTCCTCCCCTTTTCGAAGCGGGTTTCGATTGTGCAGCGCAGCAATCCCCGTTCTCCAATACCGGGCCACAAGTCCGGCGGCTTGAACGCGGCCGGGCAAAAAGAGATACTTTCCGGGATTTCGGGGCGAGAACGGCGGCCCGAGCTTCGAATCAGCGGTGGCAATGACCAGGGACGAAGAACGCGAGTTGCGGGAGCAACTGGCGCGCTTGATGCAGGAGCATCGCGATCTCGATGCCGCGATCTCCGCACTGCAGCATTCGCCGGGCTCCGACCTCCTGCAGGTTCAGCGCCTGAAGAAGCGCAAGCTCTACCTGCGCGACCGCATCTCCCATATTGAGGACCAGCTGACGCCGGACATCATTGCGTAAGCCCTCGCCGCGCACCGCCGCGGAGCGGGGCGAGCAAGGAAGCTACTCCGGCGCAATCCCGGCGTCGCGGATCACCTTGGTCCAGCGCTCCGTCTCTTCTTTCTTCAGCTTCGCCATGTCCTGCGGGCTGCCGCCGGCGGCGATCATGTTGAGCTGACGCAACCGCGCCTTGGTCTCCGCCTCATCGAGGACCTCGTTGATCGCGCGGTTGAGCTTGGTGATGATCGCGGCCGGCGTCTTGGGCGGCGCGCTGATGGCGTTCCAGGTATCCGAGACGAACCCGGGGAGCCCGACCTCGATCAGCGTCGGGATGCCGGGCAGCAAATCCAGGCGCTTGTCGGTCGCGACCGCCAGAATCCTGGCCTTGCCGCCCTCGTCGAGCTTGTAGCCCGAGGCGAGCTCCATGAAGATGAAATCGACGTGGCCGGCGACCAGATCGTTGAGCGCCGGCGCGGTGCCGCGATACGGGACATGCAGCATCTTGGTCCCGATCATGCGCGCGAACAGCTCCGTGGTCAGGTGCGACGTGGTGCCCGGCCCTTGCGAGGCGAAAGTGACCTTGTCGGGATTGGCCTTGGCGTAGGCGATGAACTCCTGCGCGGTCTTGGCCGGGAAATCCTGCCGCACCAGCAGCACGTTCGGAAATTTCGTCATGACCGCGACCGGCTCGAGCGCGACGGGATCGAAATTGAGCTTCTTGAATAGCGCGATATTGCTGGTGATCGGCGCCGGCTGGCTGGCGAGCAGCGTGTAGCCGTCCGGATCGGCGGTATAGACCGCCTCGGCAGCGAGGTTGCCGCCCGCTCCCCCGCGGTTTTCGATCACGAACGGCTGGCCGAGAAGCGGCTGCAGCCCGGCCGCAAAAATCCTCGTTGCGGTGTCGACGCCCCCGCCCGCCGGCACGCTCACGATGATCTTCACCGGACGGTTGGGATAGTCGGCCGCCGGATCGGGCTCCGCGAGCGCCGCCGAGACCGCAAGCAGCGAGGCTGTCGCAATCCACGCGATATGTCTCGACATTCGGATCTCCCGCAAGCACGAGCGAATGGATCGCATTCGGTATTCTGCGGCGACTGTCGCACATCGCCGCGGCGCCGGTAAATGCGGCGAATCGGACCTCGATCGCCGGCAGGTTCCAACCGGGCAGAGGCGGCTCGGGTCACCGGCGGCTCGCCGTTGCTTCCCGCCCGCGGGCCGCCTTGCGCTGGTACATGGCGCGGTCGGCGCGCTCGAGCACTTCGGCGGACCGATCGAGCGGCAGCAGCGGCGCGATCCCAATCGATGCGCCGGCCGAGAGCGTGGCGCCTGAATGGGTCGCCGTGGTGCGGGCGATCGCCGCCTCGAGGGTCAGCGCCTTGCGCAGCGCATCCGCTTCGGTCAGCTGCCAGAGCAGCACGGCGAACTCGTCGCCCCCGAGCCGCGCCACCACGTCCGAGCCGCGCACGTGGCGCACGAGCACCGCCGCGACCGCCGCGAGCACGGCATCGCCCGCGGCGTGACCGTGCCGGTCGTTCACGAGCTTGAAACGGTCGAGATCGACGTAGAGCAGCGCGGCGCTGGTGCCGTAGCGCTTCACGTGCGCGAGCGCACGCTTGAGCGCCCGCTCGAAGCCGCGCCGGTTGAGGATGTCGGTGAGCGGATCGATCTCGGCGCGCGCCTCAAGCGCCGCCATCTGCACGCGCGCCGCGGCGAGCTCGCGCTCGAGCCGCTCGACTTCGCCCGCCAGCCGCATGATCGCCGACCGCCGCGGCGTCGCCGCGGGGAGCTCGCTCGGCGCGAGGCGCGGATCGGGCTCGGCCGATCCCATCCGCCGCTCGGTAACCGGCACCCGGACGGGTGCTGCACCCGACTTGGCTCCGCGGCCGTGTCGCATCTCTTTCGGCATTCCTCCCCCGCGAATCGGCGTCAGGGAAGGATAGCCGTGCGGACTCGCGGGTCAATTTCGCCGGCGGCGGCCCGAAGGAAATCCGCTCGCCTTGGGCGCGGGTGAAGGACGCTGGGATCGCGCCGGAGCAGCGACCTCACGGTCGCCCGAATGCCGGCATCCGCGCCCGCAACGCCGCCGCCAGGCGCAGGCGCCGCTCGCGCAGATTCTCGATCGCCATCAGCGCCGCCGGCGTGACGATCAGCGTGAGCACGGTCGCAAAGCCCAACCCGAACACGATCGCGGTGGACAGGTTGATCCACCACTGCGTCGCCGGCGCGCCGACGGTGACCTCGCGGGAGAGAAACTCGATGTTCATGCCGAACGCGATCGGCAACACGCCGAGGATCGCGGTGACCGCGGTGAGCACCACCGGGCGCGCGCGCTCGCGGCAGGTCTCGATGATGGCGTCGTAGGCGGCCACCCCTTCGCGCCGCAATCGATCGTAGGTATCGATCAGCACGATGTTGTTGTTCACGATCACGCCGGCGTTCGCGATCACGCCGATGCCGGTCATCACCACCCCGAACGGCTGGCCCATGAGGAGGAGCCCGAGCAGCACGCCGAAGGTGGACAGCACGACCGCGGTGAGCACCAGGCCGACCGAGGTGAGCTTGTTGAATTGCGCAAGCAGGATCGCGAAGATCAGGAAGATCGCGGTGCCGAACGCCTTGAGCAGGAACGCCGACGCCTTGGCGCGCTCCTCGTCCTCGCCCTTGAGCCGGAAGGTCACGCCCGGTCCGAGATCGGCGCGGGCGAGAGCGGCCGCGATCTCCTGCTGCACCTTGGCGCTCTGCACGCCTTCGGCGACGTTGGCGGAGACCGTCATCACCCGGTTGCCGTTGACGCGATTGATGTAGCCGACGCGCGGCGCCGGCACGCGCCGCACGAAATTGCCGATCGGAACGTGGCCCATCTTGGTCTGCACGCGCAGATCGTCGATCTGGTCGAGGCTGCGCCGGTCGGGCGGGAAGCGCACCAATATGTCGACCGACTTGTCGCTGTCGACCGGACGATACTCGGTGGCCTTGAGCCCGTTGGTCACGAGCTGGACGGCGCTGCCGACGGTGTTGACGCCGGCGCCGTATTTGGCCGCCTCGCCGTTGTCGACCTCGATCTTCCAGTCGATGCCGGGGAGCGGCTGGCCGTCGTCGAGATCGCGGACATCCGCGCGCGCCGCCAGCATGGCCGCGACCTTCTTGGCGGCCGCCGGCAGCACCGCCGGATCGAGCGCCCCGATCTGCACCTGGATCGGCTTGCCGGTCGGCGGGCCCGCGCGCGGCGCCGTCACCTCGATAAGGATGCCGGGGATATCGGCGGTCGCCGTGCGAATTCCGTCCATGATCGCGTGCGCCGGCCGCCGGCTGCGCCAGTCCGCGAACTCGAACTGGATGACGCCGATGGTGTCCTCGGTGAGCTCGCTCATGCCGCGGGGCTGTTCGCCGATGCGGGTGTAGACGGTCCGCAGCCCGTCGAACGCCAGCACCCGCTTCTCGACCTCGCCGACCAGGCGATTCTTCTCCTCGAGCGCGAGATTGCCGCGGGCATGCACGATGACCTGGCCGTAATCCGGCTCGACCTTGGGGAAGAATTCGACGCCGCGGCCGAGCTTGCCGTAGGCGGCCTGCACCGCGATGAGGAGGCCGGCCGCGAGCGCCAGCGTCGTGCCGGGGTGGCGCAGCGCGAGTCGCACGGTGCGCAGATAGGGTCCGCGATCGGCGGCGTGGGCGTCGTGGCGCACCGGCGCGGCGCGGCCGAGCAGCGCGCCCAGCGTGGGCGTGAAGAACAACGCGACCGCGAGCGAGGCCGACAGCGTCGCGATGAGCGTGATCGGCAGATATTTCATGAACTCGCCGACGATGCCCGGCCAGAACAGCAGCGGCGAGAACGCCGCGACCCGCGTCGCGGTCGCGGCGATCACCGGGCCGGACATGCGCTTGGCCGCGAGCGCATACGCCGCCTTCGCCGGCATCCCTTCGGCCAGGCGGCGCTCGGCGAATTCCGACACGATGATGGCGTCGTCGACCAGCATGCCGACGGCGAGGATGAGCGAGAACAGCACCACGATGTTGACCGTCAGGCCCGCAAGCTGCAGCCCGAGCACGCCGGCGAGGAAGGACGCCGGAATCGCGATGCCGATGAACAGCGAGGCGCGGAAGCCGAGCGCGAACAGGATCACGATCGCCACCAGCAGCACGCCGGTCGCCACCGAATTCTGCAGGTCGCCGAGCATCTGGCGGATCAGCTTGGACTTGTCCTGGGTGAAGGCGACGTGGACCGATCCCGGCCAGGTCTTCTGCAGCCCGGCGACGACGGCTTTGACCGCGTCGACGGTCTCGATCAGGTTGGCGCCGGTGCGCTTCGACACCTCGATGGTCATGGCGGGCCGGCCGTTCACCCGCGTCACCGACGTCGCGTCCTTGAAGGTCGGCTTGACCTCGGAGATGTCGAAGAGCGTGACCGACGCTTTCGACGAGGCCACGATCGGAACCTTCAGGATGTCCTGCGGCGTCTCGAACAGCGAGGGCACCTTGACCGCGAAGCGGCCGGTCTCGCCCTCGAGCGCGCCGGCGGCGATGAGGGTGTTGAAGCTCTGCGCCAGCGAGCCGAGCGTGTCGAGCGATACGCCGTAGCTGCTCAGGAGCGTCGGATCGACGATGATCTCGACCGCTTCGTCGCGCGCGCCGCGCAGCTCGGCCGAGAGCACGCCGGGCGTCTGCTCGATCGCGTTCTTGGCGGCGCGGGCGGTGCGCAGCAGGGTGCGTTCCGGCACGTCGCCGGACAACCCCACCACCAGCACCGGATAGAGCGAGAGATTGACCTCGAGCACCTGCGGCTCGTCGATCTCGCGCGGCAGGTCGTGCTTGGCCTGATCGACCTTGGCGCGCACGTCGGCCAGCGCGGACTTGGAATCGAAGCCGGCCTCGAATTCGAGCAGCACGAAGCCGCCGCCTTCGTAGGCGGTCGAGCGCATCTCCTTCACCCTTGCGACCGACTTGAGCTGGGTCTCGACCGGCCGCAGCAGCAGGCGCTCGGAATCCTCCGGGCTGATGCCGCGCTGGGAGAGCTGGACATAGATGATCGGCACCCTGACGTCGGGCTCGGCCTCCTTCGGGATCGTCACATAGGCCACCAGCCCCGCGCTCAGGAGGAAGAGCAGGGTCGCGATGGTGAGCCGCGCGTGACCGATGGCGTAATCGATGAAAGCGGACATTTCACAATCCCGGAATCGCAAGGGTCGGCAAGATCGCCGGCCGCGCCGCGCTCACCTCGCCGTCGCGGTCAGCTCGGCGGCGGACACGGCCTCGACCTTTTGGCCTTCGCGCACGAAATCCTGCCCCTGCACGATCACGCGCGACCGGTCGGCGATGCCGCCGACCCACATGAAGGCCTGCTCGTCCTCGACCACGGTGACCGGCACGAAATCGACCGTCCCATCGAGGGATACGACGCGCACGCCGAGATCGCCGCCGGAGGAGAACGTCAGCGCCGAGCGCGGCACCCGCGTCGCCGGTACCGGCGACAGCGGCACCAGTACCTCCGCCGTGATCCCGTCCGGGATCCTGCCGTCGGCGTTCGGCAATTCGATCTCGACCCGATAGGTGCGCGTGGTCAGGCTTGCGGTCTTGGCGACGAAGCGAATCTTTCCGCGCGCGCTCTCGCCGGTCACCAGCCGCACCTCGGCGGTGTCGCCGACCTTGAGGCCGGCGAGACGGCGCTCGGCCACTTCCACCACCGCCAGCATCGGATCGAGCGCGACCACGGTTGCGATCTCGCGGCCGACCATCGCGAACGCGGCCTGGCCGACCTCGACCGCCACGTCGTGGACGACCCCCGACCAGGGCGCGCGCACCACGCCGCGGTCACGCTCGGCTTCGGCGGCGGCGAGCGCCGCTTCCGCCGCTTTGACCTGCGTCTCGAGATCGACCAGCTGCAGCCGCGGCAGCGTGCCGTTGGCGATGAGCTGGCGCTTGGCCTCGAGCTCGGTGCGCCGCTGCATCAAGGCGGCCTGTCCTTGCGCGACCTGCGCCTCGCGCGCCTCGTCGGACAGGACGGCGATGATGTCGCCCTTGTCGACCCACGTCCCGCGCCTGACCTTGAGCTCGGCGACCACGCCGGCGGCGCGCGCGATGACCGTGACCCGTCTGTCCGCCTCGGTGCGGCCGGAGATGACCAGCGTGCGGCGATGCGGAACGACGCTCGTCGCCGCCACCGCGACGCGGAACGGCTGGCCGGCCTCGGCGTCGCGCGGGGCGGCGCGGCTTTCCGTCGCCTCGCGCGGAAGGAAATGGCCGGAGGCGATCCAGAGCCCAGCGGCGGCGACGAGGCCGATGGCGGTGAGGCGGCTCGCTTTCATCAAGTCTCCTGGTGGCCGGGCGCGCTCTTGTCCCTGGCCGGCAGCCCCTTGGGACGGCTGCGCAGCAGATGACGGGTGATGTCCATGAAGATCGGAAGCAGCGCTTCCGGATCGAAAGCTGGATCGAGGGCGCGCCGCCACCACACGCCGTCCGCGATCACCATCAGCATGGTGACGACGCCGTCGAGATCGACGTCGGCGGGAATGTCGCCGCGCGCGGCGGCGGTGCGCGTGAGGTCGAGGAGCCACCGTCTCACGTCGGCCTCGAAGGAGGAGAAAATGCGGGCGATCTCCGGATGCCGGCGCGCCTCCGCCATCACCTCGGTGCACAGCAGCACCTGCTCCTTCGGCCGTTCCGCGAAATGGTGATGCGCCATGCCCTCGAGCACGGCGACGAGGCCCTGCGAGAGATCGGCGCGCGCGAACTGCCGGGCGACCTCGGCGCGGTCGCGCTCGGCGATGCCGGCGATCAGGGCCTCCTTCGAGGGAAAGTAGCGGTAGAGGTTGCCCGGGCTCATGCCGGCCTCGGCGCAGATCTCCTGCATCGAGGCGCCGTGGAAACCCGAGCGCACGAAGCAGCGCTGCGCCGCAGCTAGAATCTCGGCACGGCGATCGGATTGCAGCTGGGCACTGGCCCGGCGCATGACGGAGGTCCCCCGACCCAAAGATTGCGCGACGCAACAAACCCGAACGAACGTTCGCTCTCATAATTGGCGAAATTACGACCCATGGCGTGCCGGCCCTGCCCAGGAAAGCTCACGGGGATGCGAGCCGCCGCGTGCCGTCGCCTTGCCCCCCCAAGGGCCGCCCCTATAATCGCCGGCTTTCTTCTTGCGCCGTTCGAGGGGTTTCATGGCGGGAAAGCCGGTTGCCATCATCATGGGAAGTCAGTCCGACTGGCAGACCATGAAGCATGCCGCCGATACGCTCGATGCGCTCGGCATCGGTTACGAAGCGAAGATCATCTCCGCGCACCGTACGCCCGAGCGGCACTCCGTGTTCGCCAAGGGGGCAAGGGCGGCGGGCTTCAAGATCATCATCGCCGGTGCCGGCGGGGCCGCGCACCTCGCCGGCGTGACGGCGGCCCTGACCACGCTTCCCGTGCTCGGGGTGCCGATCGAATCGAAGGCGCTGTCGGGGCTCGATTCGCTCTTCTCGATCGTGCAAATGCCGCCCGGCGTCCCGGTCGGCGCGCTGGCGATCGGCCGGCCCGGCGCCGTCAACGCGGCGCTGCTCGCGGCAAGCGTGCTTGCGCTCGCCGACGGCGAGGTGGCGCAACGGCTCGAAGCCTGGCGCCAGCGCCAGACCGAGGCCGTCCCCGAGAAGCCCGACGACGGCAAGCCCTGAGCGCGCGCACCTCGCGGGCCCCGGCGGGCAGCCGGCCGAGAGGATCGTCGGCTGATCGTCGGCGCGGCCCGGTGGACTCTCTTGGCCGATTCTGCTACATGCGCGGCGCAAGGGGAGCCCGCGCGGTCGCGCTTCGGCGACGGATCGGCGGGCTCCGGCGCATCCAGGACCACACCGGAAGCAGAGCAAAAGGAACGGAGCGTGCAGGTTCTCGTCCGCGACAACAATGTCGACCAAGCCCTCAAGGCGCTGAAGAAGAAGATGCAGCGCGAGGGCATTTTCCGCGAGATGAAGCTTCGCGGACACTACGAGAAGCCCTCGGAGAAGAAGGCCCGCGAGAAGGCGGAAGCGATCCGCCGGGCCCGCAAGCTCGCCCGCAAGCGCATGCAGCGCGAGGGGCTCCTGCCGATGAAGCCGCGGCCGGCCCCCGGCGCGGCCGGCGCCACGCGCGCTCCACGCCGCCCGACCTTTTGATCCGACCCGCTCGGGCCGGCGGCACGCCGGCCTGACCGAGAGCCCAGCGGCGGCGCGGACCCTTCACGGTCCGCGTTGTTGTTTTTGGGCGGCCGCGCGATACTCGGCCGACCGGAGCATTTTCAGGAAAAGTGGGAACCGGTTTTCCGTCCGAAAATGCGACCACGCAAAGACATTCAGTTTCCGTCGAAACTGCATGCGCTCCAGACGCCGCGCCGACATGAAACGCAGCACCGATCGCATCCTCACCACCCATGTCGGCAGCCTCATCCGCCCGCCGGCGCTGCGCGAGTTCCTCGCCAAGAAGGAGGCCGGAGCGCCGTTCGATCGCGCCGCCTACGCCGAATGCCTGAAGGAGTCGGTGGCCGAGGTGGTGCGCCGGCAGGCCGACATCGGCCTCGACGTGATCAGCGACGGCGAATTCGGCAAGGCGATCAGCTGGGCGCAATATCCGCTGTTTCGCCTCGGTGGCTTCGCGCGCCGGCCGTTCAAGGCGGGCGGCAATCCCTTCACCCGCGGCGCCGACCGCACGCGGTTCGCGGAGTTCTATGCCGAGCTCGATTCCCGCGACAAGGTCGAGACCGTGCTGGATTCGGTCGCGGTCGGTCCGGTCACCTATACCGGTGAGGCCGAGCTCGGGCAGGACATCGACAACTTCAAGGCCGCGCTGCGCGCGGTCGCGGTGGCGGAAGGATTCCTGCCGGTCGCCGCGCCGTCGAGCGTCATCCCCGACCGCAAGAACGAGTACTACGAGAGCGACGACGATCTGCAGCAGGCGATCGGCGATGCCATGCATGCCGAGTACAAGGCGATCATCGACGCCGGCCTGCTGGTGCAGCTCGACGACGCCCGCGCCGCCGTGAGCTACGACCGGATGGTGCCGCCGCGGACGCTCAAGGACTACCGCGGCTGGCTCGCCAGGCAGGTCGAGGTCACCAACCACGCGATCTCAGGGCTCCCGCGCGATCGCATCCGCTATCACGTCTGCTGGGGCAGCTGGCCGGGGCCGCACGCGTCGGACGTGCCGTTCAAGGACATCGCCGATCTCGTGCTCGAGGTGCGCGCCGGCGCCTATTCGATCGAGCTCGCCAATCCGCGCCACGAGCACGAATGGCGGCTGTGGGAGGAGCTGCGGCTGCCGAAGGACGCCGTGCTGATCCCGGGCGTGATCAGCCATGCCACCAATATCGTCGAGCATCCCGAGCTCGTCGCCGAGCGGATCGTGCGGCTCGCTCACCTCCTCGGGCGCGAGAACGTGATCGCCGGCACCGACTGCGGTTTCGCGCAGGTGACCTATTTCGCGCGCGTGCATCCGCAGATCATGTGGGCGAAGCTCGAGGCGCTGGTCGAGGGCGCGCGGCTCGCCAGCAAGGAGCTGTGGCGACGTTCGGCAAGTAAGCGGGCGGCTCCGAAACGCTCCGCCCGCAAGCGGCTGGCCAAGCGACGCGCCAAAAAAAGAGCGTAGGGTGGGCAAAGGC
>WNFF01008085.1_pt1 | contig 16731 bp, 14 predicted proteins | sample 5400441 | NCBI WGS metagenome assembly WNFF01 (sample SAMN13153345, study PRJNA577476) | soil metagenome | isolation source: 120 cm saprolite under Douglas fir tree site 2 hole 3 replicate 1 | place: USA:California | collected 2015-04-18 | reverse complement strand
TTAGCGCTTTGCAAGTCTCGCGCGGCTTCCAGCCATCGGAAATTCACTTCGTCAATTTTCTGTAGAATGTCTATAGATGATTCCATGGTGGCACCCCCTTGGCACCAAATTCAGCCAAACTGAGGAGGGATAAGGCTGTCAGACAGAGCGGGAAATTCAGGAGAGGTAGTGACGGAGCCGGCCATTATTCGGCCGGTCCATTTGATGTTTCTACCCTTCGCCTAAGCAATCGACCCGGCGACACCTGTTCGCTTTGTTAGGAACCGCCTGTTCTCCGTCTCAGAATGTGGGCCAATACTATTGCCGAAGAGTGAATCACAAGTTAAGTTCCGTGTCAATTGGCTGTTTATCTTTCTAGCTTCTGGCGCGCCTCCGGCGCTGCGGCGTTGACCGACCTCAGACCGTCCCCTACAATCAATGATGGCCTGCGGAAGATGACTCATGTTTGAAAACCTTACCGAGAAACTCCAGCGCACGTTCAAGAACCTGCGCGGGCAGGGCAAGCTCACCGATGAGCACCTGGACGCCGCGCTCGGCGAAATCCGCGAAGCGCTGCTCGAAGGGGACGTCAACGTCGGCGTGGCCGATGAGCTGCTTGCCAATATCCGCAAGCAGGCCATCGGCAGCGAAGTCATGCTCCAGCTTTCGCCGGACCAACAGGTCGTCAAGGTCGTGCGCGACGAACTCACCGCGCTCCTCGGCAAGCACGCCAAGCCGCTCTTTGCGTCGCGCCCGCCTTCGGTCTGGATGATTGTCGGCCTGCAAGGCTCCGGCAAGACCACCACGACCGGGAAGCTCGCCAAATGGCTCTCGCAGCACGGCCACCGGCCTCTGGTCGTTTCCACCGACGTGTACCGCCCCGCCGCGCGCGAACAGCTCGCACAAGTGGCGAAAGCCGTCGGCACGGCGCTCTGGCCCGGCGCGGGCACGGACAAGCCGCTCGAAATCGTCAAGGGCGCCATCAAGGAAGCGAAACTCTCCGCCAGCGACGTGATCCTCGTCGACACCGCTGGCCGCCTGCACATCGACGATGAACTGATGAACGAGCTCGGCTATTTGAAGAAAGAATTGCAGCCCAGCGAAATCCTGTTCATCGCCGATTCCATGATCGGCCAGGACGCGGTGCGCTCCGCCGGGGAATTCCATAAACGGCTGGGCTTGACCGGCGTGATTCTGACCAAGCTCGATGGCGACGCGCGTGGTGGAGCGGCGCTGTCGATCGGCAAAGTCACCGGCGCTCCCGTGAAGTTTGTCGGCCTGGGCGAAAAATACGACGCTCTGGAAGGCTTTTATCCCGAGCGCATCGTCTCGCGCATTCTCGGCATGGGCGACATCATGTCGCTGATCGAGCGCGCCGAGCAGACCGTGGACAAAAAGGCCGCCGCCGACCTGGAACGCAAGCTGCGCAAGGAAGGATTCACGCTGGAGGACTTCCGGGATCAGCTCAAGCAGATCCGCAAGATGGGCCCGCTCGAGCAGATTGTCGACATGCTGCCGAAGATGGGCCCGCTGCAGAATCTTCCCAAGGATGCAAAAGTCGATGAGGGGCAACTCAAGCGGGTCGAAGCCATCATTAACTCCATGACCGACCAGGAGCGGCGCGACCACAACGTCATTGACGGCAAACGGCGCAAGCGTATCGCCAAAGGCAGCGGCACCACCGTCCAGGACGTCAACCAAGTCTTGAAGCAGTACATGCAGATGCGCGCGATGATGAAGCAGTACGGCGCCATGGCCGCGCGCGCGAAAATGAAAGGCCTTGGAAAACTCGCCGGCCTGTCGTGAAAATCGACGAGGTCGTCTATACTCCTCCATGCGTGACCGTCAAAGCAGTTATTGTCCTTTCCAATCTGGCCTCGCAGGACTCTTTGAATGCAGGCGTATGATCTGATCGTCATCGGCTCCGGGCCCGGCGGGCAGCGCGCCGCCATCCAGGGAGCCAAGGCCGGGAAGCGCGTGGCCATGATCGAGAAGCAGGCCGCAGTCGGCGGGGTATGCATCAACATCGGCACGATTCCCAGCAAAACCATGCGTGAAGCGGTCTTGCATCTTTCCGGTTTCTATTCCAAAAATTTCTACGGAGCGAATCACACTTCCCAAGAAAACATCACCATGGCGGACTTGAATTTTCGCGTGCAGCGCGTCGTGGAAAATGAGGTTTCCGTCACGCAGGACCAATTGAAGCGCAACGGCGTCGAGGTGATCCACGGCTTCGGCAACTTCACGGACCCGCATCACGTGCGCGTCGAAACGAGCAACGGGTACGCGGAATTCGAAGCGCAGTACATCGTGATTGCCACAGGCACCAAGCCGGCGGCGAATACCAAGGTGCCCATCAACGGCCGCAACATCATAGACAGCGACCAGATCCTCAGCATGCCGCAGGTTCCGAGGACTCTGATCGTTGTGGGCGGCGGCGTCATCGGCGCCGAGTACGCCTGCATGTTCGCGACGCTGGGCGTGCGCGTCATCATCGTAGAGAAGCGGCCGCGCCTGCTGGAATTTGCCGACACCGAAATGGTCGAAGCGCTCACCTATCACATGCGCGATCAGCGCGCCACGCTGCGCTTGAATGAAGAAGTGGAAAGCGTGGAAGAATTGCGCGATGGGAAAGTCGCCGCCAACCTCGTCAGCAAGAAGCGTGTTCTTGGCGATGCTTTGCTTTATGCGGTCGGACGGCAAGGCAACATTGACCAATTAAATCTCGCGGCGGCAGGCGTCGCAGCGGACGAGCGGGGCCGCATCAAGGTCGACGCCGACTATCGCACCGCGCAGCCACACATTTTTGCAGTGGGCGACGTGATTGGCTTCCCCAGCCTCGCGTCGGTTTCCATGGAACAGGGGCGCATCGCCGCGGCCCGCGCTTTCGGCCTGCAGGTGCAGACCGATCCCGCAAGCTATCCCTATGGGATTTACACCATCCCCCAAATCTCCTTTATCGGCAAAACCGAAGAGCAGCTCACGGACGCTGACGTTCCCTACGAAGTGGGCGTGGCCTACTACCGCGAAATCGCGCGCGGCCAGATCGCCGGGCACACGGACGGCCGCCTGAAAATTTTATTCCACCGGGAAACTCTCGAATTGCTCGGCGTGCATATCTTTGGGGAAGATGCCACGGAACTACTCCACATCGGCCAGGCGGTCTTCACGCTCAAGGGTAAGATCACATATTTCATTAACACGGTCTTCAACTACCCCACCTTGGCCGAATGTTATAAGACGGCCGCTTTCAACGGCCTTAACCGCCTCGGCTAGCTGTGCAAGTTCTCTCGATCCTGCTCACAGACTCTTCGATTGCCGCAAGCCGCCCCGGCAAGCTAGAATAGCTGTGGGGAGGCAAGACTTAGTGCTCACTATTCGTTTATCCAGGATCGGAAAGAAGAAGAAGCCGTTTTACCGCGTGGTCGTCATCGAGAGAACCCGCCCCCGCAATGGACGCGTGGTGGAAGCGGTGGGAACGTACGATCCGCTGAAGAAGCCGGCGGAAATCAAGCTGGACTCCGAGCGTATAAAACATTGGCTGGGAGTCGGTGCACAACCCAGCGACACCGTTCGCAGCTTCATCCGCCTGCAAAAGATCGCGTAATCACAGCCAGCCCCTCAAGCTTTGCGCGGCCCCGGCCAGCCGGGGACACGCACTGTCCATGTTCCTGCGGAACTAGCACACGTGGAGGTGCCCGATGAAGGAGCTGGTCGAAGCCATCGCCAGGGCCCTTGTGGACCATCCTGAAGAAGTAAAGGTGACGTCCGTCGACGGCTCGCAAGTTACCGTCCTGGAGCTACGGGTGCATCCGGAAGATCTCGGCAAAGTGATCGGGCGGCAGGGGCGCACCGCCAAAGCCGTGCGGACGCTCCTGGGAGCCGCGGGCATGAAATTGAGGAAGCGCTATACCCTGGAGATTCTGGAAGATTAGCCGCTTCGCGGCTATGCTCGGAATTGACCGCTCTCGGTCATACTCACCATTGAGCCCTGAAACTCAGCGCTGGGTGGTTGTCGCGCGGATTCTCCGTCCGCGGGGCAATAAGGGAGAAGTGGCCGCGGAACTCCTGACCGATTTTCCGGGGCGACTCACGAAATTGCGTGAAGTCTTTCTTGAAAAAAACAGCAGCGCGGGCCCATTCGAACCGCGGGCCACGGCGGTGAAATCCTGCTGGCTCAGCCAAAATCATCGAGGGCAGGCCGTTTTTCATTTCGAGGGATGCAATTCGATTTCGGAGGCGGAAAAATTCCGCGGGTGCGATGTTTTTCTCCCGTTCGAACAGCGCGTGATTCTTCCGGCCGGGCAATACTTCGTAACCGATCTCATCGGTTGCTCGGTATTCGAAACTCCCGCTGAATCTTCCGCCGGTTCTTCCTCGCCGTGTTCACTGGCAACGGCGCCGTCGCTGCTCGGTGTTGTACGCGACGTCCGATTCACGGGTGAAGAAGTTTCCGGCACACCGCTTCTCGCGGTGGAAACCGCCCGAGGCGAGCTGCTTATCCCCCTGGCTGCCGACATCTGCAGCTCCATCAACACTGCTGCCCGCCGGATCGACGTCATCCTGCCTGAAGGCCTCCGCAATCTGAACGGGGACTAAGCAGAACCTTATGGAAGTGGTCTTGGGTATCGATGCAGCTTGGACGGAAAAGAACCCAAGCGGCGTCGCTTTGTTGGTGAAAGCTAAAGAACGATGGCACTGCAAAGCTTTAGCGCCCGGCGTCGACGAATTCATTAAGAATCCCGCGGCTACTTCAGACGAGTGGAACAACCCTAGTGAAGTGTCGAAACTGGACTTGGAGCGACTCCTTGCTGTTGCAAAGACAGTTGCACTCGGAAGTCCAGTCACACTGATTGCGTTCGATATGCCAATAGCGACCACCAGAATCACGGGGATGAGGGAAGCAGATAGATGTATTTCCTCTGCATTTGGCAAGTACTGGTGCGGCGCACACGCGCCTTCCGCCGTTCGACCTGGCTCGGTGGGCAGGTCTTTCTCCGATCAAGCAATCCAAGCGGGATATAAGCTAATTACCATTAAATGTGACGATAAAAAAAGTAAGCAGCTCATCGAGGTATACCCGCACCCCGCCTTATTAAGACTTTTGAGTTTGAAACAGAGATACAAATACAAGATTTCGAAATCGACGAAATTATTCCCCCAGAGCAACGTTAAGGAGCGCATAGAACTACACCTGAGCAATTCGTTGGGATTCTCAGGGCGCTGCGGTCGCAAATTCAGGCAATACCACGCTTCCTTCCCGATTCAGCGTCTGCTGTACCAAGCATCAGTAGCCTTAAGAAATACGAAGACGTTATCGATGCATTGGTTTCAGCGTGGGTAGGCACTAAGTTTCTTGATGGGCAGGCGGAGGCGTTCGGTGATGAAACTGCGGCGATTTGGGTTCCACGCGAAAATATTGCATAGTCATTGTCCATGCGCTTCGATCTGATCACGATTTTTCCGGAGTTTTTCGCAGGGCCGCTGGAGCATGGGATTGTGCGGCGCGCGCGCGAAAGCGGAATTGTCGAGATTCACGTGCAGGACTTGAGGATTTTTACGAAAGACCGGCACCGCACGGTGGACGATCGCCCGTTCGGCGGCGGAGAAGGAATGGTGTTGAAGCCGGAGCCGCTCTTCGGGGCGGTGGAGGCTCTGCTGGGCCACAGCGTGGGCGGCGCCGCACATTCGAATGCGGCCGAGCCGAAGACGGCGATCGTGCTTATGTCGGCGGCGGGGAAATTGTTTAGGCAGGAGACGGCGCGGCGTTTCTCTGAACTGGAGCGCATCATTTTTATCTGCGGGCGGTATGAGGGAGTGGATGAGCGAGTCGCGGAACATCTCGCCACCGAAGAAATCTCGGTCGGCGATTTCGTATTGAGCGGCGGAGAGCTTCCTGCATTGTTGGTGATCGATGCGGTGACGCGATTGCTTCCGGGGGCGCTTGGTAATGAAGCGTCGTCACAGAACGAATCCTTTAGTCCGAATCTGTCTTCATCGTTGGATTCCTCTCCAGTAGGGGTGCAGCATGCTGCGCCCCTACAAGAGGGCAAAAGACACATGGCTGAGGGCAGACTGCCTGAATCACGAGGTACGAATCAGGTGCTGCTAGATTTTCCGCATTACACGCGCCCCGCCGATTTTCGCGGATGGAAAGTGCCTGAAGTTCTAATCAGCGGCCATCACGGCGACGTCGCCAAGTGGCGGCACGGGGCGGCCCTCGAGAAGACTCGCCGGAACCGCGCGGATTTGCTCTTGCGCTGAGATTGCCGTGCGGTATACTGAAGATTCGATGAAATCGGCTATCCAGACCGGCTATTCCTCTTCAACGCGGGCAGCGTGCGCCTTCGGGCAGGCCTGCGCGTGTCCATGCTGCTGCGCGTGTATGTGTACCGCCTTGAGCGGCATGGGAGGTCCTTCGGTCTAGCGCAGTTCTAAACCAGCAAGGATTCCAGGGCCGCTCCAACGAGCGGCCCTTTTTGTTTTTGCAATCAAAAAAGTGAGGCCCCATGAGTGAAACGAACGTTAGGAACGGCAACCACGAGACAAGACCGATTGCGATTTACTACGAGCAGCAGCACTGGTTCCGGCCGCTGTTCGAGCAACTGGACGCGCGCGGGGTGCCGTGGGTCAAGCTGGACGCGCGGCATCATCAGTACGACGTGGCGAAGCAGGACCGCGAATACTCTCTCATATTCAATCGCATGAGCCCTTCGGCGTGGCAGCGCGGCGCGGGACACGCGATCTTCTACACGCTGAACTATCTGTCGCATCTGGAGGAACAGGGCACTCGCGTGGTGAACGGCTCGCGCGCGTTCACGCACGAGATTTCGAAGGCGCTGCAGCTCACGCTGCTGGGGACGCTCGGCTTGCCGTACCCGAAGGCGCGGGTGATCAATCATCCGTCGCAAGCACTGAGCGCCGCGGAAGCGATCGGTTATCCACTCATCGTGAAGCCGAATATCGGCGGAAGCGGCGCGGGGATAAGGCGCTTCAGTTCGCCGGACGAGTTGCGAGCGGCCGTGGAAGAGAATCGTCTGTCGTTTGGCATCGACAACACGGCGCTGGTGCAGGAGTTTTTCACCGCGCGCGACGGCGTGATCACGCGCGTCGAAGTTCTCGGCGGCGAGTATCTCTATGCCATTCAGATTCACATCACCGGGGATACTTTCGATTTGTGCCCGGCGGACATTTGTAAGAACACGAAGGGCGAGGAGCTGGCGCGGCCGGCGTGCCCAATTGACGCGCCGAAATCCGGCCTCACGGTCGAAGCCTACGAGCCGCCACGGCGGATTATCGAAGAAGTCGAACGGATCATGGAGGTCGCGGGGATCGAAGTGGGCGGAATCGAGTACGCCATCGACGACCGCACCGGCCGGCTTCTCTACTACGACATCAATGCGCTCTCGAATTTTGTGTCGGACCCGGAGCGCGTGATCGGCTTCAACCCTTACGCGCGGCTGGCGGATTACCTGATTGCGGAAGCGCGGCTTTATGCAGCGAAAGAAAATGCCCGGTTCGTCCTGGCGGGAGGGGCGCAATGAGATACGGTTACTGGCTCCCGGTTTTTGGCGGCTGGCTGCGGAACGTCGAAGACGAAAACATGGAGGCGAGCTGGCCTTACGTGAAACGGCTGGCGCAGCGGAGCGAGGAGATCGGCTTTGATTTAACGCTAATCGCCGAGCTCAATTTGAATGACATCAAGGGCGTGGAAGCGCCTTCGCTCGATGCGTGGTCCACGGCGGCGGCGCTGGCGGCGGTGACGGAGCGGCTGGAGCTGATGGTCGCGGTGCGTCCGACGTTCCATTTACCTGCACTGCTGGCGAAGCAGGCCGCGAACATCGATCACATCAGCGGGGGAAGACTGTCGCTGAACGTGGTTTCGTCGTGGTGGGCAGATGAAGCGAGGAAATACGGAGTGGCGTTCGAGCAGCACGACGACCGCTACGCGCGGACCAGCGAATGGCTCGATGTGCTGCACGGCGTGTGGGCGCAGGATCATTTTTCTTATTCCGGCAAGTATTACCGGATTGAAGACAACGTGCTTGAGCCCAAGCCGGTTTCGCAGCCGCATCCGACGCTGTATGCGGGAGGCGAATCGCCGGCCGCGAAAGAGCTCATCGCAGAAAAGTGCGATGCCTACTTGATGCACGGCGACCCGGCCGAGCGCGTTGGCGAGAAAATCGCGGACTTGCGCGCACGCCGCGCAAAGCACAATTTGCCGTCGCTCAAGTTCGGCGTGGCAGGCTATGCCATCGTTCGCGAAACGGAACGCGAAGCGCAGGACGAGTTGCGACGCATCACGGACGTGCAGCAGTCAGCGGCGGGGTATGCGAATTACCAGCAGTGGCTGGCAGGGACACAGCTCGAGCAACGTGTTTCGTTGGAAGATTATTCGGTATCGAACCGTGGCCTGCGCTCTGGACTTGTTGGTACCGCCGAACAAGTGGCGGAGCGCATCGCGCAGTTCGAGGCCGCCGGGGTCGATTTGTTCCTGCTCCAATTCAGCCCGCAACTCGAAGAAATGGAGCACTTTGCCGAAGCCGTGATTCGCCGCGGGGCCAGTTTCCGATAAGCAGGCAGGACTAAAAGCGATCCATTGAACAAGCTAGGCTCTACTTGAGCAAGAGATCGACGGCGACTTGCCCGCTGCTCGTCGGCCAAGGCAGCGCGGAACCAGGCGCTAGCTCAGGCGGTGCGTATAGGGTAGCGGCGCCACGTGCTGAATGCTTCCCTCACGAGACTAAAAATTGTACGCCGATTTTGATAAACCAATTTCAGCCATGCCAAAGGACCCATCTGGGGGAAATAGATTCCTCGGAAACACATTCGGGCGATGAAAATGTTTATCCGATAGCCCAATGGCTTGTCCTTGAGCGAAACGACCGCGTGTGCCATGGCTTCCGGGCTGTACGAACGGGCCCAGCCATACTTCACCTCCGCGTGAGCTTGCGCGATAGTCATCTTCAGCGGGGTGTGGGCCATCTCAAACGGTATGAACTCCTGCCAGTGCTTCGGGCGCGTCAATCGCCCGGCAGCCTCCAGCCTTTTGTAAAGCGGCGTCGCGGGCAAAGGCGTGAGCAAGCCAAAAATGGGCAGCCCCGGCGGCCAGGTGCGAATCTCCTGGAGCGTACGCTCTGCGACTCCGGGCGTGTCATTATCCATGCCGAAAATGAAGGAGGTGATCGCATAAACGTTGCGCTGGGCAAGCCTCTCGAGCACGGCGGCATACTCGCCCGGCTTGTTGAATCCCTTGTTTACGCTGGCAAGGTTTGCGGGGTCAATTGATTCCATACCGATGAAGACCCACTTGCCCCCCGAGGCCGCGATGAGGTCCACGAGTTCCTCGTCGCGCAACAGATTGGCGCTGATCTGGGCGACCCAGTGCACCTGGGCACCGGCGGCGATAATATCGCGCAGCAGGGATTTCGTGCGTTTGATGTTGATGGCGAAATTGTCGTCGATGAAGAAGACGGCAATCTGACCGCCCTCGCTTTTCGCCCGGGCTTTCAACAGCAGCAGCTCATTCACCACGCTTTCGTTGGTGCGAAACCGAATGGAGTCGCCAAAGAAGCCGGTTACCGTACAGAACTCGCAGCCATAAGGGCAGCCGCGCCCAGACTCCATCGGAATGATGCGAAATGTGCCCCAGCCGTCACCGATACGCTGGAGCGTGCGTTTTACCCTTTTGGGAACCAAATTGAACTGGTCGAGGTTTATTCTGTCCCACGGAATCGACGGATATTCCTTGAGACTGGGTTTGCGTTCCTGGCCAAACTCATCGACAGGAGCGTACACATCCTTGAGCTTTCCGCGTGCGGCATCCTCGACGATCTTTGGCCAGGTTTCATCGGCTTCACCGAGGGCCACAGCGTCCGCGTGGCGCGGCCCGCCATTCCGGCCAAGGGCTTCGTCGGCCTCTTCCGTAACGTGAGGTCCGCCCATTACGACCAGCACGCCAACGGCGCGGATCGCATCGGCCATGCGGTACGCCTTTGCTATCATCCGGGTCATTGCCCCAATTCCCACAAGCCCAATGTTGTGTTCCCGCACGAATCGCGCGATGCCGTCTTCATCCATTGGTTGCGCGTTGCCATCAATCAGCAGTACTTCGTGGCCGGACGGAGTCAATGCCTGGAGGAGAAACATCCAAAGATGCGGCATGAAATTACGTGTGACTCCATTATCGGGGTTGTAAAGCAGAATCCGCATCAGTTCTTCTCCATTTAGAAGCCGCTTCTTCGTTGCTGAACAGGACAAGCCACGATCTCAAGGCCGTTTTCTGCGGAGCGCAGAGGAAATCAGCAATCAGGCTCCGAACATACCACGTCCTTCATTCCTCAATCGGCGAATCAGGGTGCCTTATGTTGATTCAAGCAATAGCACTTGGGAACCGCTTGGCCGTAACGCGGGCTACACGTGGAAGTGACGACCGATTGTCAAATGCGCTAGGAGAATTGTGACAATTTGTCTATAATTGATGTTTGCCTCTGATGTGCTGGCCCCGCCTGAGTGGGTCTGCAGGGAACACGAAGATGAATCCGGTTATTGCCAAATTGCACGAAGCGCAACTGCGCAAAGACCTGCCCGAATTTCGCCCCGGCGACACCGTGCGCGTGAATGTGCGGTTGAAGGAAGGCGAGGGCGAGAAGGAAAAAGAACGGTTACAGGCGTTTGAAGGCGTGGTGATTTCGAAGAAGGGACGGGCCTCCGGGGCGACGTTTACCGTGCGGCGCGTCAGCTTCGGGATTGGGATTGAACGGATTTTTCCGCTGCATTCGCCTTCGATCAGTTCAATCGAAGTGGTCAGCAAAGGAAAAGTCCGTCGCGCGCGTCTCTATTACCTGCGCGATCTGAAGGGCAAGGCCGCACGGATCAAGCGCGCCCCACGTGAAGAAGTCACCGCGGCAGCAGCCACCGCGGGAACGGACACCAAAGCGTAAGCACAGCCATTATAAGTTCACAAAAAAGCCGCGGAACGCCCGGGGCTTTTTGTTTTGGTCGCGAGTGGTACGGTTGGACGTTCGTTATGCCCTCGGCGCCAGGCTTCGGAAAATGCTTCTCGTACCAGGCGATGGAGCGGTCGATGGAATCAATCTGGTGCTTCGTCTCACTGAGGCCGAGCAAGGGAACATTTTCCGGGGTTCTTCGTCTAACACGAGAGGCGACCTGTTGACAATCAACAGGAGAAAGCATACTTTCCTGTTGATTGTCTAAAGGAGTGTCTCGATGACCCAACCTCGCGGCGAAGTGTTGCAAGGCACGCTGGATCTGATCGTACTGAAGACCCTTGAGACTTTGTGTCCGCTGCACGGTTACGGGATCGCGCAGCGCGTCCAGCAGGTGTCAGAACATCTGCTGAAGCTCAACCAGGGCACGCTCTATCCGGCGTTGCTGCGGCTCGAACAGCGCGGGTGGATTTCCTCCAAGTGGGGAGCTTCGGAAAACAACCGCAAGGCAAAGTATTATTCACTGACGCGCACCGGGCGCAAGCAACTCCTGGCGGAAACAGAAAGCTGGGAGCGCATGACAACGCTCATGGCGCGGCTCCTCAGCGGCGAACAAGGAGCTTGAGATGGGCTGGCTTCGCGGTTTTACGTCGCGTCTGCGCGGTTTGTTCCGCAAGCGGCACCGCGACCAGGATCTCGACTCGGAACTTCACGCACATTTAGAAATGCTCGCGGAAGAAAACATGCGCCGCGGCATGAACCTCGACGAAGCATGCCGCGCCGCACGGCGCGAATTCGGCGGCCTGGAACAAATCAAAGAATCGTATCGCGAGCAACGCAGCCTGCCGTTTGTCGAAACTTTGTTGCAGGACCTGCGCTACGGCCTGCGCATGCTGCTAAAAAATCCCGGCTTCACCACTGTTGCCGTGTTGACACTCGCCCTCGGCATTGGAGCGAACACCGCCATCTTTAGCGTGGTCAAAGCCGTGTTGTTGCGCCCGTTGCCCTTCAAGGATCCCGCCCGGCTCGTGCGCGTGAGTGAAAGCGTCTCCAAAGGCGTGCGTTCCGCGGTGGCCTATCCCAACTATGCGGATTGGCGAGCGCAGAATCGCGTCTTTGAGGAGATGGCCGCGTTCGGCGATTGCGAGATGATTCTCGGCGGAACGGAGAAAGCGGAGCGCGTCTATTGCGAGCAAGCCAGTCACACCTATTTCCCGCTGCTCGGAGTCTCTGCTTTCCTTGGGCGCACGTTTACGGCGGAAGAAGATACGACCCCGCTGAAGCACGCCGTCGCCGTCATCAGCTACGGCCTGTGGCAGCGCCGTTTCGGCTCCGACACCGGAATCCTCGGCAAGCTCATCCGGATGAACGACTACGACTACACGATCATCGGTGTCATGCCCAAAGGATTTCTCGGCTTCTCGGATTCGGCCGAAGTCTGGATTCCGATGATGATGCGGGATGCCGCCTGGCCGCAGGTTGCGAAATACGATTTTCTGCACAATCGCGACATTCATTTTCACAAAGTTCTGGCGCGGCTGAATCCAGGCGTTTCCCTCACGGCGGCCCAGGCGGAGATGGAAACCATTGCCGCGCAGCTCGCCAAAGTCTATCCAAAAGAAAATCGCCAGCGAGGCGTTCTCGTCACGCTTGCGAGCGCGGATTACGTTCGCACTTTCCGCGCTCCTCTGTTGATACTCCTCGGCGCCGTTGCTTTCGTGCTTCTGATTGCCTGCGCCAATGTGGCCAACCTGGTGCTGACGCGCAGCGCCGCTCGCGGCCGGGAGCTCGCCATTCGCCTGGCGCTCGGCGCGGGACGCGGCCGCCTCATCCGTCAATTCCTGACGGAAAACCTTCTGCTCACGGCAACTGGCGCCCTCGCGGGAATTGCGCTGGCTTTTTGGGGCCTAGACCTGGTCGTGTCCATTCTTCCAGTGTCGTTTCCTTCTTTCGCGCGCGTTCGGGTGGACGCCGGCGTGTTTGCTTATGCCTCGCTTCTCGCCGTGGCAACAGCGCTGTTGCTGACGGTTTTTCCGGTCTTGAATTCCGCGCGCACCAATGTGAACGATTCGCTCAAGGAAGCTTCGAAGAGTACGGCGGGCTTGAGTGGCCGCGGCATGGGACGCGCCCTGGTCGTTTCGGAAGTGGCGCTCGCACTCATGCTGATGATTGGAGCCGGGCTCTTGCTTGAGAGCCTCTCCCACTTGCTCTCGGACAACCCGGGTTTCCGCCCGGACCATCTTGTAACCCTTCGGTTCTATGTTCCGGATCGAAAGTATGAGGCAGACGGACGCGGCCGTTTCGGTCCGGAGCTTGCCGAACGGATCGCGCAATTTCCCGGCGTTGAATCGGCGGCCGCCACGTTCATCGATCCATTCCTGTGGGGCGGCCTTCAGCGCGGATTTACCGTGGAAGGACATGCGCCCATTTCGAACGCGGAATCGGACACCGTCTACTACCAGGAGATTGGTCCCAACTATTTCCGGACCATGGGCATTCCCCTCACACGGGGACGTGACTTTACGACGCGCGATTCGCTCCGCGCTCCCGGTGTCGTCATGGTCAGCGAGTCCTTCGCGCGCCGCTACTGGCCTGGCCAGAATCCCATCGGCAAGCGAGTCAAGTTCGGCCCGGCGGACTCGACGAGTCCGTGGATGCAGGTCATCGGCGTCGCTGGAAACATAAAATACAACTCGCTTCGCCAGGATCCGGAAGCCGAGCCGGTCCTTTACGGCGCGCTGATGCAGAGTGAAGTCATCATCAACATGAGTCTGATGGTGCGTACCCGCACCGCGCCGGAAGCGATGCTGGGTCCGCTGCGGGAAGAAATGCAGCGCGTTGACCCGGCGATTCCCGTTTACAACGTTGCGACCTTCAGCCAGCGCATGCGCGAGGATTCCGCCGAGACGCGCTCCTACAGCCTGCTTCTTGCCCTTTTCGCGGCGCTTGCTTTGCTCTTGGCTGCGGTCGGGATCTACGGCGTCATGAGTTATTGGGTGACACAGCGCACCCGCGAAATGGGCATCCGCCTCAGTTTTGGAGCCGGCGCGCGAGACCTTTACCGCTTGGTGATCGGCGAAGGTGTAAAGCTGGCCTTGCTCGGCGTCACGGTTGGTGTGCTTGGCGCCTTGGTCATGACTCGCGCCTTGACCACTCTTCTCTACGACGTAAAGCCCTTCGATCCGGCGCTCTTCGCAACGCTGGCCGCCGCGCTTACCGGCGTGGTGGTGCTGGCCTGCTATGTCCCGGCCCGGCGCGCCACGCGCGTCGATCCGATGGTTGCGCTGCGGTATGAATGAGCGGTACAACTCAGCTGCATTTCAACGATGATGATCTGCTTTTTTCCAACACCCTTGATATCACGGCAATCCACTTCACGGGCCTCGTGTTAGAATCCTCGCGCTTGGGCCCCGATTCTGCCAACAGGGCCAGGCCCGAAAATGAGCCGACTCTGCTCTTCCCGTTTCGAGCGAACGGCGCGGAAACTAGGCTGGATGCGCATCGCGGGTCTCGATGAAGCCGGCCGCGGCGCGCTCTTTGGCCCCGTTGTTGCCGCCGCCGTAATCCTCAATCCCAAACGCCGCATAGTTGGCCTCGATGATTCGAAAAAGCTCACCGCTGAGCGCCGCTGTGAACTCGCCGAACGCATTCGCGAGCACGCCTGGGCCTGGGCCGTAGCCGAAATTGATGCCCAACGCATTGATGCGTGGAACGTTTATCAGGCCAGCCGCCAGGCCATGTGCGCCGCTTTGCAGCAACTCGCCCTGCAGCCGGATTACCTGTTGATTGACGCCATGCGGCTCGATGTGCTCATCGAGCAGAAGTCGCTCATCAAAGGTGATGCGCGCAGCGTGTCCATCGCCGCCGCCTCCATCCTCGCGAAGACCCACCGCGACGCTCGCATGGAAGAATGGGACGCCGTCTATCCTCAGTACGGCCTCGCGCGCCATAAAGGCTACGCTACTCCCGACCACTTGGAAGCGCTGCGGCTGCATGGCCCTTCGCCACTCCATCGTCAGTCCTTCGCGCCCGTGCGCGACGCCTCTTGCTGGGCGGCAGCCGCAACGCAGGCAACACTTCCCATCTTCTAGCAGCTATTGTCAGAGCTCACGCGAGAGAGATCTTGCGCATAAGTCTTGCCTTTTCAATGCGCTTCCACATACCTGTAAGCGTTTAGCTAAAACTTATACAGAATCTCACATACCACCCGTCATCCTAGGTCCTCGTAGCTCACCCGATATCCACTCAAGTTCTGCATCTTGAGCAGCATGCAAGCGCTTCACATAAAACAAATCGCCCTGGCAAGGCTATTGCTACCTTGGCCGCTCATTACCGGCTCTCGACGGAGCTGTTTTCACCTCTCTACAACATTTGAGTTTTCGGTGGAAATGCGTAGTTAGCGCCGTGAAGACGGCAGGAGAGTTTCAACACTACCCAGAGGGGCTAAGACGAACTCTCCTCGGTTTTTCGTGGGAAAGAAAAAGAGGGAGATAACGGAGATGAAATTATTCAAAGCTGGATTTCTGGCGCTGATTCTCTTATCGGCGTTGTTCTCCATGGCGGTCCCCGGTTTTGCCCAGAGCCTGACCGGCACCCTGAGAGGCGACGTCCTCGACCAACAGGGTAAAGTAGTCCCGGAAGCAACGGTCACCGCGACGAATGACACTACCAATCTTTCTACCACCACCAAGACTTCGAGTTCCGGCACGTACACTTTTGCCAGCCTTCTCATAGGCACGTACAAAGTTAAAGTGGAGGCCAACGGATTCGCTTCCTATCTACGCACAGGGATTACGGTCTCTTCCTCGCAGGTAACGGAAGTAAGCGCCACCCTCGAGCTGGCCACCACTACGACTACCGTCGTCGTGGAGTCCGGCGCCAACGTGGTGCAAACGGAGAGTTCCCAACTGAGCGGCACGTTTGAGGGGAAGTCCATCTCACAGATCCCCATTCAGACCGGCGCCTTCGGCACGGTGCTGAATCTTGCGATCTTCCTGCCAAACACCACCACGCAGTTGGGCGGAACGTCCGGCACGGGCGGTTCGGTGGGCGGACTGCGCGGACGGCAGAACAGCTTCGCGATTGACGGCACGGACAATAATGACCCGAGTGTGACGACCTCCACGCAACAGGTGATTCCGGATGCCGTGCAGGAATTGGTGGTCAATCAAAACGTTTACAGCGCCGAATATGGCCGTGGCGCCGGCGGGCAGTTCAACGTCATCACCAAAACCGGCACGGACAAGCTTCACTTTGGAGCCTGGCTGTACAACGTCAATCGTGCTTACGATGCCGCGGACAACCAGGAAAAGGCAGCCATAGCCTCTGGTGCGGCGTCGGATAAACGGCGCTTCGACTTCAACCGTGTTGGCGGTGAAGCTGGCGGGCCAATACTCAAGAACAAACTCTTTGTCTACGGTGCCTACGAACTGAATAACCTCGGGCAGCAAGCTACCGCGCCGTCGGCGCTGGCTCCCACGTCAGCGGGTATGCAAACCCTGAATTCTCTCGCTGTCGACCAGCAGGTCAAGGATCTTCTGGCGCAATTTCCGATCGCAACCGCGCAAACACAAACCATTCCGGTGACCGCGCAGTATTCTGCAGCCAATCCTAACGGCGTAGTTACCCAGATACCAGTCGGAACAGTGCAATCTGTTGCTCCTAGCTTCACAAATCAGCAAGACTACATCATCAACGGCGACCTGAATCTAAACCAGCAGAGCTTGCATGCTCGCTATTTAAAGAGCCGCACGCGCCAGCCCAGCTTTGGTGCGAGCTTCCCACAAGCCCAGTTTGGCTCCTC
>WNFF01001965.1_pt1 | contig 16734 bp, 18 predicted proteins | sample 5400441 | NCBI WGS metagenome assembly WNFF01 (sample SAMN13153345, study PRJNA577476) | soil metagenome | isolation source: 120 cm saprolite under Douglas fir tree site 2 hole 3 replicate 1 | place: USA:California | collected 2015-04-18 | reverse complement strand
CCGGCATGCAGGCGGTGGTCCGCGGGCTCGGCGTGCTGGCCCCCTTCAAGAAGCTGCAGGCGATGGAGGCGCTGCTCCCGCGGGTGCCGCTGCCCGGGGTGCTGCTGCCGGAGCTGATTCCGGCGCGCGGCCCCCGCCGCGGCCGCGCCGGCCTGCTGCTCGGCTGCGCGCAGCGCTTCTTCTATCCCGACGTCAACGCCGACACCGCACGGCTCCTCGCGGCGGCGGGCTACGATGTGATCGTGCCGCGGGCCCAGGAATGCTGCGGGGCACTCCATCTGCACGCCGGACGCCTCGACGAGCTCCGCGCCATGGCCCAACGGCTGATGCCGGCCTTTGCCGACGTGGACGTCGTGGTGGTGAACGCGGCGGGCTGCGGCTCGGCGATGAAGGAATACCGCCACTGGCTGCCGGACGCCGTGGCCCGGGTCTTTTCTGAGCGCGTGCGGGATGTTTCCGAAGTGTTGGTCGGCTGCGAGCTGCCGCTGCGCGCGCTGCCGGAGACGGTGACGTATCACGACGCCTGCCATCTGGTACACGGCCAGAAGATCCGTGCGCAGCCCCGCGAGCTGCTGCGCCGCATCCCCGGCCTTACCCTGGTGGACCTTTCGGACTCCGACCTCTGCTGCGGGAGCGCGGGGGTCTACAATCTGCTCGAGCCCGAGATGGCCGGCGAGCTGGGTCGCCGCAAGGCGGCCTGCATCCGCGACACCGGAGCCCGAGTGGTCACCGCGGGCAATCCGGGCTGCCTCATGCAGATCCGCCAGCACTGCCGGGAGGCGGGGCTGTCGGTGGACGTCGTGCACCCGGTGACGCTCCTGGCCCGGGCGCTGGAGGAGCGATGAAGATTCGCGTGCGGGATCACGTGAAGGCCGCGACGGAGAAGATGGCCAAGATCGGCCTCGCCACCACCGCGCGCACCCAGCTCGACCTCTACTGCGTGGCGCCGGGCCAGTCGCAGACGCCCCACCGGCACGACGGCGAGGACAAGATCTACTACGTGCTCGAGGGCTCCGGGCGCTTCTCGGTGGGCGGCACCGAGGAGCGGCTGGTGGCCGGCGAGGCGGTGGTGGCGGAGGCGGGCGTCGAGCACGGCCTCGTCAACGACTCGGCCGACCTGCTCCTGGTGCTGGTGCTGGTCGCGCCGCCTCCGCCGCACATGAAGCGGGTTTGAGGCTCATGGCCGCCCCGGTCCGCGCCGCGCTGATGATCACCTGCCTGGGGGACATGCTATTCCCTGAGGTGGGGGTCGCGATGGTGCGGCTCCTCCGGCGCCTCGGGGTCGAGGTGGCGTTTCCCGAGGGCCAGACCTGCTGCGGGATGCCGCTCTTCAACTCGGGCTACCACCACGACGCGGCCCTGGTGGCGGCGCGGACCGTGAAGCTCTTCGAGGGAGCGGAGCACGTGGTGGTGCCGTCCGGCTCCTGCGCCTGGATGGTGCGAACCGAGTATCCGGGCCTGCTCAAGCACGATCCGGCGCTGCGCGCGGCCGCGGACTCGCTGGCGCGGCGCACGCGGGAGCTCTCGCAGTTCATCGTGGAGGTGCTCGGCGTCACGACGATCGAGTCGCCGTTCAAGGGGAAGGTAACCTACCACGACTCCTGCCACCTGCTCCGCGGGCTGGGCGAGTCGGCCTCACCCCGCGCGCTGCTGCGGGGGGTTTCCGGGGTGGAGCTGGTGGAGCTGCCGGGAGCGGATGAGTGCTGTGGCTTCGGCGGCTCCTTCTCGGTCCGGCTTCCCGAGGTGTCCTCGTCGATCCTCGACAAGAAGCTGGCCAACGTGGAGTCCACCGGGGCGCGCTGCCTGGTCGCGTGCGACGCGGGCTGCCTCATGCAGATGGGCGGCGGGCTGTCCCGGCGCGGGTCCGCGGTGAAGGCGGTGCACCTGGCCCAGGTGCTCGTCGGCGAGGTCGAGGGATGAGCGACGCCCTCCTGCGGACGCCGTTTCCCGAGCGGGCGGGCGCGGCGCTCAAAGATAAGTTCCTGCAGGAAGCGCTCAAGATCGCCACCACCAAGTTCATCGACCTCCGCAAGGAGTCGTTCGCCGGCTTCCCGCAGGGCGAGGCGCTGCGGGACCGGGCGCGCGCCATCAAGGAGGCCACGCTCCAGCATCTCGACGTCCACCTGGAGCGTCTCGCCGACAACGTCGAGCGGCTCGGCGGGCAGGTGCACTGGGCCACCACCGCCGAGGAGGCGCGCGAGATGGTCTTGCGCCTCTGCCGGGACCGGGGCGTACGGATGGTGGTGAAGTCGAAGTCCATGGCCACCGAGGAGATCGACCTCAACGAGGCGCTCGAGCACGCCGGGGTCACGCCGGTCGAGACCGATCTGGGCGAGTACATCATCCAGCTCGCCCACGAGAAGCCGTCGCACATCATCGCCCCCGCCATCCACAAGACCAAGGGGCAGGTGGCCGAGCTGTTCTCGCGGGAGCTCGGCGGACGCTTCGAGGCGGATCCGGAGATCCTGACCGCGGTGGCGCGCCGAGTGCTGCGCGAGAAGTTCCTCCAGGCCGACATGGGGATCACCGGCGCCAACTTCGCGGTGGCCGACACCGGCACCGTCGTCCTCGTCACCAACGAGGGCAATGGGCGGATGGTGACCTCGCTGCCCCGGATCCACGTGGCCCTCATGGGCGTGGAGAAGGTGATCCCGTCCATGACCGACCTCGTGGTGTTCCTGGCGATCCTGGCCCGGAGCGCGACGGGGCAGAAGCTGTCCTCCTACACGACGCTGGTGCGCGGGCCGCGGCGGGCGGGGGAGCTGGAGGGGCCGGAGGAGTTCCACCTGATCCTCCTCGACAACGGCCGCTCGCGCCAGATCGCCTCGACTCTCCGGGAAGCCCTCTACTGCCTCCGGTGCGGCGCCTGTCTCAACGTCTGCCCGGTCTATCGCCAGATCGGCGGGCACGCCTACGGCTACACGTATCCGGGGCCCATCGGTATCCTCCTCACCGCGATGCTCAAGGGCAACGCGTCGGTGCGCGAGCTGGCCCACGCCTCGTCCCTCTGCGGGGCGTGCAAGGACGTCTGCCCGGTGCGGATCGACATCCCGCGCATGCTGGTCGAGCTGCGTGAGCACCTCGATCGGGAGAAGATCGCCCCGTGGACGGAGCGGGTGGTGTTCAAGGCCCTCCGGCGCCTTCTCCTGTCGCCGTCCGCCTACCGGCTCTCCACGACGGTCGGCCGGTGGCTGCAGCGGCCGTTCGTCCAGGAGGGCCGGCTGCGGGGGCTGCCGCTGGTCTTCGGGAAGTGGACGCGGACCCGCGATCTTCCGCCGGTGGCCGCCCGGACCTTCCGGGAGCAGTGGAAGGAGCTGCGGTGACCGGCCGCGCCGAGTTCCTCGAGCGGATCCGCCGCGAGGTCTCGAAGACCCCGGGCCTCTTCGGCGCCTCGACCGCGCCGCGCCCCGCCGATCCGGCGACGGCCGCGGAGACGGTGCGGCGCGAGCTGGCCGAGCGCTGGCCGGAGGCGCTCGAGCGGTTCCGCGCGGAGTTCGAGCGCGTCGCGGGCGTGTTCCATCGCGTCCCGGATCTGGCCGCGGTGCCCGCGGCGATCGGCGCCATCGCCCGCGAGCATGGCGCCCTTCGCGCAGTCACCTGGGACCCCGCCTCGCTCGGCTTCGACGCGGCTCCCGTGCTGACCCGCGAGGGCCTGGAGGTCGTCGCGGCGCGCGCGGGGCAGGAGGACGAGGCGGCCCGTCTTCGCCACCGCGAGCAAGCGGCCAGGGCCCAGCTCGGCGTCACCGGGGCGGATCTGGTGCTCGCGGAGACCGGGACGCTCATCCTGCTCTCCGGATCGGGCCGGCCGCGCTCGACCTCGCTGCTGCCCGACGTCCACGTGGCGGTGTTCGGCCGCGACCGGCTGGTGGAGACGCTCGAGCAGGTGGGGGTGATGCTGGAGGCGCTCCACGTCGATCCCGACCGCGCCATGTCGGGCGCGATGATCAACTTCATCACCGGCCCGTCGCGGACCGCCGACATCGAGCTCACCTTGACCCGGGGCGTGCACGGGCCCAAGGAAGTGCACGCGATCTTCGTGGAGGCCCCGTGAGCGAGCCGCGGCTCTTCACCCCGGAGGAGGTCGACCGGCTGATCCCGCGGCTGACCGAGCTGATGGAGACCGCCATCGAGCGCCACGGCCAGGCGCTGGCGCTGCAGGAGCGCCTGCGGGACGATCGGGCGCGGGTGGCCGCCTCCGGAGGCGAGCGGCGCGACGCGATGGACTGGAAGGCGCGCGCCGAGCGCCTCGACGGCCTGGGCATCGAGGTGCGCCAGATCCTGCAGGACGTCCAGGCCATGGGCGGCGTCGTCAAGGATCTCGAGACGGGCCTGGTGGACTTTCCCGGTCACGGTCCCGCCGGGCGCGGCGGGCCGGTCGTGAATCTCTGCTGGAAGCTCGGGGAGGACGCGGTGCGGTTCTGGCACGGGATGGACGAGGGCTTCGCCCAGCGGAAGCCGCTGCCGTGACCTACCAGGCCGTCCTCTTCGATCTCTTCGACACCCTCGTGCTCTTCCACCGGGAGCGGCTCCCGGAGATCCAGGTCAACGGTCGTACGGTCCGGAGCACCGCCGGCCACCTGCACGCCGCGTTCCGGCCCTTCGCGCCGCACGTGGAGCTGCCCGCCTTCGTGGATGCGCTGTTCTGGAGCTGGCAGGAGGCCGAGCGTATTCGCAGCGACGCCCATCGAGAAGTCAGCGCCCCGGAACGGTTCGGGATGCTGTTCGGGCGCCTGGGCCTCGAGCCGTCCGTGGAAGCGCGCGATCTGCTGCTCGCCACCCACATGCGCGAGCTGTCCAAGGTGGTCGAATGCCCCGACCACCACGCCCCGCTCCTCAAGGCGCTCCGGGAGCGGTACCGGCTCGCGGTGGTCTCGAACTTCGACTACTCGCCCACATGCCTGACGATTCTCGAGCGGGAGGGCATCGCCCATCTCTTCGAGACCATCGTGATCTCGGACGAGGTGGGCTGGCGCAAGCCCAAGCCGGTCATCTTCGAGACCGCGCTCGATCGGATGAAGGCGTTGCGCCCCGCCGAGGCCCTCTTCGTGGGGGACCGGGCCGACATCGACGTGATCGGCGCGCGGGGGGTGGGCATGCCGACCGCCTGGATCAACCGGGAGGCCACCCGCCTCCCCACCGACATGCAGCCGCCCGACTTCGAGATCCGCGACCTGGCGGAGCTCCGGGCAATTCTCCGAATCCCGTAGCCCGCTCCGCGCATCCTAAGGCGCGAGACGACGAAGGAGGACGACGTGGCCACGACACGCAAGGTCATTATCATCGGATCGGGACCGGCTGGGTACACCGCGGCCATCTACGCGGCGCGCGCCAACCTGTCGCCGGTGATGTTCACCGGCATCCAGCCCGGGGGGCAGCTCATGCTGACCACCCTGGTCGAGAACTATCCCGGCTTCGTCGAGGGCATCGATGGGCCGCCCCTGATGGAGACGTTCCAGAAGCAGGCGGAGCGCTTCGGTACCGAGATGATCGCGGACGACGTGACCGCGGTGGACCTCCGCAGCCGGCCGTTCAAGGTCACCGGCGGCGACGTCACCATGGAGGCCCATACCGTCATCGTCGCCACCGGGGCCTCCGCCAAGCTGCTGGGCCTGCCCAACGAGGCCAAGCTGATGGGGCGGGGGGTGTCCACCTGCGCGACCTGCGACGGGTTCTTCTTCAAGGACCAGAACATCATGGTGGTGGGGGGCGGTGACTCGGCCCTCGAGGAGGCGCTCTACCTGTCCCGGCTCGGCCGCAAGGTCGACGTCGTGCACCGGCGCGAGGCCCTGCGCGGATCCAAGATCATGCAGGAGCGCGCGTTCAAGAACTCGAAGATCAACTTCCACTGGAACACGGTGGTGGAGGACGTGCTGGATCCCGACAAGGGCAAGGTCACCACGGTGCGGCTCCAGAACATCAAGACCGGAGCCCGCTCGGAGCCTGCGGTGGACGGCCTCTTCGTCGCGATCGGCCACCAGCCCAATACCGCGCTGTTCAAGGGCCAGCTGGACCTGCATCCCAACGAGTACCTCAAGGTGACGCCGGGCACCACGCAGACGTCGGTGCCGGGCGTGTTCGCGGCGGGGGACGTCCAGGACTTCACCTACCGTCAGGCGGTCACCGCCGCGGGCACCGGTTGCATGGCCGCCCTGGAGGCCGAGCGGTACCTTGAGGCGGAGGGAGTGGGGCACTAACGTCTGCCGAGGGGAAGACCGACCGGCCCTCCTCGCGGCCGAGCTGGTCGATGGTCATCGCGGCCCTTCCGCGCTTCCAGCGGACGCGGTGCGATCCTGCCGAGAAATGGGAAACTGCCCGACGTTGTTCGTCACCGCTGGGGCCCGAGGACCCCGCAACTGGTCGTCAGAATTAGCCTTTGACGCGGCACACTAGTTGCTGAGTCTTCGTCGTGGATGCGACCGGCGGCTTACCCGATTCGACTCGAGGACAGCGCGACCCGTGGGCGTCTACGGATCGAAGGGGCGTCCCGCTGGGTGCCGATTGCCGTCGCCTCGGCCGCCGCCCTGGCGGTCTACGCGCCGGTCCTTGCCGGCATGGCGGTCGAGTGGGTCGAATTCCCGAGTCTCTCCCACGGCTTCGCGGTCCCGCTCATCTCGGCCTACCTAATTTGGCGGCGACGCGAGCTGATCAGGGTCGAACCTCTCGGCAGTGCGAGCGTCGGACTGGTGGTCTTCGTCGTCGCGCTCGGAATCTTCCAGGCCGGCTCCTTGAGCGGTGAGACGTTCTTCTGCAGACTATCTTTCCCACTCGCTCTGCTGGGCATCGCGCTATTCCTGGCGGGACCCCGGGTGACCGGCCATCTATGGCCCGCCATCGCCTATCTGCTATTCATGATTCCCTTTCCGTACCTCACCTTCAAGGCGGTCACGTATCAATCGCGCCTCTTCGAGGCCGGAGTGACGGCGAAGGTGCTCGGTTGGTTGGGAGTGCCGATACTCCAGCAGGGGGTCATGCTTCACCTCCCGAGGGTGACGCTCGAGGTCGCCGATGAGTGTAGCGGTGTCCTGGCCGTCGCAGCCCTGGTGGCACTCGGGACAGCATATGCTCAGATTCAACCACGCGCGACCTGGATGCGAGTCACGCTGGCCCTCGCGGCGGCACCGCTGGGTCTGGTCTCAAACATCTTCCGCCTCGTCCTCACTGCGCTCGGCGTCTACTACCTCGGTCCGATCACTCTCACCAGCGTCTTCCATCGGTTCAGCGGCACAACCGTGTTTCTGACGACGGTTGTTCTGCTGGCCGGTCTGGACCGGCTCCTGATCCGTACGGCGCGGCCTACGTCCCGGTGAGCAACAAGTGGCGCCTCGGCATCGTGCTGGGGCTCCTTGCCGGCGCGGCCGGGGTGGCTTACGGGACGCCGCCGGTACCGGAGAGAGAAGGGCCGGGTGTGCTCGACAGGCTGCCGACAACCCTGACTGGATGGACGGCGACAGACGGGGTCCCGGACTCGCTGCTTCCGCCAGACCCCCGTGAGAGGGCGGCGGTCCGTCGAACCTATCGCAGCGGGCAGCGAATCGCGTGGATCTCGGTCGCCCTGTTCACCCGTCAGGACGATCCGCTGAGGCGGGTCTCCGTCAACCGCATCTACCCGGAGGAGCAGGTGGCGCTGGTCGAGCCCGTCGCCATCACGGTGGCGCTAGACGGCTCGTCTCCGGCCACACTGCGTGCCCGGGTGATCCACCGAGGCAGCGAGCAGCATGCCATCGTGCACTGGCACCAGATTCAGCGCCGCACGTACGGAAGCGAGTACTCGTTCCGATGGACACTGATGCGTCGCATCCTCGTTGCCCGACGGGGTGACAGCATCCTGGTGCGCATCGCCGTCCCGGTCGATCAGGCGAACCTCGCTCGCTCCTTGGGGAGTGTCGCCGAGCTCGGACCACCTCTCCATGCTGCGCTCGCCGGCATTCTCAGCGAGTGAGTGACGCCTCGCATCGGGAACGCGACGGACCTCGTCACTCGCGCGACACGAACCAAAGCATCAAGGCGGACGCTCCGAACAAGAGAAGAGACGGTGGAACGGGAACCGGGATTGGGTTGCGTGACCCATCGGAGCCGGCCGCCGGTCCGGATGTGCCGCTGCCCGAGCGATCCGGATTGGCGGGCCCTGTGTTCGAACCGGATCCGGGAGACTCGGCGCGGACCACAGGTCCGGTCGTCCCGCCGGGCGGTCCAGACTGGCCGGCATTGAGGGGGGGCTGATTTGCAGGTGCGCCTGGAGGAGCCGGGCCCGACTGGGGAGCAGTTCCATTCCGGCCGGACGCAACGAGTTGAGGCCGAGTACCGACCGCAGGACTTGATGGGAGCGCATCACTCGAGGTGCTCACATCGGGGTTCGGACCAGGGCCCGCCGCTTGCGTTGAGCTAGCTGTAGGTGCGTGCATTGCCCCACCTGATCCAGGGCCAGATCCACCGGTCCCGGTCCCGGTCGTCCCCCTCTCGGCGCTCGAGCGAACCTTCCCGTCCTGCTCCGTGTGTGCATAGTCGACTGCACCCGAAGAATACGAGCTGTGGGCGTCGGAAGAAACACCTCCATCCCCGCCGCGGGCACGAGTGCCTCCCTGTGCGGGCTCGGACACCACCTGGGCTAGACCGGTCGAGTCAGCTCCGGCCGGGCGACCATCCGCGGCTCCGGAATCGTGTCCGTCTTGGTTACCGATGGGTCGGGGGAAGTTTGTGGCTCGATCCCTCAGAAGCGGATGGTCGAAAGCAAGCCAGGAGGCCAGAAGGATGAGGGCTAGCGCCACCCCAATGGCCACACGTGTTCGCCGACGGTTAATCACTAGTGTCACCAGTGTCACCCCCGCTGGATCGGAAGTTGATCCACAGCGCACTCACAATCAAGAGTTGTGCCAGATCGACAACAACCCGGATCTTTAGCGGATGATCCATAAAAGTCGCGGCCACAGACGATCGGCTTCCACATCTCTAGGGAATCATTTACCCACAACAGGCACGGCCCTCACCCATGGTGCTGTGCAGGTACGCGCGTGCAACCTGGACGGTGTGAGCCTTGCACGCGAGGTTTGCGATTTCTCGGCAACTTGCCCGTAAAATCGAGCCTCCGGGGGGTTGGAACGCCGCTTGCTTCGTTAGACCGTAGAGAGACTAGAGATGCGCACCTCAATCGCCTCGGCTCGCGGATGGGTCCTTCTTCTGACCCTGACTTTCGGGGGTTGCGCGCTGGCCAGCGCCACCGGGTACCAGCCCGCTGGATCCGACGGAGGCTACAGTCAGCTCCAACTGGCCCCCGACATGTTCCGGATCGCTTTCCAGGGAAACACCTACACGAGTCAAGAGCGGGTCGCCGACATGGCATTACTCCGTGCGGCTGAACTAGCCTTGGCCCAGGGCGCCCCTTATTTCGTCGTGCTTAACCAGTTGCGGGAGTCCCGGAGCTTCCCGAACCCGCCCTACGCGCCATTCCCGTACGCGTCGTATGGGTATGCCTACTCGGGCCCCGCAACTGCGGCGATCATCGTCAGGGACCACCGCGCTGAGCTTGCGATCAAATTACTTCGAGAAGAACCAGGGCCGAGCGCCTCGGCCTACTCGGCCACTCTTCTGCGACAGGAGCTCCGCCACAAGTACGCTTTGGACCAGAAGTGACTTCGCGCCACGCTCTACGCTGACGAGACGGTGATCGCCACCGCGTCGAAGCCCAGCGGAAGTTGTCAAGCCGAATGAGACAGTGGGCATCGGAAATTTGTGAGTCGCCGTCATGCGCCGGCTCCCTCTGGCACGAGGAGCGCCGGTGACGCCAGGGGCTTGTTGATCCACGCCGCCGTCGGCAGCGGCGGCGGGACCGGCACGCCGCGCGGGAAGCGCTCGGGGTGCGCATGGTAGGCAGCGCGCAGGACCTCGGCGCGCTGCTGCCACTTGGCCGCGGCCAGGCCGTAGTGGATATCGTGGGGCGTCATCAGGCCGAGGGCCCCGTGGCGATGCTCGCGGTTGTACCAGGGGAAGAACCGCTGGCCGAACGTCTCGGCGTCCTCGTAGGCGCCGAAGCGGTCCGGGAAGTCGGGCTGGTACTTGAGGGTCTTGAACTGGGCCTCGGAAAAAGGGTTGTCGTTGGAGACGTGGGGCCGGGAGTGCGAGGGCACCACGCCCAGGGTGGCCAGGAGCAGGGCCACGGGCTGGGAGGTCATGGACGGCCCGCGGTCGGCATGGATGATGAGCTGGTCGTGGCCGATGTGCTGGCGCTCGCAGCTCTCGGTGATGAGGACCTTAGCCAGGGCGGCCGACTCCTGGCGGGCCAGGAGCCAGCCGACGACGTAGCGGCTGAAGATGTCGAGCAGGACGTAGAGGTAGTAGTAGGTCCACGTCACCGGGCCCAAGAGCTTGGTGATGTCCCAGCTCCAGACCTGGTTGGGCCCCGTCGCGAGCAGCTCGGGCTTGCGGTACACCGGGTGGCGGAGCTGGTCGCGGCGCTCGCGGACCTCCGCGTGGGCGGCCAGCACCCGGTACATCGTGCGGATCGAGCACGGGGGCACCTGGCCGGCATCGAGCACTTGGGCCCAGACCTGCGCCGGGGGCCGGTCGACGAACCGGTCTTCATGCAGCAGGGCCAAGACCCCCGTGCGCTCCGCCGGCGTCAAGGCCTGCACTGGCGGGCGCCGCGGCGGCCGCGCGACCGGCCCCGGCGGCGGGCCGCCCCGCCGCCGGTAGAAGGTGGCCCGGGCCAGCCCCAGGGCCGCACACAACGGGGCGATGCCGAGCCGGGCCTGGCGCTCCTCGACCAAGGCGATCATGACGGCGCGCTCGCCCCCGGCCGGCCGAGCAGCGCCGCCAAGTTTTTTTGGGCCTCCACCAGGATCTCGGCCCGCTCCGCCCGGCCCGTCAGCTGCGCCACCTGCCGCTCGATCTCGGTGATCGTCCGGTCGCGGGGATCGACCGGCCTCGGCTTGCGGCCGCGCGGCTTCGGGGTCAGAGCGGCCAGCTCCCCGCGCCCGCGGGCCCGGCGCCACTCCACCAGGTGGGAGGAGTACAGTCCCTCCCGCCGCAGCAGGGCCCCGATCGCCCCCGGCGTCGTGCCCGCGTCCGCCTCCTTGAGGATCCGCCGCTTGTACTCCGCCGTGTACGTCCGCCGCCGCGGCTTCGCCGCCACCTGCACGTCCTCCGTCATCGCCACTGCCATCTCACCTCGCGCGTCCATAGGTCGTCGTCCCGTCTCGCCCTCTACAGTAATTGCGGGGGGAGAGACTGTCTCATCCATCCTGGCACAGAGGGCAGAGCGAGCAGCGGCAGCATGGACATCCCCTAGATCACGTCGTTGCGCCACCACATGGCGATGGCGGCGGGGACTCGGCCCTGGAGGAAGCGCTCTCCCTCTCCCGCGCTGGAGGCGGAGCGGTACCTGGAGGCGGAGGGATTGGGGCACTAGGCCTCGCCTTCGGGACCGCTCCGATTAGGCGCGGCTTGGTGCCCGCCGGCCTCCGCGCAACCTTTTCACGATAGCTCTCAGACCAACCACGGGATAGCTGTAAGCCCGACGTGAGTATGCCCGCCGGGCCCCGCTTGCCGGGCCCCCGCTCGATGCCATGTATCGCTGGCGCACCCCCCGCGACTCAGGCGATAATCTCGCCGCGAAGATAGCAAGCGCGTTCCGGGGCCGAGGAGGGCCACTATGCGATGGATTGAGCGACTCTGGCGCGATGATCAACGCGTCAAGGCAACGCCCAGCCGGGTCGCCGCGTCCCTCGCCGAGGGGGTCACCCGGAGCACCAACCTCCTCAGGATCCGGGTTCAGGAAGAGGGGTCCTCTCTTACCGATCGCAAGCGCTTCGAGAGCGAGGCCTGCATCCTCGAGTGCCTGCTGTTCGAGTTGTTTCTTCGCGACATTGTCGTGGCCGTCGAGTTCGGGCGGCACACCGGCACGATCCGGAAGGCGCTGCGCGGGCGACTTACGCGGGACCTGGACCGAAGCGGACTCTCCCCCGCCGTCCTTCTGGATTTCACGCGGCTTCATCGTGAGCGCTTCGCCGAGTATCGGGAGGCACTCGGAGCGGGTATCTCGCTGCAAGTCCTGGGGGAGCGGGCCTGGCTGCGGATCGCGGACACTGACGAGCCGAGCGACCGGATGACGATGTTCCTGGCGATGCGCGCGACGGCGGAGCTGCAGGCGCTGCGAGGTCTGGGGAAGAGGTACATCCTCATCAGCGCCCGGCGCTCATGCTCGGCGCTCCCCGAGGAAGGGTAGCGCCGCCGACACGGCCTGGACGCAGCGAACCCGGTGATGGGTGTAGGGAGGCGACGGTGGGCTGGTCCGATCTCCTGCGGCGACGTCATTCCCGCGTCAAGACAACCGCGGTGGGTGTGGCCGCCTCTCTCGCGGAGGCGATCGTCCAGAGCACCAACCTGCTCCAAGTACGCCTCGGTAACGAAGGCTTCGGATGGACGAATCCTGCCCGGGCCGACACCGACGAGTGTCTTCTCGAGTGCACGATCTTCGAGTGGTTCCTGCGGGACATCGCGATGTCGTACGGGTTCGGCAGCCAGACCGGGGCAATCCGGCAGGCGCTGGCCGGGCGGGTCTTGATCGACCTGCAGCGCAGCGGGGTGTCGGCGGCGTGTCTCGAGGGCTTCGATGGGCGCTATCGCGAGCGGTTCGCGGAGTACACGGTCAGCCAGGGTATTAGCTCGTCGCTGCAGCCCCTGGGGGCGCTGGCCTGGCGGCGCATCTCGGGAAGCGATGAGCCGAGCGAGAGAATGACGATGCTGCTTGCGCTTCGGGCCTCCGCCGAGCTCGCGGGCCTCCGTGGTCTCGCGGAGAACTACCGCGTCGTCGAGCTTGCCCCGTCACCTTCGCCCCCGGCGGGTCGGTCGTAGAGGGTGAGCCGATCAGTACCTGCAAGGTTCACGGTACGCTCTGACACGACCCCAAGCTCCTTGTCCCGTATCCCCCGCTCCCTCGTGCTCGTAGCCTTGACCGCGTTTCTGCTGAAAACCGCCATCGCCCTCACGACCTACGGATCGACGGACGTTCTCATCTTTGAAACCGACGTGGCGAAGATGAGACGAGACGGCGGCCTGGCGCTGTACCGGGATGGCATATCGACCGAGTGGTGCGGCCAGATCGAACAGCGGGCTTGCCCTCCGTTCAACCACCCGCCCTTCATGATCCATGTGCTGGAAGGATGGGCCTTTCTGGCTCAATTGTCTGGCCTGCCATTTCGATTCTGGCTCCGCTTCACCTGCGCAGTGGCGGATCTGGGTAGCCTCGCGCTGCTCGTGCGACTGCTGCGTAGGCGGCTGAGCGAGACCCAGACACGTGTCGCGCTCCTCTGGTTCGCGGCTTCGCCAATCGCGATTCTCATTTCGGGCTTTCATGGCAACACCGACCCGATTCTCATGTTCTTTGTGCTCCTGGCGATCGACCTCCTCGAGGGGCAGCGGCCGGCCTGGCTCGCCGGTGTCGCGCTCGGAGTGGCGACGGACATCAAGGTTCTTCCCGTCCTGCTCGCCCCGGCCGCTCTGCTGTCTCTGCCCGGAACGCGACGCCGGCTTGAATTCTGCGTGGGCACGGGAGCCGCATTTCTGGTGGGCTCAGTGCCTTTCCTGCTCGTGGCACCGGAGCTGGTGGTCGCGCGAGTCTTCGGCTACAGCAGCCAGTTCGGCTCCTGGGGCCTCTCGCTGCTGGCTCTGGTCCTTCGGGAGAATGCGCGCCTCTCCTGGCTGGGCGACCTGTATGTGCGGCACGGCAAGATCGTGAGCCTCTGCCTCGTGGTCGGCGCCTCTCTCTGGCCACGTCCGCGCTCTCGACAGAACGTCCTGTTCATCCAGGCCGGCTTCCTGATCTTCCTGTTCGTGTCCGTGATTCCGGGATTCGGCGTCCAGTATCTGGTTTGGCTCGTGCCGTGGGTGGTAGGTCTGGGCTCCGGGCCGACGGCCGTTTACTACATTGCCGGCACCGCCTTCCTGTTCGGCTACTACACCACCGCGGCGGGCAAGTTTCCTTGGTATCTTGCGAATAGCCTGGCGCGTCCTGCGTGGAGTGGCACCGTACTCGGTCTTGGGCTGATCTGTTGGGTTGTGGTGTGTTCCATCGCGTTCATCTACGCCAGGCGGCTGGTGGCGATGCAGGCCGAGCCGTCCGGAGAGGGGTGAGCCACCTGACTCACAGTGGCCGTACGCGCCTTCCCGCCATCGTCACCTGTGCCCCGAGTGGGCGCCGAAGTAGTACAGCCAGGCCCGTTCGAGAAGTTCCTTGGTCAACGCGAACGGACGGTTCTCGTGGCGGCAGATGTCCCGGCAGCGGTCGACGAGATCGCGCGGCTGGCAGGATCTCATGTCGCGCTGCTCGTGCGTGTAGCGCGCCAGGAGGACGTCGAGGAGGCGGGGATCGTAGCGGAGGCGGCATGCCTCCACGTACTTCCGGAAGATGCGCCCATAAGTCTCGAGGCTTGGCGACTCAGCCGTGAGACGGTAGCCGAGCCTGCGGAGGAAGGCCTCCTCGGCGAGGTCGGCGGAGTCCAGGTTGCTGGCGAAGATCAGCAGCTGCTCGAACGGGACCTGGATCTTCTTGCCGGTGTGTAGCGTCAGGTAGTCGACGCGATTTTCCAGCGGGATGATCCAGCGGTTGAAGAGATCGCGAGGCTGCACCCGCTGGCGCCCGAAATCATCGATCAAGAGTGTGCCGCCATTGGACTTTACCTGGAACGGAGCCTCGTAGAACTTGACGGTCTGGTCGTAAGTCAGGTCCATGCTCTCAATGGTGAGCTCTCCCCCGACGGTCACGAGGGGTCGTCGGATCTTGATCCAGCGCTGGTCGTAGGGAGTGGCCGGCTGGGGATCCACCGGTACGTGATTATGCGAGTCGAACACGTTGATGATGTTGCCGTCCACCTCGATGGCCCTGGGGATCCAGATGTCGCCATCGAGCGCCGAGTGGAGGGCCCTGGCGATCGAGGTCTTGCCGTTCCCGGGTGCGCCGGTAATAAAGAGGCTGCGCCGGGAATTGGCCACGACGCCGAGTAACTGGAGGGCGGTGTCCGGCAACACAAGGTTGGCAAGAGCAGCCCGGATCGCATCGTGGTTGACTGGCGGTCGGAGCTTCTCCTGGCTATTGACCATGGCCGTGTAGGCCTTGAGAGAAACGGGCGCCGCGCCGATATAGGCGTTCAGGTCCAGCAGCCGCCGCACCCGCTCCCAGCCGCGATCGAGCATTGCATACCGGCGGTTCTGGAGAGCGACCGTTTCCCGGATCTCGATGAAGTGCTCGCGATAGAGGTGCTGGAGGAGGGTATCGACCACGCCGACCGGCAGGGCGAGCCTCTCAGCGGCCCGCTGCGTGGTGCAGCTCGTGTCCGCATAGACGGCCTTGAGGGCGAGATCCGTCAGGAAGCCGAAGTCCAGGCCGGAGTCCTCCACCGTCGCCGGCATAGCCGGGAGGAGCCCGTCGGTCGTCGGTGGGCCTTCCGGGGGCACATCAGTTTCGGGCTGTCTTCGACGGCTTGGCCAGAGTGGATCATCGTGTACGGTAGACATGGTGTCCTCTAAGTTGATGACAGCAGTTTACCCAGTTCTCCGGACGGCGGTGCTCTCAGGGCAAGTCGACTGATCCCCCTCGAGGCGCGCACGTCCCGATGCGCTCCAGCTATTTGCGTGGTGCCAGCGCAGCGATGTGAGCGCGAGCCCGCTCTCCGCGAAGCATCGCTCCACCTCGCCCCGAGACATGTAGTGCGCGACCGGCGCCAGGAGCTGGTCGAAGGCGATGGAATGCACTTCGCGGAACGGGAACGGGACGAGATCGACGAGATAGCTCGCGTACGGCAGGCACCGCTGAAGCCATGGTCGCGCGCGCGCTGCTGCGTAGGCGGTCCGGAGTGCGAACCAGAGCGGCACGGTCAGCCCCCACGCGAGGGTGTTCACGAGGCCGAGCGGCGCCCCGCGGGTGATTCGCCGCAGCGGTTCGAGCAGTGCCAGGAGCCGGCCGTTGCCCTCGCGCGCATAGAGCCAGGCGACAAAGAGCCCGCCCGATGCCAGCAATGACGCGAGTGCGCGGAAGCCCGTGACCGGCGCCCCGAGGTGGTGCAGGACGCCGATCGAGTAGATGACATCCACGCTGGCCGGGCGGAGGGGCGGCTGCGTGAGATCGCCCTGGATCACATGCACCTTGTCGAGGTCGGCCGTGTTGCGCGCCGCCACCTCGACGGCGGGGCCAAGATCGACGCCAATCACCTCCTGCGCCCCGTGCTGGGCGACCAGCCGCAGGTGCCGGCCCTTGCCGCACCCCGCGTCGAGCACAACGCGCCCGGCGAACGTCGCGGGCTCGACCGGCGCGATCCAGCCCTGGAACTGGGCCGCGTACTGCGGGCGGATCTCGCCGAAGCGCGTCCATTCGTAACCGAAGCGCTCGGCGGTCTCGCGCGCCTCGCGCGTCACACCGCCGGGGATCATCCGCGGGATGCCGCGTGTGATCGGATAGTGAGCGCGGCACCGGGTGCACGCCAGCATGCCCTCGCGCACGTCGTCGCCCGCGCGCGCCGTTGCCGTCAGCGCGAGCGCGGCGCGGCAGGTCGGGCACGCGAGCCAAGCGAGGAGCCGCTCGCGCATCAGACGGGCCGGTATCGTGCGGCCCAGAGCTGCCAGGCCAGCAGCGTGTAGAGCTTCTTCCGGTGGTCGCGGCGTCCCTCGCCGTGCTCGCGGAGCAGCCGCTCCACGACCTCGGGACGGAAGAGACCACCACGCCGGACCGCGTCCGGCGAGCACGCGTCC
>WNFF01013606.1_pt1 | contig 16742 bp, 12 predicted proteins | sample 5400441 | NCBI WGS metagenome assembly WNFF01 (sample SAMN13153345, study PRJNA577476) | soil metagenome | isolation source: 120 cm saprolite under Douglas fir tree site 2 hole 3 replicate 1 | place: USA:California | collected 2015-04-18 | reverse complement strand
CCGGCGACAAGAGCAGGGCATGGGGCATAGCTCTCAATGCTAGAAACCGCGCCCCGGACCCGCAAGTTACGCAGGTAAGCGGTGAACCTCTTACCGATCCTCCCGCCCGAAGAGGTCGAGAGTCGGAAAGGGAGACCGGCCCCTCTCACCGAGGTTTTCCTCCTACGGCCGATTCCGGCTCGGGATAGGCAATCGAGCCCCGAAAGGCAGACTTGTCCGCGGGCGCGAAGTCGGGGAAGGGAAGCTGCCGCTGGTCACGCCACTGCTGAACCTGTTGCTCGGCGGACGACGCCCTCTCTTTGTCGAGCCCCGGATCACGGGTCAGGTAAACGGTGCGCGATGGAAAGGCAAAGTCGGTGCCGGACTTCTCTACGATCTCCATGATGCGCAGCAGGAGGTCCTCGCGGATGGCGGTAAATTCCGTGAAGTCCTGCGTGAGCACATAGCTGAAGATTTCCAGAGACAAGGAATTGTTGTCGAGACCGGCAAGGCGGATGCGCGCACTGTCGGTTTCTACTTTCGGATGTTCGTACAACATGCGCCGCACTTCGGCCAAGAGATAGCGCAGTTGATCTGGCGAAGTCTCATATCGTACGCCGAGCGTGGGATTGAACCAGATTTTGTCGCGGCGGGTAAAGTTCTCGACATTCATGGTTGCCAGCGAGCCATTGGGGATGGAAAGCTCGGACCGGTCCAGTGTACGAACTCGTGTGGACCGCAGGCTGATGTCCTCGACGGTACCGACGCGGTCTCCGAAGCGGCAGAAGTCTCCAACGCGAATGACTTCATCGGCCAGCACCGAAACGCCGCCAAAGAGGTTCTCGAGAGTCTTCTGTGCCGCGAATGCAATCGCAAGACCGCCGATACCAAGACCGGCGAGCACGGTGGTGAGGTTAAATCCGAATGTACCCAGGATCGCGAGCACTGCGGCCGCAATGATTGCGACCTTCAGCAGACGCTCGCCGAGCACCATTAACGAACCGGCGCCGGTGCGACCAGCGCTGACGGCATGCGCGCGCAAGCGCTGCATCGTGATCCCGGTGGCGCGCAGCAGGAACCAGAAGAATCCGATCAACATCACCACGCCGGTGATCCGGTAGTAGTAGACCCTGGGCAACAGGGGCAGCCCGAGATATGACGAGAGTATGCGATGGGCGATCGCGCCGAAAAGCAAGAGCAGCGGCGCTGAGACATGCCGGTAGGAATAGAGGTTAGGCCGTTTCCTGAATTTAAGCCAGAGGCGGCGGGGGACTGCGAGAATGATGATGATCGCCCACCCGATGGCAGCAGCGACCGGCACTGCGATCAGCAGCGCGAGCCATTGCCAGAGCGGCATCCCCAGGAAAAGTTTGCTTACCAGCGTTGGCGGAAGTTTCGTCTCAATCTGGTGCGCCTGCGAGTTGTCGTACAACTCGGGAACCTTGTTCAGGGTCTCAGAGGAAAACAGCCAGATCTTAGTGTCCACGTCGCCGCTCTCCGGACTGCCTTCCGCGTGCGTGCTGATGCGGCGCATGTTGCCCACAAAGGCGCGATCCATCAGGACCTTCAGCTTGCGCGCCAATTCTGGGCCCTGCGACTGGCGGCGGGCAGCGCTCATCTGCAAGTAGTCGGCGGCCGCTCTGTAGTTCCCAGCCTGAGCCACTTGCAGGAAACCGAACACCGTTCCGGAGGGAGTTTCGCGCCCGAGCGGATCGGCTGATGCAGTCGCGGGTTCAGGCGATTGCGATCCGCCCTTCAGTAAACCCGTCACGGACTGGGCCGTCAGTGTGTTCGCGCAGATGGAAACGAGGAGAATGAGGAACGACAACTTTTTCATGAGGGCAACTCCGAGGCGCATGGCTTGACTCGTGTGCATCAACGAGATCGAAGCCAGCCAAACAAGACGCGGGCGCTACGTTTTTTTCGGACGATAGATGTCGGTGGCTTGTCCGTAGAACACTTCGGCCGACTCCATCATCGTTTCTGACAGTGTGGGGTGCGGGTGAATCGTCATGCCAACATCAGCCGCCAGAGCGCACATTTCGATAGCCAGCACGCCCTCTGCGATCAGTTCGCCCGCGCCCGCTCCGACGATGCCGACACCCAGCACGCGTTCTGTCTTCGGATCGATGAGCAACTTTGTAAGGCCTTCGGGACGGTCGAGAGTGATCGCGCGTCCGGACGCAGCCCAGGGGAACTTGGCCACACTGATGGCGCGTCCTTGCTCTTTCGCTTGCGTTTCGGTGAGGCCGGCCCATGCGATCTCAGGATCAGTGAATACTACTGCCGGAATGGCGTTCGGTTCGAAAGCAACCTTGTGGCCGGCGATGGCTTCGACTGCGGTGCGGCCTTCATGCATCGCCTTGTGAGCCAGCATCGGCTCGCCGGCAACATCGCCAATGGCGTAGATCGAGGGATCGGCGGTCTGGCGCTGCTCGTTGATTTCGAGAAAGCCCTTTGAGTTCACTTTGACTTGCGTCTTGTCGAGGCCGGCGATTTCGGAGTTGGGCCGCCGTCCGACAGACATCAGCACCCGGTCGAATACTTGTTCTTTCTCTTTGACGTCTGCGCCGTCGAAGACCACGCGGATGCCATTTTTCTCTTCTTTTAGCGACTTCACCGTAGTGTTCAGCAAAATAGAGGCGAAAAGCTTTTCCAGACGCTTGTGGAGCGGCAATACCAGATCGCGATCCGCGCCGGGGAGCAAACCTGACAGCATTTCGACGCAAGTCACCTTCGTGCCGAGCGTGGCGTAAACCGAGCCGAGTTCCAGTCCGATGTAACCGCCGCCGATCACGAGGAGTGTCTTTGGGATATCGGGAAGGTCGAGGGCGCTGGTGGAGTCCATCATGCGCGGGCTGTCGAGTTTGAGGCTCGGGATCACGCTTGGTCGCGAACCGGTCGCGATTATGATGCGGTCGAACGTCATGCTTTCGTCGCCGCCAGCCGTCTTCGTCACTTTCAGTGTGGTCGAATTGACGAACGCGGCCTTGCCTGACACGAACTGTACGGAGCGCTGCTTGGACAATTGTCCCAAGCCGCCGGTGAGCTTTTTTACCACGCTCTCTTTCCATCCGCGGAGCTTGTTCAGGTCGACTTTGGGCTCACCGAATTCGACGCCCCAGTTCTTCGCTTGCTCAGCCTCTTCGAGCAGTTTTGCCACATGCAGCAGGGCTTTGGAAGGAATGCAGCCGCGATAAAGGCACACGCCGCCGGGGTTCACTTCCGGATCAATCATCGTGACCTTCATGCCCAGGTCGGCGGCGAGGAACGCGGCGGCATAGCCGCCCGGTCCGCCGCCGATTACGGCAACGCGGAGATTTGAAGAGTTCGACATTTCTTATGTATCCTCAAAAACTTAATGCGAGATTAAAACTCTCATTTTCGCCAATTCATGAACCGGCCCAAGGACGTGCTCAAGGAAATCTAAGCACTGATCTTCGGTCGCGAAAGACTTGGTTACATCTATCAGGTTCATGGTTGTTTGCTCTCGGAGATCTTTGCTATCAACCAAACGATGCCAATCAGTGCAATCAGGATCAACAGCACCTGCCACCATTTTCCCAGCCTAATGATGAAAGAGTGTTCCTGAATCACGGCCGCCATGAAGATATGGTTCATTTGTCGCCCCGGTCCCGACTGTCGCCGCGGCGCGCGGCGTCGGCGCCATCGATCAACCGGTGATCGTACGAGAGCGAGAGCGGCAGAATCAAGCGCGGCTCGAATTTGTTGTTGACCCACTCGGGTTCCATCCGGGAACGCGAAAGACCAAGAATCGCAACTTCGGGATGATTCACGATCGGCGAGAATCCGGTGCCGCCGATTCCGCCCAGGTTCGTGATCGTGAATGTGCCGCCTGTCATTTCCTCCGGAGTCAGTTTCTTGTCGCGCGCTTTCTTGGAGAGTTGCGTGAGTTCGGCAGCCAGTTCGACGATGTTTTTCTTGTCCACTTCGCGGATGACCGGCACCAGGAGGCCGCGGTCGGTGTCCACCGCCACGCCGATGTTGATGTACTGCTTGTAAATAATTTCTTCTTTCCCCATGTCGATCGAAGCGTTGAACTGAGGGAAAACTTTCAGGGCCGATGCGACAACCTTGAGTGCGATGGCAGTCACGGTCATCTTGCCGCCGGCTTCTTCCGCGCGAGGCGCGAATTTGGCACGTAGTTGTTCAAGCTCGGTGATGTCGGAGCGATCTTGTTGCGTGACGTGGGGGATGGTGTTCCACGCCTGACGCAAATGCTCGGCCGTCTTGCGCCTCACTCCGCGCATGGAGACGCGCTCGATCTTGCCCCACTTGGAGAAATCGGGGAGTTCGGGCTCGACGAAGGCAGCCCCGGGAGCCTGCGCAGCGGCGGCCGCTGCAGCCAGCATGTTCTTGGCGTGCAGCTTGACGTCGTCATCGCTGATGCGGCCACCCGGCCCGCTGCCTTGAACGCTGTGGATGTCCACTCCGATTTCCCGCGCCAGACGTCGCACACTCGGAGCGGCGGGAACCGGATCGCGGTGCTCGGTGCCCGCCACCTTGCCCAGTTGCACGGGCATGGTGAATGACGGCGGCGTCGTGAAAGGCTGGTCGGGAGGGAGCGCCTGTTCTTCGGTCTTGCCTTCGGCCTGCATGGCCATTTGAAAAGAAAGGCGAGCGGCCTGCTGTCCCGAAACGTGTTCCACTGGTTCGTGCTTCTTCGGAGACTCCGCCGGGGCGACGGCGCCGCCTTCCAGCGTGAAGATAACTTGCCCGACTTTTATCTTCTCGCCCTCTTTGACTCTTACCTCACGCACCACGCCGCTAACGTTGGATGGAACTTCAACGACAGCCTTGTCGGTCTCCAGTTCCATGATGGGCTGGCCTTCGGAGACGCGTGTGCCCGGCGCGATCATGAGGCGCACCAGGTCTCCAGAGTCGATGTTCTCGCCCAGTTCCGGAAGTTTGAACTCGCCTGGGCCGGAAGCTGGTTGCGGCGAAGATGCCCGCCTTTCCGCCCTGGGCGCAATCTCCGGAGTGGGTTTGGATGGAGCTACCGGTACAGCCTTCGGTTGCGGTGGGGCGACATCTGGCTTCTGCGCGACCACGGAACCAGCACCGTTCTCCACGGTGAAGATAACCTGCCCGACGCGGAGTTTGTCGCCTTCTTTGACGCGTACTTCGCCCACCGTACCACTGATCGATGACGGCACTTCGATCACGGCCTTGTCGGTTTCGAGTTCCATGACCGCCTGACCTTCGGCAATGCTCGTGCCGGGGCTGATCATCAGGCGCACCAGATCGCCGCTATCGATGTTCTCGCCGAGTTCAGGCAGTTTGAATTCCGTTGCCATTCTTTCTCTTTCTTCCTTAGCTGATCGCCGGGTTCGATTTTTCTGGGTTGATGCCGAGATCGCGAATGGCTTTCTCGAGCACTTCGGGCTCAACCTGCTTCTCGCGGGCCAGCGCCGTCAGGGACGCCAGCACGATGTGTTTTGCGTCGACTTCGAAAAAGTCGCGGAGTGCGACGCGGCTCTCACTGCGTCCGAAGCCGTCCGTGCCGAGGGAGAGCAGTTTCCCCGGCACCCATTGCGCAATGCTCTCCGGCAGCACCTTCATGTAATCCGAAGCCGCAATGAACGGTCCAGGCGCGCCCTGCAGAGCCTGCGTGACGTAAGGGACTTTTGGCGTCTCTTTGGGGTGCAGCATGTTCCAGCGCACGCAGTCGTTAGCATTGCGATAGAGCTCCTTGTAGCTCGTCACGCTCCAGACGTCTGCTGCCACGCCGTAATTCTTTTCGAGAATCTCCTGCGCCTTCAGCACTTCATACATGATGGTGCCGCTGCCGAAAATCTGTGCACGCAGTTTTGCATCTTTGTTGTCGGAAGCGCGGTACCGGTACAAGCCTTTCAGGATGCCCTCGCGAATGCCCGGTTGGCTGGACATTTCGGGCATGGGAAGCGGCTCATTTGTGACCGTCAAGTAATAGAAAATGGATTCGCCATCGACGTACATGCGCTTGATGCCGTCCTGAATGATGATGGCGATCTCATACGCGAATGCGGGATCGTAGGCCATAAGGTTCGGAACCGACAGCGCAAGCACGTGGCTGTGACCGTCCTGATGCTGCAAGCCTTCGCCTGCCAGGGTCGTCCGACCAGCCGTGCCGCCGACCAGGAACCCGCGACAGCGCATGTCGGCCGCCGCCCAGATCAGATCGCCGATCCTCTGGAATCCGAACATCGAGTAATAGATGAAGAACGGAATCGTGTTGATGCCGTGGTTGGCATAAGCTGTGCCCGCCGAGATGAACGAACACATCGAGCCCGCTTCCGTGATGCCCTCTTCAAGAATCTGTCCGTTCTTCGCCTCCTTGTAATAGAGCAGGGTGGCCATATCAACTGGTTCGTAAAGCTGGCCAACGCTGGAGTAAATGCCAACTTGCCGGAACAGCGCCTCCATGCCGAAGGTGCGGGCTTCGTCGGGAATGATCGGCACGATCAGCTTGCCGATTTCGGGATCGCGCAGCAGCTTCGAGAGCATGCGAACGAAGACCATGGTCGTTGAAGCTTCGCGACCCTCGGTGCCCTTGTAAAACTCCTCGAAGTGCGATTCGGGAACGGACTTCAGCGCGGTGCTGCGGTTCTTGCGGACCGGCATGTATCCGCCCAGCTGCTTGCGGCGTTCCTGCATGTACTTGATTTCCGCGCTGTCATCGGCCGGACGATAAAAGGGTGCGTTGTGCAATTCGCCGTCGGGGATCGGAATGCCGAAGCGCGAGCGGAAGATCGACAATTCGTCGTCATTCAGCTTCTTTTGCTGGTGGGTGATGTTCTTGCCTTCGCCCGCCTCACCGAGCCCGTAGCCCTTGATTGTTTTCGCGAGGATGATCGTCGGCGCCCCGGTGTGCTCGACTGCCGCTTTGTATGCGGCATGTACTTTGATCGGATCGTGTCCGCCCAGCCGCATGCGGGCGAGTTGCTCGTCGGATAAATGCTCAACCATTTTCAACAAGCGCGGATCGGTGCCGAAAAAGTTCTGCCGGAAGTAAGCGCCGCTCTCGACAAAATATTTCTGATACTGGCCATCGGTGATCTCTCCCATGCGCTTGACGAGGAGACCGTCGCGATCGTTCTGGATGAGCGAATCCCAGTCGCCGCCCCAGATGCACTTGATCACGTTCCATCCCGCGCCGCGAAAGATGGCCTCGAGTTCCTGAATGATCTTGCCGTTGCCGCGGACGGGGCCGTCCAGCCGCTGCAGGTTGCAGTTCACGACGAAGATCAGATTGTCGAGTCGCTCGCGCGATGCGAGCGTGATGGAGCCGAGCGATTCGGGCTCGTCCATCTCGCCGTCACCCAGAAACGCCCAAACCCTGCCGCCGGTCGAAGTCTTCAGCCCGCGGTTCTCGAGATACCTGATAAAGCGCGCATGATAAATCGCCTGAATAGGGCCCAGGCCCATCGAGACTGTCGGAAACTCCCAGAAATCGGGCATCAGCCACGGGTGCGGGTACGAAGAGAGCCCTCCGCCCGGGTTCAGCTCGCGGCGGAAATTCTGGAGCTTCTGTTTTGGAATGCGGCCCTCGAGGTATGCACGAGCGTAGATGCCGGGCGCGGCGTGTCCCTGGAAATAGACGATGTCGCGATCCCCGCTCTCATTGGACGCTTTAAAAAAATGATTGAACGCCACTTCGTAGAGCGTCGCCGCCGAGGCGAACGTAGAGATGTGCCCGCCGATGCCTTCCTGAATCTTGTTGGCGCGAACGACCATCGCCAGCGCATTCCACCGCACCAGGCTCTTGATCCGGCGCTCCATCTCCTGGCTGCCAGGAAAGGGCGGCTGCTGGCTGGAAGAAATCGTGTTCTGATAGGGCGTCGTCGCGGTAAACGGCAGATTGATGCCGCCGGCCCGGCGCGCATGTAGCGCCAGTTGCTGGAGCAGCCGGCCCGCCCGCTCGGCGCCACCTTTGGAGAGCACGTAGTCAAGCGAATCCAGCCACTCGCGCGTTTCTACAACTTCCAGCCCGTTCGTCGGTTGCGTTTGTTGCGTCTGCTGCGTCTCAGCCACACTGACCTCACGCTTGAAAGCAATGGAATCTTCCATGATAAGCAATCGTCAGGAATTTTGCTGGAGATGAGGAGCTGGTGTCAGGTGTCAGTTCTTAGGTTTCAGGAAAACAAAGAAAGAGTTGGAAGGAGAACAAACCGGTTCTTCGAAAGGGAAGTGTCTTTCCTGAGACCTAAAACCTGAGACTAAGACCTGACACCCGAGACCTGCTTTTCTATTCCAGCGTCACCGACTTCACCAGATTCCGAGGATGGTCCACGTCCAACCCCCGCTTAGCCGCAATGTAGTACGCCAACAGCTGCAACGGAACAATCTCCAGAATCGGGGACAATAGCTCGGGAGCCTTGGGAATAAACAAGGTGTGATTTGCCAGCTGCGGGATTTTCGTGTCTCCGTCCGTTGCTAGCGCGATCACCGTTCCGCCCTGCTTCTTGAACCCCTCCATGTTGTTGACATTCTTCTCGTAACGCAGGACCGATCCGGCATCATCGGGATCGCAGGTCGCGATCATCACCAGCGGCAGGCGGTAGTCGATCAGTGCATTCGGTCCATGCTTGGCTTCGCCGGTGGGATAGCCTTCGGCGTGAATATACGAGATCTCTTTCAGCTTAAGTGCGCCGTCCATGGCGATCGGGTAATGAATGGCGCGCCCGAGAAACATGAAGTCTTCGACCCGGTGATAGCGCTCCGCCAACTGTTCGCATTGGTCGGCGGATGCCAGAATCGTCTCGATCTTCCCCGGCAATGCGAGCAGTTCGCCGATGTAGCGCTTGGCAACCGCCTGCGAGACTTTCTCTTTCACCTGTCCCAGGTACAACGCAAACATGAAGAGGCATGCGATCTGCGCTGTGAACGCTTTGGTCGAGGCGATGCTGATTTCGGGCCCAGCGTGCGTATAGATGACGCCGTCGGCCTCCCGTGCAATGGTCGACCCCACAACGTTCGAGATGGCGATGGTGCGCGAGCCCCTCTGCTTGGCCTCGCGCAGAGCACCCGTGGTATCTGCGGTTTCGCCCGACTGTGTAATAAAGATGCTGAGCTCGCATGGACCGATCGCCGGATTGCGATTTTCGAACTCGCTTGCATAGTCGACATCAACGTGGACACCGGCGAGCTCCTGGGCCATGAATTGACCCGCTATGCCGGCATGTCGGCTGGTCCCGGAAGCGATGATGTTGATGCTGCGAACGGCACGCAGTTCTTCGCGCGGGATCTGCACTTCTTCAAGACGCACCAGCCCCTGCTCAAGAGAGACGCGCGGCTCAATCGTCCGCCGCAAGCCGTCCGGCTGTTCGAAAATTTCGCGAATCAGGTGATGCGGAAACTGGCGTTTCTCAACCATCGCTCTCCTTTTATTATGCCGAACATTGCAGGCCGCCCACAAAAGTGCGCAGCACTTCGCCCGCGGAATTCAAGACAACAAAGTCGGCGTCGGCTCCGGCGGCAAGAAAGCCCTTGTTCGCGAACCCCGCGATCCGCGCCGGATTCCGGCTGGCGGCGGCCACCGCGTGAGATAGACTCCACCCGGCGAAACGCGACAGGTTACGGACCGCCCTGTCCATCGTCAAGACACTGCCCGCGAGCCTGCCATCCGCCATGCATCTTCCGTCCTTGACTTCGACTTCAAGTGATCCCAGGTGATAGCGACCGTCCGGCATGCCCGTCGCCGCAGTCGCGTCGGTGATGAGCACAGTTTGCTCCAAGCCTTTGGCATGGGCGAAAAGTTTGACGATAGCGGGATCGAGATGCACGCCGTCTGCGATGATGTCGGCGCTCAGGCGACTGTCCGTGAGCACAGCCCCCAGAATACCCGGGTCGCGATGATCCAGCGGGCGCATAGCGTTGAAAGTATGAGTGGCGTGCCGTGCTCCGGCAGCAACGCCGCGCTCGGCAGCGTCGAAATCCGCGTCGGAATGGCCCAGGCTAACGCAAACACCGCGCCGCGCCGCCTCGACGATGACCTCTGCTGCACCTTCCAATTCCGGAGCAATCGTCATCATCCGGACATGCCCTCGCGTCGCCTGCCAAAAGCGCTCGAAAGTCTCTACCCTCGGCGGAAGCAAATGCGCTGCGGGATGCACTCCCTTGCGAGTGTGGCTAATGAAAGGTCCTTCCAGGTGAATGCCCAGCGGGCACGCCCGGCGCTCCGCAGTCTTGTCAGCGTGCGTTCGAACTGTCGCCCAGATCGAGGGTTTGAGTCCCAGCGGGAACCGGCCGCGCCTGCTGGACGGTGATTTCGACGATCTTCCCCTCGGCGACGAGCACCAGCGGATGCTCGACAGTCGCCGTTGGCGTCATCAACTTTGTCGCGGTGAAAGCCAGCATATAAACGTTTTAATAAGGACGAACTGCCACTTGGACAAAAATTGTATCAGTCTTTCCGGCAGGGCAGACTTGACAACGAGGTGTCGGACGAAGAGTGTTGACGGTCGACCAGTCGGGAGGCCTGGCCTGTGAACCTGACAAGCATTGATTGGATCATCATGCTCGTCTACTTCGCTTTTGTGCTGGGCATCGGATTCGTGCTCAAGCGCAGAGTGAAGACTAGCACCGATTTCTTCCTGGCAGGTCGTGCCATCCCGGCCTGGGTGTGCGGCCTGGCTTTTATCTCCGCCAACCTGGGGGCGCAGGAAGTGATCGGAATGGCGGCTTCGGGCGCGAAGTATGGCATCTCGACCAGCCACTTCTACTGGATCGGCGCGATTCCGGCCATGGTGTTCGTCGGCATTTTCATGATGCCGTTCTACTACGGATCGCGTGCCCGGTCGGTTCCTGAGTATCTCCGGTTACGCTTTGACGAAAAGACGCGCGGGCTGAATGCGATTTCCTTTGCCACCATGACCGTGTTCTCTTCCGGCATCTCGATGTATGCCATGGCCCGGTTGATCCAGACGCTGCACATTCTGGACGCGCCTTTCCAGCGGATGTCGATTCCTGCGCAATGGATCTTTCACGCCAGTATCATTTTTTCGGCGGGCATTGTCCTCGGTTACATCTTCCTCGGCGGACTCTCCAGCGCCATTTACAACGAGGTGCTTCAGTTCTTCCTGATCGTGGCTGGTTTTCTGCCCCTGGTATGGCTTGGTCTAAAGAATGTTGGAGGATGGCACGGCCTTACCCAGAAGTTGCCGGCAGGTTACACCCATTCCTGGGTCGGCATGGCAAGCCCGCATACTAACCGGCTGGGCGTGGAATGGTTCGGGCTGGTGATGGGGCTGGGGTTTGTCCTCTCGTTCGGATATTGGTGCACGGATTTTCTGGTAGTGCAGCGCGCTATGGCTGCCAACTCGATGAGCGCGGCACGTCGTACCCCGCTGATCGCTGCAATTCCCAAAATGTTCTTTCCATTCCTGGTGATTCTGCCGGGACTGATCGCTATTGCCCTCCCCAACAGCGCGCCGCAGACTTCGGGGGCTTCCGCTTCCATTGCGCAACCTGCGGAATCCCGCGGTGCCGGGATTATTCCTCCGAAGATGGATGCCAACACGGGTTTGCCCAGGGTCGACAAGGACGGCAATGTCGTTCTCGACTATGACCTCGCCATTCCCAATATGTTGCTGCACTACTTCCCGACCGGAATTCTCGGCCTGGGACTTACCGCGCTGCTGGCCAGTTTCATGTCGGGCATGGCGGGGAACGTGACTGCCTTCAACACCGTCTGGACCTACGATATCTACCAGTCTTACATCCGGCCGAACGCCAGCGACGCGCATTACCTCATGATGGGGCGGCTGGCAACGGTCTTTGGGATCGCGCTTTCGGTGGTTGCAGCCTACGCGGCGACGCGTTTCAACAACATCATGGACATGCTGCAACTGGTCTTCGCCTTCGTGAACGCGCCGTTGTTCGCGACTTTCCTGCTTGGCATGTTCTGGAAACGCGCCACCGGCCACGGCGCATTCCTGGGATTGATCTCGGGCACAACCGCCGCGGCACTGCATCACGGTCTTACGCTGCCCGCGGGCGCCGTCGCAGGAATTAAAGGCGGATGGCTGGGAGCGGTGGTGCACCAATATCCCAGCGAGATGGCGCAGAATTTCTGGACCGCGATCTGGGCATGGTCTACGTGTTTTGTCGTGACCATTCTCATTAGCCTTCTGACCAAGCCCCGCGAGGAAAGGGAACTGGTCGGACTCGTTTATTCGCTAACCGGCCGGCCAAGCGAAGAATATTTGCGATGGTATCAGCGCCCGGTAGTTCTCGGAGCGATTGTTATTGCAACGAGCGTCTTCCTGAACCTGGTCTTCTGGTAGAAGGAGCGTCGAATGGGTCTCGATATTCGCTTGCCGATTGGCGGTTTATTCATTGCGATTGGACTGCTGCTAACGCTTTACGGCATTTTTGGAGATAGCAGCATCTACCAGCGCTCGCTCGGGATTAACGTGAACCTGGGCTGGGGTGTAGTCCTGTTGGCTTTCGGTTTGATCATGGCTGCCCTCGCCCGGTGGGGAAAACCGGGGAAGGCGAGTGAGGATGCAGCAAGGCCGGCGCCGTCTCCACTTTCGGGCAAACGGCACTAATTAAGAAGACATTCATTCAGAAGACGAAGAGTATGGAAGTGAAGATCGCAGACGAAACCATCGCCGCGAAGTTGCAGAACGGGTTTCGCGAGCGCTACGGTATGAGAGCTCGTGTGTTTCGGGCGCCGGGACGCGTCAATTTGATCGGCGAACATACCGACTACAACGACGGCCTCGTTATGCCGGTCGCGATCGAACTCAATGTTTGGATTGCCATCTCTCCGCGTGATGACCGGAAGCTGGTTGTGTACTCCGAAAACTTTTCTGAGAGCGCTGAGATCGACCTGGACGATCGCGATCCGCGGCCCAGGAACCAGTGGATTGACTACGTGCAGGGCGTCGCCATAATGATCGAGAAAGCCCGCCATTCGCTGCGGGGCGCCAACCTGCTGATCTCCGGCGAAGTCTCAATCGGTTCCGGGCTCAGCTCATCGGCAGCCATCGAGGTTGCCGCTGGCATTGCCCTGCTTGAAAACTCGGGGGTGCCCGTCGATCGGGTCGAACTCGCCAAATTCTGCCGCCGTGCCGAGAACGAATTCGTCGGTGCGCGCGTCGGGATCATGGACCCGTTCATTTCCTGCTGTGGGCACGCCGGGCACGCGCTGATGCTCGATTGCCGGTCGCTGGACTATCGCTTGCTGCCGATTCCCGCCGACGTAAGCCTGGTAATCTGCAACACCATGGTGAAGCATGAGCTGGCGAGCGGCGAGTACAACACACGTTGGGCGGAATGCGAAGAAGGAGTGCGAAGGTTGTCCCTTAGGATGCCCCACGTACGTGCATTGCGGGATGTCCGTGTCGAGGACCTGGATCGTTACTGCAGCGATCTGCCGCAAACCATTTACCAGCGATGTCGTCACGTCGTTACCGAAAATGCTCGGGTATGTGACGCTGCCGCCGCGCTCGAGAAAGCAGATCTGGCCACACTTGGACGGCTCATGGCCGAATCCCACATCAGCCTGAAAAACGACTATGAGGTGAGCTGTCCGGAGCTGGATCTCATGGTTGAACTCGCGGGGCAAGTTGGCGGAGTGTACGGCGCTCGTATGACCGGCGGGGGCTTTGGAGGATCGACCGTCAACCTGGTGGACAAGCGAGCCGTCGCGGAGTTCCAGCGAAGTGTGGCCAGCAAGTATGAGAAGGCCACCGGCCTCTCTCCTCAGATTCTCGTTTCCGCTGCGGCCGAAGGCGCGGGTGAGGTGAGACTATGACGTTCGATCGGGTCCAAGGGTTCCAATACGGCGGATGATTTTTATCTCTCGAGAAATGAACAGCAGGTGACATGGCGTTTGAGCTGAAGGAACATCCCCATCGGCGCTTTAACCCGCTCACCCGGCAATGGATTCTGGTGTCGCCGCACCGCAACCAGCGTCCCTGGCTCGGACAGGTGGAAAAAGTCGCGGGCGAAATCCAGCCGGCCTATGATCCGGCGTGCTACATGTGCCCTCGGAACAAGCGCGCTGCAGGCGCTCATAACCCAGACTATAAGACGACATTTGTATTCGACAATGACTATCCGGCGTTGCTTCCTGACACTCCTGAGGGCCAGCTTGATGTGAACAGCCTGCTCGTGGCCAGAAGCGAGTCTGGCATCTGGCGGGTGGTCTGCTTTTCTCCGCGCCACGACCTAACCATCGCGCGTATGTCTCTTGAAGAGCTACGCCCGGTAATGGATCTGTGGGCTGAACAGTCGCGGGATCTGGGGTCGCTGCAATTCGTCAACTATGTTCAGGTCTTCGAGAATCGCGGCGCCATGATGGGCGCCAGCAATTCCCATCCGCACTGTCAGATCTGGGCCAGCGCCAGCGTGCCCGACGAGCCTGCCAAGGAACAGTTGGCGCAGCAGGAGTACCAGACGACGCGGCATTCGTGCCTGCTTTGCGACTACCTGACGCTTGAAAGAGAGCGCGGCGAAAGAATCGTGCGCGAAAACCAGCACTTCACCGTTCTGGTACCTTTCTGGGCGGTCTGGCCTTTTGAAACTCTGGTCGTTGCGCGTGAACACATTGGCTCTCTAACTGAACTTCGGGGAGAACAAAGAGATGGGCTGGCGGACGCGCTGAAACGTCTGACCACTCGCTACGACCAGCTCTTCCAGATTTCGTTCCCCTATTCCATGGGATTTCACCAAAGCCCGAGTGACGGCCAGTCCCACACGGAGTGGCATTTGCACGCGCATTTTTATCCTCCGCTGTTGCGTTCGGCAATGGTTCGCAAGTTTATGGTCGGTTATGAGATGTTAGGAACTCCGCAACGGGATATCACAGCCGAGAACGCCGCCGCAAGTCTCCGCGAGATGAAGGAAACGGCATGATGGCGAACACGGCTTATCCCCGCGTGCCTGAAGGAGACTTTATGAAATACGCAGGTTTGGCTTTTGCAGTCGTTGTGGTGGCCTCGCTTTTTCCCCGGACAGGCCTCGCATCTCCTCCAACCGGCAAACCGGGCGTGAAAAAGGAGTCTTTCGGGACGCTGCCCGACGGTACGCCGGTTGACCTCTACACCATGACGAACGTGCATGGGATGGAAATCCGCGTCACGAACTACGGTGGAATCGTCGTCTCGCTGCGCGTGCCGGACAAGAAAGGCAATCTCGACGACATCGCCCTCGGCTTCGACGATCTCAAGGGTTATCTCGCGAACACTCCCTATTTCGGCTCCATCATTGGACGGTATGGGAACCGCATTGCGAATGGGAAATTCACGCTCGACGGAAAGGAATATACGCTGGCCCGGAACAACGGCCCGAATTCAATCCATGGAGGGCTGAAGGGATTTAACAAAGTAGTGTGGCAAGCCGAGCCCTTCGAAGGCCCGGCGGGAGTCGGAATCATTTTGACCTATACCAGCAAGGATGGCGAAGAAGGTTATCCCGGAAATCTGAAGACAAAAGTCGCCTACACTCTTACGGACAAAAATGAATGGATCATCGATTATGAGGCCGTTACGGACAAAGCGACTCCTGTCAATCTGACCGAGCATACCTATTTCAACCTGGCGGGCGAGGGAAAGGGCGATGTTCTCGGGCACATCCTGCAATTGAACGCCAGCCGCTTCACACCGGTAGATCAGAACCTGATTCCTACAGGAGAGCTTCGACCGGTCAAAGGCACGCCCTTGGATTTCACCCAGCCGACAGCAATCGGCGTCCGTATCGACGCGGACAATGAACAACTACGTCTTGGCCGCGGCTACGATCACAATTTCGTAATTGACCGAAAAGGCAGCGACCCAGTGTTAGTAGCGCGTGTAAAAGAACCAGCCAGCGGGCGAATATTAGAGGTTTATACCACCGAACCTGGACTACAGCTGTATACGGGAAACTTCCTCGATGGCACAATCACAGGGAAGCAGGGCCATGTCTACAAACAGCGTTATGGCTTCTGCATGGAGACTCAGCATTTCCCCGACTCGCCGAACCATCCTGACTTCCCCACGACGATTCTGCGCCCGGGCCAGACGTACCACTCGCGGACGATCTACAAAATGTCCGCCGAATAGCGGCCCTTGCAGGCTCCGCGCTGTCACTTCGGCGTCTTGCGTAGATTCTCGAGTGCCCGAGAACGGTCGGAAGCGGTGCAGTGTAGTAAAATCTAAAAGCCAACCATCAGTCGGGGAGTGGCTCAGCCTGGTAGAGCACCTGGTTCGGGACCAGGGGGTCGGAGGTTCAAATCCTCTCTCCCCGACCAATCTTCTTCAAGGTTCATTGACTCTCGCGGCCTTGTATCGGGTGCATCTTTACGACGAACTCTCCTCGTTCGACAGCCAGTGCTGCCAAATACCCCTCCATCATGTCGGGTCCCAACACCACCAGCGACCACCCATCGACGACAAAGTTGTCCATCATGCCGGTCCGGGCGGCCGGATTGTTAAGTACCACAGAGACATCCAATCCTCTTGGATCGAGCGAAAGACCTTTTCCGAGCGCTTTCGCGTAGGCCTCTTTGCAGGTCCAGCAACGCAAGAACGCAAGATGCCTGAGATCAGGGGGAACAGCTCGTAATCTTTCATTCTCCGCTACCGAGAAAAAGCGCTGTGCGAGGTCGTCAACCTCAAGGTCGAGACGGATGCGCTCGATGTCGACTCCGATTTCGCGTCCTTTCGTGCAGGCAATCAGAGTTCGTTCTCGCGAGTGGCTTGCGTTGAAACGAAGGTTGGTATTCGGTGATGAAAGCTTCGGCTTTCCGTATTCGGAATATTCGAATGCCA
>WNFF01011187.1_pt1 | contig 16744 bp, 15 predicted proteins | sample 5400441 | NCBI WGS metagenome assembly WNFF01 (sample SAMN13153345, study PRJNA577476) | soil metagenome | isolation source: 120 cm saprolite under Douglas fir tree site 2 hole 3 replicate 1 | place: USA:California | collected 2015-04-18 | reverse complement strand
AAGTTCTGACGGCCGGCAAACGCGTTGCAACCGCTGAGGGCCGCGTGCTCGATGCAAATGGAACACTCTACGCCCACGGGACCACGACGTGTTTGATATTCCCAGTCTGACCTGAATAATACTTACCACTGATTCTCACTGATGACACTGATCTGAAGGCTACCGCGGATTTTCGCGGATGATCGCGGATTGAAACAAACTGACTCTTGGTGATCCGCGAGCATCGGCGCAAGTCCGCGGTAGGCATTCTTCCGTTTCACATCAGTGTCATCTGTGAAAATCAGTGGTAGGAATTTTTAGTAGATCGCGCGTTTCCGGTCTGCCTGTTTGCTATCGAGCGAAAACCGTGGCTCCGGCGGAGCATTGTGCAACAGCCGTGCGCTAACGTATTCACCGACCGCCGGACCATGTTTGAAGCCGTGGCCTGAGCCTCCGCCAACCAGCCAGACGTTTTCTGCTTCGGGATGGCGATCAATCAGAAAGTCTCCGTTCCATGTGTTTTCGTATTGGCAGACACGGGTCTCGATGACGGGTGCGTTTTGCAAAGCAGGAATATGCTGCTTCAGGTACGCGCGAAGCCGTTCGATGGACGTTTGACCCACCACGCGGTCTGAGCTGTCCGGATCAAACTCCGGCCCGTGGCGGTCAAAGGCAATCTTGAATCCGCGCTCTTCAATGTTGGGCAGCGCATAAGGACGGTCAGGGTGCGTGTGGTGCAGCCATGCCGGCATCTGCGGAGAGCGGAAGTTGTTATCGCCGGCAGGCGTCCCCAGGAAAAATACTTCCTGGCGTGTAGGAAAAATCCGATCGCCTACGATGCTTGGAAATAGTTTGGGCAACCACGGGCCACAGGCAAAAACAAACTGTCCGGCGGAAACACGCTCTCCGTTGGCAATCTGAACCTCGCGGAGTTTGCCCCTGGTTTTGGGAGGAAGCGCGACGCCGGAGAGATAGTATGCCCCGTGGCTCACGGTGTCCCGCATCAACTCCTGCACCGCGCGCCTGGCCATGAGTACGCCGCTTTCGTGCTCGAAGATCGCGGAGCTTACGTCCTCAAAAATCATTTGCGGCCAGCGCTTCCGGATGTCGGACGCGGCCAGCTTCTCGTGCTTCACGTCCGCGCGCGATAGCACGTCGAACATGCCCGCGGTGTAGGGATCGGAATCGCTACTGAGCCAGAGCACTCCAGTCCGCCGAAAGAGATCAACGCCAATTCGAGCGAAGAACTCGCGCCACAGTAGAAGCGACCGGCCGGACCAGCGGGTGTAAAGCTCGTCGGGTCCATAGCCCATGCGAATGATTCGCGTCTCTCCGGACGAACTCGCGCGGCCATTCGCCGGACCGTAGGCGTCAATCAACGTGACCGATGCGCCGCTCTGCCGCAGAAAATGCGCGGTCCATGCGCCAAACACGCCTGCGCCAATCACGGCGATGTCGCACGTCTTTGTTGCTGTCATGAATGGACTATTGTGCCTGAAGTTTCAGCTTGATTGAAGATCAGCAGTGCGGTGACTAGGTCTTCCAGTGCACAGCCAACGCTCTTGAAGAGTGTGATGTCAGTCTGCGCCTGTCTACCGGGCCGCTTACCGCTGGCAATCTCATGCAAGTCGGCGACGATGTGCTCGCGGGTGATCACGTTATTCTTCACCGGAATGAGCAGGTCACCGGCTTCGGCCAGGCAGCCATCGTAGGTGTCCACGACGACACGAGAGCGCCGCACGGTCTCATCATCCACTTCGCGCGTATGCGGCTGAAACGCGCCGACCAGATTCAAGTGAGTGCCGGGACGCAGCAGCCGGCCATCAAACAACGGCGTACTGGAATTTGTGCAGGTACACAGCACGTCTGACTCTCTGGCGCAGGTGTCCGCATCTACGGCTTCCAGCTCGATGGCATGTTCCATCTTCATTCTGGCGCGAAAAGTGTTCAGGTCTGACCGGCCCGAGCCACAAACCAGAAAACGACGGAAGTTTCGCACGTGGCGCAGCACGTCGAGGTGCGCAATGGCCTGCTTGCCGCTGCCAAAGACGCCGAGCGTCTCAACATCCGGCCGCGCGAGCAGGTCTGTTGCCAGGGCTGAAGTCGCAGCCGTGCGAAGCACGGTCAGATAGTTGGCTTCCATCAGCGCCAGCATGGCGCCGCTGGCGGGATCGAGCAATTGGTAAGCCGCCAGCACACCCGACTGTGGCGTCACTGTCACCGTCTTGATTCCGGCTGCTTGCAATGCAGTGTCATAAGCGGGCATGAGCAACAGAACGCCGCCGCCGAGAGCGAGCTGTGTACGGGCCGGCATGCGCAGCGTGACTGCATAGTCGCGCGTGAAAGCCTCACGCAATGCGTGAATCACGGCATCGGGCGCGGCCAACTGGCGGACTTGATCTTCGGAAAAGTAGCGCATTGATCCTCGTGTATCTTACGCCAGCGCACGATGCGCTCCGATATGATGACAGTTTTTACTGATCACTTATTACCCACTCCGAATAAGGTGAGAGCCTGGAGCACTCGAGTTTTACCTGTTGCTTTCCCAATAGAGCTGTGGCATTCTCCTGTTGGTAACCCAAATGACTTGCCTGCGAGACGAAGCCGCGTGAAACACAAAAAGGATGTCCACCAGGGAACGCTGGCCCTCATGGTCCTGAAGACCCTCGATGTACAGGGACCGCTGCACGGGTATGGCATTGCCCGACGCATCGAGCAGATCAGCGGCGAAGTGCTTTCGGTCAATCAGGGCACGCTCTATCCCGTCATGTTGAGGCTAGAGCAGGAGGGCGCCATCGCATCGGAGTGGGGCCCGTCGGAAAACAACCGCCGAGCGCGCTTTTATCGGCTAACGCGAGCAGGGTGCAAATTACTGGAATCCGAAAAACGCGATTGGGACGAGACAGCGGCGATCATCGCACGCTTCTTTAAACTGAAAGCGCAGGACCTGGCATGAAAGCCCTGAACCGGTTATTCACACGCCTTCTCAACGTCACGACCATGCACCGCGGCGACAGGAAGCCCGCCGCCAGGCCCGCCTGAAGTTCGGGGCGGTGGAGACGGTTCGGGAAAACTACCACGCGGAGGAAGGCCTGCTGTTCCTGGAGAACCTGCTGCTCGACATTCGCTATGCGATTCGCGTGCTTTGGAAGTCGCCGGCGTTCACGGTCGTAGCGTTAGTCACGATGATGCTCGGGATTGGAGCAAACGTCGTCGCTTTCGGCGTGGTGAATGCGGTCTTGCTGCACCCGCTGGATGTGAGCGATCCAGAGAATCTGTATCAGATTCGCCATAAGGCCTGGATGAGCGGACGGCTACTGACGACGTCATATCCCGCGTTCGAGGATTTCCGGCAGCGCAATACCACCTTCACCGGGATGGCAGCGTTCTATGGATATTCGAATGCGGCACTGAGCTCGAGTAGGAACACGGCAATAAAGGTCTCCGGTTATGAGGTCACCGGCAACTATTTCGATCTGCTGGGAGTGCAGCCGGAGTTAGGACGGTTCTTTCACCCGGCGGAGGAGCATGGTCCGAACTCCGTCCCGTGTGTGGTGTTGAGCAACGATCTGTGGCGAAGCGCGTTTCATGCCGATCGCGCTGTGGTGGGGACGACCGTGGAGCTCAACAAGCATCCGTTTACGGTGGTTGGCGTGGCGCCGGCACAGTTTCACGGAACCGAGAAGTTCAGATGGCCGGACTATTGGATTCCAACCGTCAACGAGGAACAGGTGGAAGGCTGGGATTACCTGCATAGCCGGACATCCTACGTCACGGTGATCGGCCGGCTTAAGACCGGCGTGACGCCGCAGCAGGCCACCGAGAATCTGAACGCGATTGCAGCCGAACTGGCGAAGGAATATCCCAGGACAGATACGGGAGTATCGCTACGGCTGATCCATCCCGGACTCTTCGGGGACGACGGTGATGTGATTCGCGGATTTCTTTACGGCGTCACCGTGCTGGCGTTGCTGGTGCTGGCAGCGGCATGCGCGAACCTGGCAAGTCTGTTCGCGGCGCGCACCGCGGACCGCAGCCGGGAACTGGCGCTTCGTGTGGCCTTGGGATCGAGTCGGTGGCGGCTGGCGCGGCAACTGCTGACCGAGGCGGTGATGGTTTCACTGATGGGCGGAGCAGCCGGGCTGGTGAGCGCGGACCTGGTGCTGGGCGCGTTGAACCGATGGGTCCCGCCGTTGGGCCATCTGGCAATAAGCGCGGATGCGCGTGTGTATCTGGCAGGTCTGACGTTGACACTGGCAAGCGCATTGCTGTTTGGAATGCTCCCCGCGCGGCAGGCGTGGCATAGCAGTCCATTGCACGCGATGAAGAACGGCCCGGCGGATTCATTACATCTGCGCCGCTTTGCTGTGCGAGACCTGTTGCTAGGTGCACAAATTGCAATCTGCACGCTCCTGGTAACGGCGTCGCTGGTGGCGGTGCGCGGCTTGGTTCGCACCCTGCACGCGCCGCTGGGCTTCCAGCCGCAGGGCGCGATACGGGCCGAGATGGATTTGAGCCAGGCGGGACAGGCAGGCGACGTGGCGGTCGAGAAAGAGAAAACGATGATTGAGGCGGTGCGGAGCATCCCTGGTGTAACAGCGGTGGGTACGGTGAGCCGCACGCCAATGACTGGCGGGATGCATGGAATTCCGGTTTTCCGGCCGGGGACAACGGAATTCAAGCTGAACAATTCTGTGCTGCCGCCGTACGTGTTTACGATGTCGCCCGGGTACCTGGAGGCTGCCGGAACTCGGCTGCTCAGCGGGCGGGACGTCTCATGGCATGACACCACCAAGACCCCGTATGTGGCGATCGTGAACGAGACCTTCGCGCGGAAGATGTGGGGCGAAACGCCCGCGATCGGCCAGCGATTCATTGTGAGAGACAATCTGACGGAAGTGGTGGGTGTGGCGGAAAACGGCAAGTATCACGACCTGGAAGAGTCGCCGCAGGCTGTAGTGTATTTGCCGTTATCGCAAAGCGAGGACAGCGAAGCGGTTTTCATAGTGCGGTCCCGGCTGGCGCCGAACGAGATGGCCGCGGCGCTCAAGCGCATGTTGAGCGGCATTGAGCCTAGTGTGCCAATATCACTCGAGAGCTGGTCCGATGCGCTGGAGTCTGAGCTGTTTCCGGCTCGGGCGGCGACAGTGGCTCTGGGCATCATGGGCCTGCTGGCGGCAATGCTCGCGGTGACGGGAATCTTCGGAATGGCTGCGTACAGTGTCAGCAAGCGGATGAAGGAGCTGGGCATCCGCGTGGCCTTGGGCGCGCGCAAACCGCAAGTGATGGGCGCGGCGGTAGGGCGACCCATGGTGCTGCTCGGCTTGGGATCGGCGATCGGGCTGCTGTTGGGCGTTTTCGCCGGCCGGTTGCTGGGGCAGATTGTGTATCAGGCGAATCCGCGGGATCCTATGGTCGTGGGCGGCGCGGTGCTGACGATGGCGCTGCTAGGCCTTGCAGCGTCCGCCATTCCAGCCCGGCGAGCGCTTGCCGTCGATCCATCCGAACTCCTGCGGAACGATTGAGGCAAGTGAATGGCAGGAAATTCTCAGTTGTGGCCGTGGCTATCATTCATCGACGCGCGTGCAGTGAGACGTGGCGTGCCACGTCTGTACGTCCACATCTTTCGCAGAATTACCCCCGCTCACGGCAGGCACAATCAGGATCTCAGTCCCATCGGGGACCGGCGTAGCAAGACCGCCGGTGAAGCGAGTGCATTCGTTTCCAACAAAGATATTGATGTGCTGGCGGACCTCACCCTGCTCATCCACAATGCGGTCTTGCAGTCCGGGATAGCGCTGCCACAGGGCGGAGAGCGCATCGCCGGTAGTTGCGGCGTGCTCCAGCGTCAGACAAGTCTTCCCATCGGCAAAGCCGGCCAGGTAGCTGGGTATGCGAAAGGTGATCGCCATCTCGAACTACTTCCTGCGCGCTGGTTTGCGAGACTTCACGGAGCGCTTGGGCACGGACTTCTTCTTCCCGGAAGATTTGCGCGCTGACCCAGCTCCATGGGCCACGACCGCCGCTTTCACGCAGACGATTGGTGGCAGACCTTCGGCAATGACCTGCCAGGATTTGCCTTCGTCGCTCGATCCATAGAGTTTGCCGCTCCGCGTGCCGAAGTAAATGCCGGCGGGATCAAGCGTGTCCGCGGACATGCAATCGCGCAGCACGGTCTCGAGCGCGTTTTTTTGCGGCAGCCCGCGGGTGAGCGGCTCCCAGGATGCGCCCGCGTTGCGCGTGCGATAGACGCGCAGCTTGCCCTCCGGCGTGCAGCGGTATTCGTCCGACTCAATGGGGACGATGTAAACCGTATCGGGATCGTGCGGGTGAGCAACCATGCAGAAGCCAAAGTCCGACGGCACTCCGTTCGCGATGTCAGTCCAGGAATCGCCACCATTGTCACTGCGGTAGAGTCCCCAATGGTTTTGCAGGAAGAGCCGCTTTGGCTTGGCTGGGTTCTGCACGATCTTGTGCACGCACTGTCCAAACTCGGGGTATTTGTCCGGCAGGAACTGCGCGCGCACTCCCTGGTTGCGTGCTTCCCACGTGGCGCCGCCATCGAGCGTACGATAAGCGCCGCCTGTGGACATGGCAACCATCATACGTTTCGGGTCCACGGGATCGGGCAGAATGGTGTGCAGGCACATTCCACCTCCGCCCGGTGTCCACTTCGCACGGTGCGGATGATTGAAGAGTCCTTCCACCAGCGACCAACTCGTGCCGGCATCGCGCGAAACGAAAAGTGAGGATGGCTCCACGCCGCAGTAAATCGTGTCGGGCTGCCCGGGAGGGTTGACGCAAATCTGCCAGATATTTTTAAGCGCCAGCCCGGAATTCTCGGGAAACTTGATGGAGTAGGTGGTCGGTTCCGTAATCGTTTTGCCGAAGTCGTCGGAGGATTGCAGTACCGTGCCCCAGCGAAAACTTTGCTGCGACCACCAGAGCCGCTGGCGTCCGTTGCGCGAATCGAAAGCAGCGGCGTAGACCGGCGCGCCGATCGAATATGGTCCGCCAACTTCCCAGCGCTTGCGCTTCGCATCAGAGCGCAGAACGAAGAGGCCTTTCATGGTCCCGGCAAGCAAGAGAACGTCACCGCGTTTTGCGGCGACATGATGAATGGAAGGCATATGAATCTCCGTGCATTAATGTGTCGGACAGAATATTGTAGACGGGGCGGTAACATGAGTTCTAGCGAATTGCCGCAACATTCGTCCGCTGTCCCCGGAGCAAACGAAATCCACCCGCGGTCGCGACCAGAAAGAGAAAAAGACCAATGCCCAGAGGGATGGACCAAGGCAGCCAGTTTGCCGCGTCTCGATCGATCATCGCCACAGTTGGATCCGCAGGGTCGTAGAGGACTGTGACATTCTCGCGGAAGGACCCGTTGGAGTTCGATCCCTTCCAATCCGTAAAGCGAAAGAACCTGTCTCCCACCCGGAACTCAACCGCCGGCAGAAACGTGCTCCAATTAGAGCCTTGGCTGTAAGACTGTGTGTAACTCACAGTCCTGCCCGGCGCACGCGCGCCGCTCCAGAGCAGATGGAGAGGCCGTTCTCCGATCTTGTAGCCGACTCCCAAAAAAATCAGCGCCGCAATTAGTTGAAGTAGAAACATGTAACGGGCGATGGTCTTCTTGTTCCTGATCAACCAGTCGACTATGAGTTGCGGGTCCGCCATCACTTGTCCCATCTTAACTATGCGCCTGAGCAGAACTGCAAGATTGCGGAAGAATGCAAGCCAAAAAAAGAGCGCGACTTTGCAGTCCGCGCTCTTTGTTTAACTTCTGGTTAAACAAAGGTCTACCTTGATAGCTTCAGCTGATCGCCTCTGGCTACCTGGTTTCCAATGTTGGGAGTCGAGCCGCTGTTACCAGCGAGGTTCGCGACGCTGGCGGGCGTGTCCGCGATAGTCATCGCGTCCACCACCGCCACGCTGACCGCGGTCTACCTTCGGTCTTGCTTCATTGACCGTCAGTGCGCGGCCGCCGGAGTCCTTTCCATTCAACGCCGTGATGGCTTTTTCAGCCTCACCGTCGTCGGGCATTTCAACGAATCCAAACCCACGGGAGCGCCCGGTATCGCGGTCGGTTACGATGGAAGCGCTCTCTACGTTACCGAATGGTTCAAACAGTGACCGAAGCTCCGCTTCCGTCATGCTAAAAGCGAAGTTGCCGACAAAGATCTTCTTCATTTTCTTTCCTTCTCAAATGCGAGTTTAGGCATGGATTGTTCTCAGGCAGAAATAGGCAGGCGGTTGAAGCAGCGTCGTGTCTATCCGATGCGTGGACACTCAAAAACTCAATTCCAATCATAGCAGATACACGGCAACTAAGCTTCCGCATAGTAAAAATGCGGGTCCGGCAGCCTGGGCCAGAGCCCCTGAAATCGCGGTCAGGAGCACTGATGGTGTTCCACGGAAGTTAGCCAAAAGCTCCAATCCGTCTGCAAATCGATAGCTCAAAGGACCAATAGCGCGAGGAAATCGCGCTCTATTGGGCATTCCTCTTGCCATGGCTAGGAGACTGGGGCGTCCTCAAGCTGGTTTCGTCAGCGTTTACTTTCTGGACTTTCGCGGCTGCCCAGCCGGTACTTCCTCAGAGCGTCCGCTTATGGTGAAGATCATCTTGCGATTGTGGACATCAGCATCCACAATCACGTGATCGCCATGATGGATTTCACCCTCAAGTATCTTGAGCGCCAAGGGGTCCTGGATCAGTCGCTGGATTGCACGCTTCAACGGGCGCGCACCATAGGCCCGATCATAGCCCTCAAGGAAGAGCAATTCCTTGGCCGGCTGTGTGAGTTCAATCGTGATCTTGCGATCGGCCAGCAATTTGCGCAGATCGTCCAGCCGCAACTCAACAATATGCGTGAGCTGCTCTTCTCCCAGCGGGCTGAAGACGATGATGTCGTCAACGCGGTTGAGGAACTCAGGACGGAAGTGCTGGCGCAGGGCTTCCATCACGTGCTCCGTGGCCTCGGCAAACGCTTCGGCCGAACTCACGCCTTCCGCCTGAAGGTAGCTGGCGCCGATGTTCGAGGTCATGATGATCACAGTGTTCTTGAAGTCCACGGTGCGGCCCTTGGAGTCGGTCAGACGGCCGTCGTCGAGAATTTGCAGCAGGATGTTAAATACGTCCGGATGCGCTTTTTCGATTTCGTCGAACAGAATCACGCTGTACGGACGGCGGCGTACCGCTTCGGTGAGCTGTCCACCCTCGTCGTAGCCGACGTATCCCGGAGGCGCGCCTATCAGCCGCGCCACTGCGTGCTTTTCCATGTACTCGGACATGTCAATCCGCACCATGGCGTGTTCATCGTCGAAGAGAAACTCCGCAAGGGCGCGCGCCAATTCAGTTTTTCCTACACCCGTGGGACCCAGGAAGATGAACGACCCAATGGGCTTGTTGGGATCGCCAAGTCCCGCACGGGAGCGCCGTATGGCATTCGCAACCCGCTCCAGTGCCTGGTCTTGTCCCACCACCCGCTGACGCAGCCGGTCTTCCATGCTGACCAGCTTCTTGACCTCGCCTTCCAGCATCTTAGAGACGGGAATTCGGGTCCATTTCGAGACAATCTTGGCTACGTCCTCTTCGTCTACTTCTTCTTTCAGCATGCGGGACTGGTGCTTGTCGGCTTCGGCGCTCAGCTTGGCCAGCTCCGTCTCTGCCTGGCGCAGTTCGCCATAACGGATCGCGGCCACGCGCTCGAGGTTCCCAGTGCGCTCCGCCTGCTGCTCTTCAATCTTCAACTGCTCGATACGCTCTTTGAGCTGGCGGATCTTGGTGATGAGCTCCTTCTCTTGTTTCCAGCGGACTTTCAGAGTGTTGGCCTGCTCGCGAATCTGCGCCAGCTCACGTTCAACCGCGGAAAGCCGCTCGCGCGAGTTGGGATCGTCTTCTTTCTTGAGCGCCTGGCGCTCGATTTCCAACTGCGTCGCTCGGCGCTCAAGTTGATCGATTTCCGTAGGCATGGAGTCGATCTGTATGCGCAAAGAAGCCGCCGCTTCGTCGATCAGGTCAATGGCCTTATCGGGCAGGAAGCGGTCGGTGATGTAGCGGTGCGAAAGCGTGGCCGCGGCCACGATCGCGGAATCCTTAATGCGCACGCCATGATGGACTTCATAACGCTCTTTCAGGCCGCGCAGAATGGAGATGGTGTCTTCAACCGTGGGTTCGCCCACAAACACGATCTGGAAGCGGCGCTCCAGCGCCGCGTCCTTTTCGATGTATTTGCGATATTCGTTCAGCGTGGTCGCGCCAATGGCACGAAGCTCACCGCGGGCCAGCGCCGGTTTCAGCATGTTGCTGGCGTCAATGGCTCCTTCCGCCGCGCCCGCGCCGGTCTTCAAACTCACCACGGTATTTCGCTCCGGCCAGCATAGAACCAAGGTCGAGCGCCACCACACGCTTGTTTTTGAGGAGCTCCGGCACATCGCCGGAGATGATGCGCTGGGCCAGACCTTCTACGATCGCTGTCTTACCGACTCCAGGCTCGCCGATCAATACAGGATTGTTCTTGGTCCTGCGCGAAAGCACTTGCACTACGCGGCGGATCTCTTCGTCACGGCCGATCACGGGATCAAGCTTGCCGCGGCGCGCCAGCTCCGTCAGGTCTTTGGCATAGCGCTCCAGCGCCTGGTATTTGCCTTCAGGATTCTGGTCGGTCACGCGCTGCGACCCGCGGACAGCAGTCAGCGCTTTGAGAATGGCGTCGTATTGCACGCCGGCAGCAGTGAGGATCTGGCGGGCTTCGTTGGCTTTGTCTTTGTCCTGCGCCATGGCCAGCAAGAGGTGCTCGGTAGAGACATATTCGTCCTTGAATTTGTCGGCTTCTTTGAATGCCTGGTCGAGGATGCGCTGCATGGAGTTGGAGAGCTGTGGCTGCGCGCTTCCGCCCGAGATTTTGGGCAGGCGATTGATGCGCTCCATGGCCTGCGTCTCCACACTGGCCGGATTCGCACCCAGCTTCGAGAGCACTGCGTTCACGATCCCTTCGCGGTCCTGCAACAGCGCTGCCAACAGGTGGACAGGCAGCAATTCAGGATTGCCGTTCTGCGCGGCGATTTCACCCGCCTGCTGAATCGCTTCCTGTGACTTGGTTGTGAGTTTGTCCCAACGAATTGCCATGTGCTTCTCTCCCTAGTTCATGCCCCGCAAGACGAAGGATTTGATGCTTTTCTGAAACCCCGAAGCGCAGCGAGGGGTCTATATCCCCGGGCAAAAATCGATTGGCCTGGAAAGTTCTGTTTCTTTGCGTCCCATAAAGCGTCTATGAAGGTATGGACCCCTCGCTACGCTTCGGGGTTTCAGAAAGAAGACGCCAGCCTATCGCACGCCGATATTGTCTCAAAGACAAAAGCGGAAGATGAAAACGCCATCTCCCGCTGGATAATTCTTGCCGGCCTTACTGTTGCAGGGTCTGCTGGCCGGCGCCGATCTTGATCTGCTTTGGCTTGGCTTCTGCGCGCTTGGCCAGCGTGATCTTCAGAATTCCTTTGTCGTAGCTGGCGGAGGTGTGGTCGCTGTCCACGGTGTTGGGCATCCGGAAGGTGCGGGTAAACGTGCCGAACCGGCGCTCAATACGGTGGAAGTTCTCCTCTTTCTCCTCTTTTTCGAACTTACGCTCGCCTTTCACGGTGAGCAGGTTGTTCTCCAGGCTGACTTGAAGGTCTTCCTCATTCACGCCCGGGATTTCCAGCTTGAGCACGAGGTTCTGCTCGTCTTCATAGATATCCACCGGCGGAACGAAGGTTCCCGCAGCCAGCTGCTCCTTGCCGCTAACGTCAGAAAAGCCCGCAAACAGGCTGTTCACGCGGTCCTGCAGGGTCACCAACTCGCGGAAGGGATCGTAACGGGTAATCAAAGTCATGGTTTGTTCCTCCAATGAAGTTTCTTAGTTTAATAGCCTTCAGTTGCTTTGATGCTTAACTTGCTTCAACAGAAGCATAAAATATTAGTGGTTTATTGTCAAGTAATATTATTTCATTTATTTTCATATGTTTACATCGATAATTTCGCTCGCAAAAGTTCTTTTGCGTCTTCTGTTCGCATGTTAGGCTGTAGCGGTTTATCCAAGGAGGGATTCGCATGAGAGAGTCGACAGGTCGTGCGCTGTTTTTGATTTCAGTGTTCGTGCTGTTCGCCTTTGGAAGTTCGCTGGCTGAATCCAAGGACGCAGCCGCGCTTCATGCAGCAGATCAGCAATGGGAAAAAGCGGTCGCGGCGAAAGACCTGGATCGGTCCGTCGCGGTCTGCGCCAGCAATGGCTCAATGCTGCCGCCCAATGCGCCGATCGCAACGGGACCCGCTGCCATCCGTAAGGTCTTCGAGAGTTTCTTCGCGCTACCCGGCTTCAAGCTGACGTGGAGTCCGGACGTCGCCGAGGCAGCAAAATCGGGCGATCTGGGCTACACACGCGGAACTTACCAGCTGAGCTACAACGATGCGTCAGGCCAGCCGGTCACCGACAAGGGCAAGTACGTCACCGTGTGGAAGAAGCAGGCTGATGGATCGTGGAAAGTGGCGGCGGACATTTTCAACTCAGATGGCGCGCCTGCGAAGTAAAGCAGTCGAACGAAATCAACGCACCGAAGCAATGACACACTTGAGGTAATGGGTTTCCGGAACACCCAGAAGAATCGGGTGGTCCTTGGCCTGTGCGCGGCTCTCCATTACTGTGATGTAGCGACGCGCGTCCTGTGCTGCCGCCGTGAGCATCTGCATGAACTCCGGCTCGTCCATGTGGAATGAGCACGAGCAGGTAACGAGTGTCCCGCCGGGACGCAGCATTTTGAGTGCGCGCAGATTCAGTTCCTTGTACCCCCGCAGAGCAGCGGGCAGATTGCGTTTGGTGCGGGCAAAGGCCGGTGGATCGAGGACGATGACGTCGTACTGGCGGCCGGCGTTCGCATAGTCCTTCAGCAGATCGAAGGCATTGGCTTCAATCCATTCAATCTCATTCTTGTGGACGGACGCGTTCAGCTTCTCGTTCTGCTCGGCGATTTCCAGCGCTTCGCGCGAGATATCGAGTGCCGTTACGTGCTCGCAGACGCGCGCCAGATGCAGGGCAAATCCACCTTGATATGTACAGACATCCAGTGCGGTCCCGCGAGCATACCCTGCCGCGGCTGCGTAATTTTCCCGTTGATCGAGGAATGCGCCGGTCTTTTGTCCGCTCAGGGCGTCATACTGGAAACGCACACCATTCATCGTGACAACGGTGGCGTTCTTGGCGCCGAGCAGCATTCCATTTTTCAGCGCCGGAAGACTCTCCAACTCGCGGATGCGTTCATCGGTCCGCTCAGCAATGTTCTCTGCATGCGCCAGTTCTTGTAGTGCCTTAAAGACTGTAGTTTTGCGCTCGGGCCGGTCCCACGCCTGCGTGAGGACTTGCAGCGTGTAGATGTCGTTGTAACGGTCAATGACGAGCCCAGGCAGCAAGTCGCCTTCGCTGAAGACGATCCGGCACGTGTCCGAATCCTTCACCACCATCTTCCGGTAGTCGAGAGCGGCTGCAATGCGTTCGCGGACCAACTGAAGAAACTGCTCCTCTGACTTAAGCTGGTCGCGTGTGAGCAAACGCAGTTTGATCTGCGAACTGCTGCTGTAAAGCGCGGTGCCCAGCCGCTCCTTGCGCGGATCGACCACGTAGGCCAATGAGCCGGGCTGTGCGCCGCTGTCACTGCTGGCGTCGGATGTGTAGACCCAAAGGTGTCCCGCGCGCAAACGTGCTGCCGCGCGAGCGCTGATTGTGACTTCCGGAAAAATTGGGTCTGGCATCAGAGAGCAAGATATAGGAACGGTTAAGGAGCGGGAGCGGATTCAGTCTCCGCGGGAGCTTCGGCTTCTTCGGTTGCGACCGATCGCGCTTTGGCCCTCTTCTTTGGATTCGGAGGCTCGGCCACCGGCTCATTCGCCGGATCGTAATAGAGCATGCGTCCGCAGGAACTGCAGGTAATGATTTGCTCGTTGGTGCGTATTTCTTCCCATGTTTGAGGACGCATCATCACAAAGCAGGCCATACATTTTTGTCCGCGCGCTTCCACCACGACTGATTTACGCTGCCGCAGCACGCGATCATAGTGTGCGAGGGCGCTGTCATTCACGCCGGAGCGCAACTGCGTTCGTTTTTCGCTGAATTCAGCCAGCAACTTTTCGTCGTCCGCGGTGCGGGTATGCGCCTCAGCTTTTTCTTTCTCGACTTCGGCGGCTTCGGTCTTCAAGTGTGCTTCCGCAGCCTTGAGCGCCTTCTCTTCACTTTCAAGCAGGATCATGAGCTCCAGGATCTTGTCTTCGCAGCCGCTGATTTCTTTCTCGGCGAACTGCACTTCGTGCATCAGGGCGCGATACTCGTCGTTGGTCTTGACGCTCGAGGACTGCTCCCGATACTTGACGATTTTCTGCTGGAAGCCCTGGATATCGGATTCGTGCTTCCGCCGGCTGGCTTCGTTGCTCTTGATCGCCGCCTTGGCTTTTTCGATTTCGGCCTTGTGTTCGGCCAGGCGCTCTTCAATCAGCGCGACGCGGCGGGGCAGCGCGGCCACTTCTTCCGTGAGGCGGGCAATTTCGTGGTCCACCTTTTCGAGTTCGATCAGCTTGGCGAGATCAGCATTCATGAAGGGCTATTTCAAGTTTAACACGCACTTAAGCCCATACAGGCGCGGTTTTCCTCCGTTTACTAGGTATTTCTACCGATTTGCCCCGTCCGGTGGCACCATTAGACTCGATTCACTATGACCGTGGAACTCGCACGTTTGCTGCTGGGACTGCTGATCGCAATATTTCACCGCCCGCTCGCCATCAAGGTGATGGAGCAAGAGCGCGTGCTCGATGGCTATTTCCGCAGACGCGGCATCAGACTGCCCGAGCCGCTCAGCGACAGCGGTGCGGGCAATCTCTATTTCGGGATTGGCATCTTCATCTGTCTGCTGGAGACAGCAAGGATCTGGTTGACCTACGGGAGCTGACAAAGTTCCATCACAGAATGAAAATGGCGTCGCAAAAGCGGCGCCGTTCTTTTTGTATCCACGTTAGTGTTTGTGTAATGAAGATCCGCCGGCTGCCGCAGGGGTGCCCTCGGCAGGCTGACCATTGTTGTAGTTGGGAAATGCGGGACGCTTCGCCACCGGCAGCGGATTCTTCTTGAGTGAATCCATCACCAGAGAGACCGCTTTCTCCAGCTGTGGATCACGGCCGGACATCCAGTCTTGCGGCGTCTGTTCCACCTCGTAATCCGGAGCCACGCCGTGGTTCTCTACGTCCCAATCTCCAGTGCGATTGTAGAAGGCCACGCGCGGAGCGGTAACGGAGCCGCCGTCCATCAACGCCGGGTAATCGTAGATGCCAACGAGTCCGCCCCAGGTACGAGTGCCGACCAGCGGTCCGAGTTTGGCGTCGCGGAAGTACCAGGGAAGCGCATCGCCGCCCGAACCGGCAAACATGTTGATGATCATCGCCTTGGGACCGAAGATCGCGCCCACTGGAGTGGTGAAATCCTGGCCTTCGCGGGTCATCCAGTAGTTTTGCAGCGGACGGCGCAGATAGTCGATCACATAGTCCGCCGCCGAACCACCGCCGTTGAAGCGCTCGTCGATCACCGCGCCTTCGCGCCCAACCTGGGCGAAAAAGTAGCGGTTGAACGAAGTGTAGCCGCCGAACCCGGTGTCAGGCAGATAGACGTAAGCAATACGCCGGCCGCTGAGTTGGTCGACTTTGCGCAGGTTGTCGGCAATCCATGCGCGGTTGCGCAGTGCAGTTTCAGATTCAATGGGAACGACCGTGACGTTGTGAGCGCCTTTGCCATCCGGGGTTGGTCCAACTTTGAGCACGGTTGATTTGTCGGCGGTCCCTTCGAACAGCTCGAATACTTCGTCGGCGCCGCTCAGTTCTCTGCCGTTGACGGCCAGCAGATAGTCACCCTCGCGCACGTTCACGCCGGGCTGGGTGAGCGGCGCGCGCAACTGCGGATTCCAGTTTTCCCCTTGATAGACGTGCGAGAAACGATAGCGGCCATCCGCAATGGAGTAGTCCGCGCCGAGCAACCCGACCTTGCCTTGTTCGGACGGCGGCTCGGCAGGCGTGCGGATGTACATGTGGCCTACCGTAATTTCGCCCAGCATGTCCGACAGCAGATAGCTGAATTCAGCGCGGCTGCCAATGCTCTCGAGGTAAGGTTCGTAGCGCTTCCTGGTGGCTTCCAGATTTAACCCGTGAAGCGCGGGATCGTAGAAGAAGTCGCGTTCAATCCGCCAGACCTCGTTGTACTCTTGTTTCCACTCACCGCGTGGGTCGATCAAGACCTCCATGCGCGCAAGGTTCAGCGGTGTTTCCGGCTTGCCGGCAGCGGGCGAGTCGCCACGGGCCGGCGCTACGGCGGAAGCGATATACCATTTCCTGGCTGCGCGGCGGCGGCCTTTGCTGTAAAGCATCTTCTTACCGTCGAAGGAAATGCTGAAAGTAGCCACGTTTTCCATCATCTTTTCCGGTTTGCGCGATGTCAGATCAAAACGCCACAAAGTATTCTGCAATTCCGGATCGGGACCCGCGGGTTCCTCCACGAGAAATATCGTCCCAGCCTTTCCCGCAACAAGCTGGCCATAGCTGCGCGCCGGGATCGGCAACGCGAGGATTCGCTGACTGATGTTCTCGGCGTCGATACGCACCGTGACTGCTTCTGCTTTACCCGATTTTGCTGCGCGAGCATCTTGCGCCATGGCGCGATCCTCAGGATTGGCTGGATCCTCGGGCTTGTCGTCGGCCTTG